>JAABUN010000784.1_pt1 | contig 74959 bp, 69 predicted proteins | sample 5559311 | NCBI WGS metagenome assembly JAABUN01 (sample SAMN10711877, study PRJNA513370) | rock metagenome | isolation source: Antarctica rocks | place: Antarctica: Victoria Land, Siegfried Peak sud | reverse complement strand
CCTGCACCTGCACCACCCCGCGCGGCAGATCGGAGACCACCGACGCGATGGGATCACCACCTAGCACTGGCGTGGTCGGGAACGACCCCCGGGGGGACACCCGTCCCGTGTTGCTTCGTTGACCTCTATGGGGATCAAGGGGGCCAGCTTCGCTGGCCCCGCCCGGCGCGCGGACCGGGCATGCGGCGCAAGCGCCGTTCCGGGCCCGCGCGCCGGGCTAGTCGTCGTCGGCCCGAGCGTCACCCACGGTCGCTTCCAGATGATCCGAAGCAACTCCGGCCGGCGAACCGAACGTCTCCACCTCCAGTCGAGCACGGGCATCCATGCGCATCGCCTTAGCCTTAACGTTGGCATCAGCAGAGGCCGTACGAATCGGGCTTAAAGCATCTACCAAGCCACGTTGCACCGGGAGACTCGGCAACGGAACCGGTGCCCTACTCAGCTTACTTGCCCCGATATGATAAAGGCCCGAGGTGGTGGTTGCCTGCTCGCGAATGTACTCATTGCCTGGACCAGAATTGAACCACGATTCCACGAACTCAGGCATCACTTCGGCGTGATCCAACAACCTCGCCCGCACTACAGAGTTCTGGTGTATACATTTTTTCAGTTCTTCGTTCCAAATCGCACACCGACCAACCTCCATCGGTGAACCAGACCCCTCAACAAACAGCAGATCCCCAAGCTGCAGCGTTAACGCGGAGACCAAAGCGTGGGAAATATCCATGACGCGGACCCCCTCCAACGTAACGTGCCCACGCCGAATGTTGCGCGACGCAAGGTAGGGGACACCGCCCTTCGACTGCCTAGCAACATTTCCGCGCGGCACTTGAACGCCCAGACGCACGTCCGCGATTGTGTCTAGGCGGCTGCTGGGATACCTAAGTACGAGCCCCGTCTCGCCCCCGGGCTTGTCCCAGCGAGTTAGGTCGGCGAATCTGACCAACGATGTTAACCCCCCAGCCTGCACGTCTTTAGGCTCTTCGACAAGCGCTTCGGCAAATGCGGCCCATGCCGCCGAAGCGCTGCCTCTTGCGGATGTATGTACTTCCTCCGCCGCAGCCATGTCGAGGTCGTGTTGAGCAAGAATGCGATCCTGCTCGTCGAGCGGCGGAAGAGGAATCTCCAAGCCAAGAAAATCTTCTTCGTGCAGGCGGTTGCGACTGACAGCCGTCGAGCCCGTCGAACGCATAAGCGCCACTTCCGCAAACTTTGCAGATGCACATACTAGTGTCACATAGCGAGTACGGGCCAGATCTTGGTCAATATAAAACTGTGGGAACTCATTCGAAACGACGACACCCTCGAAGCTGGGGCCGACAACAGCAAACGACTGCTTCCATGCAAATAGCCGGTTGTACACCAAAAGCCCCGGTTTAAGCGGATAGCACCTGCCCTTTACCGCTGAGCCTTCTCGTTCCTCACGGACGAACAACCCCTCGCCGTACCAGCGAACCCCCGCGAAACGCACGGTCTCGCCTGGCGCCGGGATGTGTTCGGGAACGACTACTGGCCTTGCCAACTTGCGGAGCAAGACAAGTGGCCACGGCGAATTCGACCCAGCATCGACCAGCGGCGCCCATGTGTCGAGATTGCGCCAACGCGCAACGGTCGTTTTAAGTGTCACTCTGCATCTTCCGGATGTCTTGAAGCGACGAACGCCCGCCACTCTTCAAGCACCTTTGGTAGATCGTTAGGTACGTGAACTCCGGTGTCACCAGTCGCCGTGATGCCGACAGCGGAAGGGCGCGCCATAAACACGGGATAGTCGAACGCTTCCCGCACGTGAGCCCACAGGGAACGGGTGTGTTCATCGTCGATATCAGAAAGGTCCCTCTTTAATTGGGAAAGGGCTTCGCTAAGCAACGGTACCTCGTCAACTCGCTCCGCGAACCGTTTGCGCAACGCGCCAACCTCACCACGGCTTGGACCGGTCCACCTCGGGCCGCTCACGGTCGTGATGCGCCCACCACGCAAGATGCCTGTCGTTGTGGCAGTCACCGGTTCAAGCAGCACCCGGTCGCCGCCTAGATGACGCACCTCGGCAAGAATCCCTTGCAGATCAGCATCCCCCCCGTCAATCAAGGTGGGTGCGTGCCGCGAAACCGCGCTCAAACGCTGCTCAGCGAAGGAGGTCGAAGTTTCGGCCTCGGCAGATGCCCATGCCAGCTCCCAGCGCCGGCCATCCTCAATAGTGAACTTCTGCAGCAGCACGATAGAGGCGCTGACCGAGGCGCCCGAGAACCGGAAGGTTTCCATTGGCAGAGCGACAACACCTTGCAGTGTCGCCGTGCCCTCCACCCACCGTCGAAGCCAGCTCAATGATGCACCATTCAAATTACCGTTCGGTAGAATGATGGCTAGGCGTCCGCCTGGCTTAAGCAAATTCAAGCACCGCTCCAAGAACAGGATCTCGGTTTTCGAACCCCCCCTTCCTTTACCGACCTCGTACAGAGACAGTATTGATTTGCCTCTTGTGTTCTTGACCGCGGCGTGCGGAGCTTTCCAGGCGTCACCGTAGAGTTCATTCTGTCGTCGAGCATAGGCGGAAGAGTCGGGCACATCCGTAGTGGCCGTGTCCCCAACCTTCGACGACTTTTTGACCGACGACCCAAAAGGCGGGTTGGTGATGACCATATCGAAGCGACCCTCCCAGATACCGCCGATATTGACTAGACCGTCATGACAATGAATTCCGCCGTGTCCATCGCCATGCATGATCATATTCATCTTTGCGGTGCGAGCTGCCCTTGCTTCCTTGTCCGTTCCGAAGATGCAATCACGCGCCAGGCGCCCAACTCGAGTGCTGGCGGGAGCGCCGTTCGGCAAGAATGGTGCCAAATCCTCATTGAGGGCAGTACGCGCCGCCTCTGCCCGCTGGTCACGTTCCGCAAGCTGCTTTTCAGTGGCTGCATCCTGATACTCGGCATAAACCGCCTCCACTGCGCGGTCCTTTTGTTCGGCGACGTCGGCACTGATCGCGTCTCGCACGTAGTCGAAGACACGAATCAGGAACCCGCCGGATCCAGCCGCTGGGTCACAAGCCAATTCGCCTTCTCGTGGGTCCATGGCCCGGACCATAAAGTCCACAACTGGTCGCGGCGTGAAAAATTGCCCCAACTCGCCGCGGAAAGTACGCCCTAAGAACTGCTCAAATGCAATTCCCTTGACATCCTCACCCGTCTGCGACAAATTAAAGCGTTCGAGCTTCCCGACCAGTTCACGGAAGGTTGAGTCGGAGATGCCAAGTTCATTGTCGTCAAACAAGTCGTCAGCCGCGTAGGCTTCCTTGGTTTGATCGAACATGGTTTCATGCAGAGGGCGGACCCCACTGTAGAACCGTTTAGCGTCGTTCAGATAGTGCGTGGTGAAGGTCCCGTGATTCCCTGTGCGCTCAATGTGCAACTTGATGAACAGAACTTTACTGATCGTGTCAAAGGCTTGATCCGGGCTCATCGCCTGGGCGTCCCGCAGAAGACCGTGGCAAGAAACTAAGAGCTTCTGAAATTCATCGCGATCGAAGATCCGCAGACTGTCGCGAAGCTTCCGAAGCCGGCGCTCGCTCCCAAAGTCCGCCTTGCGGGGCCAGTCGTTGATCTCCCTAACCTGAGCCGGTAGACCCGGAGGCAGTTCGTAGACAGCATGCGCAGTGGCGGTAGCGCAGACGAGGAACCCCGCTCCTCCGACCCGGGCGTAAGAGTTGCCTTGCACGAAGTCAGACGGGAGCACCGGTCCGTCGGCGGCTTTGGTCTCAACAACGAGGATGCATGCCTCAGCGTTGACCTTCGCCGCAGCCGACGGCCAGACCACGATGTCTGCACGGGGACTGCCGTGACCGTGCGCCAGTGAACGGACCTCCTGGTCCAGCTGATCAAGGTTGAAGTCGCCCTCGACGACCAGTCGACGCACCCACTCCTGACGCACGATCTCTTCGGGCTTGTGGGTCACATCCGTCCAACGGTTGCGCAGCGGTACCCACATCCACTCGCTGATGCGATGGCAGGCCCTCCCGTCGTCGGCGAAGGGCGTCGCTGGGACCTGTCGTGGAGCTGCAACCATGCCGCGGAGCCTAGGCCCGGTCTCGACCCCGCTCGCTTCGGAACGGTGATGCGCCACGCCGCTGAACTGCATGTGGTCCCACGCACGGCGGGGGATGACCACCCCTTGGCCTACGCGGTCTGGCACCCAAGCGTTTGGACCTGGAGCCGAGTTCACGGGGTTCTGCCCCGAACCCCGGACCGCCAGGATCGCCCCGAGAGGGAACACGATGCGGTTACGCCGAAGGTCCAAGCGTCCCTCGCCCGCCGAGACCAACCGGAGCCGTTAGCCCTCTGACCTGGGAGAACGGCTTGCACGAGAACGCGCCGGGCCGCCCCTCGATCACTCCGCGGGTTGTGGGTTCGAGCCCTACGGGGCCCACCAGCACCGCTGGTCAGAGGACACAAGGCCTGGGTCGTCCCACGGCAGCCCCTCAGGTGCAACCACCTCCCCTGAACGCGCCGTCGTGACCGCGAGATCGCTGTTCTCCTGCCGGGGCGACTGCTCACCCGTCGATCGCCTTCACTTCTCTGTGACCGACTTCGGGGCCTCCTTGCCGGAGCCCCGAGCATGGAAGTCGAGCGAGACGTCCATCCAGTACTGCAGGTCGTCGTCGGACTCCAGGGCCTGTTCGTCGACTGTGATCCAGCCCTCGCCCATCGACCGGTCCTTGCCCATCTCCGCCCGCCGCGCGCCAGGCTTCCCCAGCAGCTCGGCGTCTCGTTCGGGCGCGACGCGAACCAGCAGGTCGCTGCCGCCGCCGGAGACGCAGACGACCATCCGCTCGTCCACCATGAGGGCGAGGCCGCCGAACATCTTGACCTCGCGTACGTCGTCGCGGTCGGACAGGGCGCTTCGGACTCGGTCGGCAAGCTCGGTGTTGTACGGCACGGTGATCCGCCTCTCGGATGACGTCGAAATCTGGGCCGTCTGGTGCGGTCGGTCCGGTCGCACCAGACGGCCGGACGTCCCGCCGGTGTGGGGCCGGCGAGAATCATGTCGTCTCCGCCCTCGGTGTCGTGGTCCTGCTCGCCGCCGTAGCCGTGAGGACGTCGTGCTGGACTGCACGTCTGCCCGGGCGAGCCACCACGGGCCAACGCATCGACGACCGCCCGGAACTGACGCGCCGGAGCCGGCCACACCGTGGGGTTTGGCCGGCTCCGGCTACTCAGTGCCTACCTGCCGCCTACCGTGCGGCCACCGTGTTCGACTGGGCCGAACGGTTGCTGGTGCCGATCGCGTTGATCGCGTTCACCTGGAACCGGTAGTTGCCGGCCACGGGCACCGTCATCGACAGACTCCTAGCGGTCGCGGGCTGGACCGCCGACGTCGTGGTCGCTGCCACTGTCCCGTCGGCGTTCATCCGCAGGGCGAACACCCGGTATCCGGTGATCGCCGACCCACCGTCGCTGGTGGGTGCTGCCCAGTTCGCCGTGGCGGTGATCGTGCCGCCCGCCACACCCGACACGGCCGTCCCGATCACCGGGGTGCCCGGACGGGTAGCCGTCACGGTGCCTGTGGGGGTCACCGCGTTGGACGATGCAGACAGTGCTCCCGGACCGGCGGAGTTCACCGCGCGCACCTGGAAGGTGTACGCCGTCCCGTTGGTCAGCCCGGTGACGACCGAGCTGGATGCCGTGCCGGCGACACCGGACACCGTGCGCACCACCGTGGTCCCGGTGCGGACGTCGATCCGGTACTCGGAGATCGCCGCCCCGCCGGTGTTCGCCGGCGCGGTCCAGTTCACGGTCGCCGCGGCGTTGCCCGCCGTGGCCGTCCCGATCGTGGGTGCCCCCGGAGCCGTGACGGTCACGGTGCCCGCCGGGGTGACGACGTTCGACGAGGCCGAGACGCTGAACCCGACCGAGTTCACCGCGCGCACCCGGAAGTTGTACGCCGTCCCGTTCGTCAGGCCGGTGACCACGGTGCTGGTCGCCGTGGCGGGGATCCCGGTGATCGTGCGGACGGTTGTCGTTCCCGTACGCACCAGGACCGCATAGGAGGCGGTCGCCCCACCGGTGGTGGGTGCGGTCCAGTTCACCGTGGCCTGCGTGTTGCCTGCCACCGCTGTCCCGATCGTCGGTGCCCCAGGACGGGCCACCGGCGCGGTCGCGGTCGGCGTGACCGCGGCAGAAGCCACGGAGGTGGCCCCGGTACCGACCGCGTTGACCGCCCGCACCTGGAAGGTGTGCGCCGTCCCGTTGGTCAGCCCGGTGACGACCGTGCTGGTGGCCGTCCCGGTCGGGGCGACCGTGCGCACCACGGTGGTTCCGACGAGGACGTCGACCTCGTAGCCGGTGATGGGCGATCCACCGTTGCTGGCCGGCGCCGTCCAGCTCACGGTCGCCGAGGCGTCGCCCGCCACTGCGGTGACGGCGGTCGGCGCAGCCGGCGCCGTCGCCGCGGGGGGAGTTGTGGAGACGGTCCGGTCGGTGAACTGCAGGAGCTCGGCGTTGCGCACGGTGTCCGTGCCGTCGAGCCCCGTGCCGCCGGTGTGGGCGACCGTGACCGAGGCCCCGGAACCCGTGATCGTGTACTCGGAGCTCGCACCGGAGAACACCGCGGTGTCGACAGCCGTCCCGTTGGCCGGGGTCAGGATCTCCCGGACCATGCGGAGCTGACCGGGGTTGATCGTGCCGGCCAGCACCTCCGCCTGCACGCCGGCCATGGTGTCGACCGTCTTGAGCTCCGCATTCGGGTCCGTCGCGCTCCGCACGCTGATGCGGACGTTCAGGTAGGCGTCGCCGTCGATGATGTCGTTGCCGCCGCGGCCCTCGATCAGGTCGCTGCCGGCGCCACCGATGATGATGTTGCCACCACTGAACGAGGTCGCACCGGTCGGGAGCAGGCCCGCGAGCCCAGCGGTCCGGGCGATGCCGGCCGTGTTGAGCCCGTGACCGGCCATGTCGGCTGCCACCCGGTTGTCACCGCGCAGGGTGTCGTTCTTGTCCCAGCCGGACAGGCTCTCGACGAGGTCGAACCGGTCCTTGTTGGTCTCGACGCTCGGCGGCAGCAGGCCGGTGATAGCCATGTCGGAGTCCGCCGGGGTCGGGCTGGGGTCCTGGTCGTGCGTGAACCAGTCGAAGCCGAGCATCCCCTCCGCACGCTGGATACCGGGGCCACCGAGCATGACGTCGTCGCCGCCCTCGGCGTCGTAGTCCTGCTCGCCGCCGTAGCCGATGAGGATGTCGTGCCCGCCCAACGCATCGTCCTGGAACGGGGCACCGTTGTCGCCCTGCAACAGGTTGAAGTTGCCGGTACCACCCTCGATCCAGTCGTTGCCCTCGTCGCCGAAGACGGTGTCATCCGCGTCGCCGCCGTAGACGTAGTCGTCGCCGAGGCCGGCGAACAACTCGGTGATGTCGTTGCCGCCCAGGATGAAGTCGTTGCCCCGGCCACCCTGGTTCAGGTCTCCGCCGAAACCCTGACCCGAGGACAGGACGTCGTTGCCGTCGCCGCCCTTGAGGGTGTCGTCGCCGGCCAGGTCCTGGATGACGTCGTCGCCCAGGCCGCCGATGAGGCTGTCGACTCCGTCACCGCCCTGGATCCTGTCGTTGCCGTCGTTGCCCCTGATGGTGTCGTCGCCCTCGCCCGACCACATGCGGTCGTTGCCCGCGGTGCCGTTGAAGACCGTGTGCGCCCCGGGGACCTTGCCGTAGCGGATGGTGCCGTCCGCCATCCGGGTGAGCAGCTGGGTCTCGTTGTACGTCGTGTCCGGGTCGTCCACGATCGGACCGCTGGCGTTCTGCGCGGCCATGTCGAACACGAGGTCGGGACGGGAGAACGAGTCGGCGGGCAGCCCGCTGACGTCGGTGTTGCGCTGGATCATCTCGGCGAAGGAGTTGCCCTCGAGCTGGACCAGCAGGTTCTGGCTCACGGTGCGGGACAGGTAGTAGAACCGGTCACCGTTCTGCAGGTCCTCCATCTGCTTTTCGAACACGTAGTTGAACGTGGGCCCGAGCAGTCCGCCGAAGACGATCTGCCGCTCGGCCAGGCCACCCATCCACAGGTCGATGTCGTCCACGCCGGTCGTGGTCACACCGCCGGCGCCGTTGGCGTAGGCGCCGGTGCTGTTGAGGAACTCGAAGCTGTCCGTCGGCATGGTGCCGGTGGGGTTGTCGGCTGCCTCGTTGACCGCCGTGCCGGAGTCGTCGAGCTCGACGCCGTCCGGGCCGGCAGCACCGTAGAGCAGGGCGTTCGCGGCGTTTCGCTTCCCTGCCATGGTCTGGGTGTCGGTGATCGAGTCGTGCGTGCCGTAGGCCGCCATGAAGTTGACCAGCGATCCCGGGTTGCGGATCGCGAACTGGAAGTCGGCCCAGCTCTCGTACGGTGCCAGCGCCGAGTTGTTCGACGTGGCGAAGAAGGCGCGACGTGCGGCGTTCAGGGTCGGGGTGCCGGTCTCACGCGCACGTGCGATGTTCAGCGCCGGCAGGTCCAGTGGCAGCCCGAGCAGCTCGTTGCGCAGGGCGTCCGTCACGAACTCGTCGATCTCGGCGCCGACCTGGCGGGTCGTCCCGCGGGCGATGTTGCCCGCCGCCTGATCAGGGGTCTGGGTCCCGGTCATGAAGGCCGGGGGGTTCAGGAACGCCTTGAGCAGTGGCATGTCCGTGCGCGACGGGTTCGTGCCGGCGCTCACCTGGGGGACCGTCTCGGTCAGCATCGAGTGCCCGAAGCGGTACACCGCGTTGGCGAACTCGCCGCGGACCGAGGGGTTGATGCTGGTGATGTAGCCGGTGCCACCCTCGCCGAACAGGTTGATGAGCGGCTGGACCTTACGGGCGAACTCCTCGAAGGCGAGGTGCTGGTACTCCATCTCGGTGATGAACTTCGCCGCCTGGAACAGCCGCTCGCCGTCCCACTGTCCGTCGGCACGCTGCCAGTCGGCGAGGGTGAAGAGGTCGGTGGCGCCGGTCGCGGCGTAGTCCTTGATGACAGTCTTGATGTCGCTCGGGTCGTCGGTGTCGGCCTCGTCCACCAGGCGGTTGTGCTCGGAGTGGAAGACGTGGTGCACCGCGGTCAGCCCGATGTTCTCGTTGACCCGACCGTCCCCGGCCATGAAGTGGGCGCCGAGCATCTCGTCGTCGTAGGTCGCTGCGTCTCCGTCGTCGGTCGTGCCCTGGTTCGTGTCCGCCACGGCCGGGACCTTGGGCGTTCCCGGGTTGCGGTCATGGTCGGTCGGTCCGGGAACGGCGAAGTGCGAGATGTCGTCGAGGAAGGCGCCCCCCGACTTCACGGCGTTCGCCGTGGTGATCGGAGCAGCCGGGTTGCCCTCGACGAGGCCGCCGGTCGTCGTGACGATCTGCGGGTAGCCATTCGGCCCACGGGTAAACTTGCCGTAGGGGTCGGTGTGCAGCAGGGGGACGCTGAAGACGTCCGTGTCGACCAGCTCGATCCCACAAGGTAGGACCCAGCCACCACTCCGCACCAGCCTTCCGAGCTGCTGATCGAGACGACGAGAGGGACGGGCGCTCCGCCCTCCGGCCTACGGGTAGAGGTGCCTCGTCAGCGGTCCCGGTCTGAACGGCCGCCAGGTGCGCACGGGCTGGGCCAACCTGGCTGCCAGCACGTGCAGGACGGTCGGGTTCAGCGCCAGACCGAGGTGGCTGCCGTAGACCTCCACGTTCTCGCGGCGCTTGCCGGCCCTGAGCAGGCAGGCCTGCCACGACACGATCCCGTCGCTGCGGGTGTAGATCGAGGTGGCAGGTACGCGCAAGGGGCCCGGCTCGGACCAGGGGCGCGCGACCAGGGACGGCGCGACGTGCAGGTGGGAGAAGCGGTCGAACAGCTGTGACGTCGCCCGGGCCTTCGACCGGGCCAACCGCACGGGACTACCCAGGGTCACGACCTGACGGACGCTGCCAGGTGCTCGCCGCGCGAGCTCGTGGGCGTACAGACCGCCGAGGCTCCACCCGATGAGGGTGACCGGTTCACCGGAGGTCTCGGCCAGCCTCTGCAGACGCGCCCGGAGCCCGCTCACGAGGGCCTCGGTGGGTGCACCGTTCATGCCCCGACCCCCACCCGACACGGAGTAGTTCAGCCAGGTGAGGTACCGGCGCAGAGTCAGTGTCGAGGCGTCACCGCCCACCAGCCCGGGCAGCACCAGGACCGGATGGCCGTCCCCTCGGCGATCGGCCGCCAGCGCAGGCGCCACCGCCGTCAGGGCGGCCAGGTCGAGGGCCGCCCTCGGGAGCTCGGTGAGCGACAGGCGTGCTGCGGGAGCACCGGGGCCGAGCCAGGAGGGGGTGGGCGGACGCCTGGATCCCCTGCCAGGTGTCCCCGGCCGGAGCATCCGGGCCGTCGGGATGCGGCGCATGTCCTTATCTTCCCACCCCTCGTACGCCCGGCCCGGGTGCCGGTGCTCCACCAGGGGGACGCTCGTGAGGCGTGGGACTGACGGACAGCCTGTGATCTGGCGAACGCGCTCGGTGAGGACGGGTCCTTCAGGTGCCACCGAGATGTCATGACCGACACACCGCTCGACCGCAGGGCGTCCCGCACGTCCTTGTCCGCACGACCCCACGCGGGGCGCCGTCGCGGTCAGCCTGTCGACCCGGAGCCTGCTGGACGCTGACCTGATGGCCACGATCGGGTGCCCTCACCCGGGCAGGCGTTCCACCTCAGGCCCTCACGCTGGAGATCACCGAGACGGCCGTGATGACGGACATGGCGCAGGCGATGCTGGTGCTGCGCTCGTTGCGGGGCCTCGGCGTCACGCTACCAATGGACGACTACGGCACGGGCCAGCCCTCGCTCGCCCACCTCGAGAACCTCCCGGTGCACGAGGTGGAGGTCGACAGGTCATTCGTGCAGGGGACCACCACCGACCCCGGTGACGCCGCCGTCGTGCGGTCGACGATCGACCTCGCGCACCAGCTGGGCCTGCCCATGGTGGCCGAGGGCGTTGAGGACGTCGCGACCCTCGACCTGCTCGCGGCCTGGGGCTGTGACACGGTCCAGGGGTTCCACGTCAGCCGGCCGCTCGCGCCCGACGCACTCACGGTGCGGCTGACGCCTGCCGCTCACACCCCCAGTCGGCGGCAGGGGTGGCAGAACGTAGACAGCCCCACGTAGGAGAACTCCGGCCACAGCTGCGCCCACGGTGCGGTCGGCCGCTCGCACACCATGACCTCGGTGCCCTGCTCCTCGTTGGGGACCCCCACGCCGTTGTCCAGCACGCCCGCCACCAGGCAGCTCTGGAAGGACGACGCGAGCAGGTCGTGGCTGACGCCCTGGCCCTGACCCTGTACCAGGACCACGGCGACCCGGGCGTCCTGCGGCGGCGGCCCGGAGTCGTGCAGCGCGTTGTGCCCGCTGTAGACCGGGGGCAGGCCGAGCGCGGGCCCGTACCGGTCGAGCGCACCCGCCTCGCCGTAGTTCTCAGCGATGAGGATCGCGTCCTGCCGGTCGAGCGCGGGCAGGTCGTCGTAGACGTCGGCCACCTGCTGCACGTACGGCTGCCAGCCGACCTGGTCCCCGACCGCGGGGTTCAGCAGCGGGACCGGTGACACCGCCAGCAGCGGCAGCGGCAGCAACGGCAGCGCGACCAGTGCCGAGGTGAGGACGTTGATCCCGAGCAGCCGGTCGACCCGGACCCGCCGGAGCCGGTGGGTGGCCTCGTCCGGGGCGCGCGCCAGCCACTGCTCCACCACGACCGCCCCGAACGCCCACAGGACCAGCAGGAACCCGGTGGAGTAGTAGAACTGCCCCGCGACCGCGAACAGCAGGACGCAGGCGAGCACGTAGGCGACCCCGAGGCTGCGCAGGTCCGCCCAACGCGGGTCGCGCCACATCGCCCACAGCGCCGCGCCCCAGACCAGCGCCCCGGGCGGGCCCATGACCAGCAGCTGGCCGGGCAGGAAGATCCACCGCGCGGCCTCACCCGTCAGCGAGCCCGCCATCTGCAGCTGCGGCAGGCCGTTGGCCAGCTGGTAGGCAAGGTTGGGTGCCCCGACCAGGACCGCGAGACCGGCCGCCGCCCACGGCCACGGCGTCCGCAGCACCTGCCGCGGGCCGGCGATCAGCAGCCCCGCCGCCAGGCACAGCAGGAGCAGCAGGACGAGGTGCTTGTTGTACAGCGCGAGCCCCGACAGCGCGCCCGCCGCCAGCCACCAGCCCGGGTCGCCGCGACGCAGCGCCCGCACCACGAGCAGACCGATCCCCACCCACAGCGGCCAGTCCAGCGAGGCGGTCAGCAGGATGTGCCCACCGATCAGCGGCCCCGCGCCTGCAGCGCCGAGCGAGGCCACCACCTGCGCACGGCGGCCGCCGCCGACCTCACGGGCCAGCAGCGCCAGCAGGACCGCGAGCAGCCCGCACAGCAGCGCGGCCGGTACCCGCAGCGCCCACACCCCGTCGCCGAGCAGGTCGATCGCCCCGCGCGCGAGCAGCGGGGTCAGCGGCGGCTGGTCGACATAGCCCCAGGCGGGCTGATCGGCCAGCAGGCGGAAGTACAGCTCGTCGCGGTGGTAGCCGTAACGACCGGACAGCACCAGCAGGAGCCCGACCAGGGAGCCGGCGACGGTCAGGACCGGCGGCCACACCATCCGGGGCAGGGCGCGCGTCGGCCCTGGCTCCAGGCGGGTGAGCGTCACGAGGGTGCTGGTACCCACCTCGCTCCGTCTCAGACGTTCGCCGAGGCAACAGTCACCTCACGAGGCAACAGTCACCTCACGAGGCAACAGTCACCTCACCGCACGGCAGCACCAGGACGAAGGCCGACCCGACACCGACCGTGCTGAGCAGCTCCACGCTGCCACCGTGGGCCGCGACGATGGCGCTGACGATCGACAGGCCGAGCCCCGAACCGTCGGAGCGGTACCGGTCGGTGCCCGAGCGCGCGAACCTCTCGAACACCCGGGCGTGGTCCGCCGCCGGCACCCCGGCGCCCCGGTCCAGCACCCAGAGGTGGAGCTGTTCACCCGCGACGGCCGCCCCGAACTCGATCGTGCTCCCGGGGTCGCTGTGGGCCACGGCGTTGCTGGCCAGCTGCATCAGGGCCTGGGTGAGGCGCTGCTCGTCGGCCTCGAGCACCAGCGTCGGCGCGCGCGAGACCCGCCAGTCGCGGGTGGCGAGGACGTCTGCCTTGCGGGCGACCTCGTGCAGCAGCACCGCGACGTCGACCGGGCCGGGACGCAGGAAGTCGGGCCGCCCGGACTTCGCCAGGGTGAGCAGGTCGTCGACCATGCGCGTCATGCGGTCGAGCTCGTCGGTGACCAGCCGGACGGTCTCACGACGCTCGTCCGGGTCGTCGTCCAGCAGCTCCAGGTGCCCCCGCACGATCGTGATCGGGGTGCGCAGCTCGTGCCCGGCGTCGGCGACGAAGTCGCGCTGGACGGCGAAGGCGTCGTCGAGGCGGTCGAGCATGTCGTTGAAGGTCCGGGTGAGGATCGCGACCTCGTCACCCCCGGGCGGGTCGGGCAGGCGACGGTCGAGGTCCCGGTGCCCGCTGACGTCGTGCGCGGCCCGGGTCAGCAGCCGCAGCGGCGACAGCGCCCGCCCGGCGGCCAGCCAGCCGAACAGCACCGCCAGGACCAGGAACCCGGCCGCGACCAGCTCGGCACGCCGCACCGCGTCGGCGACCTCCGCGCGCTCCGCCGTGTAGTCGAAGAGCACGACGAAGCTCGCGCGGGGCTGGTCCGGGGCCCCCAGCAGGGGCACGGCCAGGTACTCCAGGCGCACGTCGTCCTGGTCCTCGAGGTCCACCCGACCACGCTCCACCTGCTCGAGGTCGCGCCAGCCCGCGAAGACCCGGTCCTGCTGCAGCGTCGGGACCGGTCGGGTCGAGTCGTACAGCTCGCCATCCAGCAGGGACACGAAGGTCTCGCGCTCACCGGGGACGTTGCGGGACAGGAACACCTCCAGCACCCGCTCGGTGTCGCCGTCGAAGGGGTCCCCCGTCGCGGGGTCCACCCCGCCGGCGAGCTGACGCAGCTCGGCGGCCTCCTGCGACAGCGCGGCGTCGATCCGCCGCTCCATGCTCGCGACCAGCACCCGGTCCAGCACCATCACCGAGCCGACCAGGGCCAGCGCCACGCTCGCCACGACCGCCAGCAGCACCCGGGCCCGCACGCCGGGGTGACGCGGCCACGCCGGTACCGCGCCGGCGGCTCGGGGCTGGTCCTGCGGGCGCACGGGGCTCAGCATGCAGCACCGCCCCGTCGGGGATACCCGGTGCCCGTCCCGACTGCTGCACCGACACGGACAACCCCGACGAGAGGGACACCATGCAGATCGGCTTCACGCTCGACAGCGCGCTGGCGCCCACCGCGGCTGAGCCACGCGGGGCGCCCCGCAGGACCGTCAGCCGACCTGCCAGACACCGTGGCCGAACCCCTGGACCTGCACGCGGGTGCCGTCGGTGGAGACGCCGTGGCCGAGCAGGAGGGTCGCCCCGACGACCTGGGCCAGGTCGACCTCGACCGGTGCGCGGGTGGGGTTGAGCGCTACCAGGTGGGTGCCGCCGCGGAGGTAGACCAGCGGGTGCCCGGTGTGCAGCACCTGGGTGGTCGGCCCCACGCGCAGCGCCGGGGTCTCGCGGCGCAGCCGGAGCAGCCGCCGCACCAGGTGCAGCAGCGAGCCCGGGTCGGCGCGCTGGGTGGCGACGTCGGGGCGGGCGGGGTCCTGGTCCAGCGGCAGGTAGAACGAGGCCTCCGCCGCGGTCGAGAAGCCGGCGCCGGGACCGGGCTCCCACTGCACCGGCGTGCGGGCACCGGCGCGGTTGTAGGTCGGGTGGCAGATGCTGCCCTCGACGTCCGGCAGGCCCGGCACGTACCGCATCCCGATCTCGTCGCCGGCGAAGATCGACGGCACGGTCCCCCAGGTCAGCAGGAACGTGAACACCGCGCCGAGCTCCTGCGCGGTCCTGGTGCCGCAGACCAGTCGCGAGTAGTCGTGGTCGGAGCTGGCGAGCAGCATCGGTCGTCCGCCGTCGTGCAGCTGCTGGTGCTCGGTCCAGCCCCGCAGGAAGGTCTCGGTGCTCCCGCTGCCGTCGGCGTCGAAGTAGCACCCAGTGGAGTCCCACCAGGGCAGCCGGCCCGCACCGCCGTTGTTCAGCAACGAGCTGTGCAGGGCGTGGATGACGAGGGCGAAGTCTGCGTGGAACGCGGGCTGAACGCCCGGCACGGTCGGCTCCTCACCCTCGGGCACGATCACCGCGCCGGGGTGCTCGACGTCCAGCCACTCCCGCAGCTCGCGCCAGAGCCTGACCGTCTCGGCGTGGCCGGGGTCGTCCTTCACCAGCGAGAACGCCATGTCCACCCGGAACCCCGAGACGCCACGCTCCAGCCAGAACGCCATCACCTCTCGAAGCGCGTCCCGGTTGGCACGCGGTCCCGGGGCGTCGGCGGGCTGCCGCCACGGCTCGTCGGGGTGGGTGCGCGCGTAGCCGAAGTTCAGGGCGGGCTGGCTGTCGTAGAAGTTCTTCAGGTACCACCCGGGCCGCGGCCCGGGCGAGGCCACCAGCCCACCGCCCGCCCGGTCGGCCCAGACGTAGCGGTCCTGCGACGGGTCCGTCGCTGCACCCGCACCTGCCTCGAGCTCCGCGCGGAACCACTCGTGCTCGTCGGAGGTGTGCCCCGCGACCAGGTCCAGCAGCACCCGGATGCCGCGCTCCTGGCACGCCCAGACCACCGCGACCATGTCGTCGTTGCTGCCGTAGCGAGGGGCGACCTGCAGGTAGTCCGACACGTCGTAGCCGGCGTCACGGAACGGCGAGGCGAAGCACGGGTTGAACCAGACGGCGTCGACACCCAGCCACGACAGGTGGTCCAGGTGGGCGAGCACACCGGGCAGGTCACCGATCCCGTCGCCGTCGGAGTCCGCGAACGACTGCGGGTAGATCTCGTAGACGACGGCGTCGCGGAGCCAGTCCGTGGGCGAGGGGGTCGACAGCACGCACCGATCCTCCCCGACACCCCCGGAGGGTGGCGCCGGGGACGCCCGGGGGACGAGACGCCAGGGCGGCGACGTGCGCGCCGCACCCGAGAACGGAACGGTGTGGGGGTGGAACTGCTGCTGATCGCCGACACCCATGTGCCGCTGCGCGCCCGCGAGCTGCCCGCAGAGGTCTGGGACGCGGTCGCGGAGGCCGACGTCGTGCTTCACGCAGGTGACTGGGTCCGCCCGCAGCTGCTGGACGAGCTGCAGGAACGGTCACGGCGTCTGATCGCGGTGCACGGCAACAACGACGGCGAGCAGTTGCGGGCGCGGCTACCCGAGGTCGCCCGGGTCACCCTGGCCGGGCTGCGGTTCGCGGTGGTGCACGAGACGGGTGCCTCCACGGGGCGCGAACGGCGCTGCGACGCCCGCTACGGGCCGGCCTCCCCCGACCCCGTCGACGTGCTCGTCTTCGGCCACAGCCACATCCCGTGGGACACGACCACCCCGGGCGGGGTGCGCCTGCTCAACCCCGGCTCCCCGACCGACCGGCGCCGTCAGCCGCGCTGCACCTACCTGACGGCTGCCGTGCAGGACGGTCAGCTCGGGGACGTCCGGCTCCACGAGCTCCAGCGCAGGGGCTGAGGACCGACGAAGGGGCCACCCCGACCAGATGGTCGGGGCGGCCCCTCGCGGCCGACGCCAGGTGCGACGTCAGGACGTGCAGCTGTCAAGAGCTGGTGGAGGCCTTCTCCTGGACGTCGGAGGCCTGGTCCTTCACAGCACCCTGCGCAGCCTCCTGCGTGGTGGAGGCCACGTCCTTGGCACGCTCGCCGAGGTCCTGGCCGAGCTCCTTGGCCTTCGCGGTGGCCTGGTCGGCCAGCGGGCCGAGCTTCTCCTGCTCCACCCGCGTGCTGGGCACGGCGAGGCCGGCGAGGAAGCCGAGCGCGATGGCACCGATGGCCAGACCCAGCGGGTTGTCCTCCGCGAGGCCCTTGGCTTGCTTGGCCTTGTCGCCTGCCTGGTCGGTGGCCGCGTTGGCCTTACCGGACACCGCAGATGCCCTTCCGCTGACGGATCCCGCAGCGTTCTGCGAGGTACCGGAAACCTGGTTCGCCATGCCGGTCACCTTTCCCTTGATGTTGTCGACGACGTCGTGGACCTTGTCCTTGCTACGTGCTGGGACGTCGGCCTTGTAGGCCAGGGCGTCCGCCCGCTCGCCCATGCGGGCGCGGGTCGCCTCGATGTCCTCGCGGATCAGGTCCTCGCTGCTGTGGTCGGGTGCTTCGCCCATGCCACGTCCTCCTTGATGGTCTCTACGGTCTGCTCGGGTACGGGGGGCAGTGCTTCCTTCAGCGCCTTCTTGCCAGCAAGGCCGAGGACGGCTGCGACGACGGACCAGAGCACGAGGACAATGAGGGCCGCGAGCCACAGCTCGAGGAACGCGTCGAGGATGATGATCAGCAGCAGGGTCAGCGTGATCAGGGCCAGGAGGCCCACGACGCCGGCGCCGACCAGCATGCCGATGCCCTTGCCTGCGATCTTGGCCTTGGCGGACGTCTCGATCTTGGCAAGCTGGATCTCCTGCTTGACCAGGGTCGACATGTCCTGGGCGAGACCGCTCAGGAGCGTCCCGAAGGACTCCTCGCGAAGCTCCTCGGCCGTCTCACCGGTGGCACCGACGTCCCCGTACTGTTCGCCGGAGCCCGAGTAGACGTGAGCGCCCGAGCCGAAGCCCTGGTCAGCGGTCGACATGTGCAGCGCCCGGGGTGCCGAACGGACGGTCCTGGCCGTAGCCCGTGGACGGGTTGGGGTCGGTCACGGGGACCGGGTCGCCCAGGGGGTCGAGGTCCGGGACCGGGGTGGTGCCGACATAGCCGGTACCGGTGGGGTTGCCCTCGTAGCCGGTGGTGCCGGTGTAGGCGGTACCAGGGGTCGAGGCGTAGTCGCGGGTCAGGTCGATGTCGGCGTCGCCGAGGGGCTCGTAGCTGGTGCCCCGGCCCTGCGTGCCGTCGGAGGACGCGACACGACGGTCGGCGCCGGTACGCACGATGCGGGAGGCGGCGAAGCCGAGCAGCACGCCACCGGCGGCGACGGCCCACGGCTGCTTGCGGGCGTACTGCTCCACGTCGCCGAGCATGCGGTTGGCGTCAGCGTCGCGGAGGTACGAGGCGGCCTGCTCGGTCCACTCCGCCACCCGGTCCGCGACCTGGGCGAAGGTGTCGTCGCCGCGCTCACGCATCTGGTCACCGACGGCGTGCAGGTTGTCGGCCTTGTCCTGCAGCTGCTCGCCGGCACCGGTGGTGCGGGAGTCCAGCTGTTCCTTGGCCTTGTCCTGCGCCTGGCCGGTGACCTCGCGCGCCTTGTCCTTGGCCTGGTCGGTCTTCTCGTGCACCGTGTCGCTCACGGGGTTACCTCCTGCTCGGTGCGGGGTCGTGCGGTCCCCCGTCACCTACCCCCGTCACCCGCCATGTATGCACGCGGCCCCCCCACGTGATCGTCCCTGACCCCCGGTCGGAGGAGACCGCCCTCCCGCCGGAGCAGGCTCAGGCGTCAATCTGGGCGAGCATGACGGCCATCCGGTCCATCTCGATGTTCTGGTCGGACTGCACGTGCGAGGCGATCTGGAACACCTCGGGCTCACCGCCACCGCCGTCGGCGTAGAGGGCGTCGACCATCTCCAGGGCACCGAGGTGGTGCTGCGTCATCAGCTGCAGGAACAGCCGGTCGAAGTCCTCGCCGCTGGCGGCAGCCAGCTCCTCGACCTGCTCCGGGGTGGCCATGCCGGGCATCGACGCGCCCTCACCGGACATGTCCATCCCGTCGGGATGGCCGCCCTGGGCACCGAAGACCGGGTCCCACTCGGGCGCGTCCTCCTCGCGGGCCTCGAGCCACTGCTGCATCTGCTCGATCTCGGAGACCTGGGTGATGTCCATCCGCCCGACGAAGAGCTCGAGCTGCTCGTGCTCGGACCGCTCGGGCACCAGGGCCGTCATGACGACCGCCTGCGCGTGGTGCCCGATCATGGCCTGGACGAACTCGACGTCGGCGCCCGTGTGGGGGACGGCAGGCACACTCGGCACCTCGTCGGGGTCCAGGACCCGGCTCCGCTCGCCGGGGGCACCGGGCTTGACGATCGTGGCTGCACGCGGTCCTGCGGCGGCCTCGTCGGCCGCCCCGGTGTCGGAGCAGCCGGCCAGGACGAGCGACAGCATGGCGAGGGTGCCGGCAGCCAGCGTGCGCAGGGGGTGGTGCGACATCCGGTGAGGGGGTCCGTTCGTGCGGGCGGGCAGGAGCCCCATCGTGCACACAGAAACCGTCCGAACGGAAGGTCTGGTGCACGGTGGGGTCCCCGCCCGGACGAACGGGTGGCGACGGGCGGTCGGGGTCAGGGCTGGAACAGCACCTTGACCATGCCGTCGTCCTTGGCCTGGAAGCTGGCGTAGGCGGCCGGGGCCTGCGACAGGGGCACCCGGTGGGTCGCGAAGTCGTCGACGCCCAGCGGGTCGCCGTCGGTGAGCAGCGGCAGGATGTCGTCGACCCAGCGGTGGACGTTCGCCTGCCCCATCCGGACCGTGATCTGCTTGTCGAACATCGTGAAGAGGGGCATCGGGTCTGCGGCGCCGGCGTAGACGCCGGACAGCGACACCGTCCCGCCGCGGCGGACCAGCTCGATCGCCAGGTGCAGGGCGTGCAGACGGTCCACACCGGCTTTGCGCATGAGCCTCCTCGCGAGCGCGTCGGGCAGCAGGGTGGCGGCCTGCTGCACCGCGGAGGCGCCGGGCGAGCCGTGCGCCTCGAGCCCGACGGCGTCCAGCACCGCATGGGGGCCGCGACCGTCCGTCAGCCCCTGGACGGTCTCCAGCAGGTCGTCGTCCAGCAGCATGGCCTGCACCCCACGGGCGCGGGCACGGTCGACCCGGTCCTGGACCAGGTCGACACCGATGACCTCGGCGCCGCGGTGCAGGGCGATCCGGGCCGCCATGTCACCGATCGGGCCCAGACCCAGCACCAGCAAGGTCTCCCCGGGCTGCACGCCGGAGTACTCGACACCCTGCCAGGCGGTGGGCAGCACGTCGGAGAGGTAGACGAACCGGTCGTCGGCGGGGCCGTCGGGGACCGGTATCGGCAGCGTGTCGGCAAAGGGGACCCGCAGGTACTCCGCCTGCCCGCCGGGGACCTGGCCGTACAGGCGGGTGTAGCCGAACAGCGAGGCACCCGTCCCCTGCTCGCGGTTCTGGGTGGTCTCGCACTGGGAGTGCAGGCCCGCGGCGCACGTGAAGCAGGTCCCGCACGAGACGTTGAACGGGACCACGACACGCTGACCGGGACGCAGCTGCCGGACCCCGGGGCCCACCTCCTCCACCACGCCCATCGGCTCGTGGCCGAGGATGTCGCCGACGTCCAGGAACGCGCCGAGCGGCTCGTACAGGTGCAGGTCGGAACCGCAGAGCCCCGTGGTCGTGATCCGGATGATCGCGTCCGTCGGCTCCTGGATCCGAGGGTCGGGGACGTCGTCGACGCGGACGTCACGGGTGCCGTGCCACGTGAGTGCCTTCATGTGCCGCCACTACCCGCGCGTGGACAGGTGAAACCGCCCCTGCGACCATGAGCCGGTGCCCACCGACGAGATGGAAGCCACGCAGGAGCCCTCTGCCGGGCAGGCTGCGGCGCACCTCGCGACCGGCCTCGCGGAGCAGCGGCTGCGGATGGACGCCATGTCCTCCGACGAGCCCGGCAACCCCGGCGTCAACACCGTGCTAGGTGAGATCGACATCGCCCACGAGGAGCTGCGGGTGGCCGAGGAGGCGTTGCGCGCTCAGCAGCGTCGCCTCGACGACCTGCTCGCCGAGCGCTCCGACGTGCGGGCCTGGCGCCGTGGTCTGATCAGCACGCTCCCGGTGCCTGCGCTCATCACCGATCTGACCGGTGTCGTGCTGGAGGTCAACGCCGTCGCCTGGGCTCTGCTCGGGCGACGTCGCGATGCCGTCGTCGAGCTGCCCCTGCACGACCTCGTGGCCCCGTCGGACCACCACATGCTGGACGAGGCCCTGGCCGCCGTCGCGGCGAGCCCGGGCACGTGGCCGGTCGAGCTGGGCCTGCTGGGCCAGGACGGGACGCCCGCCACGCTCGACCTCGTCGCGGGCTCCGACCGCCCGGACGCCCCGGGCGCGCTCATCACGTGGGTGGCCAGCAACGGTCGCCAGGGGCTGCCGCAGGACCGGGAGGACGGCCTGCGCACGGCGGCGGCGTTCGCCGAGATGTGCCGGCTGCCGCTGCAGGCCGGCGCCGACACCCGCGAGGTGCTCGCCCGGGCGGCCGAGCTCGTCGAGAGGGCCATCCCCACCAGCGACGGTGTAAGCATCACCCTGGGCCCGCCCGCCGAGCCCGAGGCGCAGGCGACCGACAACCTGTTCGCCCAGCGTGTCGACGGCGCCCAGCTGCAGGCGGGCGAGGGTCCGTGCCTCAGCGCCTACGAGACCGGCACCGTCATGGTCTGCGACGACCTGGGCGACGACGAGCGCTGGCCCCGCCTCGGCGAGCTCGCCAGGCCGTTGCAGGTGGCGTCGGTGCTGGGCTGCCCGATCCGCACCGACAAGCACTCCCTCGGCGTGCTCAACATCTACTCCCACGACACCGGGGCGTTCGACGAGAGGGACCGCTCCGTCGCGGACCTGCTGGTCACCGCGGTGCTCGCCGTCGTGCAGGAGACACGGGACCGGCAGGAGCTGGTGCAGCTCAGCCAGCAGCTGCGCGAGGCGCTGAACTCCCGGGCGGTCATCGACCAGGCCAAGGGGATCCTGATGAGCCGCGGTCACTACGGCGCGGACGAGGCGTTCGCCGAGCTGGTGGCCACGAGCAGGCGCGGCAACGTCAAGGTGCGCGATGTCGCGCAGCTGGTGGTCGACGACGCCAGCAGCCCCGGACGCTGAGCCTCGGCGGTCTGCCGGGCCGGAGGCGCCGCGCTCAGACGAACGGCAGCGGGGACGCGATCAGCCGATAGGCGCGGGCTGCGAGGTCGAGCGGCACCAATGCGTCGCGGCGGTCCACGGGCAGCTCGGCCTGACCGAGGACCAGCACCCCACCGGGGCGGAGCGAGGCAATGAGCCCGTCGAGCACCTGGACCTGCATGGCGTCGTCCAGGTACATCAGCACGTTGCGACAGACGACCAGGTCGAACGGCGTGGCGGCGTCCTCCGGCGGGGCGGCGCGCACGTCGTGCCGACCCACGCTGACCGAGCTCGTCAGGGCCTGCGCCACCCGGTAGTGGCTGCCCTCGAGCAGCAGGTGAGGTGCGAGCACGGGGTCGACGACCGCGGGCACGTCCGAGCGCGGGTACCGCCCCCCTGCCAGCAGCCGTAGCGCGTCGGTGTCCACATCGGTCGCCAGCACCCACCACGACGGCAGGTGGCTGCTGGTCCGGGCCTCCTCCAGGCAGGCCGCCAGGGAGTAGACCTCCTGCCCCCGGCCACAGCCGGCCACCCAGGCTCGCACGGGTCGGTCATGCCCCGGGCCGGACAGCAACGGCAGCACGGTCTCGCGCAGCGTCTGCCAGACGTGCGCGTCGCGGAACCAGCCGGACACCTGCACCAGCAGGTGGTCAAGCAGCTCGACGGCCTCGACCGGGTCGACCGCCACCCGGTCGGTGTAGGCGGCGATGTCGTCGTGGAGACCGACGGCCCGCGCGCGCTGCCCGGCCCGGCGCACCAGACCGTCCAGCCGGTAGCCGGTCAGGTCGAAGCCGGTCCGCTCGCGCACCACACGCAGCAACCGTTCGACCGCCAGGTGGTCGACGACTCCTGGTGCCGCAGCGCTCACCGCACCCGCCCGGCGGCCGTGACCACGTCGTCGACCAGGCCTGCGAGCACCTGCGCGAGGCTGGCCGCGGTCGCGACCGAGTGCCGGCCCGTGGCGTCCAGGGCGCTGCGCGGCATACCGGTGACCACGGCGTCGTCGGGGTCCTGCACCAGCACGAGCCCACCCGCGCGCTCGACCTCGGCGGCCCCAGCTGCACCGTCACGCATAGCGCCCGACAGGACCACTGCCACGACCCTGGGACCGAACGACGCGGCCGCACTGGCGAACAGCACGTCCACGGAGGGCCGGACCCCGTTCCGCAGCGGCGCCGCGGTCAGCACCACGGTGTCCCCCACGACCTCGAGGTGGCGGTCGGGCGGCGCCAGCAGGACCTGCCCTGCCCTGATCGCCTCCCGCGGGCCCGCGTCGCGAACCGCCATCCGGCAGCCGGTCCCCACCAGCACGGCCAGGTCCTGCTGCGGGTGCCGCGGCAGGTGCACGACGGCGAGCACCGCCGCCGGCAGGTCCGCCGGGAGCCCCTCGAGCAGCCGCCGCAGGACGCTCAGTCCCCCGGCGGACGCCCCGACCAGGACCAGGGCGGGGACGGCCTGGACGTCCGGTAGCTCCTCGTGGCCAGGCCCTCGGGCCGGCTCAGCCTGGTCCCTCATCGCCGGGCTCCCACTCCAGCTCGTCGCGGAGGCGACGCAGCGCCCGGCTGAGCAGCCGCGACACCTGCATCTGGGTGACACCGATCTCGGCACCGATCTCGGACTGGGTCTTGTCCGCGAAGAAGCGCAGGGCAAGGATCCGCCGCTCCCGCTCGGGCAGGCGGGCCAGCATCGACTCCAGGGCGAGCCGGTCGGGGGTGGCGGCCAGGGTGTTGTCCTGATCGGCGACCGTGTCCGCCCACGAGCCCCGCTCGCCGTCCGGCGGTGCGTCCAGGGACGTGGTCGCGTAGCCGTTGCCGGACACCATGGCCTCGACGACCTCGTCCTGGTCGACGCCGAGGGCGGCCGCGAGCTCCTTGACCGTCGGCGCGCGCCCCGTGTCCTGCGACAGCTGCTGCGTCACCTGCGCCATGCGGGAGCGCAGCTCCTGCAACCGGCGCGGCGGCCGGACCGCCCAGCCCGTGTCACGGAAGTAGCGCTTGATCTCCCCCGAGATGGTCGGGGCGGCGTAGGCGAGGAAGTCCTTCCCCCGCCCGGCGTCGAAGCCGTGCACCGCCTTGACCAGCCCGAGCGCTGCGACCTGGACCAGGTCCTCGACCGGCAGCCCCCGCTCGCGATAGCGCATGGCGAGCGAGCGCGCGACGGGCAGGTTCAGCAGGACCACCTCGTCGACCAGGCGCTGCCGCTCGGTGTCGTCCTGCTCCTCGGCCAGGCGCAGCAGGATGTCGGCCGTCTGCTCCGCAGCGGCCTCGCGGCGCCGCGTCGTGTCGCTCAATGCTGCTCCTGCTGTGGTCGTCGTCTCGGCCGGGTCGTGGGCCGAGGTGGTGCGCCTGATCCGTGACGAACGGGCGACGCCCGCCCCGCTCATGCGGGCACCTGCTCGGCGGAGTCGGCGGCGAAGGCGCCCACCAGCCCGGCGTCGGTCACGTCCACGGACGTGTCGGGCACGACGACACCGGCTGCTCGGGTGTAGGCCAGCAGCAGGGCGTCGGTGAGCAGGCCGGGGTCGAACGCGGCCAGCGCCCGGTCCCGCCCCGCGAGGCCGTAGGCCTCCAGCCGGAACGGGTCGGCGAGCAGCGCGGTCACCGCGTCACGGGTGTGGACCCGGTCGCGTGGCTCGACCAGCAGCCCCGTGACGCGGTCGACGACGAGCTCACCGGCGCCGCCCACCGCGGCAGCGACCAGGGGCCTGGCCTCGAACATCGCCGCCAGCACCCCCAGACCGCGCCCAGGACTGCCGGACACGTCGACGACGAGGTCAGCCTTACCGCACAGCTCGGCTGCAGGCTCTCCGGCCACCCGGCAGCGGCTACCCAGCCTGCGCACCACCGGCAGCTCCTGCAGCCGCTGCTTGACCACCGCGGCGCAGCGCTCGTCGAGCCCGGTCCCCCGGGCCACGAGGAGCCGGGCGCCGGGGTGGTGCAGGACCGCCTCGGCCACCGGTCGGAGGCTGCCGACGTCGGCGGGGTCGCCGACCGACAGCACGGTGGCCTCCACACCCCTGGGCGGCGGCGCGAGCCCGTCCGGGACGGCGGGGAGCGCAGGCCCGACCACGCTGATGCGGTCCGCGGCCACGCCACGGCGGACCGCCACGCCACGCGCCCAGCCGGACTCCACCACGACGTGGTCGGCCGCGGCGAGCGCGGCCCAGCCAAGCCGCGCCATGACGCTGCCGTCAGCCCGGTCCTCACCGGGGTAGGACGGCAGCTGGTCGGCCTGGGCGAGGACGCGGACACCGGTCTCGGCCCTGGCAGTCACGGCGACGGCGGTCGCACGCCAGCCGACGGCGTGGACGATGCCGTCGGTGGCGACCGCGGCGAGCGCCCGGGCAAGCTGCCCCGCGGCGGCGATGCCGTCGGCCTGCGGATCGCGAGGCCGGTCACCGACGTCGAGAAGGACGTCGGGTCGGACCCGGTCGCGGCCCTCTGCGGAGGTGGTGCGGGTCGTGCCTGCTCCGACGGTGGGACGCTCGGGGTCGAACGCGGAGACGAGACGGACGTCCATGCCGCGCTGCCGCAGCCGAGACCTCAGGGCGGCGGCCTCGGCGAGCGTCAGGCCGGCGACGCCCCGGGCGCGACGATCGGACGGACCGACCAGGATGGTGGTGGTGGACATGATCCAGCTCCTTGCGTTGCTGGAGGAAGCGCCGTTTTCTTGAGCGCCGAGCACTGACCCCAAGGGCTGTACGTCCGTATGTGTACCCCTCCAGCGCCCCCCTGTCGACCTCGGCGACAGACACACCACAGCAGGTGTGAGAACTGAAGCGACAGGGAACTACACCATGATGAAAACGCCGTCGGACCACTCGCAGCCCCCCGTGCGCACCGACGACCACACGCCCGGTCCGGTACCGCGGGCACCCGCGACCACGACCAAGCCCTACCCGCCGGAGGCCGACCCGACCCCCGACGACGACACGCCTGCGGCGGAGGTGGCCGGGGAGCAGACGGACCCTGCGTCGCGGACGGTCGCCTTCCCGGAGGACGCCGGCGACGCGGGCTAGAGCGGGCCGGTGCTGCCGGTGCTGCCGGTGCTGCCGGTGTCCACCGATCCGCGCCAGGCACCGGTGGCGGTCCCACGGGACTCGATGAACGACCGGAACGCCTCCAGGTCCTTCTGCACCCGCCTGTCCACGAGGCCGAACGCGTCACCGGCCTTCTCCAGCAGCCCTGCGGGCTCCCAGTCCATCGCCAGCGTCACCTCGGTCCGGTCCGGGCCCAGGGCCGAGAACGTGACCCGTCCGGCGTGGGTCGTGCCGTCCGTGCTCCGCCACGACACGCCCTGGTCCGGACGTTGCACCAGGACCTCGGCCTCGAACTCACGGTTGACGCCACCGATCGAGGCGACCCATCGCGTACGCCGGTCGTCCAGCTGCACGATCGTCTCGACGCCGCTCATGAAGTGGGGGAAATCCTCGAACTGGGTCCACTGGTCGTAGACCGTCTGCAGGGGTACTGCGACCTCGAGCGTGTGGGTGATCGTGTTCATGCGGGTCCTCCCGGCAGTGGTGCGCTCGAGCGTCCGGTACCCGTGCCCCCCTCGGCGAAACCCCTGGGCGAACGATCGGATTCCAGCGGCTCCGGGGCTCAGCCGGCCTGGACCTCGAGGGTGACGCGTCGGTTGTCGGCCGGGGGCGAGCCGTCCGCCTCGCTGGCCCCCGCCGCAACCACCTGGACCCTGGAGGTCGGGACACCGCGGCGGACCAGCAGGTCCACCACACCCAGTGCGCGTTGCAGCGACAGCTGCTGCTCCAGGACCGGGTCGTTGCTCTGTCCGGCGTGCCCGACCACGCGAACCGTGGCGTCCGGGTCCTCCAGCAGCGCCACCGCGATGCGGTCCAGCACCGCCGCGGCGCCGGACGTGGGTGCCTGCTCCCCCACGTCGTACAGCAGCTCCGCGGAGAGCCCGCCCGCCGGCCCGGGGCTCGACGGCTCAGGCTCCGACGGCTCAGGCTCCGACGGCTCAGGCTCCACGGGCTCCGGGCTCGACGACTCAGGTTGCGCCGGCTCAGGGCTCGACGACTCAGGTTGCGCCGGCTCAGGCTCCACGGGCTCCGGGCTCGACGACTCAGGTTGCGCCGGCTCAGGGCTCGCCGGTTCAGGTTGCGCCGGCTCAGGGCTCGCCGATTCGGGTTGCGCCGGCTCAGGGCTCGACGGCCCGGTGCTCGACGGCCCGGTGCTCGACGGCTCGGTGCTCGCCGGGGCAGGTGTCCCCGCCAGCGCGGTGCTGCTGTCGTCATCAGCCCCGGCCGTTGCCAGCTGCCCGGCCACCAGGGCCCCGACCAGCACGGCCCCGACAGCGAGCACGGGCAGCGGCGCGCGCCTGCGTGGCTCGTGGTAGCGGACGCCGCGGTCGGCGTCGGCGTCCCGGCTCACCCGCGCACGGACCGCAGCTCGGCGCGCAGGCGCTGGACCTCCGCCTCCGAGCGCGCGAGGTCGGCCTCGAGCTCACCCTGCACGAGAGAGAGCGCCTCGGCCTTGGTCAGGCGGGCGACCACGAACTGCCGGCCCCACCACGCCCAGCCCACCCCCACACCGGCGGCGAACGCGGCGAGGGTCAGCAGGACGGGCAGCACCGCGGTGGCTCCCATGAGTTCGTTCCCCTCAGCAGTCGACTGACGGTGATGATGACCTGCTCGCACGGGCCGGCGCCACGCGGCTCGCAGGACGGCCCCGCCGCCACCGGCGCCCATGCGCGAGACACCGTGACAGCAGGTCACCGAACCTGACCAGCAGTAGCCGGCATGACATGGCTGCCGCCCGGGTACTCGACAACGGATACTGACTCCCGGTGCCGATGCACCGTCACACCTGCCGACCGTCACCGCGAGCCACCAGCACGGGCTGCCGGCGGGACCGCCAGCGCCGACGACCTCTGGAGATCCGATGACCGCCGCCCGTACCCGCTCCTCCGGCACCTCCCCCCGGGGGCGCGCCGCCCTCGCCGCCGCAGCCCTGGTGGCCGGCACGGGCCTCGTCCTCGCCCCGGCGTCCGCCTCGACCGCCGAGGAGCCCGCATCCCTGCGCCCCGCCCACCTGGTGCCCGAGCTCGGTGCGATGGACATCCGGCTCTCCCCGTTCTCGGGCGAGGGTGGCGCGGAGGCACCGCAGGAGCAGCCGCTGGTGGAGACCACGGCCGACTACGGCTCGGTCGGCAGCTACAGCGACCTGCCCGCGGGCAGCTACGCCGTGAGTGCGCGACCCGCCGGCACACCGGTGAGCGAGCCCCCGCTGCTCAGCCTCACCTTCTCCCTCGAGGCCGGCGAGGCGTACACCGTCGTCGGGATGGGCACGGTGGAGGACCCCCGGCTCGAGCTCTGGGAGGACGACCTGACCCCGCCGGGCGACGGCCAGGCGAACGTGCGTCTCGTGGTCGCCGCCAACGCCGCCCCCGAGGTCGACATCCAGGCCGTTTCGGGTCCGGTCCTGGGCGAGGACGTCCCGCTGGGCACCGTCACCGACTACTCGGCCGCGCCGGCCGGGCCGTGGACGGTCCAGGCGAGCAGCGACGAGGCCGACGGATCCACCGACCTGGTGCTGGACAGCGGCACCGTCTACACCCTGCTGGTGCTGGACGCCGAGGCAGCCGAGAGCGACGACCTGCGAGTCGTCCCGGTGGTCGACGCCGTGGGCATGGACACGACCCCCGCCGGCGGTGCCGACACCGGCGCGGCCGTGACCGGAGGCACCCAGCCGCTCTGGCTGGTCTCCGGCACGCTGCTGCTCGCCCTGGGCGCCGGCGCGCTGGTGGTCGCGGCCCGCACCCGCGTCAGCCCCGCCTCCGCCCTGGACCGCGGCTGAGGGCTGACAGCCTGCGCCGGTGAGACCGCCCACCCCACAGGACGCCGTCCCCCACCCGCTGCGGGCGCTGTGGTCGCGCTACCGGACCTACTGCCCTCGGCTCGTCATGGCCGTGACCATGTCCGTGGTCAACAAGGTCATGGACGTCGTGCCGGAGCTGCTCATCGGCGCCGCCATCGACGTGGTGGTCCGGGGCGGTGACTCCGTGGTCGCGACGGTCCTCGGCGTCGAGGACCGGTTCGCACAGCTGGGCTGGCTCGCGCTGCTGAACGTCGTCGTCTGGGTCGCGGAGTCCGCGAGCGACTACACCGCGTCGGTGCTGTGGCGGGGGTTGGCGCAGTCGGTGGAGCACGACCTGCGACTCGAGGCCTACGGCCATGTGCAGGCGCTCGACATCGGCTGGCACGAACGGCGCACCAGCGGCGGGACGCTCGCAGTCCTCAACGACGACGTCAACCAGCTCGAGCGGTTCCTCGACGTCGGCGCCCCGAGGATCATCGCCACGGCGGTCAACATCCTGCTGGTGGGCGCGGTGTTCGCGGTCAGCTCACTGCAGCTGACGCTGCTGGCGTTCGCGCCGATCCCAGTGATCGTCGTCGGTTCGTTGTGGTTCCAACGCAGGCTGGAGCCGCTGTACGCGCGGGTCCGGGAGTCCGTCTCGGTCCTGAACGGCACCCTCGCAGCGAACCTCGGCGGCCTGCCGACCATCAAGGCGTTCACCGCCGAGGAGCGTGAGCTCGACCGGGTCCGCTCGGCGTCGCTGGAGTACCGGACGGCCAACACGCGCGCCATCAGGTCCTCGGCGGCGTTCGTCCCGCTCATCCGGATGGCGATCCTCACCGGGTTCACCACGACCCTGCTGCTGGGCGGGTGGGCCGCGCTCGACGGCGAGATGGAGATCGGCCTGTACTCGGTCCTGGTGTTCATGACCCAGCGCCTGCTGTGGCCGCTGACCGACGTGGGGGAGACCCTCGACCTGTACCAGCGCGGGATGGCGTCGGCGCGGCGCGTGCTGCAGCTGCTGCAGGAGCGCGCGCTGGTGGTGCCCGGTGCCGCGCGGCTTCCCGGACCGGCGCAGGGGGGTGTCGAGCTGCGCGGGGTGCGGGCCGGCTACGACGACGGCCCCGACGTGCTGCGTGGGGTGGACATCGTGGTGCCGCCCGGGCAGGTGCACGCCGTGGTCGGCCCCACGGGTGCCGGGAAGTCCACCCTGCTGCGCCTGGTGCTCCGGTTCCAGGACCCGCGGGAGGGTCAGGTGCTGCTCGACGGGACCGATGTGCGCACCCTCGGCTGGGAGGACCTGCGCGGCGCGATCGGCTACGTCAGCCAGGACGTGTTCCTGTTCCGCGGCACGGTGCGTGACAACATCGCCTACGGCCGTCCGGAGGCCACCGACGCGCAGGTCCAGGACGCAGCCCGGGCCGCGGAGGCACACGAGTTCGTGCTCGACCTCACCGAGGGCTACGGCACCCTCGTCGGCGAGCGCGGCGTGACGCTGTCCGGCGGGCAGCGGCAGCGCCTGGCGCTGGCCCGGGCGATCCTGCGCGACCCGGCGCTGCTCGTGCTGGACGAGGCCACCTCTGCCGTCGACAACGAGACGGAGGCGGCCATCCAGCGGTCGCTGGCCCGGGTGACGGCGGGGCGCAGCGCGCTGATGGTCGCGCATCGGCTCTCGACGGTCCGCGACGCCGACCGCATCTGGGTGCTGGAGTGCGGCCGGGTCGTGGAGTCCGGCAGCCATGACGAGCTGGTCGCCGCGGGCGGCGCCTATGCCGCCATGTGGTCGGTGCAGACGGGCACGGCCGGTCACCGCTCCGCCACGACCCTCCGCAGGTCCGTCGCCCAGCGGTAGCCGACAACGTTCGGGGCGCCCTGTCCGCTACCGTTGCCCGCAGCGAAGGGGAGTAGCCCTCACGCCACCGGTCGACATGCTGGTCCGGGGCCCTGCCCCGTGACCCGGTCGGTGGGCCTTGACCTCGAGGTGGGCGAGACCTTCGGCACCGTCAGCCACGCCGGGACTTTTCCCGGTAAGACCTGGCGTGGTGCCGAGGTCCCCGGCCCCGGTGCCGTGCCGCGAGAGGACCTCCCGTGCCCGGAGCGCCACCGTTCGACCTAGCCGTCGCGCTCAGCGCGTTCGTTCCGCTGCTCCTGCTGGAGCTCCCCGACAAGACCTTCATCGCCACCCTGGTGCTGTCCAGCCGGTTCCGTCCGCTGGCGGCCTGGGTGGGCGTGGGGCTGGCCTTCGGGGTGCAGAGCCTGATCGCCGTGGCGGCGGGCGGCCTGCTCTCCCGGCTGCCCGAGACGCTGGTCGCCGGGGCGGCCGCCCTGCTGTTCGCGGTCGGCGCGGTGGTGCTGTACCGCGACAGCCGCTCCGCGGCGGGCCCGGACGCCCAGGTCCGGGCGGAGACGGAGGCCGCCGAGCGCCGCACCCCGTTCCTGCGCGCCGCGGGCAGCAGCTCCGTGGTCCTGTTCCTCGCGGAGTGGGGCGACCTGTCGCAGCTGTTCACCGCGGGGCTCGCCGCCCGCAGCGCGGACCCGGTGTCGGTCTTCGTGGGGTCGTGGCTGGCGCTGCTGGTGGTGGCCGGCCTTGCTGTCACGATCGGCGCGACGCTGACGCACAGGCTGCCGCTGCGCACGGTCCGGCTGACCGGAGCCGCTGTCTGCGCGGTGCTGGCCGTGCTCGCCGGGCTGCAGGCGGCCGGGGTGCCCGTCCCGTTCTGAGCAGGGCACCGTCCTGCCGTTAGGTGATCGGCGGCACCCTGTCGATCGTCGCCGTCGCGCTCGTCACCTGGATGATCTTCTGGATGGCCTCCGCAGCCCGGACGCTGTCCACCGGGCTCCGCGGCCAGGTCGACCGCGCAGTCGAGCTCGGCGGCGGCAGCCTCGCCGGGGTGGCCGCCCTCGCCGTCGGCCGGGAGGGCCTGGAGACCGCGCTGGTCCTGTGGGCGGCCACCCGGGCCACCGCACGCCAGGACGACCCCTCCCTCGCGCCGCTGCTGGCCGCTCTGCTCGGCATCATGACCGCAGTCGCAGCCGGGTGGCTGTTCTACCGGGGCACGCTCCGTGTCGACCTGTCCCGGTTCTTCACCTGGACCGGCGCGTTCCTCGTCGTCGTCGCCGCCGGCGTGCTCGCCTACGGCGTCCACGACCTGCAGGAGGCCGGTGTCCTGCCCGGCCTCGACACCCTGGCCTTCGACGTCTCCGCACACGTCCCGCCCGGGTCCGGGTACGGGACGCTGCTCAAGGGCGTCCTCAACTTCTCGCCAGCCACGACCGTCCTCGAGGCCGTCATCTGGGTCGCCTACGTCGTGCCGGTCATGACCCTTTTCCTCACGCGCGCGCGCCGGACTCCGCCTCGGTCGCGGCGGGCTCGGTGACCGTCGACGCCTCGGACTCCGCCTGCGAGGTCTCCGCCGAACAGGCGCCGTCGGGCACGCTGCGGTTCTCGGTGACCAACAGCGGCTCGCAGGTCACAGAGTTCTACCTGCTGGCCGAGGACGGTCTGCGCATCGTTGGCGAGGTCGAGAACATCGCCCCGGGCCTGTCCCGTGACCTCGTGCTCGCAGCACCGCCCGGTGAGTACGTGACGGCGTGCAAGCCCGGCATGGTCGGCGACGGTCTCCAGGCCGACGTCGACGGGGCCAGGGTCGCTTTCGAGGGGGTCGAGCCGTTCCTGCGGACCACGGACGCGGCGCTGGCGGACGAGCTCGAGGACCGGAATGGCCTCGACCACGGCGTCGAGCAGCTGCTCGCCGTCGCCGGTCCACGGTTTCAGCCGACGACCGAAGGGTCCGGCCGCTCGTCGACCAGGACTCGCTCGAGCTCGTCGAGGAACGCGTCCATCTTGCCCCAGGCGGCCCCGACCGTGACTGTGCCGTCGATGACCTGCAGCTGGTCGGCCTGCGCTGCGGCCAGGCCCTGGGTGAACGGCGAGCCCAGCAGCGCCTCGTTGCCCGGGTCCTGCCGCTCGCCGGAGAAGTCCATGACGATGACGACGTCCGCGTCGTGGGTGGAGATGGCCTCGAGGCTGGTCGCCGCAGCGTCCGGGTCGGGCGCCCCCTGCTGCGGGGCCGGACGGAGCAGGTCCAGGTCCGCCATGACGGTGCCCAGCGCCTGCCCGTCGTCGGCCCGCCCGAAGGTCCCGGGGTCCCACACGCCGATGACCGAGACGCTCAGCTCGTCGCGCACCGGCTCCGAGCTGCTCCTGCAGGTCGGCGATGCGTGCCTCGTACTCGGCGAGCTCCTGCTGGGCCTGCTCCTGCTCGCCGACGAGCGCTGCGAAGTTCACCAGCGCCTCGGTGAGCGGGCGGTCGAAGATCTGGACCAGCACGGTCGGGGCTTAGCTGCGAGAGCTCCTCGTAGGACTCGTCGATCTCGTAGCCGAGGATCAGGTCCGGGCGCTGCGCGGCCATCGCCTCCAGGTTCGGCTCACCGTAGGCACCCACGAACTCGACGGCCGAGGTGTCGTAGCCGTCGACGCGTCGGAAGGACTGCGAGCCGTCGTCGCCGACCAGTCCGGCACTGGCCACGGGCTCGACCCCGAGCTCCAGCAGCGGTAGCAGAGCGTTCTGGTCGGTCGTGGTCACGATGCGCTGGGGGTCCACGGGTACGTCGGTGGTGCCTGCCGAGTGCTCGAAGGCAATCGTCGCCTCGGCCTCTGTGTCCGGCGCCTCCGAGGGGGGAGACGCCGTGGCGCCGACCCCGCACCCGGCACCCGGCAAGGGTGGTAGCAACGGCGAGGGCGAGCAGCGCTCGGCTGGTTCGTACGGTCTGGGGCACAGCGGGTCTCCTGCGGTGGTCTCGGCGGTGCAGCTCGGGTCTCGGGCCCCGGGGGGCAGAGATGGTCACAGGTCTTCCAGGGGTGCGGCGGCACCGAGCAGGAGGCCGGCGTGACCTCGCAGTCGTCCGGGATGACGACGGTGACTTCGTAACCGGCTGCACCGGCGTCGGGCGAGGCGGCGCGGGTGGACCCGGCGGGGTCGGCCGCCGTACCGCTGCACGCGGCCAGGGGACCCGCGGCCGGCAGCGCAGCGAGCAGCGGGAACGGCGCCTCGTGACAGGGCTCACGGGAGCGTGCTCTCGATGTCGTCGAGCACGAGGTTTGCCGCAGTCACCCCGATGCCGAGCATCCAGGTGTCGTCGCTGACCTCGACCACGTCGCCGCGCTGCACCGCCTCGAGGTTCTGCCAGACCGGGCCTGCTGTGACGGTGGCCCGGTCGGTGTCGGCCGGGTCGCCGTAGACGGAGGTGAACACCACGTCGCCGTCGGCGTCGGCGAGCTGCTCGGCCGACGCCTCGACGAACGTGTCCCCCTCCTGCTGCGACGGCGGCCGCGAGAACCCGGCATCGGCGAGCACCGTGCCGATGAAGGAGGTGGGTGTGTAGAGGCGGATCTGCCCCGGCAGGAACCGGACCACGCTCACCTCGAGGGAGGCCGGGTCACCACCGGTGACGGCGTCGCCCACCTCGGCGGCGCGGGTCTCGTAGTCGGCGATGAGCGTCTCTGCCTGCTGCTGCTCCCCCATGGCCTCCCCGGCCAGCAGGAGGGTCTGCTTCCAGGTGTCACCCACGTCGTCGGCGAACACGGTCGGTCCGATCGCCGACAGCTCGTCGTACAGGTCCTCGTGGCGGACGGTGTTGGACAGGATGAGGTCCGGTCGCAGCGCCGCGATCGCCTCCAGGTTCGGCGTGCCGATCGTCCCGACCGGTTCGACGTCTGCGAGCTCAGGACCCAGGTACTCCACCACGGACGTCGACACGTCGGTCGTCACGGCACCGACCGGGACGACGCCCAGGGAGACCACCGCGTCCAGCTCACCGGTGTCGAGCACGACGACCCGTTCGACGTCGGCCGGGACCTCGGTGGTCCCCATGGCGTGCTCCACGGTCGTGGTCGTGTCCGCTCCCGCGGCGACCGACGGTTCAGCGGTGACGCCGGTGCCGCCCTCACCCTCCCCCGCGCAGGCGGTGAGCAGCAGGGTGATCGGAAGCAGGACCAGCGGTGCGACGGTTCGGGGGGACACAGTTCTCCTCAGGTCAGGTCAGGTCAGGTCAGCGGGTGACCGGCGCTGCGCCAGCCACCAGAGCTGGCGGTCGGCGCAGCCCTGCGGGTCGCGCAAGGAGCAGGTCGTGCAGACCCGCCTCTCGCCGGTCTCGCGCGGGAACCGGGCGTGGTACTCGCGCATCGCGTCGGTCATCTCTGCGTCGTCCACGACCGCCGCGTCGGGCTCCGGCAGCTGGTAGGCGAGGCAGCAGCCGCCCTTCTGACCGAGGTAGACCGGACCCCAGGGCGCGGACGCGGTCCGGACCTCGGGGCTCACCCGCCACGGGGCCCCCGGTGCGGTGAGCGCGGCCCGGAGCCGGCCCACGACGTCGTCACGCACCGGCAGGTGCGGCTGGTAGGTGGGGCTCATCCCGATCCCGTCGGCGACCTCGGCCCACAGGCTGCGGGCGCCGACAGGCGCGATGCTGCGGATGGCGTCCACGACGGGTCGGACGCCCCGCACGAGCGAGTCGACCGTCCGGGTGACGACCTCGGACTCCTCGGCCACCACCTCGACCCCGGGCAGGCCGGCCCACGGGTGGTCGGCCGTGACCAGGACGGTGCAGCCGGCCAGCGACACCCGGTCGACCCAGCCGTCCGGGTGCAGCCGCCAGCGCAGCGGCGCGGTGTCGGCGAGCACACCGGCCCCGCCGATGGCCAGCACGAACCCGACGGCGTCGGCGACGGTTCCCGCGGTCCAGCCGACCAGCCACTTGGCCGCCATCTGGGGCGTACCGCCGTCGTCGCCGAGGATCCGCCGGTGGGTCTCACGCAGGAACCGGGCGTCCTCGGCCAGGACCGCTGCCCCCTCGACCCAGGTGCGCTGGGCCGGGTCGACGGGGGCGGTCTCGTGCACGGCCAGGTGCGCCTCGAGGTGGGTCTCCAGCCAGCTCTGCGGCGTCTCGGCGGTCAGCAGGGGGCGGTGGGCAGCCAGCTGCGCCGGCACCGTGAGGCTCACGCGGCACCAGCCGCCCCGGCCCGACGACCCCGCCGGCCCACGGGGACGACCATGGGCGTGCCCGTCACCGGGTCCGGCACCACCCGGCAGTCCAGCCCGAACACCTCGCGCACCAGCGCCTCGGTCACCACCTCGGCCGGGGGGCCCTCCGCCACGACCCCGCCGTCCTTCATGGCGATGAGGTGGTCGGAGTAGCGCGCCGCCTGGTTGAGGTCGTGCAGCACGAGCACGACGGTGCGCCCCTCGTCGGCGTTGAGGTCCGCCAGCAGGTCGAGCACCTCGACCTGGTGGGCCAGGTCGAGGGACGTGGTCGGCTCGTCCAGCAGCATCAGGTCGGTGCCCTGTGCCAGCGTGAGCGCGATCCAGACCCGCTGCCGCTGCCCGCCCGACAGCTCGTCGACCGATCGCCCCGCCAGGTCGAGCGTGTCGGTGGCCACCAGAGCTGCGGCGACGGCGGCCTCGTCCTCGGCGCCCCACTGCCGCAGCCAGGACTGGTGCGGGTACCGGCCGCGGGCGACCAGTTCGGCGACCGTGATGCCGTCGGGGGCGGTGGGTGACTGCGGCAGGATCCCCAGGCGGCAGGCCACCTCGCGTGTCTTGAGCCGTCGGATGTCCGCCCCGTCGAGCACCACGCGTCCCGCGGTGGGCGGCAGCAACCGGGCCAGGCCGCACAGCAGGGTCGACTTCCCGCACGCGTTCGCGCCCACCACGCAGGTGACCTTGCCCGTGGGCACCGAGACCGACAGCCCGCGTACGACCTCGGTGCCGTCGTAGCCGAGCCGTAGGTCCTCGCACCGCAGCCGCGCGTCCACGCCGGGCGCGGCTGGCTCGGTGGTGGTGGTGCTCCTGGTCTCCATGACGGTCATCAGCCGGTCCTTCCGACGCGGTTGGCCCGGGCGAGCAGCCACAACAGGTAGGGGGCCCCGACGAGCCCCGTGACGATGCCGACCGGCAGCTCGGTGGGCGAGAACACCGTGCGTGCGAGGAGGTCGGAGGCCAGGACGAGCAACGCACCGACCAGGGCGGCCGGCACCAGGGTGAGCGGCGCCCGGACCAGGCGCCGGGCGATCGGTGCGGACACGAACGCCACGAAGGCGACCGGTCCGGCCGTGGCCGTGGCCACCGACGCGCAGCCGACGGCCACCACGATCAGCGCCGCCCGCGAGCGCTCGACCGGCACCCCGATGCCCCGCGCGGTGTCGTCTCCCAGCTGCAGCGCCCGCAGCGGACGGGCGAGCAGCAGGACCGCCGGCACCAGGACGACCAGAGAGACCGCGAGCGGGACCACCTCGTCCCAGCCACGACCGTTGAGCGACCCCGTCAGCCAGACCAGGGCCCGTTGCACGTCGCTGATGTCGGCCCGGGTGAGCAGGAACGAGGTGGTCGAGGTCAGCATCGCCGCGACGCCGATGCCCACCAGCACGAGCCGGTAGGCGGACAGGCCGTTCCGGTAGGCGAGCAGGTAGACCGCCGTGGTGCTGAGCAGCCCGCCCGCGAAGGCCGCCAGCGGCAGGGACAGCGCGCCGGTGCTGACACCCAGCGCGCTGCCGGCCACGATGACCAGCACCGCGGACGTGCTGGCGCCCGCGGTGACGCCGATGATGTCCGGGCTGGCGAGGGGGTTGCGGGCCAGGCTCTGGAAGATCGCCCCGGACAGCCCGAAGGCGACCCCGACGCCCACGGCGGTCACGGCCCGCGGCAGCCGCAGCGTCCCGACGATGAAGTCCGCGTCGGGCGTCCCCCGCCCCACGAGCGCGGGGAGGACGTCGAAAGGCGGGATCGCGAAGTCGCCGGCCGACAGCGACACCGCGAACGTCACCAGGCAGCCCAGGACCAGACCGAGGGACACGACGACGGTGCGCGTCCTGCCCGTGGTCCGCGTCCGTCCGACCCGGTCGAGGACGGCGGCGTCGGTCGCGGACGACCGGGCGACGCGTTCCGACAGCAGGCTCATCGGCTCACACCTGCGTCAGCGTGCGTCGGCGGACGAGCGCGATGAACACCGGGGCGCCGATGACGGCGGTGACGATGCCGACCTGGATCTCCCCGGGCCGGGCGACCACGCGGCCCAGCACGTCGGCCAGCAGCAGCAGCGAAGGCGCCAGCACGGCGGAGTAGGCGAGCACCCAGCGGTAGTCCGGGCCGGTGATGGCGCGGGCGACGTGCGGGACGGTCAGCCCGACGAAGCCGATCGGCCCGGCCGCAGCGGTGGCCCCGCCGACCAGCAGGACGACCGCGACCGCGGCGAAGATCCGCGACAGGCCGACCCGCGCCCCGAGCGAGCGGGCGACGTCGTCACCGAGGGCCAGGGCGTTCAGGGAGCGACCTGCCGACAACGCCACCACCGTGCCCACCACGAGGAAGGGGGCCACCTGGGCCGCCACCGTCATGTCCCGGCCCGCGACGGACCCGACGGCCCAGAACCGGTACTGGTCCAGGGTCGCGACGTCCAGCAGCAGGATCGTGGTGGTGATGGAGCCCAGGAAGGCGGTGACGGCGGCGCCCGCCAGCGCCAGCTTGACCGGTGTCGCCCCGTCGCGCCCGAGGGCGCCGAGGGCGTAGACCGCGACAGACGTGATGCCGGCCCCGGCGAACGCGAACCAGACGTAACCGGTCAGGGACCCGACCCCGAAGACGAAGATCCCGACCACGACGGCGAGCGCGGCCCCGGCGCTGACCCCGAGGATGCCCGGGTCGGCGAGCGGGTTGTGGGTCAGACCCTGCATCAGGGCCCCGGACAGGCCGAGGGCGACGCCGACCATGACCGCCACCAGGGTGCGGGGCAGCCGCAGCGACGTCACGATCAGGTGGTTCTCCACCGTGTCGTCGAAGGCCCGGAAGGCCTGCAGGACGTCCCCGACGGGGATCGGCTTGGACCCGACGGCTAGGCTGGCCAGGACCAGCGCGCCGAGCAGCAGCGAGGCCGCCAGCAGCCCGAGCAGGCGCACCGGCACCGACGACAGCATCCCACGGCGTGGCCGGGAGGACGCTACGGCGTAGGTCGTCACTGTCGTCGTGGTGACCACCTGTCTCCCCCGCGGAATAAGCATGCCCTCGAACTGTTATCTGGTGAGGCTAACCTCACCTCGGATGGATGGCGAACGTGCAGGCGACAGGCAGAATGGCTCCCGTGAGCCATGACCTGATCGACACGACGGAGATGTACCTGCGGACCGTGCTCGAGATGGAGGAGGACGGCGTCGTCCCCATGCGGGCACGCATCGTCGAGGCGCTCGGGCACTCGGGTCCGACGGTGTCGCAGACCGTCGCGCGGATGCACCGTGACGGCCTGGTCGACGTCACCGACGACCGCCGCCTGCAGCTCACCGCGGAGGGCCGCCGGATCGCCACGGCCGTGCTGCGCAAGCACCGCCTGGTCGAGCGGCTGCTCGTCGACGTGATCGGTCTCGAGCTCGACCAGGCCCACGAGGAGGCGTGCCGCTGGGAGCACGTGGTCTCCGACCGGGTCGAGGACCGCCTGGTGCAGCTGCTGGGCGCCCCGACCACCTCGCCGTTCGGCAACACCATCCCCACCCGCGACGACGGTGGTCACGAGCTCGGTCCCGGTGCCGGCCAGCTGGCGCTCAGCGACCTGACAGCGGACGCGCTGGTGCGCGTGGTGCGTCTCGGCGAGCCCGCCCAGAGCCCCCACGTGCTGCTGGTCGCGCTGGTCGACGCCGGTGTCGTGGCCGGCGCCGAGGTGCAGGTCGTGCTCGCCGACGACGGCTCCCGGCTCGTGGGCCGGCCCGGCGGCAACCCGGTCCGGCTCCTGGAGCCGACGACCCGTCACGTGCTCGTCCAACGCCTGCGCTGAGCACGCGTCCGGGCCTAGGGTTCGCGACATGGCGGGACGCGGCGAGGACCTGGGTGACCAGGCGAAGGACCAGTACGAGGACGTCAAGGACAGCGACGAGGTCGACACCCTCCAACGTCTGGGCCGCTACGGCTACGTGGTGTACGGCGTCGTGCACGTCGTCCTTGGCGCGCTTGCCGTCAGCCTGGCGTTCGGCGGCAGCGAGGAGGAGGCGTCGACCACCGGGGCGATGCAGACCCTCGCCGAGCAGCCGTTCGGCGTGGTCCTGATCTGGGCCATCGCGATCGGCATGGCGGCGCTCGTGGTCTGGCAGCTGCTCGAGGCGGTCCTCGACCCCGACGACGAGGGGGCCAAGGGACGGGTCAAGGGCGCCGGCAAGGCCGTCGCCTACGGCGTCATCGCCGCCGGGGCGTTCGGCATCGCCCTGTCCGGCGGCGGCAGCGGCAGCGGCGGCGGGGACAGCACCGAGGAGTCGATGACCCAGCGACTGCTCGCCCTGCCGCTGGGTCAGATGCTGGTGGGCCTGGTCGCGCTGGGGATCCTGGCCGTCGCGGCGTACCACGTCCACAAGGGCCTGTCGCGGAAGTTCCTCTCCGACGTGGAGACCGCCGACCTGTCGGCCCGCAGCCGCAAGGTCGTGGAGTGGACCGGCCTGATCGGGTACCCGGCCAAGGGCGTCGCCTTCGGGGCGATCGGCGTGCTCTTCGTGCTCGCCGCGGTCCGCGGCAGCAGCGAGGAGGCCGGCGGCATGGACGAGGCCCTGGCCACGCTGCGTGAGGGCCCGCTCGGCACCGTCGTCCTCGTCGCCGTCGGGCTGGGCTTCGCCCTGTTCGGGGTCTACTGCCTGGCGCGCGCCCGCACCGCCGGCGACTTCACGGGCTTCGCCGGTCGCTGACGGGCTCCGCCGGTCGCCGACGGGCTCCGCCCGCTGGGGCGCGGCCGCTCAGGAGCGGCGCACCACCGCGACGTCGACGGGGCTGCGGTGCAGCAGCGTCTGGCTCGTGGACCCCAGCAGCAGGCCGCCGAAGCCCCCCCGTCCGCGCGAACCCACCACCACCAGCCGGGCACCGGCGGCCTCGCGCAGCAGGACCCGCCCGGGGTGCCCGCGCTCCACCACCCGGGCCACGCGGACGTCGGGGTACCTCTCGGACCAGCCGGCGAGCGTCTCAGAGACCATCCGGACCGCGTCCTCCTGCAGCTCGGCCGCCGTGGGCACGGAGGCCTGGAGCTCCGGCGCACCGATCCACAGCTCGTCCCACGCCATGACCGCGTGCAGCGGGCAGCCGTGGCGCTGGGCCTCGGCCATGGCGAACCCCACGGCCTGTATCGCCTCCCCCGAGCCGTCGACCCCGACGACCACCGGGGCGCCGGCTGGCACCTCGGGCGCCTCCGCCCCGCGCACCACCACGACGGGGCACACCGCGTGCGCGCTGACCGGGACCGCCACCGAGCCGAGCAGCAGGCCGGTCAGGCCGCCGTGCCCGCGCGAGCCCACCACCACCAGCGTCGCCGAGCGCGACGCGTCCCGGAGCCCGCCGGCCGCGGTGCCCACGTGCAACGAGCCCACCACCTCCAACGACGTGCCCGCAACCGACCGGGCGTAGGTCACCGCCAGGTCGCACGTCCGGCGGGCCGGCTCGGTATGACCGCTGGCTGCGCTCTGCGCGGCCAGCTCGATCCGCAGCCCGGCACCACCCCCGCCGTAGGCATGGAGCAGGAGCAGGGCCAGCCCCTCGTCCCGGGCGTAGGACGCCGCCCAGTCGACCGCCCGGTACGACTCCTGCGAGCCGTCCACCCCCACGACGACCGGTCCCCTCGTGCCACTGACCCTGACCATCGTCCACTCCTTCGTTTCCGTCCGACCGGGACCCATCCTCGCCGTCGGGGACGCTCCGGACCAGGACCTAGGTCCCCGCGCGGGTCCGGGGCGCGACTGCCCGGCTCACCCGGCGTGGACCACCGAGCCGTCCCGGAACAGCGTGCCGTCGCTGCAGCGGGCCTCGACCCGACCACCGCCGAACTGCTCCGCGTACAGGCGTGCGTACAGGCCGTCGATGGCGAGCAGCTCCGCGTGGGTCCCCTGCTCGACGACCCGTCCGGCCTCGACCGCGACGATCACGTCGGCGTCGAGCACGGTCGACAACCGGTGCGCGATGGCGATGGTGGTGCGCTGCTGGGTCGCCCGCTTGAGCGCCTCCTGCACCAGGCGCTCGCTGACGGTGTCCAGCGCGCTGGTGGCCTCGTCCAGCACGAGCACCCGTGGGTCCTTCAGCAGCACCCTCGCGATCGCGAGGCGCTGCTTCTCCCCACCGGACAGCCGGTAGCCCCGCTCCCCCACCGTGGTGTCGTAGCCGTCCTCGAACGACATGATCCGGTCGTGGATGTTGGCCGCCCGGGCGGCCTCCTCCACCTGCTCACGGGTAGCGTCCTGGCGGGCGTAGCGCAGGTTGTCCAGCACGCTCGCGTGGAACAGGTAGGTGTCCTGCGTGACCATGCCGATCGAGTCCGACAGCGACGCCTGGGGTCAGGTCCCGGACGTCGTACCCGTCCACGAGCACGCGACCCCGACTGACGTCGTACAGCCGCGGCACCAGGTAGGACAGGGTCGTCTTGCCCGACCCGCTGGGCCCGACCACGGCCATCAGCTGCCCGGGTCGCACGTGCAGGTCGACGTCCGCGAGGGCCCAGCGCGGGCCGTCGTCACCGGCCTCGGTGGTCGTCGCGGCTCCGGCGGCTCCGGGCTCGACCGGACCGCGCGGGTAGGAGAACCACACCCCCTCCAGCCGGACGTCGCCCGCGACGTCGGTGCGGTCCAGCACCATCGCGTCGGGGCGGTCGACGATGGCCGGTCGCAGGTCCAGGTACTCGAAGATCCGGCGGAACAGCGCGAAGGACGTCTGCACGTCCAACGACACCTGCAGCAGCTGCACGGTCGGGAACAGCAGCCGGGCCTGCAGCGTGGTGAACGCCACGACCGTGCCCGCCGTGATCGCGGTGCCCTGCACCAGCGCGATGCCGGCGAACAGGTAGATCAGGGCCGGCGTGATGCCGAGGAACGTCTGGACCACGGCGAAGAACCACTGGCCGGTCATGGTCTGACGGACCTGCAGGTCGATCTGGCGCTGGTTCTCGGCGCGGTAGCGGGCGACCTCGCTCGCCTGCCGGTCGAACACCTTGGACAGCAGCACCCCGGAGACCGACAGCGACTCCTCCGTCATGGCCGTCATGTCCGACAGCGACTCCTGGGTGCGCTTCGCGATCCGCTGGCGGACACGGCCCACTCGTACCTGCAGCAGGACGAACAACGGCAGCACCGCGACCGACACCAGGGTCAGCTGCCAGGACAGCAGCAGCATGGCGACCAGCGCCGCGATCACCGTGACGGAGTTGGACAGGATCGAGCTGAACGTGGTGGTGAGCACCGTGCTCACCCCGCCGACGTCGTTGGCCAGGCGCGACTGGATCGCCCCGGTGCGGGTAGCCGTGAACCAGGCGAGCTCCATGGTCTGCAGGTGGGCGAACAGCCGGCTGCGCAGGTCTGCCATCACCTCGTTGCCCAGGCGGGTGGTGACGTAGGTCTGACCGACCCCGACCGCCGCGGCCAGCATCGGGAAGGCGATCATCCCGGCCACCAGCCAACCGAGCAGGCGCAGGTCGACCCCGCTGCCGTCGGTCGGGAACAGCGCCCGGTCGAAGGTCGCCTGCACCAGGAACGGGGTGACCACACCGAGACCGCTGGCCACCAGGACCAGCGCGACGATCACGCCCAGGCGCGGGCGGTACGGCCGGAACAGGCCCCATACCCGACGGCCGACCGGGCGGGGGCTGTCCCGGGCGACCTGTCCCTCGGCGGCCCGCACCTGCGGGGCCTGCTCGGTCATGGGCCCAGCGTCGCACCCGGGCGCAACCGGGGCCGGTCGTCAACCGTGCGCCGTACCCGGCGCAGTGGCAGGGGCCGGGGGCCGCTCAGCGCGGCGGGTTGGCGCGGGTCGGCCACTCCCGCGGCACCGAGCGCAGCAGGGGGAGCACCCGTGGCGCCACCACGGTCGACAGCGCCACCACGCTCATGGTCCGCGCGACGACGCTCGAACGGCTGATGGCCAGCAGGGTGTCCTGCAGGCCCTCGTGGGAGGTGGCCGCGACGGTGCACAGCACGTCGCCCGCACCGGTGACCGCGTAGGCCTCCACGATGCCGGGCACAGCCGTCAGGTCACGGGTGGCCTGCTCGAGCCCGCCCTGGGAGATCTCGATGGTGATGAAGGCGCGCACCCCGAAACCGGCCGCCGCCACGTCCACGTCCGGGCCGTAGCCGGTGACGACGCCCGCCTCCTCCACACGCTGCACCCGGGCCTGCACGGTGGCGCGGGCGACGCCCAGCAGGCGCGAGAGCTCCAGCACCCCGGCGCGGGGCTGCTCGCGCATGGCTGCGAGCAGAGCGACGTCCAATCCGTCCAGATCCACGACTACTCCCTCGGTGGTCTTTTTGACCAGGTCGACTCGGTTTCGGCCGGTCGGACTGTACGCCCGGACCATGTCCGGGCTGAGCAGTTGTGCAGCTGGTGCGTGTCACGCTGTGCTGCACGCCTAGCCGGCGGCACCGACGGCTGCCGCACCGCTGCGAAGGAGCCCCATGACCGTCGAGCAGTCGCTCACCGACGCTGAACGACTCGCGCACCTGGACGCCGACACCCTGCGACAGCTGGTGGGCCTGGTGAGCCACGACGCCGCCCGGGACCCGTTCCCCGTCAGCGGCTGGGACGCCCTGGTCTGGGCCTGCGGCAACGCCACCCAGGCGGCAGCGTTCTACCAGCACGTGTTCGGGATGCGGCTGGTCGCCTACTCCGGCCCCGAGACCGGCAATCGCGACCACCACGCCTTCGTGCTGACGTCCGGTGCTGTCCGGTTCGTCCTGACGGGTGCCGTCGACCCCGCGAGCCCGCTGGCCGACCACCACCGCGCGCACGGCGACGGGGTCGTCGACATCGCGCTCGAGGTCCCCGACGTGGACCGCTGCATCGACCACGCCCGCATCGAGGGCGCCCAGGTCGTGGTCGAGCCGCACGACCTGCACGACCAGCACGGCACGGTGCGGACCGCGACCATCGCGACCTACGGGGACACCGTGCACAGCCTCGTCGACCGCTCCCGCTACGACGGTCCGTACCTGCCGGGCTACGTCGCGCGCAGCGGCGGGCTGACCGCGCCCGGCGCCGAGGTGTTCCAGGCGCTCGACCACGTCGTCGGCAACGTCGAGCTCGGCCGGATGGACACCTGGGTCGATTTCTACAACAGGGTCCTGGGCTTCACGAACATGGCCGAGTTCATCGGCGACGACATCGCCACCGAGTACTCCGCCCTGATGAGCAAGGTCGTCGCGAGCGGGGACCACCGGGTCAAGTTCCCCCTCAATCAGCCGGCCGTCGGCAAGAAGCGCAGCCAGATCGACGAGTACCTGGACTTCTACGGGGGGCCCGGCGCGCAGCACCTGGCGCTGGCCACCGACGACATCCTCGCCGCCGTCGACCGCCTCCGCGCCGCCGGCGTGCAGTTCCTGGACACCCCGGACTCCTACAGCACCGACCCGGAGCTACGGGCCCGGATCGGTGGGGTGCGGGTCCCCGTCGAGGAGCTGCAGCGCTGCGGCATCCTCGTCGACCGCGACGAGGACGGGTACCTGCTGCAGATCTTCACCAAGCCGATCGGCGACCGTCCGACGGTGTTCTTCGAGATCATCGAGCGACACGGCTCGCTCGGCTTCGGCAAGGGCAACTTCCAGGCCCTGTTCGAGGCCATCGAGCGGGAGCAGGCCCGACGGGGCAACTTCTGACCCGCGGAAACCACAATCACAAGGCCACACGCATAGGAGCACACGCGTAATGCCATACGCACAACGGCACATCGCATCGAGTAGTTCGACGGGATGTGCCGTTGTGACGGTCCGATGCCGGCAGAACGTGCCGTTGCGTCGAGACGCGACGGGACCGATCAGCGCTTGAAGGCGTCCTTGACCTTCTCTCCGGCGTCCTTCACGTCCGCCTTGGACTGGTCCTTGCGCCCCTCGTTCTTCATGGAGTCGTCGCCAGTGGCACCGCCCACGGCCTCCTTGGCCTTGCCGGTCATCTTGTCCATCTTGTTCTCGGTCTTGTCGGCGTCCGACATGGTGCCTCCTGGCGAGTGGGGGACCCCCAGGTGTGAGGGCCCGACTTTTGGGGACATGACTCGTATACCCATAACAGGACGCGATCACACAACGGACTCGAAGGGGAGGCCGCCATGGTCATCGAGGGAGAAGAGCGGGTGTCGGGGGACACCCCGCAGGGACGCACGCAGGGCACGGTCGTCGACCGCCGCACGCCGGACTTCACCACCGTCGGCAACCAGTCCCGTGCCCGTGACGACGACTCCCGGCTCGTCGTCGGCTCGGACATGTCAGACATCTCGGGCAAGCAGGCCGCTCATGCGGAGATCGGCGCTGCGGTTGCTCGGCGGGCGAGGGGGCGACTCGTGCCGGTGGGTCGGTCACTGCGGCACACGGTCGTCCTGACGGGCGGCCGCGGCATGCTGGTGGACGCGCTCGCCCGTAGGGTCTGCGCCGACGGCGACCGTGCGGTCGTCCTCGACCACTGCACCGCGGCCGAGGTCGACCTTCGCGACGGTGCACCTCGACCGCTGGTCCTGCAGCACGACCCGGAGGACCCCACGGTGCCCGACAGCCTCGGCAGCGGTGTCGACCTGGTCGTGCACGTCGCCGGCGGACCACGCGAGAGCAGCCTGCGGGGCCTCAGCAGCCCCACCCTGACTGCGCTGTTCGCGCTGCACCTGGCACGCGTGAACGGGGCGCGGCTGGTGGTTGCCTCGCTGCCCGGCAACGTCGCGCACCTGACCGCGGTGGAAGCCCTGACGGCCGGTTACCTCGGAGCCCACGACGTCGACGCGGCACTGGTGCACGTCGGCGAGAGCTACGGCCCCGGTGCCGGAGGCGAGGGCGTGGTGACCCGCATGCTGTCCCAGGCGCTCGCCGGTGGGCCGGTGCTGCTGGACCCGGACGACGACGCGCTGCACCGGCCCTGCTTCGTCGACGACGCGGTCGAGGGCCTGCTCGCGGTGGCCAGGGGCGACGGCGGTGGTCCCTTCCGGATCGGCCCCGACCACCCGCTGAGCACCGCCGAGGTGGCCCGCGCGGTCACCCGCGCGACCGCTACGACGGTCCGGGAGGTGCGCCGTCGGCTCAGGGGGGTGGCCGCCGGGGCGGCGCTCGCGGTCGAGTCGAACCAGGCGCCCACCTCCACGACCGAGGCCGTCCGCCCGCACGGCTGGCAGCCGCTGGTGGCGCTCGCGGACGGGCTCGCACGGTGCGTCACGCCCGTGTCGGCCCCGTCCACCCCCGGCTCCGTCGACGTCGCCCTGCCCCCCGCCGGCGCGGACCACACGCTCTCGCCCGGTGGAGCCGTCCCGGCGTAGCCGCACACCCGGACGAACGCCACGTCCCGGGCTCCCCCGTTCGGACCTGTCGCGGCGACCGGCCACCCCGCCCGGGTCGGTGTACCTACGGTCGTGCGGTGAGCAGCGTCGGGTCGGGCAACGTCCGCCCCCGCATGCTCCGTCCCGGCGGGGACCCGCTCGGAGTAGACCCGCTCGGCAGGGACCCGCTCGGTACCGCGGCGCGGCTGCGGCTGGCACGTCTGGACGCGGGTGGTGCGTCGTCGCACCTGGGGCAGCTGCTGGCGGACGCCGCGGTCCTGCTGCTGCTGCTCGCCGTGCCCGCCCTCGCGACCGTCGGGGCGACCGTCGTCACCGGCGCCCCGCCGGTGGTCCCGGCCGTCGCCTGCACGCTGGCCTCGGTCGCGGTGCTCGCCGGGACCCTTGTCGTGTGGCCCGCCCACGACGAGGGCCGCACCGCCGGGATGCGCTGGACCGGGCTACGGCTGGTGGACCGACGGGGCGCTCCACCCGGCAGGGTCACGCTGGCCGTGCGTGCCGCAGCTCTGCCGCTGGACCTGCTGCTGGCCCCGGCGATGGTGCTCCTCCGGGCGGACCGTCGTACCGTGAGCGACCTGCTCGCCGGCACCCGCGTGGTGGTCGACCTGGCTGCCACGGGGCCGACCGGGTGACAGCGGCTACGGGGTAGACCCCGCACCGCCGATCCCCCCTGTGGCCCCCCGCTGCGTCTGGGGCCGTGCCAACGGACGGGTCGACCACGCGGTAGGGCAGGAGGCCTGGTGACGAGCAGCACCGACGCGCCCCCCGATGACTGCCGGGCCGGGCTGACCCACGCGGCCGCGGTGGCCGACGACCCGCTGCTGCTGGTGCGCGGCGACGTCCTGCCCCGCATCGCGTGGGCCAACACCGCGGCTGTGGACCTGCTCGCCACCGATGCCGCCGCCCTCACCGGGTCGCCGTTGAGCAGCGTGCTGACGTCTCGGCAGCAGGAACCCCTGCTGCACCAGCTCCGTGCCCGCCGGCAGGACGCCGTCCTGCGCAGCGCGGACGGCACTCGCCACCCGGTACGCGTCACGTCCCACCCCGTCCCGGGTCACGACCTGTGGACGCTGACCGCGGTGCGAACGGCGGTGCGAACGGCGGTGCCAACCGCGGCCGACGGCCGGCGCAGCGCGCACCACCGCGACGAGACGGCGCGGCTCCACGAGCGACGGGCGGTCGCCCTGACCGAGCACACGCCCGTGCCGACGCTGCTGTCGGACGTCGGGCTCCGGCTCGGGCACGTCAACGACGCCTTCGCGCGCCTCTTCGGGCTGCCTGCGGAGTCCCTGCTCGGCACAGGCTGGCTCGGGCTCGTCGAGGCGGCGGACCTGGACGCCGTGACCGGCTGTGCCGAGCGTGCCCTGCACGGCGAGCACGCCGACGTGGTCGCCGGGTTCTGCACCACCGCCGGCCGCCGCCTGGTCCACCTGCGTCTCGCCCCGGCTCACACCCGGGGGCAGGGGCCGGGTTTCGTCGGGACCGCCGACGACGTCACCGACCGTCGCGCGCTGGAGGAGCAGCTCGCGTACCAGGCCCGCCACGACGCGCTCACCGGCCTGCCCAACCGGGCCGCCCTCTTCGATCAGCTGCAGCTGGGGCTCGACCGGGCGCCCGGCACGGACCCGCACATCGCCGTGCTGTTCCTGGACCTGGACGACTTCAAGACCATCAACGACTCCCTCGGGCACGACGCCGGGGACTCGATGCTCGTCGAGGTCGCCCGCCGGCTGCGCAGCGCGGTGCGCGAGATGGACGTCGTGACCCGGATGGGCGGCGACGAGTTCGTGGTCGTCTGCCCCGGTGTGCAGGACGACGCCGAGGCGGAGGTCCTCGCTGCCCGCGTGCTCGAGGTCTGCACCCAGCCCCTGACGGTCGACGGGGTCCGCGTCCACCCCTCGGCCAGCATCGGCGTGGCCCGCGCCGGGACCGCCCACGGCACGGCGCAGAACCTGCTGCGCGACGCCGACATCGCCATGTACGACGCCAAGTCGCGCGGCAAGAACCGGTTCGCAGTCTGCGACGACGGCACCCGGCTGGTGGCCCTGGACACCCTGCAGCTGCTCGCCGACCTGCACCTGGCCATCGACACCGCGCAGGTGACGGTCGCCTACCAACCGGTCGTGCACATGCTGCGCACGGGCGGGGGCGCCGAACGTGACGGCGCCGCACCCGGTTGCCACGGGTCGCTGCCGGCCGTGGAGGCGCTCGCCCGCTGGACCCACCCCACACGTGGCCCCGTACCGCCGCAGGAGTTCGTCGCGCTCGCCGAGGGCCACCAGCTGATCTCCCGGCTGACCGCCCACGTGCTCGACACCGCCTGCGCACAGCTGGCCCGCTGGCGCCGCGAGCTGGAGGACCTGGCTCCTGCGCGGGTGAACGTCAACCTGTCCGCCCTGGAGCTGAGCGACCCCCGCCTGCTGGGCACCGTGACCGACACCATCGCCCGGCACGGCCTGCCCCCGTCCATGCTGTGCCTGGAGATAACGGAGTCGGCCGTCATGGCCGACCCGGCCGCGAGCCGGGAGACTCTGCTGCGCCTGCGCGCCGTCGGCGTGAGCATCGCGATCGACGACTTCGGGGTCGGGTACTCCTCGCTCGCCTACCTGCAGCACCTCCCTGTGGACCACCTGAAGATCGACCGCTCCTTCGTGGCCGAGCTGACCGACGGCGGCGGCGCGGTGGCCGAGGCTGTCATCTCGCTGGCCCGGGCGCTCGGGCTGTCGGTCATCGCCGAGGGTGTCGAGGTCCCCGCCCAGGCGCAGCGCCTGCTCGAGCTGGGCTGCGACCTCGCCCAGGGCTGGCTGTGGGCGCCGGCCCTGACGGGTGAGGAGCTGTCCGCCTGGGTGCAGGAGCATGCCGGGCGGGCGGTCCGGGCGTGATCACCGGTCAGGGGATGATCAGCCCGTCGGCGGCCGCGCCGCCGCAGCCCTGGGACGGCGGGCGCGGCGTGCTGGTGCTCGAGGAGGTGCTCGCCCGCCTCGAGCAGCTGCCTACCCGGCCCGCCGTGGCGAGGATGGTCATCGGCATGACCCGGGACGAGGGCATGTCCGCCCGACGGATCGCCGCGGTCCTCAGCGCCGACGCCCCGTTGACGGCGCGGCTGATGCGGCTCGCGAACTCCGCCTACTACGGCCTGTCGGGGCGGGTCCGCACCCTCACGTTCGCGGTGACCGTGCTCGGCTTCACGACCGCGCGCAGCATGTCGCTCGTCGCCGCCGCCGAACTCGGCGGACCCGACGCGCTGCCGGTCGGCTTCTGGCACCGGAACGCTTGCACGGCGGTCGCAGCCGGGGAGCTCGCCCGCCCGCTGCAGCTGGACCCGCCGGACGCGTTCTGCCTGGGGCTGCTCTCCGGGATCGGCCAGGCCCTGCTGCACCAGGCCGACCGCGAGCCGTACAGCGCGCTCCTGCTGACCGCCGGGCCCGACCGGGACGCCCTGATCGCCGCCGAGCGCAACCGCTACGGCGCCTCGCACCTCGCGGTGTCGGCGGCGGCGCTGCAGGCGTGGTCGTTCCCGCCGGAGCTGTCGGCCGCGCTACGGGTACGGGACCGCTGGCCGGTGAGCAGACCGGCAGAGAACGGTGACGACCTCGCCGTCTGCCTGCTGCTGGCCGGTGAGGTCGCCGACCGCGTCGTGTCACCGGGGTGCCCGCCCGGTGACGTCCGGCACATGAGCGGCGGCCGGGTCGGTCAGGAGCTGGTCGCCGCGCTGTCCCTGCGCCTGCCCCACCTGGCGACGGACCTGGCCCGCTGCGTCGGCGACTGAGCGGACGAACCCGGCCGCGCACGGTGGGCCAACGGCTCACCCGGTGAGGACCAGCTGCCAGGTCCCGGCCGCGACCCCCGCCGCCGTCGCAGTCGCGGCCACCAGCACCCCGCCGGCGACCACGACCCAGTCACGCGGGGCGAACACGCTCGGCCGCGCCCAGGTCCGCTCCCGGACGAGGCCGAACCCGCGTGCCTCCATCGCCGTGGCCAGCACGGTCGCCCGGCGCACGGCCAGCACCAGCAGCGAGAACAGCTGCGCAGCGAACCCGCGGGCGCGCCCCAGCAGCCCCTCCTCGCCCAGGCCACGGGCCCGACGCGCCTGCCCGAGGGCCGTCCACTCCTGCGCCAGGACGCCGAACAGCCTCATCGCGGCCAGCGCGGACAGCACGAAGCGGTGCGGCAGGCGCAGGTCCTGCGCGAGCGAGTCGGCGAGGTCGGTCGGGTCCGTGGTCGACAGCAGGACCACACCGGGCAGCCCGATCGCGAGGATGCGCATGACGACCGCGAGCGCCGACACCGTCGAGCCCTCGCTGACCGACAGCGGCCCGAGCGGCACCAGCACCGCGCCGGAGTCCACGCCGAGCAGCGCCGCGAACACCCCCGTCGGCACGGCGGCGACGACCAGCACCCAGCCACGTCGCCACAGGGCGCGCGGCCCGAGCCCGCACAGCGGCAGGGCGGCGACCACGAGCAGGAGCGCGACGGCCGCGGTCACGACGTCGGTGGTGAGCACCAGCGCCAGCGACAGCACCGAGGCGACGGCCAGCTTGGCGGTGGGGTTGGCGCGTGCCAGCGGGGCCGAGGTGTCCACCCCGGCCGGGACGGCGAGCAGGTCGACCGGCAGGCTCACGCGGCGCCCTCTGTCGGGGCGCTGCGCGGGGGGTCGCTGCGCGGGGGGGCGCTGCGTGAGGGGGCGCTGCGTGAGGGGGCGCTGCGTGAGGGGGCGCTGCGTGAGGGGTCGACCGGGGCCGGGAGCACGAGGACGTCGTCGGCGAGCGCGTCGACCAGGTCCGCGTCGTGGGTGACCGCGCAGACCGCGACCCCCTCGGCACGCAGCTCGTCCAGCAGCGCGACCAGCTCCGCCCAGGTGCGGGAGTCCTGCCCGAAGGTCGGCTCGTCCAGCACGAGCAGGCGCGGTCTGGTGGCCAGCACGGTCGCCACCGACAACCGCCGCTGCTCCCCACCGGACAGCGTGAACGGGTTCGCCGCGGACAGGTGGTCCAGCCGGAGCCGGTGCAGCAGGGACGCCACGACCTGGGCCGTCCGCACCGGGTCGGCGCCGGTGAGCCGGGGGCCGACGGCCAGCTCGTCCGCGACGGTGGCGGCCACGAACTGGTGCGCGGGCTCCTGGAACACCGTGCCGATCCGCGCGGCTAGCTGCCGCGCCCGCCAGCGGTGGGGCGAGGGACCCGCCCCGTCGGCGAGAGCGTCCTCGGCGCGCAGGCTGCCGGCCACGGGCGCCGCCAGCCCGGACAGGGCCAGCGCCAGCGTCGACTTGCCCGCCCCGTTGGGGCCGAGGACGGCGGTGCAGGTGCCGGCGTCCAGGCGAAGCTCGACCCCGGTCACCGCGGGGCGCTCGGCCCGCGGGCGGGCGACCGCGAGGCCCTCGGCGCTCAGCAGCTCCGGCCCGTGCACCCGGTCGAGGACCCGGCGCGGAACGACCGGCGGGTGGTCGGGGACCCACACCCCGTCGGCGGCGAGCGCGGCGCCGTGACGGCCGAGCACCTCAGCCGGGCTGCCGTCGGCGCGCACCCCCCCGCCGGGGTGCAGCACCACGACGCGGTCCACCACGGGCAGCCAGGGCGCCACCCGGTGCTCGACGAGCACGCAGCCCGCCCCGGTCGCGGTGAGCAGGTCCGCGATCCGGCTGCGCAGCGCGTCGGCGCCGTCGGGGTCGAGCATGGCGGTGGGCTCGTCCAGCAGCAGCAGGCCCGGCCGCAGCGCGAGCACACCCGCCAGTGCGAGCCGCTGCCGCTCCCCGCCGGACAGCCGGGCGGTGGAGCGCTCCAGCGGGTGCGGGAAGCCGACCATCGACAGCGCCTCCTGCACCCGCGGCCAGATCTGCTCGCGCGGGACGGCGTGGTTCTCCAGGCCGAACGCCACGTCGTCGCCGCAGCGGGCGAGCACCGTCTGCGCTAGCGGGTCCTGCAGCAGCAGCCCCGTCCGGGCGCGACCGGCGTGCACGCCCGCGGCGCGAGCGGCCCTGACAATGACGCCGTCCAGGCACAGCCGGCCCTCCTCGTCGCCGTTCTCCGGGTCGAGCAGGCCCGCGAGGCCCTGCAGCAGGGTCGACTTGCCGGCGCCGCTGGGCCCGAGCAGCATGACCCGCTCCCCCGCCGCGACGTCCAGGTCGAGACCACGGACCGCCCACGCCTGCCGCGTGCCGTGCCGCCAGCCCCAGCTGCGGGCGGTGACGGCGGGCGGGGCGGTCGTGGGGCTCAGACCCGTCGTCCGTCCCGGCCGGAGGCGAGCGGCGACAGGACACCGGTCCGGGCCAGCGCCCGCACCAGCGCCCAGGACCCGAGCCCCGCGATGACGACACCGGACAGCAGCGCGCAGGCGACGTAGGCGAGCTGTACCACCGGCACCAGGTCGGGGTAGTAGACGGTGATGTCGAGGACCCCGACGACGAGACCGGCACCGGCGCCCGCGAGCAGCGCGACGGGCAGGCTCCAGTAGCGGTACAGGAACAGCGCCAGCACGACCTCGGCACCCAGGCCCTGCAGCAGGCCGTACCAGACGGTGCTGAAGCCCCACTGGTTGCCGATCACGGCGCTGAGCGCGGCCGCCACCAGCTCGGTGAACACCGCGGCGCCGGGCTTGCGGATGACCAGGCCTCCCAGGACGCCCGGGAGCAGCCACACCCCGACCACCAGCGCGCTCGCCGGCGGGACGAGGAGCGGGCCGAGCACCGCGTACGGCGCGACGTTCCAGACCCAGAACAGCAGGCCTCCGGCGACACCGAGGACGGCCGCGACGACGATGTCGACGACCCGCCAGGCGCGCCGCGCGACGGCGGCGCCGACCACGCTGATCCCTAGCAGCGCCACGAGCACGCCCACGGGGACGGTCAGCTCCGACAGGGCCGTCCCGAGCACGACGACGTCCTGCGGCAGGCCCGCGGCGACGACCGCTGCCCCCGCGACGACGCTCGCGACGACACCCGCTGCGAGCAGGCCGCGCCCGCGCGTCGTGAGCGGCCCGGGGCCGCCGTCCCGGGGCCGGTCCGTGCTGGGTCCCGTGGTGCTGGGTCCCGGGCTGCTGGGTCCCGTGGTGCTGACGTCCGTCGAGGTCTGGTCGGTGCCGGATCGGTCGGTGGTGCTCATGTCGCTCTCCTCCTGGGTCTCAGGAGGGGGACCGGTCGACGCAGCGGTGCCGCCGACCGGTCGAGACTCGACTCCCTACGCCGGTGCTGACCGGATCAGGTTCGAGGGTCTGCGGTCACCCGCACTCTCAGCGCCCTGCGGCGCTCCCCTGTCGTGAGGGGAACTCTACGCCTCAGCGCGACGCGGGCGCGGCGACGGACCGGAACCCCCGCAGCCGCAGGCTGTTGCTGACCACGAACACGCTGCTCGCCGCCATCGCGAGCCCCGCCAGCAGCGGGTTGAGCAGCCCCGCCACCGCGAGCGGGATGCCGAGGGTGTTGTACGCGAACGCCCAGAACAGGTTGCCCTTGATGGTGCGCAGCGTCGCCCGGCTCAGCCGCACGGCGTCCACGGCGGCGCGGAGGTCGTCGCGCACGAGCGTGATGTCGCTGGCCTCGATGGCGACGTCGGTGCCGGTGCCCATCGCGATGCCCAGGTCCGCCGCGGCGAGGGCGGCGGCGTCGTTGACACCGTCACCCACCATCGCCACGACCCGGCCCTCTCCCTGCAGCCGGTGGACCTCCTCGAGCTTGTCCTCGGGCATGACCTCGGCCCGCACGTCGTCGGGGTCGATGCCGACCTGCGCGGCCACGGTGCGGGCCGCGGCGAGGTTGTCACCGGTGAGCAGGTACGGCCGGAGCCCGAGGTCACGCAGCTCCTGCACGGCCTGGGAGGCGGTGTCCTTGACGGTGTCGGCGACCACGATCAGACCGCGGGCGCGGCCGTCCCAGCCGACCGCGACGACGGTCCGGGCCTGGTCCTGCGCCTGCCGGACGGCGGTGACGAGGTCGTCGTCCAGGTGCTGCGACCACTGCGACGCGAGCCAGGCGGGGCGTCCCACGACGACGGCGCGGCCCTCGACGGTCCCGGCGACGCCGAGGCCCTGGCCGGCGGCGAACCCCTCCACCGGCGGCAGGTCCGGGTCGGCCCGTTGTGCGGCGTCCACCACGGCGCGGGCGATGGGGTGCTCGCTGCCGTGCTCCAGCGCACCTGCCAGGCGCAGCAGCTCGTCGGGGTCCTGGCCGACCGCGGCGACCACGTCGACCAGCCGCATCCGGCCGGTGGTCAGGGTGCCGGTCTTGTCGAGCACGACGGTGTCCACGCGGCGCGTGGACTCCAGCACCTCCGGGCCCTTGATGAGCACGCCGAGCTGGGCGCCCCGACCGGTGCCGACCAGCAGCGCCGTCGGGGTCGCGAGACCGAGCGCGCACGGGCAGGCGATGACGAGCACCGCGACGGCGGCTGTGAACGCGGCGGCCGGGTCGTCCCCCAGCAGCAGCCAGCCGACCAGCGTCGCCAGGGCGATGAGCAGGACGACGGGGACGAAGACGCCGGACACCCGGTCGGCGAGGCGCTGCACCTCGGCCTTGCCGGACTGCGCGGACTCCACCAGGCGGGCCATCTGGGCCAGGCGGGTGTCGGCACCGACCCGGGTCGCACGGACCAGGAGGCGCCCGCCGGAGTTGGTGGTCGCCCCGGTCACGGTGTCGCCGGGGGCGACCTCGACGGGGACGGGCTCACCGGTCAGCATGGAGCAGTCGACGGCGCTGCTGCCGTCCACGACGACGCCGTCGGTGGCGACCGTCTCGCCCGGGCGTACGACGAACACGTCGCCCGTGGCGAGCCGTTCCAGCGGGATGCGCTCCTCCAGGGTGGAGCCGACGCCGCCGCGGAGCACGGCGACGTCCTTGGCACCCATGTCGAGCAGGGCGCGAAGGGCCGCGCCCGAGCGGCTCTTGGCGCGGGCCTCCAGCCAGCGCCCGACCAGCACGGCCGCGGTCACGACGGCCGCGACCTCGAGGTAGATCTCGTCGCCGCCCTGGCCGGGGGCGGTGATGAGCCGCAGCTCCATCGTCATGCCCACCATCCCGGCCATGCCGAAGAACAGCGCGTAGAGCGACTGCGCGAACGCGGCGGTGACGCCGATGCTGACCAGGGTGTCCATGGTGGCCGCGCCGTGGCGGGCGTTGACGACGGCGGCGCGGTGGAACGGCCAGGCGCCCCAGACCACGACCGGTGCGGCCATGGTGAGGACGAGCCACTGCCAGTTGTCGAACTGGAGCGGGGTCACCATCGACAGCAGCAGCGTCGGGACGGCGAGGACGGTGCTGATCAGGGCGCGCTCACGCAGGCTCCTCGTCCCCGGGTCCTCGCCCGAGGGCTCTGCCGGGCCGCCGGGCGTGGAGCCCTCCGCGGTCCGCGGCGGCGCGGGCAGCACAGCGCCGTAGCCGGTCTTCTCGACCGTGGCGATGGCGGCTGCGACCTCGGTGCCCTCGGGCAGGCGGACGGTCGCCTTCTCGGTGGCGTAGTTGACGCTGGCCTCGACGCCCGGCATCCGGTTGAGCTTCTTCTCGATCCGCATGGCGCACGAGGCGCACGTCATGCCCGAGATCTCCAGGACGACCGGCGGGGCGGTCGGTGCACCCGCCCCCGTGGTGCTCGTTACTCCAGCAGTCATCAGCGCACCAGCTCGTAGCCCGCCTCGTCGACGGCGGCCGCGACGGCGGCGTCGTCCAAGGGCTGCTCGCTGGTCACGGTGACCGGCGAGGTGCCGCCGGCGACGAGGTCGATGCTGACGTCGCTCACGCCGGGCAGGGCGGTGAGCTCCTCGGTGACGGCGGACACGCAGTGCCCACAGGTCATGCCGGCGACCTGGACCGTGGTGGTGGTGCTCATAGGGATCTCCTCGGGTTCGTCTCGGGGTCGGTGGGCGTGCTCAGGAGCGGACGAGGCGGGCCACGGCGGCGGAGGCCTCGGCGATGCGGGCGTCTGCCTGCTCGCCGTCCTCGACCGCGTGCTTGACGCAGTGGTGCAGGTGCTCGTCCAGCAGCTGCAGGGCGACCGACTGCAGCGCCGACGTCGCCGCCGAGATCTGCGTGAGGACGTCGATGCAGTAGGTGTCCTGCTCCACCATCCGCTGCAGGCCCCTGACCTGGCCCTCGATGCGCTTGAGCCGCGCGAGCACACGGGCCTTGTCGCCGGCCACCACGTAGGCGGGGGGCTGCTCGACGGGGGCGTCGGTCGGGGTGCTGGTCATGGGTCCTCCAGGGATCGGTCCCGATCCTAGCACTACCCCTCGGGGGTATGCGGGACGATGACAGGCGGCTCACCGTCGTTGACTCAAGGTGTTGACAAGCGTGACCCGGGTGGGTTGGCTCAGTACGTCCCCGGCCTGCACCGACGAAGGCGCCATGAGACGTCCCCCTGCCCAGACGGCCGCCCTCGTCCTCACCCTCGCGGTCCCCCTCGTGCTGGCCGCGACGAGCGCACCTGCCACCGCGGACACCCTGCCCACGACCGGCTTCGAGGACAGCGGCGGCGCCGACTGGACGACGCTGGAGCAGGAGCACGACTTCCTGGCAGAGGTCGCGGCGCTCAGCGACCGGGTCGAGCTCGAGCAGGTCGCGACCACCGCAGAAGGCCGCCCGATCCACCTGGTGAGCCTGACCGACGGGGACGGCCGCTCGCCGGGGGCGATCGCGAAGAATGCGAGCGCCTTGGTCCTGTGCCTGCAGCACGGCAACGAGCCGGCCGGGCGTGAGGGTTGCCTGCAGCAGATCCGCGACCTGGCGCTGTCGACTGATCCCGCGGTGAAGCGGCTGCTGAGCCTCACTACCGTGATGTTCGTGCCGACCGTCAACCCCGACGGGCGCGCCGCCAACACCCGCGTGAACTCTGAGGGGTTCGACATCAACCGCGACCACCTCGCCCTGGAGACCGTCGAGGGCCGCCTCGTGGCCGAGCTGACGCGTGACTACGACCCCGAGATCCTGCACGACGCGCACGAGTACGGCGGCAATTGGACGCTCTACAACCGCGACCGCATCCACCTGTGGCCGCGCAACCTCAACGTCGACGACAACGTCTACGGCCTGGCCCGATCACTGACGCTGGACTACGTCGACCCCGCCGTCGTCGAGGCGGGGTACACCACGGGGGAGTACGGGATCTACTACGACCCCACGACCGGTGAGCCCGTCCGGCAGGTCGCCGGCGACCAGGACGAGCGCATCCTCCGCAACGCGACCGGGCTCCGCCACACCGCCGGGCTGCTCGTGGAGTCCTTGGTCAACGACTTCGAGGGCGTCGGCGTGGTCGCCAACAACAACCGCCGCGTCGACTCCCAGGTGGTCGGGATCCAGGGCACGCTCGACATGCTGTCGGAGCAGCGCGCCCGGCTCATCGCGCAGACGCGCGCGGCCGAGGCCCGGGCCACGTCGGAGGGCGCCAGCGGCACCGGTGTCATCTACCTGGACGGCGCCGACAACGACACGCCCGACCCGGCCCGGGTCGTCGAGCCGCCGTGCTCGTACCTGTTGAACCAGGAGCAGTACGACGGCCTGGCCGATGAGCTGGCCCTGCACGACATCGCCGTCTCCGCCTCCGACGCCGGCTGGGTGGTGTCGATGGCGCAGCCGTCCAAGACCGTCATCCCGCTGCTGCTGGACGCGCGCGCGAACCACAGCGTGGTGGAGGCGACCCCGGTCCCCTGCCGCTGAGGGACGCTGAGGCGTGCCGGCCCCCGGTGGGCGGCACGCGCCTGGGCCCTCCCCGCCGGGTCGTGAGCACCTACGGTCTGCTCATGACGAAGGACGGCTCCGCAGCACAGCAGCACCCGCACCCCTCGCCGCCCGCCGGGACCCACGAGCTGCTGGCCCGGGCCATCGAGCTCGGGGTGCAGAGCGTCGCCAGTGGTGGCGGGCCGTTCGGCGCCGTGGTCGCGCGGTCCGAGGCAGGCGTCCTGGTCCCGGTCGCGGAGGGTGCCAACCAGGTCACGGCCACCAACGACCCGACGGCCCACGCCGAGGTGGTCGCCCTGCGGGCCGCGGGAGCTGCGCTGGGGACGTTCCACCTGGGCGGCTGCGTCCTGCTCGCCAGCTGCGAGCCGTGCCCGATGTGCCTCACCGCCGGGCTGTGGGCCAGGGTGGACTCGATGTGGTTCGCCGCCACGCGGGAGGACGCGGCCGCCTCCGGCTTCGACGACCTCGCGTTCTACGACGCCATGGCGCAGCCGCGGGAGCAGTGGGCGGTCCCCGTCCGGGCCCTCGTGGTCAGCGGGCGGACCGCCCCGTTCGACGCCTGGGCGCAGGACGTGGCCCGCCGCACCGAGTACTGAGCCCGGCGAGCACGCGTTGCCCTCCCCCGCCATGCCCACCGTCACGGTGACCCGCCGTGCCCTGCCCGGGCGGCATGCGGAGATGGCCGCCTGGGTGCAGGCGGGGCAGCGGCTCGCCTCGGGCGTCTCCGGGCTCCTCGGCGCCGGTCACGTCCGTCCGGGCCCCCACAGCCAGGACCGGCACATGCTGTACCGCTCCGCCGACGAGCCGCTGGGACGCGTCGTCAGCCGCTCGCTGCCCGCGGGACCGCCGCGGCGGAAGCAGGCCGTCGTCATCTTCCTGTCGTTCCTGCCGACGAACCTCGCTGCCCAGGCCCTGCTGCTGCCGCTGATCGGGGGCTGGCCCCTGGTGCCGCGGGTGCTGACCCTCACGGCCGTCCTGATCCCGATCGTGACCTACCTGGTCCTGCCGTTCGTCACCCGCAGGCTGCAATGGTGGCTGAAGGGTCGGCGGGCGCCGTGGGGCCGACGGCCGGGGGCGGGGCGGGTGTGAGCGTCGAGTTGAGCGAGGCGGAGTTCGAGGCGGCCGTGTCCGACGCGCTCGACCAGGTCCCCCAGGAGCTGGCCGAGCTGATGGACAACGTGGTCGTCCTGGTGGAGGAGTGGCCCCCCGACACCGAGCCCCAGGACCTGCTGGGCCTGTACGAGGGCACCCCGCTGACCGAGCGCGACGGCTGGTACGCGGGGGTGCTGCCGGACCGCATCTCCATCTACCGCCGGCCGATCATGCAGATGTGCACCTCCCGCGAAGAGGTCGTCGACGAGGTGCTGGTCACGGTGGTCCACGAGATCGCGCACCACTTCGGCATCGACGACGACCGCCTGCACGAGCTCGGCTGGGCCTGATCCTCTGGTCCCCGGAGGGTTGTCCGTCAGCGTCATCGGAGTATGATCGAACACATGTTCGAGAAGTGGTCGACGGTCGAGGGGGCCGTCGCCGTGCTCGAGCTCGCGGCGGCCCTGGGCCGGCTCGACCGGGACCTGGACGACGCCGCCCGGGTCGACCGGATCCGGGCCCTGGAGGTGCTCAAGGCGGTGGCCGCCGCCGCACAGGTGCGTGACGCCGCAGACCTGGACGCCTCCCAGCGGCTGGAGCAGAAGCGGCTGGGTGTACCTGCGGCAGAGCTGGGGCGCGGGGTGGCCGCCCAGGTCGCCCTCGCCCGGCGGGACTCGCCCTACCGCGGTGGTCGGCACCTGGGTCTGGCCAAGGCGCTGGTGCACGAGATGCCCTGCACCCTGGCGGCTCTGTCCGCCGGGCGGATCAGCGAGTGGCGGGCGACAATCCTGGTCCGGGAGACCGCCGTCCTGACCCGCGCGGACCGCGCGGCCGTGGACCGCGAGGTTGCCGGTGACCCGGGCACGCTGGAACGCCTCGGTGACCGGGCGCTGGCGGCGGCGGTCAAGCAGGCCGCCTACCGGCTGGACGCACTGTCGGTCGTGACCCGCAACCGCCGGGCCGAGAACGAGCGCCGCGTCTCGATCCGACCGGCACCGGACACGATGGCCTACCTGACCGCACTGCTGCCGGTGCGTCAGGCCGTGGCCGTCCAGGTCACGCTGTCCAGGGCCGCCGACGCCGCCCGCAGCAGCGGTGACGAGCGGGGCCGGGGGCAGCTCATGGCCGACACCCTGGTCGCTGCCGTGACCAACCCGCCGGAGCGCGAGGCCGCGGCTCAGACGGGCGGCCAGCAGCTCGACGCGACCAACGACGGCGCCGGTGTCCCGCTCGCGCGTGCCACCCGCCCCGGTCCTGCGGACGCCGCCGTGCGCCTGGTCATGACGGACCGCTCCCTGCTGGGCGGCGACAACGAGCCCGCCGTGGTCGAGGGTTACGGGCCGGTCCCGGCGGTGTGGGCGCGCGAGCTGCTCGCCACCACCCTCGACGACGGCGGGCGGGTGTTCGTCCGGCGGCTCCTCACCGACCCTGCCGGCGCGCTGGTGGCGATGGAGTCCCGGTCGCGACTGGCGCCCGCCGGACTCGCCGACCTGGTCCGAGCCCGTGACGGCACCACCTGCCGCACGCCCTGGTGCGACGCCCCCGTCCGACACGTCGACCACGTCAGGCCCCACGCCGACGGCGGCTCCACCACTGACCGCAACCTCCAGGGACTCTGCGAGGCCTGCAACCACGCCAAGCAGGCGCCCGGCTGGCAGGCGTCGGTCCAGACGCCGGCGCCGGGCCGGCCCCACACGGTGGACCTGCGGACACCTACCCGGCACACGCACCGCTCCGTCGCACCGCCGTTGCCCGGGGCACGTGAGCTGCGCGAGCACCCGGTCGACCCGACCCGGCACAGCCCGGTGGAGGAGTGGTTGCGCACCTACCTGGCCCTGGCCGCGTGACGTGGCCGGCTGATCATGGTGCGAGCAGGGAACGGACCGCTTGCAGGTGTTCCCAGGCCCGCAACGGGTAGTCGGGAGAGCATGAGCCCCATCAGAGTCAGACCCCTCGGCGGCGGCATCGGCTGCCTGACCATGATCCTCGTGTCCGTCGTCGCCTCGGTGCTGCTGACGGTGGCTGTCAACCTGGTCCTTTAGCGGGCCGTGCGGGTGGGTCGGGGGCTTGGGTTTGGAGCAGCGGCCCCCCAGCGCCTATGGTGGCACCGCTCACGACGGAAACGTCCCGCGCCCCTATCGTCTAGCGGCCTAGGACGCCGCCCTTTCAAGGCGGTAGCACGGGTTCGAATCCCGTTGGGGGTACGTTCCTCGCAGCACAGCACCGCAGCATGGTTCGCAGCACCACAGCAAGGCCCCGTAGCGCAGTTGGTTAGCGCGCCGCCCTGTCACGGCGGAGGTCGCCGGTTCGAGCCCGGTCGGGGTCGCTCGGGTGGGAGTGCGCCGCCCACGGCCAGATAGCTCAGCTGGTAGAGCGTCCGACTGAAAATCGGAAGGTCGGCGGTTCGACCCCGCCTCTGGCCACACCTCACACCCCCCCCAAAACCGCCCCTGACCAGCGCATATGCCGGACAGTAGCGGTCTTGCGTCCCGGCATCACTCCTCCAGGGACTGCTCAATGCGAGCGGATTGCGAGCGGCGGTGCTGGGACAGGATCTGCGTGGCCGCCTCCACCTGGTCGCTCGCCGCCTGCCGCATCATGTGCGCGTAGACACTCCGGGTCACTGTTGGGGACGAGTGCCCGAGGATCATCTGGACCACTTCGATGGGCACGCCACCGGCGATGAGCAGCGAACACGCGCCGTGCCTAGCGTCGTGCAGACGGATCGGCGGCAGGCCGCACTTCGCGGCGTGGCCGACGAACATCGTGGTGACGGCTCCGGGCCGCAACGGTCTGCCGTCTGGGCTGCAGAACACCAGGCCATGGTCCGAGTAGCCGTCCCCGAACTCCGCTTGCTCCTCCAGCTGCACCGCACGGTGCGCCTGCAAGGCCTCACGGGCGGGCTGGGCCAGCGGGAGCCACCGACGGCCGGCCCGCGACTTGGGCCCCTTAAACATGAGGCCCGTGTGGCTGGCACCGCAGTAGCTGCAAGTCCGCCGGTCTTCCGGGATGTTTTTGTCCGACACCTCCACGAGCGTCTGCCGCACGGTTAGGCCGACGTACCCCGCGTCGAGGTCGGACCAGCGCAGGCCGCACAGCTCACCGCGCCTCATGCCCGCGTAGGCAGCGAGCTCGTAGAGCGCCGCCAGTCGGTCGGCCGAGACGTGGTTGAGAAACGCGGCGGTGGCCTCGGGCTCCCAGATGGCGAGCTCCTTGTCCTCTCGCTCGGGCAGGGAGTCCAGGCGGCCCTGGGCAGGGTTGGTGACGATTAGCCCTCGACGCACGGCTGCGGACAGGGCGGCACGCAGCGTCCGTCGGTAGCCGTCCACCGTGGCGGCGCTGCGCCGCTGGACGCGGCGACCCTGCTGCCCCGGCACCCGCTCCCCCCCAACCGGCTTGGCCAGCCGGGCGATGACAGCCTCCACGTGAGCCCGCCGCAGGTCGCGCAGGCGCATCTTGCCCAGCGCAGGAACCCAGACGTCGCGGACGTGGCCGCGGTAGTTGGCGAGCGTCTTGGGCGACTTGCCGCGCTCCGCCGTCTCGGCGAGCCACTGCCAGAGCCAGTCCTGCACGGTCACCGCCCTGTCGTCCGTCCAGGCGCCGGCGTTGACGGCAGCAAGGGCTCGGGTCATCTCCGCCTCGGCCTTGTCGCGCGTCCGAAACCCCGAGCGCTCCAGCTGCTTCCTGCGACCGGTCTGCGGGTCCACCCATGCGTCGATGCGGAAGGCCCAGGAGCCGTGCGACTTCCGGCACCCCTTGAGCTTTCGGCCATCGGCGTCGCGGCACTGGCACCGCTTGTAGGTGGACCCCCTCACTGGGCCACACCCCAGACCGTGGCGGACTCTTCGACCGGGTCGCTGTTCAGCCAGGTGTCGAGCCGGTGCCTCGGGATGATCCACCGGGTGCCGAGACGACGGGCAGGAATCGCCCCGGCCCGCAGCATCGCGTACGCGGTCGCCCGCGAGATGCCGAGCAGGGCGCACACCTCCGCGATGGTGTAAGTGGCTCGCCGAACGGGAGTCACGGCGCGAGCATCGGCAGGCAATGTCGTGATGCTGGTCGGGGTGGCATGGGTTGCAATGTTCACGTTGGTAGTCCTCCAGAGTCGGTTTTCGAAACTGTCCTGTTGCCTGCCGGTGCGGCTGGGCTGGTGAGGCGCGGAACAGCGATTTTGAGCTCGCAAACCGCTGGACCAGGGGTGTGACCTGGACAAACGTTGGTTGGTGATCTTGCGGTTTGGTTCTGGGAGGTGGGCTCAAACCGCTAGACCGCGCGGTTTAGCGATTGGGTGGTTCAGGGCCCGTAACCAAACCGCAGGAGGTCGGCGGGACGTTCGTGCTGGTCACCTCCCTGGTTCAGCGGTTTGGCGGTTCCTGCGGTTTGTTCCGGGGGGTTGGTTGGGAGTCGTTCGTGCTCGACCCAGTACGACCGGCCGTGGCCGTGGGGGTCGGTAGCGCTGCGTAGGACGACGTCGCCTCGCCAGCGGCCGACCTGGCCGGTGAGGCGGCGCCCCAGGGACTTGACCGACGGGAGCCGGCCGGAGGGCAGGGCGGGGAACAGCCCGTCCCAGGGGTCGGCGCCGGTGTCGGGTTCGGCGGTGCGGCGCAGCTCGTTGGCGGTGCGGGCCGTGTCGCCGTAGAGGTCCGCCCAGTGCAGCAGGAACGCGCGCCACTCGGCGGCGTCCTCGTCCAGGTCGCGGGCGTCGTCAGCGTTGGCGAGGAAGCCGGGCACGTCGTGGTGCTCGAGGAAGCCGCCGAGGTGCTGGGCCCACCGGGTGAACTGCCGCATGGCGGGGACGGTGCTGCTGGTGGGTGCCCCGGCGGCGGTCCAGTCGAGGATGAGGACGAGCAGGTGCCGCAGCACGGTGGCCTGGTTGGCGGGGTCGAGAATCCAGGTGTCCAGGCCGGGGATGGTGAACCCGGTGCGGGCCTCGGGGCGGGGGCAGTCGGGGTCCAGGCGCACCCACACCGAACGCGAGGCCATGTCCCCGCCGGTGCGCAGGTTGTTCCCGGTGGCCAGCCACAGCCGATCGTTAGCGAAGTTGGCGGCGGTGTTGGAGCCAAGGCGCCGGTCCGTCCAGGTCCGTTCGGTGACCAGGCGGGCCAGGACGGCGGAGTCGATGACGCTGCCCTCGCACAGGTTGTCGAAGACCACGACGCCGGCCGCGTCTCCGAGGACGGTGGTGATGGACTTGCGCAGCTCCTCCTCCGAGTCCGTCCACGTCAGGACTCGTTGCCCGACGAGGAGGCCGACGCAGCAGGTCAGGATCGTCTTGCCAGAGCCGGGCATGGTGGCGTCCACGACGGCGAAGGGGGACAGGGCCCGGGTGAAGGGGCGCAAGATCGGCGTCACCAGCAGCGCGAGGTAGTTGGCCCGGTCTGCCGGGGTCCGCCACGGGAAGTCGGCCAGGAACCTTTTCAGCAGGAACGTCCGGGCCTGGCGAACGAGGTCTGGGCCGGGCCGGTCGGGGATGGGGTCCAGGTGGACCCGCCCGGCCAGGTAAAAGCCGGTGGCGGGGTCGTAGCCGGCGGCTTGAAGCAGGCTGCCGTCCGGGCGCAGCACGGGCGTGGAGATGACGCGGGACAGGACGGGCAGGCCGGGCCAGGACCGGCGGGCCAGGACCGCGGAGAGCACAGCCTGGGCGGGGGTGACCTCCTCGGTGATGTCCTGCCCGGTACGGGGGTGGACACGTCGGCGCTGCACGCAGGCGTGCTCGGCGAGCAGCGCCGCGAGCAGGGGCGGGCGCAGCTGGGACACCGACACTGGAACAGGTGCGTCTTCGTCGCCCGCGACGGCGTCCAGCGCCCCGGAGACACGCTCCAGCACAACCGGGTCACCGTCTCGGACGTAGGTCTCCGGGATCACACGGGCGTCCACGGCCTCGGTGAGGACCCGGATCGCGTCCGGGTCCGAGCCGACGACCAGGCGGGCCGCGTCGGGCACCTGACGTCCACCCGGCAGCGCCCGCAGCTGCGAGCGGGCTGCACCAGGCTCAGGGGCGTGGGCGGCGCTCACCGACGCGCCCCCGCCGCCGCGGTGCGAGGCAGGGTGCGCGGCTCGGCCGTACCGCGCCGCAGCCCGGATGCGATGGTCCCGGCCGCCTCAGAGGGCGTGAACGCCCCGGCGTGGACATGGTCCGCGCTGGCCTGCATCAGGGCGACCGTCACCTCGTCCCCGGCCAGGGCGCCGGCACCGACCAGCTGACCGAGCGCCACGGCGGCGGTGAACAGGGCGACGTTTCGGCTGCCTGGGCTCGCCCCACGGACGCGGTCGGTCTCCCGGGCCAGGGCGGCGGCCCCGTACCGGGAGACGCGCGGCCCCTGGCACGGCCTCACGGGCCGTGCTGGCGCCCGGTCCGGCACCCGGGCCGGGCGGAGCAGGCCCGCCAGCCACGACGGCACCGGCGCGGCCTGGCCGGTGTCGACCTGGGCGGTGTACGTGCCGTCTGGGTCTGTGGTGACGGTGGGGGGTGCGGCGACGTACCCGCCCCAGCCGCGGGTGTCGATAAGCGGGGCAAGGCTGCCGGCGGTGTTTCCGAGCCGGGGCCCGGCGGGGTGGGTGAAGTACAGGTGCAGTCCGCCGCGCGGGGTGGCCACGGTGCGGGTGTCGGCCCACGGGCTGTCGTGGCGGGCGAGGAGGACACCGAACACGTCGACGCCGGTCACAACCCCGGTGTCGGCCCAGGCGTCGGGCAGGACGAACCCGGGCTTGGGCGGGTCGAGGTCGACCACGAGCAGCCCGGAGGGCCCGCACGCGATCCCGATGCCGTAAGCCCCCCTGCTCCAGCAGCGCGTGATCCGGTCGGGGTCGGTGGTGGCGCGCTGCTCCCAGCCGGTGTGCCCGTCCTGGCAGCGCGGGTGGGCCCGGGTGCAGCGGTCCTCCCGGTGGTCCGGCACGGCCGGGCCCTTGGCCAGCGGGCGAAGGGGAAACACGTGCCAGCCGCGGGCGGCGTAGGCCAGGGCGTAGGCCAGCAACTCGTCGCGGGTCGGGGCCGCGGGGCGGGCACCGGTGTTGGCCGGTGCGCTGGTAGTGATGGTCATGCTCGGTTCCTTACTGTGAGTGACTTCGGATGGGAATGGGTCGGTGAGGGGTCCGGGTAGCGGCGTGAGCGGGCGGACCCTCTGGGACGTGCCGGGAGGGGTGTTGTGCCTGGTCAGGTGGGCGGACCGCAACCCGCTACCGTGCTGCTCAGGCCGGTGGTGGGTCGGGTAGCGGGGCCGCTACCGGTAGCGGGGTGTCACCGTCGAGGTAGCGGCTCCTTCAGCCGTCGCCCGGGTCCCCGGAACCGCTGCCGTTGTCACGCTGGGTGAGGGCGGCGTGCAGCTCGGTGCGGAGGAGGCCGCGCCGGTTGTGGGTGCGGCCGTCGATGGTCCGCTTGACCTGGGTGGAGCGCAGGCCGTGGGGGCGGACGGCGGAGGTGACCTGTTCGCCGGTCCAGCCGGTGTAGGTGCCGGGGTGAGCGGCGGCGAGGCGTTCGGCCAACGTCTCGCACCACGCCCGCGCCTCAGCGGCGGGCCACACCTCGGCCAGGTGGTCGAGCACGGACGCGCTCTGCTCGTCGGTGGGCGCCTGGTCGATGCCAGCGGCGTGGCCGGTGAGCCGGTCGGCTGCCGAGCGGAGGGTGCGCGCGCGGGTGGCGACGGCCTCGGCGGCGACGGCGTCGATGTAGGCGGCGCGGACGATGACGGGGTCCTCGGCGTCCCCGGACAGCCATGCCACGCCGAGGTCCTTGCGGGTGAACATGGTGGCCCGGATGCCGGCCTTGTAGGTGGAGGTCCCGAGGACCATGTCGTTCTCCAGCTGGCCCATGACGCGCAGGCAGAGCCGGAGGACGGCGTTGGCGCTGATGCCAGTGGGGATGGACTTGGCGTCGGGACGCTGGGTGGCCAGCCACACCATGACGCCGACCGCGGGGCCGCGCTTGACGAGGTCGGTGACGATCTCCTCCAGCTCGGCACCGTGGGTGGGGTGCTCGAACATGACCTGGCATTCGTCGACGGCGACCATGACCGGGTGCAGGCCCAGGTCCCGGCGTGAGGCGAGGGCGTCGGTGACCTTGGACTCCGGGCACAAGTCGCGCGGCAGGTCCCGGAGCACCTTGTACCGCCGCCGCATGTCCGACCTGAGCGTGCGGGCGGTGTCCAGGAGGTAAGCCATGTCGTCCTCGTCGTCGCCCACCCGGTAGCGGTGGGCGACCAGCGCGAGGGGGTCCAGGTCGCTGCCACCCTTGAGGTTGAACGCGTGCACCTCGCACCGGGCGTCCAACGCCGCCGCGAGGAGCAGCAGGCGCAGGATGAACGTCTTGCCCATCCTCGGCACCGCCCCGATGAGCCCCGAGGCGAACATCAGCGTCACGGTGACGGGCTTGCCGCACTGGTCCACCCCCAGCGGGACCGGGGTGAACAGGTTCACGGTCCCGGCCTTGCGCAGCGGCCACAGGACGGGCTTGGCGTCGGACAAGGACCGGTCCCCCACCCACAGGACGAGGCGGGCGGCGTGGGTGTCCGCGTCCACCTCGGGCCACACGCACCCCAGCGGCCGCCGGAGGCCGGAGGCGAGGCGGTCGCGGCGTTCGATGATGTCCGACGCCGTCACGCCCGGGGGCAGGTCGACCGTGGCCCGCCACCCGGCACCGTCCCGGCTGATTGGCGCTGGGAACGTCACCGCGTCGGCGCCGGAGCCGCGCAGGTTCTTGTTCAGCTCCCCGATCCCCAGGCTGCCCAGCGCGGTCAGGATCAGCTCCGACGACAGCCGAGGTGCGGTGGTCGTGGTGGTGAAGCGGGACAGGACCGGGGTGTCGTGGGCCCGGCCCACCACCCCGAGCCCGGCCAGGACCGCGAGGAGGAGGGCGGTCAGGGGGACAGGGTCCACGGCCGCCAGCAGGCTCCATGCCGCGACCAGGGCACCGAAGGCACCGGTGACGGTGATGAGGACCCGGCCCCGGACCAGGGAGCGGCGCTGCTCCTCCAACCGGACGTAGGTCGAGGCGTCCTCCCGGCCGTAACTGGTGCGGTCTGCCGCCGCGGCCAGGGCGCGGCGCACGGGCCGTCCTTGGGCGTCAACCGCCCAGGCGGTGACGGCGCGGGTGAGGCGGATCGCACCGGCCGGGGACCGGCCCGCCAGACGCGCCCAGTAGACGGGCGCGCGCAGGCCGTGGAAGGCAGTGACGTGTCCGGCGTAGGAGAAGGCCCAGCGCGCCGCTAAGAGGGCCGTACGGCGGTCACGGGCCCAGCCCGGCATTAGAGGCCGGTCGGGCAGGGCACGGAACACCGTGGCGCCGCTGGCGCCCCCGCTACCGCGGTCGCCCTCGCGGGGCCGGGGGAACACCACCACCCCGCCGACGGGCTGCCCGTCGTCGTCCCCGGGACGCTCACCCCACCCGGGGCCGGACGCGTCGTGGGGGTCCGGCTGGCGGGCGACTGGGACGGGCTCACCGTCGGCCACGGGGGCAGCGAGGTCGGCCTCCAGGCGGGCGAACAGCTCGGCTTCCCCCGTGCCCTCGGGGTCGGGGCCGGTTGCCATCAGGCGCCCCCGACCGAGGACAGGCCCTGCACGACGGCGGTGGACATGTTCGTCATGGCGGTGAGGATTGGCGGGCCGAGCGCGGTGGAGGCCATCGACAGCCCGAACAGGCAGCCCAGCACCACGGAGCCGAGCTGTGCGGACTTGGTCTTGAGGCAGACGACGACGATGAAGCCGAGCAGCAGGAACAGCGGGAACGTGATCATGTCGGGTTCTCCTTCAGGCAGCCGCGACCGGCACGGCCGGCGCGGCAGAGGGGACGGTGCGGGCGGCGGAACGGGACGAACTGGTGGGGCTGACCGTGGTGGTGGTGCGGACGGCGAGCAGGCGGCGCACGGCGCGCCGGTGCGCCCGTACCGCCAGCACGTCAGCCGGTGAAGCCGCCAGGCGGCACTCGGCGTCGGTCACCTCCAGCTCAGCCGCAATCACCGGCCACTCGGCGTCGATGGCGGCCAAGTGGCTCCGCGTGGGTTCTTCGTTGCTCATGGCAATTCCCTTCGGCTGTGTATAGTGGGGTGTACAGACGACCGTATAGGGTGGACTGCACAGTTGTCTAGGCCAACCTGCACGCCGCCCCGTACTCTGCGGGCTATGGCAGACGAACTCGGCGACCTCAGACGAGTGGTCAATGCGGCTTTGCTGCGCGCACAGGCTCTGCCGCCGGTCGAGGCCGTGGAGGCAGCGGAGAGGCTGAGCGAGGCCCTCAAGCGGGCTACGTCGGACGCGGCCCTCATGCGGGCAAGGGCAGCAGCCAAGGTGCGCAGCGACGGCAACCTGTCGCTGGCCGAGCTCGCGGCAGTCATGAAGGTCAGTCGGTCCCGCGCGGCCCAGCTCGTGCAGGCCGCTGACGCCAACCCGGTCTTGCGCGAACGTGTGAACCGCAAAGAGCGGTCGGACACGGCCTCGTGACTCCACACCTCGTGCGTTGTTCCTCTCCATGGGTCCACCCTTGGGTGGCCAGGGGGCCCACCGGCAGACGACAGCAGCGGACAGAGAGGGACACGGTTCATGTCCACCGCAGGTGACGCAGCAGACACGTTCGTGCCGAACCGCGTGCTGGTCGAGCGTCGCTCGCGCAGGGGATGGGGGCGCGGTCGGTTGGCGGCAGAGTTCGAGCGCGCCGCGCTCGGCATGGGTCTCGGCGTGCCAAGCCGGGAGGCGCTCGGGAAAGCGATCTACCGGCATGAGACCGGACGCAGCGCCGTAATTGATGACATGTACCGGCAGCTCTACTGCACTGTCTACGACGCCAGTCCGCATGATCTGTTCGGTGACGTCACGACAGCCGGCGGGCATGCCGGCCTAGACCGGTTTACGTTGACCAGCCACAAGTTTGTGCCCGTCTTCGTCGGCGCGGACGGGAGCGACGCCCTTTCGCGATGCCTGGGCGGCCGGCCGGCGCAATGGGAGTGGACCGAGGGCTGGTCAGCATCCGTCGAGCATCCTCACGGCAACTGCACCGTCTACGGATTGCCCTGGGGGACCGTCGTTTTCCACATCGAGGAGCCCGTGAGCGGCTCGTCCATCGCTCACGTGGCTGCGTGGCGACAGGTGACCCACGAACGCGAACAGACATGGGTCGACTTTTGGCTCGCCGAGCATTCTTGCGTGCCCGAAAGCACAAGCGAATATGTGCTGTCCGCCTTCTGGGTAAGCGAGCCAACCTGGACAGGGGCCAGCCTGGACACCGCCATGCGGCTGCTTTGTACACCCCGCGTCCTTCTGAGCCGCACTGAACCTGCAGCAGGCACGGCCCACGCTGAACTGCTTGAACAGACGCTGCTGAGGGAGGGTTACGACGACCCCCGGATTGTCAGTTTTGGCGTTCAGGGAATCTCGGTCGGCTACGCGAGCTGGTCCGGCGTGGCCTATCACCCTCTCGCGGAGTCGCGAGCCCTGGAGGCGTCCCGGTTTGTGACGTACCAAGTAGTGGTCCAGGGTCTCTGGACCTACTGCAATAGGGTGCGGTCACAGGTTGAGGACGGCGAGGACCCGGTCGTGCCCGAGGGGTATGGCTGGAGATGGCTCCGCGGAATGCGGTCCAAGCTCGAAGGCGCCCGCCCCCAGGAAACCGGTCAGCACGCCGCCATGAGAGAAGCGATTCTGCACACCAGCGAACTAAGCCGCCATATGGCGACCACTCTCGATGTGGTCCGTGACTGCGCGACAACAGAGAAGGGTTGAGCCCCCGTGAATCTTGCTACCACCGTACTGGCCATTGTCGACGTTCAGAATGGATTTATCACTGACAGGTCGGCGCACATCGTCGCTCCCATTCATGACCTGACGCGCAGGTGGCTCGATCGGGGCGGTGCCGCGATCTTTACGCGTTACTTCAACACGCCCGGTTCCTCATTCGAGCGACTTATGGACTGGAGTCGACTACAAGAGGCTCCGGAGACCGACTTAGTGCCGGAGTTACGCGAGTTGGCTGCTCGACCAGGCGCGGTTGTCTTAGACAAGAAGACTTACACTCTATTTAACGACGAGGGTGCAGCCCTAGTAAAGTCGCGAGCCTGGACGGACGTGGCGGTTGTCGGCATCGCAACCGAGTCTTGCGTATTAAAGACGGCCGCAGACGCGTTCGAGGCCGGACTAACGCCATGGGTCATCACTGATGCGGTTTATAGCCATGCTGGAGCACAGGCACACGAGGCAGGGCTTTTGGTCGCTGGGAGGTTTATCGGCAGGGGGCAATTGATCGAGTCACATCAGCTGCTGGCGACGTTAGACGACCATCCAACGGCGCAAAGGCCGACGGAGGACGCACGCAAGGCAAGACGTTCATTCCGGGCGGCGACAGTGCCGTAGAGGCCCCACAGCCCGCCGCGGCGACAAGTACGTCACCGTGATCATCGACCTCACCCCGATCCGCGACCGGGCCGGCCCGTCACGCCTGCTGGACATGGTCGAAGGCCGCTCCAAGCAGGCGTTCAAGCAGTGGCTCGCCAGCCGCCCCGAGGCCTGGCGGAAGAGTCTCGAGGTCGTCGCCATGGACGGCTTCACCGGCTTCAAGATCGCCACCACCGAAGAGCTGCCCGACGCCGTCGCAGTCATGGACCCCTTCCACGTCGTCCGCCTCGCCGGCGACGCCCTGGACCGCTGCCGACGCCGGGTCCAGCAAGACCTGCAGGGTCACCGCGGCCGCAAGGACGACCCGCTCTACCGCGCCCGGCGGACCCTGCACACCGGCGCGGACCTGCTTACCGACCGGCAGACCCAGCGACTCACCGCACTGTTCGCGGTCGAGGACCACGTCCAGGTCGAGGCCACCTGGGGCATCTACCAGCGCATGATCGCCGCCTACCGCGACCCCGACCGGGCCAGCGGCAAGCAGCTCATGAGCAGCCTGATCGACGCCCTCAGCAAGGGCGTCCCAGCCGCGCTCACGGAGCTCATCACCCTCGGGCGGACCATGACGAAGCGCGCCGAAGACGTCCTGGCCTACTTCGACCGACCCGGCACCAGCAACGGCCCGACAGAGGCCATGAACGGGCGCCTCGAACACCTCCGCGGGTCCGCGCTCGGGTTCCGCAACCTGACCAATTACATCGCCAGGAGCCTGCTGGAGACCGGCGGGTTCAGACCGCGACTACACCCTGGATTGCGATGAGCCGCTCAAGACAGGCGGGCTCGCAGCGACCTCGGGCGCGAACAGTAGTTGTGCTACTTGGGGTCAGTCACTGGCTAGACTAACCGCGATCATCCAGCCGAGAATGAGCGTCCCTGGTGGCCGCGCGGCTGTGACGTTGCGGCGGGTTTCAAGGACGGCGCCCGCAACCGGACCACTCCGGCTACCCGGCGTGCAAGACCCCAAGTCCCAAGATCTCAAGCGGCAGGTCGGGCGCGGTCCCTGTCCAGCCGGGAGCGCTAACCGTCGGGCGAACTGAACTCGAGTCCCACGCCCACAGCCATATGTCGACCAAGTGCATCAGAGATTCTAGACGAGGCTCAATGCCAAACTCCGGGAAAAATTTGGCAACTTGTGTGCTTGCCGTAGCGGTAGCCGCGGATACCAGTGGATGCTGTCCATCTGACAACTGCAGCCAATGAGACGGCCATAACCGCGGGTTGTCCTGGGCCCGCTCTATCCAGAACTCGTACTGTTGGACAGCAACATTCAAGGGAAGCAGAGAAATGGCCGGGACCACCTGCCCCCGACCGTAGGCATAGTTGCTCGACTCTGCTGTGCCGTCCGCCCACCCCCACCAGGCTCTCTGCTCTTCGTCGAGGTCATAGCCGAGCGGAGCCACCAGCGCATCCATGGCCGCATCGTCAAGACCTGGGCGTAAGAGCATCGCTTCTCTGCCGCCGAAGGGCTCCCAGCGCCTCTCCAAAGCGGCAAGGCGAACTCTTAGATCCTCGGCGGTCATAACAGTCACCCTTCGTTGCAAAGCCACACGGTGGGAAATACAGACGCTGCAGAACCTGCCACTGGTACGTATAAGAACTGGGAGCCACCGGTCTTGTTGCTCACGCGGGGGTCTGGGGCCGATTGACCCGGCTGGAGATTGCAAGAGTTCGCGCCAAATTTGCTCCCATGTCCTCTGTTCTGCCCGGACTCCACCGACGCCATGTGTGGCGTTCGAGGCGCTGCCCGTCCACCCTGCTCCGTCGCCATGTTGGGGAACTCGTCACAATCAGAGCCCGCTTGGTTATTCTCTATGCACTCCGGGTGTTGGTAGTTTCCAGTAAAACGTTCCGCATACCATCCTTCCCCGGGTTTTCCAGCGCTTCCTTCCCAGTTCTGCCTTACCCATGCGGGCCACGCGTCCACGCCCGACTGCACGTAGAGGCTGGTCGGCGGGTGCAGGGTGTCATTACTGGGGGTGGGCGGCGGAAGCTGCCAATGGGTTCCTGGGGCGCCTCCGGTCAGGGCCGTGATGACGTGGTCAGTCACTGCGTAGTAGTCTCGACCGCTGACGAAGATCGGGTCTTTCTCGCAGCTGGACCTAGCGGCAACTCCTGCGTGACCGCCGAACCACAGACACTGGCGGGCAATCAGCCTCCAGTCTTCTTCAGCAAGCTGCAGAGACATTTCAAGGTTTTTTCTTTTCAGGTTGTCTGCCAATCCTTGAACATCGGCTACGTTGTCGAAGTCTTCGATGCCTTGTACAGTCGAAGTCGGCGCCGGAGCGAAAGGCATTGGCTTTTCACAACTCTCCGTTTCACAGGGAGCGGGTGGCGGCGGAAGACACGGGCCAGGCTGACAGAGTGCATCATTGTTGGCTCGACCAAGCTCGTCATACCATTGGTTCACCACTAGCCACACTATTGCTGCGCCGCCGGTGTTAAGAATCAGGTTAGAAATTATCGACTCTTTGCTCAGGCCCGCTTGAGCATCGGTCTGGCATTTTGCGGCGGCGGGGCCAATGCTTCCCATCGACGGACGGGACTGTCTCTCGCTCCTAGCAACACGGAGACAAAGGTCGTCGGTGCTCATGTGTTGCAGAACTCGCGTGAGGTGGGGCATCGATATACCCGCGCCGTTGATCACCGCAACCCAGGAACTTGTGGAGCGGACGTCGGTGGGTGGGCCGGGGTTGGGCGTGTCGGTGGCGAGGTAGGCGCGGTAGGTCCTGGACGTCAGATGGTTGGAGGTCACCGTGGCGCCGCAGGTGGTTCCGTACCTCATGTCACAGCTGGTGACGAAACTGCCCTGGTCGTCGTAAATGCTGAGGTGGTAGATCGGGAAGCCGGAGGCGGGGGGCGGCACG
>JAABUN010000852.1_pt1 | contig 75135 bp, 68 predicted proteins | sample 5559311 | NCBI WGS metagenome assembly JAABUN01 (sample SAMN10711877, study PRJNA513370) | rock metagenome | isolation source: Antarctica rocks | place: Antarctica: Victoria Land, Siegfried Peak sud | reverse complement strand
ACCCGCGATAGCGGCCAGCCGCGCCCTCTCGGTCGTATCGAGGATGATGCAGACAGTCTGAGCCATGGCCCAGACTCGCATGCCTCATGCTGCGCGTGAATCCTTCCACAGCGTCAGTGCACTAGCTCGCGCCCGTTCAGACGGTAACAGGCCCTCGTTGCGCCGTCCTTAATTGCCGCCGATGCGCTGAGTGGCAATGGTACGATTGTCGCCGAGCGCGTTGCTGAGGCTGGCCGACCCGATGCCCAGCATCGTGGCCGCCTTCATCTCGGCCGCGCCCGAGGCGCCCCCGCTATTGAGGCCGGATTCGCTGAGCGCGTTGGAGAGGCTGGCCGACGAGAGCGCGTTCGTGAACACGTTCCCCCCGACCGATCCGCTCGAGGGACCGCCGGACTTGCCGAGCTTGACGCTCGCCACGTTCTCGCCGCCCGCGACACCCGCCTCCTTCAGGGACGCGATCCTGGCGGACGGCGACTCGTTTAAGGCGTTCGCGATCGAGCCGAGATCGGACGATGGCGCCGCGTTCAGGACCGCCGTGCTCTTCGGCTGGGCCCCGAGGGACGCCGCCGAGGACGACACGCTGTTCGTGAGAGCGCCGGCCAGGGGATCGGATGAAGGCGCCTGCGCCCAGCTCGCAACGGCAAAGGTGAGAGCCGCAAAACAAACAACAAACTGAGTAGAGACCTTGCGCATGTCCGATATCCTCTGACCAGAGCCGACCTATAGTGACTAATACGGCGTTTCCATGGCTCAAGAACGCAAAGTTCGAGTTCATCGCCGCAAGGCCTTGCATAGATCTGAGTTGGCTGTCAGGTAGCCCCGCAACCCCGGCGCCCGAGCCGCCGTCTGACGAGGTGGAAGATGACGTCACCTATTCTAGCAGCCTTGGTCGGTTTTGGACTGGCGTTCTCCCTCGCGGGCACGGCGCAGGCTCAGATCCGGCTCGATCGTCCGGTGGGCAGTGGCGGGCCGCAGCCGACCGCACAGCCGAGCGGCGTCATGGCGACGATCACCTCGGATCAGCTCATCCGGATCCTGGGAGACGTCGGCTACAAGAGTGCTCAGAAAGTCGACACCAAGAACAAGAACAGGGCTGTGCGTTTCGATTTCAACGGCACCCCGGTTCTTCTCTACCTGAGCAATTGCGAGGGCGAGGCATGCTCTCTCTTGGCTTACAACGTGTTCCTCGGCAAGCAGGACGTCAGCGCCAGCTTCATCAACGCTTACAACAGGGAGAAGTCGTGGGGTAAGCTTTACCTCGATAAGGACGGCGACGTGACCCTTGCGATGGAGCTGTTCAGCATTGGCGGCGTCAGCCCAGGCTGGCTTGCCGCGACAGGCGCGATCTTCGGCGGGGTCGTGCTGAAGGGACTGCTCGAGTTCAAGCCCGAGTAAGGCGAGGCGCCTCCGTGGCGGCGGACCTTGAGCGGCAGCTCACGACCCGAAGCGGTCACAAGAGCCGTCCTCGGGGTCGGGAAGCCCTGCCGATCGGACGCCTCTCGGGTCTTCGACGGAACTCTTCCTCCATTTCTGGACGGAGAGGCCGGACGGTCGCGCAGCTCCGCCCGGACCGAGGATGACGCAGAGCGAAACCGACCTTTTCAGACCTGGCCGCAAGCCGTCTGGCCCTGGGCGATCAACTCCGAGCTCGGTGATCTGAGCCAGGTCTTTCCGAAAGGGGGGAGATGTTCCGCTTCGCGCGCTACGATGTCCGGCTGGAACAGGGATGGCTCGCGCATGAGCTCGGGGAGGCGATGTCGGGCGCCGAAATCCTGCGTCTGCGTCCCATGGACGATCCGACCAACCTCGACGCCACGCACCGGATTGACCACAAGGCCGCCACCCTGCAGGTGAGGCGGGAGCATCTGGAGAGCTTCCGCCGATCTGAAGCCGCGTCGTGAGCACGGCCGTGACGCTTCCGCGGCCGAGGCTGACGGTCCGGGTCGGGATCACAGGGCATCGCCTGAACAAGCTCGGGCCCGACAAGCTCGCCGATATTCGGGGCGCCTTGCGGCGGACGCTCGAATCCATCGCGGCAGATGTCGAGCGGACGGCGAAGCGGCTCGCGCATCTCCCCTATCGTCCGACCGGGCCGGAGCTGCGCATCGTGAGCGCGCTGGCCGAAGGCGCCGATCGCCTCGCCGTGGAGGTGAGGCCTGCCGGATGGCCGCTCTCCGTCATCCTGCCGATGCCGCAGGCTTCCTACGAGCGCGACTTCATCGAGGCCGGGGAGGCGAGCAGCGGCTCGCTCGAAAGCTTTCGGGCGCTGCTGGCGCGGGCCGACACGGTCACGGAGCTTCCGGGTTTCGGCGCCGAGGCCGACCTGGACCATCCCGGGCGCAGCCGGCGTTACGCCGCCCTCGGGGCGTTCTTGGCCCAGCAGATCGACATTCTGGTCGCAGTCTGGGACGGCCGGGCCGCGGCGGGCCCCGGGGGCACCGCGACCGTGATCACCGAGGCTCTCGCCCAAGGTGTCGGAATCGCCTGGATTCATGCCGATCGTTCGGACGAGATCCGGCTGCTCACCGGCTTTGCGGACCTCGACATCACCCAACCGGTCTCGCTCCCGTGGGATGGGGACACGGTCGACGCGCTCCTTGTCTCCCTTCTCGGTTTCAACCCCGCCCCGGAGATGGGCGCCGGCCGGGCGGAGCACGGGAATGGCGTCGCGGAGGTCCGGCAGACGGCTCCGGAGACGCCCGCCTATGTCTCGGAACCCTGGCCGAGAACGTTGCGCTGGACGGTCGCGTACCCGCTTCTTCGCAAGCTGAGCGGGGCCGGACGCTGGACCTGGCCCATCACCTATCCCGCGCCCGACACGCTCCTCGGCGCGTGGGACCCCTTCTTCCGCATCGTCGAGCCCGAAGGCGCCTCCATGAGCCGGGCCCGGCCGGGCCGCCTCGACGACCTGCGCACCGTGCTGTTGCCTCGCTCGACATGGGCCGACGCCCTCGCGTCGCATCATGGTCACCTCTACCGCAGCGCCTACGTCACGGTTTTCGTGCTGGCCGGCCTCTCGGTGCCGGTCGGCTTGATCTATCTCTTCCTGCAGAGCTCCCCCGCGATCCTCGACATCAAGGCGGGTTTCGTGCTGGCCGAGCTCCTCATCATCTCGACCGTGGTCACGCTCGTCCGGCGCGGCACCAGGCGACACTGGCATCGCAACTGGATCGAGACGCGCGAATTGTCCGAGCTTCTCCGGCTCTCGCGCCCCCTCGCCTGCATCGGGGCCCTGGCCGACATTCCGAATACCGCCCGATCGGGAGGCGGCCGGGACACGTTCGCATTGTGGTACGCGCGCGCCACTATCCGCGAGATACGCCCCGTCCCGGGTCTGCTCGACCCCGATTATCTCCGGCGGGTGCTTCGGGCGACCCTCGAGACGGAGATCCGCGAGCAGCGCGAGTACCACGACGCGAACGCCCGCAACCTCGCCCGCATCGACCATGTCCTGCACCATTGGGGAAATCGTTGCTTCGGGGCGACGATCGCGGTTCTCGCGACCTATCTAGCGCTGTGGCTGGCCGACACCGCGGTGTCTGCCAGCCACGCGGCGGCACCTGGCGGGGGCCTCTCAGGCGCCTTCCACGGGTTCCTGCACGAATTCGTCAAGCCGCTGGTCACGGTTCTGGCGGCCGGTCTGCCGGCTTTCGGGGCCGCGCTGACCGGCATTCGGGCGCAGGGCGATTTCGCCGAACGGGCCCAGAAATCGGCTGCTACCCACGACCAACTCCTTGGCATCGAAGCGGAGATCCGCGCGATCCTGGACACCGCGCCTCCCGACGCGCTTTCCTTGCAGAAGACCGGCGACGTCCTCCTCACCGCGATGCGGATCATGATGGACGACGTCCAATCGTGGCGTCAGGCCTATGTCAGAAAGGCCCTGACGCTTCCCGCGTGACGTCGAGCCCACCGTAGTCTGGGCTATCGAGCGTCCGGTGGCGCGCCGGGAACCGCCGCGCCCCCGTCTATGATGGCCGAGGCACGGGCCGTGATGTAGGCCCCGATCGCTTCCGCATGCGGGTCAGGCGCGCTCGGATCGGCCCACAGGTCGGCGGGGGCGAGAACGCCGCCCATCGACGCGAAGCGGGTCGTCGGCCTATCCAGGAACGCCCGGAGCAGCGCCACGTCGTCGGGCTCGGAGATGACCCGCAGCTCCCGGTTGTCGCGCGAGATCTCCGGAACCAGGAGACGCCAGTCGCGGCCGTCCCGTCCGAGTTCGTGGTCGAGAGACGCCAGGAGCCCGCACTCGACAGGGTCCAGGAGCGCCGACACGACGACGATCGGCCGCCACGCCTCCTTTCGGCACAGATTCAGGGCCGCCGCGACCCCGATCCCGGGCGAGGGATGCGGACCCGCGACGATCCCGATCACGAGGGGCGTGACCGCCCCGTCCGGCGAGGCCGTGACGACGTTCCCGAACAGGAATCGCACCTGATCGGCATCCTTTTCGATGTCCTCGGCCGTGAAGCGCGGGTCGTCGAACAGAACGAGCTTCGGGTGGATGCGCCGCACGTCGTCACGAACTTCGCCGTAGCGCCATCCGTCCAGGCGACGCTCGGCGCACCAGCGGTCATGCTCGATCCGCGACAGGCGGCGCAGAAGAGCGTCCTCGGATGCGCTCGACGCGCAGGGACGGATGACGTTCTCATAAGTGTGCGGGTCGACCGCGAAGGGATCCTCGGAGCCCCCGGGCCCGCGCAATCCGAGCGTCCACAGCTTCAAGGGAAGATGCGCGGCGGCCCGCCGATTGGCGCGGCGATAGGTTTCGGGCAGGCTCTCCCAGGCCGACCCGGCCGCCCCGAAGCCGCCGAAGCGCGCGCGGTAGGCGGTGTGGATCCGCTCCGATAAGGCGTCGGCGCGACGGGTGAGGAGGTCCAGGATGTCCTCGTCCGCCTCGATCCCGCCGGAAACTGCCCAGTTCCGCCCGAGGTCGCGCGGCCGGCCGGCCGGCCTGGCCAGGTTGAAGAGTGAGTGCTGGCCTTCTGTGACCAGGATCGCGGCCGCGATCGCCTGCCCCTCGCTCTCCTGCATGCGGGCGAGGGACGTCATGGCGTCGAGCGCTTGGCCAGGATCGCTGAGGGCCACGACAATGAGGGTCACCGGCATCGCGGCTTCTGCGGCCGTGATCGGCCCCCCCCCGGCCGTGAGCGTGAGCGGATCGAGGCCCGCGACCGCGATGTCGGCCGAGAGCTCGATCTCCGGCATGTCCCTGTCGAGGAGCTTCTCCACCGCGAGCGGGTCGCGGTCGATGATCGTCATGCGGGGCTTCGCCAGATCGCCCGCGATCCCGGACTGGATCAGTTCCTCGACGCAGTCGCGTCCGAGATGCGAGAAGCCGATCACGACCGCATGGACCCGATCCTGCCCTCGCCAATAGGCGAGATCGTAGGGACGCGCGGCCGCGATGGCGGCCTCGGCCGCAAGCGAGGCGGTGCTGACGATCCGAGGGCGGGGAGACACGGCCGCAGCCCACAGATTGTCGTCCACCACCCGTCGAAGGGCCGGATCGCGGATGTTCGCCACGATGGCGGGCCGGCGATCGGGCGGCGTTCCGTCCAGCAAGGCCGCGACGGTCGCGATCGTGGCCGCGTCGTCGGGCTGGTCCACGAAAACAAGGCGCGCGTCAACTGCGGCCGTCGCGACGAGCAGGGACGCGGGATCGGACGCGAGCGCCACCTCGACGACCCCGTTCGCTTCAGCCGCGTGTCCCGGCTCGGCCGTCGCACGCATCACCGGGCCGGATCGAGCCTGCTGGAAGGCAAGCGCCCTCGCGATGCGGCCGTCGCCGATGACGACGACGTGGTCTCGTTGAGGGCGGCTGATCATCGGCATGGCTACCAGAGGAGGCCGCCGTGGGCCTCGTTCTCCTCACCGGCTGCGTCGGCCGGCATCCGGACGGCCGCGCCCCCGACAGACGCCTCGACCGGCACGGACGTCGCCCAGCGGATGCGGCCGACCAGCATCTCGGCGCTGTTGGCGCGAAGCGGCTTGAGAGACGGATCGCCCGAGAATGCCTGCAGCAGATCGAGGTCGGCATCGGGCCCGATCGCGATCGGGATTCGGACGGACTTTGCGCCGAGTTCCGACGCGGCGAGCGTTGCGACTCCCTCGGACGCATCGTCGGTCGGCAATCCGTCGGATAGGAGGATGATCACGGGCGGCAGATGCTGCGCGGCCTCGCCCTCAAGCTCTTTCAGCGTCGCCGCGAGCGCGGAGAGCGCTGCGCCCATCCGGCTCTCGCCGCCCGCCGTCAAGGTCGTCCAGACGAAGCGATCCACCGGGACCGCGCTCGCCACCGGCCAGTCGACCTCGTCCGCGAACCGCAGCACCCGGACCAGGACGTCGACGTCCGGGTGCTCGGCCGCGGCGTCCCGCATTGCCGGGACAGCGGCCCGTGCGGCCCAGTTCAGCGAGCCGATGCGCTCGCCCGTCATGGAACCGGAGCAGTCAACGACGAAGACGATGTGGAGCACACGAGGGTTCGCTGTCCCGAAGCTCGGCGCACCCCCATCCGTTGTCGACGCCGGAGACGGTCCTTCGCTCATGGCCGCCGGCTCGTCTCAGACGCAGAGCTGCCGAGGGCCCGGCCCGTCGCGCAAACGACGGCTGCTCGACATCGACGCGGCTGCATCACGGTCCCCAGGAGCAGCCGGTCCCGTTAATAGGCCTGGATATCGATCGTGGCGCCTCCCAAGACGATCTTCGTCCCGGGCGCGGCCTTGAGGCTGCCCCCGGGTGGGATCGAGGCGGTCGCGCCATCCGGAAGCATCATGGCCCAGGTGGCGGCGCCAGTGTTGCGAATGTCCAGCGTGCCGTCAGGCAAGCTCGAGATGAGGCCGGAGCAACCCGAGGGAACGTTGGAGGCCGAGAACAAGGACGAGAAGTCGATGGTCTGGTTGGGAGCGAGCGCGTAGCGCGCATCTCTCGTCCCGATGGACAGGCCGCGCGCCGGCACGGCAGGTGCGGCAGTCGGGACCGAGCCCGGATTGGGCACGGTCGTGCGGGCGGTGAAGCCGACCAGCTTCTCGACCCCGGTCGCGAGACCCGTGAACAGGCCGGCAAGGCCCGACGCGGCCGGTGGTACGATACCGCCGGGAGCGACCTGCGCGTGCGTCGGCGGCGGCGAGATCGCCAGGATGGAATGGCCGTCGATCGGACCACCGAGCCGCGACACCTCGAGCTGCTTCGCCTTCAGGATGCAGGCGACGAAGAAGAAGAGGGACAAAGCGCCTGACACATAAGAGCCGGCGGGACCGAGAGCCCGCGACGCCGCGAGCGAGTTCCAGAGGGCGTGCAGCACTGACGGCAGGAGCCAGCCGACGGCCAGCAGCTTCCAGACCGCCCGCGGGTGACTGACCGCGAGGCCGATGAAATAGCCTGAGATGCCAGCCCAGGCCATGTGCCCGATGATGCCGTTCAGCACGCGGGGCAGCAGGAGCAGGAACCCGAAAAGGTACCCGATCCCTTCGTTCCCCTTGGTGTTCTTGATCACGTCCCGAACCGTGTTCGGGACGTATTGCGCCAGCGTCTCAAGCAGGATGAAGGCTGCTCCTGCAGCCACGCCGACGAGAAGGCCGTCGATCGGACCTTCCAGCGCGAGCCCACGCTGCAGGCCGCCGCCTGGTTGCCCGGAGCGCCGCAATCTCAGCGCCAAGACGAGGCCGATCAGCGCGGGGATCGCTTTCAGCAGCTCCTCCAGGAGCCCGGCCGCAAAGAAATTACTGATGAACGCCGTGATAAAGTCGGTGCCTTCGAGATGCCCGGGCAGGATCTTTCTGAAGACGAGAACGTAGACGTTCGGCAGTGTATTGGTCAAAAAGAACGCCCATAGCTGAAACATCGTGAAGGCGACAGGTATCAGATACCAAAGCATGTGCTTACGTTCGCCAACATAGAAATAAATCGCTGCGAACATCGCAAACGTGAGGAACGTAGAAAGAACGTACATATACTGATAGATTTCCGCCTCGCCCTTGATCGAACCCATGATCGAGAAGAGCAGAACGCAGGTAAGTGCCGTGGCGGCGAGCGGGATCAGCGCCCTGCTTTTCCAGATACTGATCTTCTTCGACCGAAACGGCATCAGCTCCGATCTCGTCAGAGCGTCCTCTTCCCGGTAGGGCTGCTGAGGCAGGGGAGGCGTCTGGGACATCAGGGTCGTCCTCGCGAAACGCGGTCTTCGGCGACAGGGTCTTGGGCGCTCACGCGGCCTTTGGCGTCACGAAGGACGTCGACGTGCTCGCGCCACAGCCAAGCTTGGCAGGTGGCACGAAGGACGCCATGTTGACAAGCATCCTCAATCAAACGTCAGCTTAGCTTCTGGCCTTTTCGGTATAACGCTTGTTATCAAGGTAAATGCGCCGGCGATCGATCCCAAGACCGGCAAAGGTGAGCACGACGCGGCATCAAGGCTGCCCGTTCGACCGGGCGCCATGACCGGCGGAAAAGATCGCGACCGCGACGTCGTCACGGCTTCCGCGGCTCGAGCACTCGGCCAGCCACGGTTCGAGGTCGGTCAGCAGGGCCGCCAGTTCCGTTTTGCGTAACGAGTCCCGCACGTGCTTCGTGACCGCGGCAAACTGGCCCTGCTCCCGGTACGATTTCGACAGCCCGTCGGTCGCCGCGAACACGAAATCGGGCGTGCTGAGCGGGTGCGGAGCGGTGAAGAGCCGGACGTGAACCCGGTCCTGTGCGTCGGGCTGGCACAGAGAATAGGTGCCGGGGCCGACGAGACGGGGGTCGAGCGGGATCGCCCGGTCGACCTCTCCGCCCGGCTCGGAGGCGAGGATGTCCCCATCGCCGATCTGGAGGAACAGCGAGGCGGCGGGGCCGATCGCGGCCGCGAGGCAGGTCGCTCCGTATACGGCGTGGCTCTCGAAACCCGGCTTTTCCCGAACCGGCCAGGCCCGGAGATCGGCCTCGACCCGGTCGCGCCAGCCGGCCACGAGATCGCGCGCCAGGGTCGGCAGGGCCCGGCCGAGCGAGGCGGCCTCGTGCTCCTGGGTCACGGAGCGGAGGAGCCCGAGCGCCGCCTCCACCGCGAAGGCCGCGCCGCGATCACTCCGGTAATGGCGGGCCGAGCCATGGCCGTCAGCGACCGCCAGAAAGGCCCACGGACCGTCCCGATGATGCCCGGCCGCGTCCTGGTTCGGAAGATTGGACTGGATGTGGGACGACCCTCGCACGCTGACCGAGCCGACCGCCACGGTCCCGTTCATAGGCAGGCGCGCTCAACCTGATCGGCGCCGGACACAAGGCCCTCGCGCCGGCCGAAATCGATGCCGAGCCCGTCGAGGATGCGAACAGTCCGGCCCGAAACCACCGTGACCGGCTTGCCGTCGCTCGTCCGGCCGAGCCAAGGCCCGGGGGTCAGGTTGCGGAGGCCGAGGATGCTCTCGTCGCTCGGATGCACGTCGACGCTCGCGACCGAGTCCCGCAGCGTGATCGGCGCGGCGGAATCGACGTGATGCGCGTAGAGCTGGCGGGCGGGCAGCATGGAGACGAGGTAGCGCCCGAGCGTCATCCGGGTCGGGCGCGGCACGGGATCGCCGCAAGCTGGGCAGGATGGCCGGGTGGCGTCGGCCGCCGCGACTTCGAGAGGGATCTCGAACGAGCAGGATGAGCAGCGGGTCACGGCATCGCGCAGGCGCGCCATCGCCGAGCGCCACTCGGTTTCGACAACGCGCTCGTCGGGGTTTTGCAGACCGCGCGTGAAGGAGCGCGCGAAGAGGTCGCGCAGACCGGCGGGCATCGCCTTCCAGCGCGCCGCGACCCAATCGTGGATCCCCTTCACCGGGCCGTTATCTTCGCTCCCCGGATCGAAGATGAAGAGGGGATCCGTCCCGTAGAGGCGAAGCTCAGTAGCCGCCGTCCGGGTCTCGATCGCGGCCTGCCGCCGCCCGTCAAGCGGATGCCATTGGAAGAGGGCGTAGAAGAACAGGACCGCCATCGAGTAGAGGTCCGTCCGTGACGACGGGATCGCCTCCCGCCGCACGATCTCCGGCGCCATGAACTTGCGCGTGCCGAGGACGCCGCCGAGCAGGCCCTCAACGGTGATGTTGTCCGGATCGCAGATCAGGATGCCGCCCCGGATCGGATCGATGAAGAAGGAGCCGAAATTCAGGTCCTGGTAGCAGAGCCCTTGGGTGTGAAGCTGCTGGAAGGATTCGGCGATCTCGTAACAGGCGGTGGCGCGCGCTTCGAGCGTCAGATCGAGGCGTTTGGGCGGGCGGGCCAGGATGTCGCTCAAGGGCCGTCGGTCGGAACTGACGACCGGCATCACGTAGCCAAACTCAGTCCTGCCCGCGATCGTCACGAGATCGATCGGGAACAGGAAGCGCTTGTCCGGAGGGTCTTGCGAAATCAGCCGCTCGATCCGGCTTCGCAGGGTCCGGTCGAACTCGAAGACGTGCTGATGGTACCATTTGAGGGCGAGCTGGCGGCCCCCGACGTCGCAGAGATAGACCGCGCCCTGCCCGCCGGCCCCGAGCTGCTTGCCGACGATCCCGGTCGTTCCGGCATTGCGGAGCCGGCATTCCTGACCGAGCGCGAGCTCGGTCGGTTTTGCACCCCATAGCCGCATCGGCAGTCGCACTAGTTAGCCGCCTCGCCCGTCCCGCGTGAGCCGTCGGGCTGCAGGGGCGCGAAGGCGGCGAGCGCCGCCTCGGCGGCCGCAAGGGCGTTCGCGCGATCGAGGGGGAGTGCGTGAAAGGTGATCATGTTGGGGCTCGCGATTGCGACCGCGGCGGCGGCCCAGGACGTCACCAGGCGGTCCGCCTCGTCGAACGCCCCGGTGGCAGGCACCCCGTTGTTGATGCCGGACGAGGTGAGCCGTGTAAGGAGTTGCCCTGTCGCGAGGTCGTGCAGGTCGACGCGCGCCACGTCTTGGCGGACGATCGCGAGCCGGCCGCGGCGCGAGACTGCGAGGCCGAGCACCGCCCCGCGCTCCTTCTTGCCCGGCAGGGCATTCACGGCGAAGCTCTCATCGACCGGCGACGGGATGGCCCACAAGAACTCGCCCTTGCGGCTCACCGCCGCCACGCTTCCGTTCTCGTAGCCGATCACGACGGCCTCTGATCCCGGCGCGAAGGCGAGCTGTGCGACGGCCTCTTTGCTCGGACGCAGCGCCTGGACCTGTCCCGAAGACAGGTCGAGGAGCGCCGGCCCGTCCGAGCCCACGAAGGCCGCGACTGCCGAGACGGCGTCGATCTCCGCGGGGGTGTCCGGCGCGATGCTTGCCGGGTACGAGGTGACGATCCGGCCCGTGCGCCCGTCGAGCACATAAATGAACTCGGCCGTGAGCGCGTATGCGCGGGAGCCGTCCGGGCTCATATTGGCGGCCCGCAGCCCGGACATGCCCGGCACCGCCCAGACCGGCTTTCCGGTTTTCAAGTCGACAAGCGTCAGCCGGTCCGCCCCCGTTATGAGCGCGCGCTCGGCTGGCCCTTCCAGCGCTGCCGGTACGCCGCCGGTCGGCGGGAGCACGACCCGCACCGGTTCGCCGTCGGTCGCGCGCAGCACCTGCATCTTGCCGAGCGCCGACGAGGAGGCGATGACATGATCGCCATCCGCGAGCAGGAGCCGCCAATCCTTGTCCCACTCCACCCCAGTGACGGCCGTGCCGGCGGGCAGGAGCTTCAGGCCAAGCGCGGAGCCCAGGAGCATCCGGGGCTCTGCAGCTGGGAGCGGTACGCCTGAGACGTGCGGCGAGAGTTCGTAGGCAACCCGCGACCCGCGATGCGCGCCACCTTGGACGTGCCACACGAAGAGCCCCTGGTTCTTCTTCCCGCTGTAATGGCAGGCAAGATAGGTGTTGGCGCGCGACACGGTGCAGCCCTTGAGCTCCTCGTTGCCGAGGTCGGAGGCCGACGCCCTGAAGGTCTCGTAAATGAAAGGTTTCGCTTCGTCGTAGATGTAGCCGATTCGAACGTCGATACCGGCCTCGCTCCGCCTTCCGATCACCACCACCGGCGACCGCTTGCCGGCGGCGATGCCCCCGGACGAGATCCCAAGCACGGTATCGAAGGTGTCGCGATCGTAGTCGTAACGACCGCCTTCTCGCCTCATGGACATCAGCTCGAGGGCCGAAAACAGGAGCACGCGGTCGCGAGCCGGGTCCGGGACCATCTCGACCATGGGGAAAAGCCCCTTGGCCGCGACCTCTTCCGACACGGCTCTCCCCATTCGGTCCGAGACGAGCTCAGCCTTGAAAGGCTCCGGTGCGAAGCTGTTCGCGTCGCGATCGAATTCCAGGATCGCAAGTCCGTAGCCGATGAGCACCTTGCGGGTGCCAGGGACGAAGCGCACCTGCCCGACCAGCACCCCGGGTTGAGCCGAGGGCACGGTGATCATCTCGGGCCGGACCGGCGCGTCGAGCTCGACGAAGCCGAACCCCGTCCCGGTCGCGTAGACGGCCGTCCGGCTCTCCTCGTCGACGTCCAGGGCCGCGATATGGGTGCTCTGCGAATGGCTTATCTCGGCCCGGACCTTGCCAGTGGCGGCCTCGATCACGAGCAAGGTCCGAACACCGGTCGCGACGACGACACCCGCGCTTGAGAGGCCGCGCACCCGGGTTGGCAGAAGCCGCTCGGGCAAGCGCGCGAGGCGCCTAACCTTGCCCGTGGCGAGATCGGCCAGCATCAGCCCAGAGGATGCGTCTGCGTAGACGAGCCCGTTCTCGCCGAAGAAGTCATGCGGCATCGTGGGCCAGCCGTCCTTCGGCTTTTCAATATGCAGGACCTCACGGTTGTTCGCGAGCGCCTTGAGGAGCGCCGGCCGGCTGGTGCTCTGCTCGCCGGGGTCGAGCACGTCGCGCTCCGCCTCCCCGGCCGCGACCGCGAGCGCCATGGCGCGGTGCATCTCGCTCCGGTCCGTGGCGAGATCGGCCTGCACCGCGAGCGTCCGGGCTGAGTTGCGCTTAGCCTCCCGAAGCGCCGCAAGCGCCCTCGCTCTCTCGGAATCCGCCCGGTCGCGCTCCCGCTCGGCGTCGTTGCGGGCGGCGTCCGCCGCGCCCCGCGCTTCTCGCTCCGTGTCCTCCGCCGCCCGGGCCACCACCGTCTGCTGCTCGGCGCGGCGCCATTGCAGGCTCGCGACCGCTGCGATTCCGGCGAAGATCAGGATGAGGAACGAGGCCGCGAGCGCGAACGACTTCCGCCGCCACCGGTCGGCCGCCTCGGACAGGCCGACATAGGCGCCGAGCCCTTCGCTTCCCGAGATGCCCCAGCGCCGGACGAGATCCGTCCCCTCGGCCAGCATCAGCGAAGTGAGGAGCGTCTTCTTCTTCTCGGCTGGGCTCGTCGCCTCGGACCAGCGCCGCTGAAGGACCTCCAGCCGCGCCCGCGTCTGCAGGTCGCGGCGGTCGGTCGCGATCTGCTCGCGCGCGACGGGCCAGTTCTCGAGCAAGGCCTCGTGCGCGAGCCGCACCTCGCCAACGCCTTTCCGTTCGGACGCGACGAGGAGCCGCGTGTGCGGCGCGAGGAGCGCCTCCACAAGCCGCAACTCGGGGCTGCCTGCCGGAAAGGCGTCGAGCCTCGCCGGGCGGGAGGTCGCGGTCCCGTCGCCGGACGCGGTGACGAGCGCGCGCAGCACGCGGGGCAGTGCGTCCGCGGCCGCGGCATCCTGCACCCTGAGCTCCGCTAAGGCGTGGTCCGCGCGTTGGGCGATGGCGCCCTTGAGCTCGCCCAACGCCCGATAACCCGCGAAGGTGAGCGCACGTCCCCCGCCCTCTGCGATGTCGCGATCGTAGAGCGACTGGAGCATCACGGAGAGGAGGGGCAGCGCGCCCGGCTCCTCGGAGGCCGCCCGCGACACCACAGCGTCCAGGCCCACCCCGGTCTCGTGGTCCTTCTCGAAGACGATCCCGGCGGCAGCGGCCGGGCGGCGGACGATTTCGATGATCTCGGCGCCGTCGGGCGCCGGTAAGTCGAGCCGCGCCCCGGCCTCGACGAGTTCGACGAGCTGAGGGATCTCCGCCGCGCGATGCCAGAGATCGTTGCGGACGGTCGCGACGATCCAGACCACGCCCGATCGCGCGAGGCCGGCCAGGATGCGGACGAACAAGGCCCGGCGGGCCGGGTCGATGTCGCGTGTGAACAGCTCTTCGACCTGGTCGACCAGGATGACGAGCCGCGCCTCCTCGTGCGGAAGCAGGCCCTTGGCGCGCGCCGCGTGCGCGATCCTGCCGAGCGCCTGCCTAAACGGGAAGGACGGATCGTCCGGGGCGGCCTGGAGGTGGGCGGCGAGATCCTCCGCCGCCATAGCGGCTCCGAGGAGCTCCGGCACGCCCTCGCCATCGCCCGGGTCGCCCCCAATCAGAGCCTTCGCGAGACTGAGGACAGGGTCTTCGCCGCCCTCCGCGGGCCGCAGCACGACGCGTCGCCACACGCCCACGCCCGGAACGGCCTTCGCGGCAAAGAGAGCAGGCAGGACGCCCGCCCGGGCCAGCGACGACTTGCCGGACCCGCTCGCGCCGAGGACGAGGAGGAAGGCGGTGCCGGCGCCGGCCGCGGCCTGGAGCCGCGTGGAGGCCGCCCGGACCTGGGCGTCGCGGCCGAAGAAGATCGGGGAATCGTGGAAGTCGTAGGCGGCGAGACCCTGGAAGGGGCTGCCGTGCAGCCAGGTTGCCTCCTCGCCTCCGACCGTATGGTCGCGGAGCCCCTGCGCGATCTTCTGCTCGATGATGCGGACGAGATCGGCCTCGAGCTTCGCGTCGAATTCCTCCAGCGTCCTGAATTGCGAGCTGCCGGCCAGGAACACGCCCCCGCCCTCGAAATGCCGTCGCCAGAAGCCCTCGAGCGCATCCCATTGGCGCTCCTGCTCGGCGCGCTTGCCGGCATCGGCAAGCGAGGCCTGAGGGTCGCCCTGCTTGCGGTAGGCGAGGAGGTCCGGCGCGCCCCGGTTCTTATGCGCCTCGAGCGCCTCCTCGAATTCCCATTCCGTGCCGGTCACGGGCGACCGCCCGTCGATGCCGCGGTACTCGCGGGCGGCGGTGCGCTCGGGCAGCGCAGTGCCGAGCCGCGAGTAGACTACGAGGACGACGATATCGGACGCGCTCGGCGGCTCGATCGCGTCCTGGAAATGCCCGGAGGCCAGCATCGGCTCGTATTCCCAAAGATACGGCTCGATCTTGAAGAAGCGCCCGTAGTCGCGGGCCAGCTTCTGGACCACGAGATGCGACCGGAGCCGCTCCTCCTGCACGTCACCGGGAGAGGAGATGAAGATCCGCAGAGTCCTACGCATGGTGGTGGCTCGAGATCCGTCAGGTCACTGAATTGAAGGAAAGGCGCACAGGACCGATCATGTGTTCCTCGAAGGGGGCGTGCAACCACGGCATGGCGCTGGAAGCCCGTCTCATCTGCGGCCTTACGGATCACCGACTATTTCGGCCGGATGTCTCGCGGCTGTCCGGCTCGTTGGCCCGGGTCGCTCGGCCTCAGGCGTTCGGGCGCGCGAACGCGGCTTCCATCTCGCGACGTATGCGAACCGCGATGTCGTCCGGGGCGTACTCGACGTCGTTCCATCCGATCGGCGCGCCGACCGCGATCGCAGTCTTGAGCCTCACCCCATGCGCGAGACCAAGCGGAAGGTAGCCGGCCTCCAGCGAACGTTGGGCGGGGGTCTGCTTGCCCCAGACGCAGAATCCGCCTTCCCCGTCGAGGATCTCGCCGGGTACGAGGTCGCGCTTCGCGGTCGCGACCACGTCCGAGTTGAAGGCGGAGGGCGCACCTGTCGGCTCCCGGCGGAGCGCCGCCGACGCAACCGAGATTCCGAGCTCGAGCCCGATCATGTGGATCGGCCGGTAGAGCGACGCGTATCGGCCGCTCGAATCCTGCAGCATGTTGTACTCGCGAAAGCAGCGCCGCCCGTAATCCGACTCGGCCTCGATCACCACGTAGGTGCCCATGGCGAGGTGGTGGGGGACCTCCTGGCCGTCTCGGGTGACGGAGGAGGTGACCTCGGTCACGCCCGCCTTCTCCAGGACGCCGCCCGCGCTCCGCGGCTTGCAGATCTCGGCATGTTCGAAGCGCGAGGCCGCCGGGAAGGAAAGCCCGCCCTCCTGCGAGGCGAGCCCGGTCGCGTTGCAGACGGCCGTCATCTCGATCGCGGATTTGGTTCCGTCGATGAAGGAGTTGAACATCTTCGGGTTGATCGAGCCCCGGTCGTCGATCTTGAGGTAGCTGTCGAGGATGTCCCAGACGGTGTCCGGCGTCGAGGCATGGTAGGTCGGGTGGTAGCGAGTGCCCTTGCCGGCCGACACGACCGTGAACCCGCAAGCGCGCGCCCAGTCCACGTGCTCGCAGATCAGGGCGGGCTGATCGCCCCAGGCGAGGGAGTAGACGACACCCGTCTCGCGCGCCCGCCGGGCGAGCAACGGCCCTGCGAGCGCGTCCGCCTCGACATTCACCATAACGATGTGCTTGCCGGCCGCGATCGTGGCTAGGCAGAGCCGAATGCCGGTGCGGGGGTCACCTGTCGCCTCGATGATCACCTCGATCGCGGGATGCGCGATGAGGGCGTCGGAATCGTCGGTCACGAAGGTGCGCCCGGTCTTCAGCGCATCCTCGAGGCTGGACGCGGCGTATTGCTCGGCTGGCCAGCCGGCGGTCTGGAGCTGGGAGCGGGCGCGCTCGACGTTCAGGTCCGCGATCCCGGCGAGTTGCATCCCTGCCGTCGTGCGGACCTGCGCGGCGAACATGGTGCCGAACTTGCCGGCCCCGATCAGGCCGACCGTCACGGGCCGCCCCTCGGCCTTTCGATCGGCCAGCATGCGGTGAAGGTTCATGTGAGGGCTCTCCAGTGGCTTGAATGGCTCGTGGTCAGGCCAGCATCTGCAGGTCGCCGTCGACCGAGATCGCCTGACCAGAGATCGTCCGGCCGCGGGGCGACGCGAGGAAAACGATCTGGTCGGCGAGTTGCCGGGCCGTCACATAGTCCTTGAGCGATGCGTTGGCGAACATGGCCTCTTCCATCTCGGCGACGGAGCGGCCGGTCTGCTGCCCTTTCGCCTCCATCACCCGTCGGATGCGGTCGCCCGCCACGATCCCGGGCAGGATTGCGTTCACCCGGATGCCGAACTCGCCGAGTTCGCGCGACAGGGACTTCGTGAAGCCGATCACCGCCCACTTAGCCGCGGCGTACGGGCTGCGCAGCGGGAAACCGAAGCGTCCGGCAGCGGAGGACAGGTTAACGATCGAGGCGTTCGGGCTCGCCTTCAGATAAGGGACGGCGAGCCGGACGCAGTTGAACTGCCCGGTCAGGCACACGTCGAGGCAGCGGTCCCAATCCTCCGGGTTGATCTCCTCGACCCGCCCGGTCGGGCCCGCGATGCCGGCATTGTTGACCAGGACGTCGAGCCCGCCCAATGCGCCGAGCACCTCGTTGAAGAGGCTGGCGACAGCGGCGCGGTCGGCCACGTCCGTGTGCGAGCTGGTGAGGCCGGGATGGGAGCGACTGAGCGCGGCCAACGCCCCCTCATCGACGTCGCAGACGTGAACCCGCGCTCCCTCCTCGGCGAACGCCAACGCCGTCTCGAGCCCGATGCCGCCGGCCCCCGCCGTGACCAGAACCCTGAGGCCGCCGATGCCCATGTCCATGGTGGTGTCCTTCCCTTATCGATCGCCTTGTTGCACAAGCCGTCATTCCGGGGCCGCGAAGCGGAACCCGGAACCCATGGCCTTCCACAACCGAACCTCTGCCGCCCGTCGGCCATGCGGGTGAGTTCCGGGTTTTCGCCATAAGCGAGCCCCGGGATGACGAGTGTGGTCACAACAGCCGCCAGAGGACTCGACAGCGACCTACCTCTTCGGCAAGCCTTACGGATGGAGATGGATCACGGCAACGAAGCCGTGGCGATCGGGAGGAGCCGCGATGACCTTGTTTCCCACCCCAAGCCGGCGGACCGTGCTGCTGGGGGCCGCCGCGACGATCGCCGCGCCCGCCATCTCCTACGGCCAGGCGGACGCGATTCGGATCGGCCACCTGACGCCGCTCACGGGCTTCCTCGGCCCGCTCGGGGAATACGCTCAGATGGGCGTGAAGCTCGCCGCTGAGGAGATCAACGCCTCGGGCGGCGTGATGGGCCGCAAGGTCGAGCTCGTCATGGAGGACTCGGTCAACCCGCAGACCGCCTCCGCCAAGGCCGAGCGCATCATCGAGCGCGACAAGGTCGCGATGATCATCGGCGAGATCTCGTCCGCCTCGGGCCTCGCCATCGGGCAGGTCGCGAACCGCCTGAAAAGCGTCTTCATCAACACCGGCTGCAACTCGGATGCGCTCCGGGGCGCGAGCTGCAATCCGTACATGTTCCACGTCGAGGCTGCAAACTCGATGTATGTCGAGGGGGTCGGCAACTACTTCCTGCGCGACAACATGGTGAAGGGCAAGAAGTGGTACACGCTGACAGCCGATTACGCCTTCGGCCATGATTTGGCGAAGGTGGCCAAGCGCTTCCTGGAGAAGCATGGCGGCGTGCTTGCCGGCGACGACCTCGTGCCGACGGACGCGACCGATTTCAGCCCCTACCTCCTGAAGATCCGCCAGGCCCGGCCCGACATCGTCGCCTCGAACCTCGCCGGCAACCAGATCACGAACTTCATCAAGCAATATGCCGAGTACGGGCTGCCGTTCCCGGTCGCCGGGTTCGGGTTCGACACCGCAGTCGCCTGGGGCGCCGGCAAGGGCAACTTCTCCGGCATCTGGCCGCTCGTCTGGCACCACCTTGTCGACACGCCGTCCTCGAAGAAGTACGTCGAAGCGTTCTCGAAGAAGTACGGCAAGCTGCCAGAGAACCAGAGCTGGGGCGACTACAACGCGTTGAAGATCGTCGCCCAGTCGATGAACGAGACGAAGTCGACCGACCCGGTGAAGCTCGCCGAACACCTGCGCAAGGGGGCCAAGTTCGACGTCGGCAAGGCGCGCGAGGGCTATTTCCGGGCCTACGACAACCAGATGATCATGGAGATGTACGCGGTCCGGGCCAAGGAGGGCTCGAAGATGAAGGACCAATGGGACATCTACGAGCCGCTCGGCTCCGTCCCGGCCGCGACCGAGGACATGGAGATCCTGGCGCCGCCGAAGGACGGGGCCTGCAAGATCACCTGATCGCGGCGGCGACGCGCCCTACCCTCCCCCTTGCGGGGAGGGCCGAGTCGCCCGAGGGCGAACCGGGGTGGGGGTGGCGCAGGAGGCACCGACGACGTTCTATCATGCGCCACCCCCACCCGGCTCAGCTTCGCTGAGTCAGCCCTCCCCACAAGGGGGAGGGGAAAGCGCCTCCGAGCCGTGCAGCTGATCTTCCTCCTCGAGCAGGTGCTGAACGGCCTCTTGTCCGGGGCCTATTACCTGCTGATCGCGCTCGGCCTCTCCCTCATCTTCTCGCTCGGCGGGATCGTGAATCTAGCCCATGGCGGGTTCTACGCCATCGGGGCCTATCTCGCGGTTGTGCTAGCCCCGCGGATCGGCTTCGGCGGCGCCTTCTTGGCCGCGCCGATCCTCGTCGCCCTGATTGGGGTCGCGGCCGAGCGGCTGTTCTTCCGGCGCTTCTACCGCTCGGACCCGATCCTCTCGCTCCTCCTCACCTTCGGGCTCGCCATGGTGATCGAGCAGGGGCTGCGCATCGTGTTCGGGGCGAGCCCCCTTTCCTTCTCGATCCCGCCCGAGCTCCGCGGCCAGGTGCTCGCAGGGGATTTCATCTACCCGCGCTACCGGCTGATCATCTTCGGCGTCGCGCTCGGGGCCGTCGCGGCGACCTGGTTCGTCGTCTACCGCACCACCTTCGGGCGCGTGGTGCGGGCCGGGGTGCAGAACCCCGACATGGTCGGCGCGCTCGGCATCTCGCTCCAGCCCTATATGACCGCGATCGCGGCGCTCGGGATCGGACTCGCGGGCCTCGCCGGCGTCCTGCTCGCGCCGATCTCCGGCGTCCACCCGGCCATGGGGGCGGAAATCCTCACCGCCGCCTTCGTGGTCGTGGTGATCGGCGGCCTCGGCTCGTTCTGGGGCGTGATCGCCGCGGCCGGGCTGGTCGGGGTGGTGCGCGGCGTGACGATCTTCGTGAACCCGTCCTGGGGCGAGGCCTCCATGTATTTCCTCATGGCGCTCGTCCTCCTCGTCCGGCCGCGCGGCCTCCTCGGCGAGCGCATCCTCCGGTTCGAGTGATGCGCCGCGACCACGCGCCCCTGGTCATCGCCGCGGTCGCGCTCGTCGCGCTCCCGTTCGTGCTCGACGCCGTCGGTCTGCCGCTGCGCTCGTCGATCGACGTCGTGGTCTTCGCGGTCGCCTGCCTCGGCCTGAACGTGCTCGTCGGTTATACCGGGCTCGTCTCCTTCGGGCACGGCGCCTGGTTTGGGCTCGCCGCCTATGCGGCGGCGCTGAGCCAGAAGCACTGGTTCCCGGGGCAGCTCCTGGTCCCGGCCGCCTTCGCGATCCTGTTCGTCGTGATGACCTCGGCGCTCGCGGGCGCGCTGATCCTGCGCCGCCGGGGCGTCTACTTCTCGCTTCTTACCCTCGCGCTGACGGCGCTCCTCTTCGCGGTCAGCTATCGCTGGACCGACTTCACCGGCGGCGAGAGCGGACTCGGTGGGGTCGCGCGGGCGACGATCCTCGGCGTCGATCTCGAATCGGACCGCATCTATTACGGCGTTGTCGCCGCGGTCGGTTTTGCGGTCTGCGTCCTCCTGTGGCGGTTCCACCGCTCGCCGGTCGGCAGCGTGCTCGTCGCGATCCGCGAGAACGAGCAACGGGCCCGCTTCGTCGGCTACCCGACGACCGGCTACAAGCTCCTCGGCTTCGTGATCTCGGCGAGCGTCGTCGGGGTCGCGGGCATCCTGTCCGTGTTCAACCACCGTTTCGCGTCCGCCGATCCGCTCTCAGTCGCGTTCTCGGGCGAGTTGATCGCCATGGTGGTGATCGGCGGCATGCGGAGCTTCCTCGGGCCGGCGCTCGGGGCCATGTTCTACATCCTGTTCCGCGAGTTCCTGTCGATCTGGACGCCGCATTGGCTGTTCTTCTTCGGTCTCCTCTTCGTCGGCTTCATCATGTTCTCGCCGGACGGGCTCGTCGGGGTCGCGCAGCGGCTCCTGCGACCCTTTCGCCGGCAGCACAGCCAGGCGGCCGCGATGGCGGGCCGGATCGTGGCCGCGCCCGAGCCGCTGCCCGATTTCCTGCGTCCGGGAGGCGCGATCGAGGAGCCGGTCCTCGCGGCCCGCGGCCTAGCGAAGAGCTTCGGCGGCATCAAGGCCGTCGAGGAGGTCGACGTCACGGTGCGGGACCGCAGCCTGCACGCGCTGATCGGCCCGAATGGCGCCGGAAAGACGACCGCGTTCAACCTTATCTCCGGCCTTTTCACGCCGGATGCCGGCACGATCACCCTCGCCGGCCGCTCGGTCGCAGGGTTAGCCCCGGAGGCGATCTGCCGGGCCGGAATCGGACGCTCCTTCCAGATCACGAACCTTTTCCCGACGCTCTCGGTCGCCGAAAACATCCGGCTCGCCGTCCAGGCCCGCCATCCGGGCCGTTTCCACCCCTGGCGGAACGCGCTCGCGAACGGGCCCGTGAATGCCGAGACCGCCGGCACGCTCCGCTATCTCGGCCTCTCCGGGATCGAGGCGGTGGAGGCGGGCTCTCTCTCCTATGGCGGCCAGCGCCTCCTCGACATGGCGCTCGCGCTCGCGACCGCGCCTCGCCTTCTCTTGCTCGACGAGCCGCTGGCTGGGCTCGCCGCGGCCGAGCGGGTGCGGGTCGGTGAGATCATCAAGCGCATCTCCGCCGACCTGCCCGTGCTCCTCGTCGAGCACGACATCGACCGCGTCTTCGCCATCGCTGATGCCGTGACGGTGATGAACGAGGGCCGCGTCCTGGTCGACGGCACGGTCGAGGACGCCCGCTCCAGCCCGAAGGTGCAGGAGGTCTATATCGGGTCGGGTACGGCCTCCGTCGCCGCAAAGCCGCGCGAGAGCGCGGCCGAGGCGGAAACGCTCCTATCGCTTCAGGGCGTCGACACCTTCTACGGCAAGAGCCACATCCTGTCGGGCGTGTCCCTCGACGTCCACCGCCACGAGATCGTGGCGCTGCTCGGCCGCAACGGCGCCGGCAAGTCGACCGCGCTGAAGACCATCACGGGCATCGCGCCGCCTGCCTCCGGCACGATCACGCTCGCCGGCGAGCAGCTCGCGGGCCGGTCGTCGGCCGAGATCGCTCGGCTCGGCATCGGCTACGTGCCGCAGGGTCGCGGCCTCTTCGCGGGGATGAGCGTCGCGGAGAACCTGGAACTCGGCCGCCTCAAGCGCATCACCGGCAACGGCGTCCGGTGGGACGTCGACCGGATCGTCGCCTACTTCCCCCGCATCGGCGAGCGGCTTCACTCGCCCGCCGACTACCTCTCGGGCGGCGAGCAGCAGATGGTCGCGGTCGCGCGCGCCCTCTCCGGGGACGTGCGCGTGCTCCTCCTCGACGAGCCCTTCGAGGGTCTCGCGCCCTCGATCGTCGAAGGGCTGTTCGAGAGCTTCGACCGCCTGCGCCACGAGATCTCGATCGTGATCGTCGACCACAACCTCGACCTCGCCCTCGCCCTGTCGGACAGGACGGTGGCGCTCGAGCGGGGACGGGTGGTGCATAGCGGGCCGTCTCGGGATCTGCGGGACGATCTGGATCTGCGGCGGAAGGTGCTGTGGCTGTGATGGGCTGTCATTCCGGGGCTCGCGCAGCGAGAACCCGGAACCCAGGGAAGGGCCGAGCGGATGATCATGGGTTCCGGGTTCTCGCCTCCGGCGAGCCCCGGAATGACGAGGAGGAGTAGATGCCCACCATCGCCATCGTCGGAGCCGGGCTGATCGGCCGGGCCTGGGCTCAGGTCTTCGCCCGTGCCGGATGGCAGGTGCGCCTCACCGACCCGCATGGACCGACGCTCGAAGACGCACCCCGCCTGATCCGCGACAGCCTCCACGAACTCGCGACGCACGGCCTTGTCGCCGACCCGGACGCCGCAGCCGGTCGTGTCACGGTGGCGCGGGACCTGGCCGAGGGGGTCGCCTGCGTCGACCTCGTCCAGGAGAACGGCCCGGAAACGGTCGACGCCAAGCTCGCCATCTTCGCCGAGCTCGACCGGCTCGCCCCCGCGGACGCGATCCTCGCCTCCTCGACCTCCGCCATCGTGGCGTCGCGCTTCACGGAGGCGCTGCCCGGCCGCGCCCGCTGCCTCGTCGCCCACCCGGTGAACCCGCCCCACCTCGTGCCGATCGTCGAGCTCTGCGGCGCGCCCTGGACCTCGCCGGAGACGATCGCGCAGGCGCACGCGCTCTACGAGAGCGTCGGCCAGGTGCCAATCACGGTCCGTCACGAGGTGGAGGGTTTCGTGCTGAACCGCCTGCAGGGTGCGCTGCTGGCCGAGGCCTTCCGGCTCGTCGGCCAGGGCGTGGTCAGCCCGCAGGACCTCGACAAGACGATCGCCGACGGGCTCGGCCTGCGCTGGTCTTTCCTCGGCCCCTTCGCCACCATCGAGCTGAACGCGCCAGGCGGCATCCCGGATTACTGCGCTCGTTACACCGGCTTCTACCGCCGCCTGGCCGGGGAACCGGCCGGCGCCGATGTGTACGGTCCTCATACCGTCGAGCGCATCGTGGCCGAATGGGGCGGCACGCCGGAACCGGCCGACCTCGCCAGACTCACCGCGCATCGCGACCGCCGCCTCGCTGCGCTCGCAGCGCACAAGAAGCAGGCGGCTAAGACGTGAGCGCACATCAAGCTCTGTCATTCCGGGGCTCGCCGACGGCGAAAACCCGGAGCTCAACCGGATCTGACGCTCTCCGCAGCTCAGCTCGCCGCATTCGATCATGGGTTCCGGGTTCGGCTTCGCGCCGCCCCGGAATGACACAGGAGAGAACCATGCCCCGCAAAGTTATCATCACCTGCGCCGTCACCGGCGCGATCCACACACCCTCGATGTCGCCTCATCTGCCGATCACGCCGGAGGAGATCGCGGACGCCGCCATCGGGGCAGCTGAGGCCGGGGCCGCCATCGTGCACCTGCATGCCCGCAACCCGAAGACCGGGCAGCCGGACCAGTCGCCCGAGGCCTTCGCGCCTTTCCTCCAGGTGATCAAGCAGCGCTCGAACGCCGTGATCAACATCACGACCGGCGGCGCCCCGACCATGCTGGTCCAGGAGCGGGTCGGGCCGGCGGCGCATTTCAAGCCAGAGGTCGCGTCCCTCAACATGGGAACGATGAATTTCGGCCTGTACCCGATGCTGAATCGCTTCACCGAGTTCAAGCACGATTGGGAGAAGCCCTATCTCGAAGGCTCGCGCGACCGCATCTTCAGGAACACCTTCGCGGATATCGAATACATCCTGCAGACCTGCTCCGAGAACGGCACCCGGTTCGAGATCGAATGCTACGATATCGGTCACCTCTACACGCTCAACCATTTCGTCGAGCGCGGCGTGATCAAGCCGCCGCTCTTCGTGCAGAGCGTGTTCGGGCTCCTCGGCGGCATCGGCCCGCATCCTGAGGACGTGGCCCACATGAAGCGGACCGCCGACCGGCTCTTTGGGGACCAATACCGCTGGTCCGTGCTCGGCGCCGGCCGGAACCAACTCCCCATCGCGGCCATGTCGGCCGCGATGGGCGGCAATGTCCGCGTCGGGCTGGAGGATTCGCTCTGGATCGCGCCCGGCCGCCTCGCGGAGTCGAACGCCCAGCAGGTCCGGGCCGTGCGCCAGATCATCGAGGGCCTCGGGCTGGAGATCGCCTCCCCGGACGAGGCGCGGGACACGCTGGAGCTGAAGGGCGGCGACCGGGTCGGATTCTGAGCGGGAATCGGGTCGGCAGCGGCGCGGTGATCCCCGCTGAACGGGGAGGTGGCGGCTCCGGAGGGGCTGACGGAGGGGGGCGTCACGCTCGCCGCAAAAGCCGCGCGCCCGACTCTGAACTTCACCTAGAACCACCCTCCCCTGCGCTGCACGGGAGGGATCGGCGGACGCCCCCTTAACGGGGCGCTAACCGCGCCCGCCCAAATTAGATCAACTCCGACGAACCGGTCCCCGCGAGGCCCGTTGCCGTCCCGGAACATCGAGGACGGCCATGCTCGACAAGGACATTCGAAACCATCTCGGGCGCCAGTTGAGGGCGATGTATGCTGGCGTGAAGCCTGAGGGTAGCAACCGCCTGGGTCAGCTCGGCAACCGCCTGGGACAGCTCGGCACGCCGCCCGCGGCGGCGACCGATGCGCGCCTCAAGGCCGCCTCGCCCGAACGGCCGTAAGCCACGGGCCGCCCGACCACGCGCGACCGGCTCTCCCCGACGGCGGGGAGACGTACGCTTGCAGGGCCGGGTGAAGGGTTCGCGCCTCTCCGGAAGCCATCGATCCCTCACCCGCGGACCTTTCGGATTGTCGACCTTTCCCGCCGGGGAGAGGTGACCTGCTACCGCCCGCTCTCGTCCGCCTTGACCGGCTTCTCCGGCCGGGCCTCAACCGCGGACGTGCCTTTCGTCCCGCCCGGAGCGGGGGTCGGGCGGGCGGTTTTGGGAGCGTCCGGCTTCGTGTCGACCTCCGACGCACCGGGCTTCTTGTCTTCCGCCATCTCCATCCCCCCCTGGTCTCGCTCGATCGTGTTGGGCGCTTCAGGCGTCAACGCTTTGCCCCCGCTCCGGTTACGGCCATATCGACGCGATGACGTCGTCCGCCCGCACCCCCTTCCCGGCGACCCGTGCCGGTTGACCGCATCCGCCGCGCCTTGCGGGATCGGCTGGGGGCGCTCCGGCATCTGCCGGCCCTGTTCCGCCTCGTCTGGGCCGCGAGCCCGGGGCTGACGCTGGCGAGCCTCGGGCTCCGGCTCGTGCGGGCCGTGCTGCCCGTGGTGATGCTCTACGTCGCGAAGCTGATCCTCGACGGGGTCCTCGGCGCCCGGGCGGCCACGCCGCCCGATCTCGGCGTCACCGCGTGGCTCGCCGACCCACGCCTCGCCCATCTCGCGCTTCTGGTCGCGGCCGAGCTCGGCCTCGCCATCCTGTCCGACCTCCTCGGCCGCGCCACCACCCTCGTCGACGGCATCCTGGCCGACCTCTCGGGCAACGCGATCACGCTCCGGCTGATGGGGCATGCCGCCACCCTCGACCTCGAGCAGTTCGAGGATTCGGCCGTCCAGGACCAGCTGGAGCGCGCCCGCCGGCAGGTAGCATGGCGATCGAACCTCCTCGCCCAGGTGTTCGGGCAGGGGCAGGACCTGGTCACCGTCGCGACACTGGCGATCGGGGTCGTCACCTTCCTGCCCTGGCTGATCGTGCTCCTCGTGCTGGCGCTTCTCCCGGCCTTCGCGAACGAGCTCCACTTCAACCGGCGCGGCTACCGCCTCGCCTTCCAGCGCTCTCCGGACCGGCGGCAGGTCGATTACCTGCGCTATCTCGGGGCCGGGGTGGAGAGCGCCAAGGAGGTCAAGCTCTGGGGCCTCAACGGCTATCTCACCGCCCGCTTCAAGACGCTTGCCGACCGCATGCTGGCCGAGAACCGCAGCCTTGCGGTGCAGCGCGCCGCCTGGGGCGGGCTCTTCGCGAGCCTCGGCACGGGCGCGTATTACCTCGCCTACGCGATCATCGTCGCCCGCACGGTCGCGGGCGAGCTCTCGATCGGCGACCTCGCCTTCCTGGCCGGCGCCTTCCTGCGGCTCCGCGCCCTGATCGAGGGCCTGCTCCTCGGCCTCTCGCAGCTCTCCGGCCAGGCGCAATATCTCGACGACCTGTTCTCGTTCTTCGAGGTCCAACCCCGCATTCTCTCGCCCGCGCGCCCGGCCTCCTTCCCGATCCCGATCGCGGAGGGGTTTTCGTTCGAGGATGTCGGCTTCCGCTATCCCGGCTCCGAGACGTGGGCCGTGCGCCACCTCACGTTCCGGATCGCGGCCAGCGAGGTCGTGGCGCTGGTCGGCGAGAACGGGGCCGGCAAGACCACGATCGTAAAGCTGCTGGCCCGCCTCTACGAGCCGGGCGAGGGCCGCATCCTGCTCGACGGCCGCGATCTCCGCGACTACGACCTCGACGCTCTCCGGAGCCGCATCGGCGTCATCTTCCAGGACTTCGCCCGCTTCGACTTCACGGCCGGCGACAACATCGCGATCGGCTGCATCGAGGCGAGAGAGGACTGGGACCGGATCGGCGCAGCCGCCTCCCGGAGCCTCGCCGACACGGTGGTCGGGCGCCTCCCCGGCGGCTACGACCAGCTCCTCGGCCGCCGCTTCGAGGAGGGAATCGACCTCTCCGGCGGCGAGTGGCAGAAGATCGCCATCGCCCGCGCCTACATGCGCGAGGCCGACGTCCTGATCCTCGACGAGCCCACCGCCGCCCTCGACGCCCGTTCCGAATTCGCGGTCTTCCAGCGTTTTGGCGACCTCGCCGAGGGCCGCACCGCAATCCTCATCTCGCACCGCTTCTCCACCGTCCGCATCGCCGACCGCATCCTGGTGCTGGAGGGCGGACGGGTGGCCGAGGCGGGGACGCACGCCGAGCTCGTAGCCGCGCGCGGGCGATATGCCGAGCTGTTCGATCTGCAGGCGGCGGGGTATCGGTGAGGGAGGCATGGCTTCAGCGTCGGGCCAAGCTCTGTTACCGTTAGGCGTTTCCATCTCCTTGGAAGCCGGCCATTTCGACCGGTCCCTCTACCGTTCGGGTGATCGCTCGAAGGGCGCAACCACCGTTGCCCGTCCGGCACCACGGCCCCTCATGCGAACATCGCCCTAGAACCTCGAAAACAAGCTCCCGAACCCCTGCCGCTGATCCATGACGCCGTTCATGCGGAGCGCATGCCAGTAGGTGGCGACGTTGATGGAGATGACGGGCTTCCCGAGCCAGCGCTCGGCCTCGTCGGCGATCCTGGCCGCCGGGAGGTTGGCGCCGAATTGGACGATCGCCTCGACATCCGGGGCGTCGACGGCCCGGAAGGCCTCGACCATGTCCTCGGCGCCGACCATCGAATACGTGCTCGCGCTCTTGCCGCGGAGGTGGTTGTAGCGGACGACGTCGTAGCCGTGGGCGCCGAAGACGCCCCGCATCTTGTCCTCGATGATCGGGTAGTACGGCTCCAGGATGGCGATCCGGCGCTTGACGCCGTGCAGCTTGAGGGCGGCCACCACCGCGTCGGTCGCGATCGCGACCGGGATGTCGTAGCCGGCTACCGCCCGGATGCGGCGCTTCAGGTCCTCGCCCCATTCGGGCGTGCCGCCCCATACGGCGAGGGCCGAGATGCCGAGCGCGAAGGCGTTCGGCCGGCACTTATGACGCCCGCGACCGCCTCCTCCAGCGCGGCGTCGATGAGCCTGATCGATTCCGCGAAATCCTCGTCGGACGCGATCGAGATGTCCCGGATCCTCATGCGGCCGAGATGATTCGTCACGCCCGGAGACCGCATGTCGTCGTATTCGGGCTGGACCACGGTATTGGTGGACGGGGTGGTGACCCCAAGCGCCAGCCGCCAGGCCAGATAGTCGCGCATCCCGCTCTCCCGTTCATTCTCCGCCACGCGACCCGTCCGAGCGCCTGCCGGACGGCCGTGGCCTGGCCGAGAAAAGGGATTCGGCTCCCATCATGCAAGCCCGCCTGCACGGACACGCGGAGTGAGCCTGCCGGAGGCGCTCCTATAAGCACATCGTCCCGTGCGTCGAGGGCGCGCTCGCATCTGACGTGCGACCGACCTCTCCCCGCCAGCATTTCCGGCATCGTCCCAACCGATTATTCATCCTGCCCTGCTAAGCGCCTGTCATGGCAAGCGTGAGCGAGATCGGCCAGGTGGGGCGCGGTGGGCGGGCGGCGGGCCTGATCGGCCGGGCTGGCGCGGTCCTGCGCGACCGGAGCGAGGCTGGGAGGAGCCGGCGTTTCGCGGCCGGGGCCTTCGCGGCCCGCGTCGCGAATGCAGGCCTCGGCTTTGCGACCCAGATCGGGCTCGCGCGTTGGATGGGCGAGCGCGAATACGGGATCTACTCATCCGCCTGGGTGTGGCTGCTGGTGGCCGGCGGGATCCTGTCGCTCGGGCTGCCGGTCGCGGCGCTCAAGTTCGTGCCCGAGTACCGGGAGCGTGGCGACCTGTCCGGCCTGCGCGGGTTCCTGACCGATTCCCGCCGCCTCGGGTGCCTGCCGAGCCTCGCGGCCGCGGTCGGGGGCGCGGCCCTGTTCTGGACCTTCTCGGGCGAACTCGGCCCCTATTGGCCAGCCGCCGCCGTCGCGCTTCTCGCCCTCCCGATCTACGTCCTGACCGACATCCAGACCGGCATCGCCCGGGCCTGGGACTTCGCCGATCTCGGGCTCGCGGCCGATTACCTCGTGCGACCGCTGCTCCTCCTGACGCTCGCAGCCGGGCTCTATGGGCTCGGGACGGCCGGCACCGCCACGAACGTCATGGCCGCAACGGCCGCCGCGGTGGCGCTGACCGCGTGCGGACAGGGCGTCCTGCTCCAGCGCCGGCTCGCTCTCCGGGTGCCGGCCGGACCTGCCCGGATCGACCTCCGCCGCTGGACGGAGATGTGCTGGCCCATGCTAACCGTCACCGGCTTCACGCTGCTGCTTGGCGCGACCGACATCCTCGTGCTCCAGCTCTTTGTCCAGCCGGAGGACATCGCGGTCTATTTCGCGGCGACCAAGATCGTCGCCATCGCGTCCTTCGTGTCCTACGGGGTCGCGAACACGAGCGCGCACCGCTTCGCGACGCAGATCGCGCGGGGGGATACCGACGGCATGGCCCGCCTCGCGGCCGAGACGGTGCGCTGGACGTTCTGGCCGACGCTCGCGGTCGCGGTCGCGCTCGCGGCCCTGGCCGTGCCGCTGCTCTTGCTGTTTGGGCCCGGCTTCGCAGCAGGCGCGCCGGTCGTCGCGATCCTCGGCGCCGGGCTCGTGGCTGGCGCCGTCGTCGGGCCGGCCGACCGGGCGCTCGCCATGGCGGATCACGGCCGCGCCACCGCGTCCATCTACGCCGCGGCGTTTATCGCCAACGCGGCCCTCTGCGTCCTTCTCGTGCCCAGCCTCGGCCTGATCGGCGCGGCGCTCGGGACCGCGATCGCGACCGCGCTCAAGGCCGCGCTCCTGTTCGTCGCGACCCGCCGGCGTCTGGGGCTCGACATGTCGATCCTGTCCCAGCCCCGGAGCGCAACCTGATGGCGAAGCCCTGGCCCGTCTCGTCCGGCCTCTCGGCCGAGCTCCTGTCGATCGAGGGCGCGGCCGCGCTTCGGCCGCACTGGGACGACCTCGCCTCCCGGGCGCTGGAGCCGAACGCCTTCTTCGCCGCCCCGACGGCTCTCGCCGGCATGCGGCATCTGCCCGAAAGGCGGGGCGCCGTCCTGCTGATCGCCTGGCGAGGCGCGGGCGAGACCCGCCGCCTCGTCGGCCTTCTGCCGCTGGCGCGAGCCCGCGGCCGTTTCGTGAACCCGCTGCCGATCCGTCGCGCGGCCGCCCATTACGGCACCCTCTCGACGCCGCTCCTCGATCCGGACCGTCCGGCCGAGACGCTCGCCGCCATGCTGGCCGCCCTCGGCCGGGCCGGCATCCGGGCGGTGCTTCTGCCCTACCTCGCCGACGAGGGGCCCGTCGCGGCGGCGTTGGCCGAAGCTGCTGCAGCCGCGCACATCCCGATCGAGCGGCTTGAGAGCCACCGTCGCGCCATGCTGCGCAGCCAATTGCCTGGAGCTGCCTACGTGAAGGCCACGCTCGAGCCACGCCGCCGCAAGGAGGCCGACCGTCAGCGCCGCCGGCTCGCGGACGAGGGCCGGCTCGCCTTCGACGTGGCCCGCTCGGAGGAGGAGGTTGCGGCCGCGCTCGAGCGCTTCCTCGATCTCGAGGCCGCCGGCTGGAAGGGCCAGGCCGGCACGGACCTGAAGCGCGCGGCCGGCGCCGCTTCCTTCATCCGCGAGGCGGCGCGCGACGGCGCCCGGGAGGGCTCGTTCCGGGTCGCGACCCTGACCCTCGACGGTCGCGCGATCGCGGCCGGGCTCGTCACGATCGCGGGCCGACGCGCCTTCTATATCAAGACGGCCTACGACGAGGCCCTGGCCCGCTTCTCGCCTGGTCTGCTCCTCACGCTCGACCTGACCAGCCATCTCCTTGATGATTCAGCCATCGACGACGCCGATTCCATCGCGGTCGCGGATCACCCGATGATCGACCGGATCTGGACCGACCGCTTCGCGGTCGCGTCAATCCTGGTCGGCACGCGGCCCGGCGGTGGGCCGGCGTTTCGGGTGGCGGTCGTGTTCGAACGGGCCCGGGAAAGCGCGTGGGCATGGGTCAAGGCTCGATCCGCACAATTGCGCGTATCCCGTGCACCGGGCGGTAAGGATTCCGGCAAGAAGGCCGGCGCGGCGGAGCCCTCTTAAGCGCTTCCGAGACGAACGCGCGCTATCCCGGCTTCGGGGACACGGCGAAGACGCCGGCACACGGGAGCCTCGCAATGACATCGCTGATCCAGCTGGACGCTGAAGGCCGCAAAGCCTTCCCCCACCGACCCTTCGCGACGCGACACGCGTTAGCCGATCATCCGCTCTTCAGCCTGGAGAAGCTCGTCGACCTCGCCGGCCGGATGCCGACGGACGGGATCGAGTATAATTCCGGCAAGGTCGGCATCGACCAGAAGCCCGAGGAGACGCCGCTCGTCGACATGGCGCCGACCGAGGTCGTGCGCCGCATCAAGGAGGCGAATGCCTGGATGGTGCTGAAGCGCGTCGAGCGGGAGCCGGCCTATGCCGCGCTTCTCGGCGAGGTGCTGGACGGCGTCGCCCGGGACATGGGCCACCGCGACGCGGCCGATGCCGGGTTCACGCATCTCGAAGGCTTCGTGTTCATCTCCTCGCCGAACGCGACCACGCCGTTCCACTCCGACCCGGAGGACAACTTCTTCGTCCAGATCCATGGCGACAAGTTCTTCCACGTCATCGACAACCACGACCGAAGCGTCGTGCCGGACGTCGCCTTCGAGGTGACCCCGTCCATGCACCGGAACCTCCCCTACCGACCCGAATTCGAGGCGAAGGCGACGGTGTTCCAGATGAAGGCGGGGGACGGCTGCTTCGTGCCCTATCTCTGGCCGCATTGGGTGAAGACGGGGGAAAGCTACTCCATTTCGATGGCCATGACCTGGAAGTCGCCGGCCGTGCGCCGCTCGAACAAGGTCCTGTTCGTCAATGCGCTGCTGCGGAAATGGGGTCTGCCGCAGAAGCCGCCGGGCGCGAGCCCCGCGCTCGATTGGGCCAAGGCCGCCGCCTACACGGCCGCTCGCGCGCCGCTTGAGCCCCTGCGCCGCAGCGAGCGGCTCCGGGCGGCTCTGCGCGGGCTCCTGTTCGGCCGAAACGCGAACTACTACCTCGCCAGCCGCAAGGGTTAGCCGAAGAGGTTCCAGCCTTGCCGCCGCTGGCCCAAGACCCGTAATCTCCTCCCATAAGGGCCTGGGAGGAGATGATGATGGGCAAGCTGGCCGTGACGGCGTCCGTGGCCTGGATGGCGCTTCTCGCGTCCTCCCCGGCCGCCCGCGCAGCCCCTCCCGATGCGGAGGGCTTCGTGCGGGTTTCGCCCGGCGAGGAGGAGTACAAGAACCCTTTCGGCGTCGGCGTCATGGTGGCGACGCTGCATGGCGATCCGTCGAAGACCGGCATCTACGTGCTCCGGATCAAGTGGCCGAAGAACACGATGAGCCGGCCGCATTTCCATCCCGAGGACCGGCACGTGGTGGTGCTCTCGGGCGCCTGGTACACGGGGACCGGCGAGGCCTTCGACCCCGCGAAGGGCGTTCCGCTCCGAGCCGGCGGCTACATGCTGCATCCGGCGGGAAAGGTGCATTGGGACGGCACCCGGGACGAGGAGGCCGTGATCCAGATCACCGGCTATGGCCCGAGCGGCAACACCTTCCTCAAGCCAGGCGAGCCGCAGTTCAGCAAGGAATGAGCGGGAGGTTCGCACCTCAGGCGCGAACCTCTTCAGTGATGACCCTGAAGCCGGACAGCGAGCAATCGCCGAAGCTCGTCACGATCGCGACGTCCGTCGCATCCCGACCGCGCGCCATCACGATCCGGCCGATCCGGGGCACGTTGTGGCGCGCGTCGAACGTATGCCAACGTCCCCCGAGGAAGACCTCGAACCAAGCCGAAAAGTCCATCGGGTTCTCGTCCAAGGGAACGCCGATATCGCCGAGATAGCCGGTCGCATAGCGGGCCGGCACGTTCATGCAGCGGCAGAGCGCGACCGCGAGGTGGGCGAAATCGCGACACACGCCCGTCCGCTCCTGGTTTCCTTCATAGGCCGTCTTCGTGGGGCGAGCATGCTGGTAGCCAAAGGTGATGCGGTCGTGGACGTAATCGACGATTGCCTGGACGAGCGGCCACCCTTTCGGCACCCCGCCGAAAAGGGTCCAGGCCACGTCGGACAGGCGGTCCGTCTCGCAATAGCGGCTGCCCAAAAGGTAGACGAGCACCTCGGCCGGAAGGTCCTCGACCGCGTGCTGCACGGCATCGGGCGCGACCGGGTCGTGCATGCCGGGATCGTTGATGACGAAGTCGTTCGTGATCACGAGCGGACCTGGCGACGCCATCGCCCGCACGCACCTGTTTCCGAACATGTCCCGGTACTCTTGCGGGGAGGACGGCCGGGAGAACGACACTTTGTCCGGCCCGAGCAGGTCGGCTTCGCGATCCGGGTAGACGTTGAGCAAGAGGATCATCGGCGAGGGAGAGCGAACCTCATAGGAAATCTCATAGCCGCAACGGATCTTCATCCTCGTACCTCCCGATCGGCCGAAGCCCTCGCGACCATCATGCAGCGACGGAGGCCGCAGCCTTCCTCGCGTCGTCTTCCCCCGAAGTCACACCGACATCGACCGACATCCCGACGAAATCGCTCGGAAAGCCCAGGAACGTGCCCGCGAGAGGCGAAGCCTGCGCGGGATCGCGAACCACCGCGACCCGGATGAGGTCGCGGTTTCCGACCATGCCGCTCGTCGGGTCGAAGTCGATCCAGCCGCCGCCCGGCAGGTAGACCTGGAGCCAGGCATGGGTCGAGCCTCCGGCTCGATAGGCCCGGTCGTCCCCGGAGCGGACATGGAGATAGCCCGAGACGAACCGGGCGGCGAGCCCCTGCGTCCGGACGGCCTCGCACATCAGGACTGCGAAGTCGCGGCAGGATCCCTTTCCAGCCTTGAGCGTGGCGGCCGGCGACTGGATTCCCGCCTCCTCGCGGCGGAGATACGCGAAGTCGCGCCGTATCCCTGAATTGACCCGGACGAGGAATGCCCAGGTGCTCCGCCCCGGGTCCTCGGCCAGGATACGGCGTGCCCAGCGATCGACGGCGTGATCCGGATCGGGATGTTGGCGCTCGATGAAGCGGGCCAGATCCGGCATCTCCTCCGCCCCGTACGAGAAGGGGCACATACGGGCATGCTGGGCAATGACGATCTCCGGACTGTCGTCGAACGAGGTCTGCTCGACTGTCGCAGTCACGATCACGCCGAGCTCGCGCGTCCGGCGGCCGAAATGGGCTGAGCCGATGAGATTGCCCGAAGCATCCTCCGACCAGTGGAGGGCGGTCGGGCAGGGGCTGACGTCCAGCCGATAGGCGGTCAAGCGCTGGTCATGGCTCTCACGCGGCCGGAGCACCATCCTGTGTTCCCCGAGCGCCACCGGTGAGCGGTAGCGGTAGACCGTCTCGTGACGGATCCGGAAAGTCCTCATCGCATGCGTCCGGCCATCGCCAGGGGCTAGCAGGTTCCAAGCCAATCGCGCTAGAGCGCGCCCGGAGCTGGAGCCGCGGGACAGGTGATGGACGCGTTCAGACTCCTCGACGCCGACGAGCCATGGCCCGTGCTGACCGGGTGGCAGGACGGCTCGTCGCCTTTCCTCCTCACCTGCGATCATGCCGGACGGCGGGTGCCGCGCCGCCTTGGCCGGCTCGGCCTGCCAGAGACGGAGTTCGACCGCCACATCGCCTGGGACATCGGGGCGGCCGCCGTCTCCGGGCGGCTGGCCGAAGCACTCGGCGCGACACTCGTCGAGCAGCTTTATTCCCGGCTCGTCATCGACTGCAACCGACCGCCAAGCGTCGAAAACTCGATCCCGCGGGTCAGCGAAGCGACGCAGATCCCGGGGAATGCCGGGCTGTCGGCAGCCGAGAAACAGGCTCGCCGGGCCGAGATCTTCCAGCCGTACCACGACCGGATCGCGACCCTGATCGACCGGCGTGCCGAGAGAGGGCGAGCGACCGTCCTCGTCGCGATGCACAGCTTCACGCCCGAGTATCTAGGCGTCGCGCGGCCGTGGCACATCGGAACGCTCTACGGCCGCGATGCACGCCTCGCCCGCTCGCTGGCAACCATGCTGAGACGTGAGGATCGCTTCGTCGTCGGCGACAATCAGCCCTATTCCGTGTCGGACGAGTCGGACCACACGATCCCGGTTCACGGGGAGCAGCGCAGGCTGATCCATGTCGGCATCGAGATCCGTCAGGACCTGATCGCGGGAAGCGCCGGGCAGGCGGAATGGGCGGCCACGCTCATCCGCCTCCTCCCGGAAGCCCTCCGCATGGCGGAACGATAAGGACCAGAGCATGGACAACGTCGATATCCTCCAGGCGTTCGAGCGCCAGCCGGACGGCGCGTGGCTCTGCATGACCCCGGTAACCATCGCCACCATCGACGGCCCGCTAGCGATCGAACCCGGGATGCGGTTCGCCTTCGGGCAGCGGCACGGGCATCTCGACGTGGCGGAGTACCTGGAGCAACTCGGCGCCCAGTTCGGCTCTTGAGGCCGGAGCCGGAGCACGAGAGAGCCAGGCGACCTTGTGCAACTGAGACCGAGCGCGCACATTACCTTGATCCGAGGGGCGCTCGCGCAGGGCTGAGACGGCGATCGCCGAACCCTTTGAACCTGATCCGACTCGCATCGGCGGAGGGACGGAGTTGCCCGAGAGTCTTCCCACTGCCCCGCGTCCGGACGCCCCCGAGATCAACGTCATCGGGGCCGGCATCTGCGGCACCTGGGCTGCCCTCCTGCTCCGCGAAGCGGGATTGCCGGTCATGATGCACGACCGGGATAGTCCCGATCTGGCGCGATCGACGAGTCATTGGGCCGGCGGCATGCTGGCGCCCGATTGCGAAAGCGACGGCGCCGAGCCGATCGTCATCCGGCTCGGGCGTCGCTCCCTGGATCTGTGGCGTCGGCACTTTCCGGACACGGCGCTGGACGGTTCCCTCGTCGTGTCCCACCCACGCGATCACGGCGACCTGGACCGCTTTGCCCGCCAGACCTCTGGCCATCGAGCGGTCGACGGCGCGGCGATCGCGGAACTCGAACCGGCGCTCGCGGGGCGCTTCCGCTCCGGGCTGTTCTTCGCCGACGAGGGCCATGTCGAACCCCGTGTCGTGCTGCCCGCGCTTCGCGCCCGGCTCGCCCGAAGCGGGGTGACGATCCGGTTCGAAGCCGCCGTGGAGCCGGCCGAGTTCGCTGGCGTGGTCGTCGATTGCCGCGGCCTTGGCGGCAAAGCGTCGATGCCGGATCTGCGCGGCGTGAAAGGGGAGACGATCCTCGTCGAGACGCCCGAGCTGACGCTGCGGCGGCCGGTGAGGCTGATGCATCCGCGCTGGCCGCTCTACGTAATCCCCAGGGCGGGAAATCGCTTCCTGATCGGCGCCTCGACGATCGAGAGCGAGGACGTCTCGGGAGTGAGCGTCCGGTCGGCCCTCGAACTCCTGACGGCCGCCTACACCCTCCACCCGGCTTTCGGCGAAGCCCGGATCGTCGAGATCGGGACGGCTTTGCGGCCGGCCTTTCCCGACAACGCGCCCCGCATCACGGTGTCGGGATCGCGGATCGCCGTGAACGGCCTCTACCGGCACGGCTTCCTCATGGCTCCGGCGCTCGCCGAGATCGTGACGGGCTACGTCGTGTCAGGAACGCGAGACAACGAGGTCATGCGATGGTCCTGATCGTCAACGGCGAGCAGACGGAAGTGGGCGCGTCCCGCATCTCGGACCTGCTCGACGAACTCGGCTACGAGGGGTCGTTCTTTGCGGTCGCCGTGAACCACGAGCTCGTCCGGCGCGCGCGATGGCCGGAGCTGGAACTGGCCGAAGGCGATCAGGTCGAGGTCGTGACGCCTCGCCAGGGCGGTTAGGCGCGCCCTATGGAGCTTTACGGGCAAGAGATCAGCTCGCGCCTCCTCGTCGGGACGGCCCTTTATCCCTCCCCGGCCGTGATGGAAGCGGCGATCCGGGCCGCCGGGGCCGGGATCGTCACGGTCTCCGTTCGACGCGAGGCCGCCGGCGGCCGCTCGGGCGACGCCTTCTGGCGCCTCATCCAGTCGCTCGGCGTGAAGGTTCTCCCGAACACGGCCGGATGCCGGACCGTGAAGGAGGCCGTCGCGACCGCCGAACTCGCGCGCGAGCTGTTCGGCACGCCATGGATCAAGCTCGAGGTGATTGGCGATGACGAAACCCTGCAGCCTGACGTCGTCGGACTCGTGGAAGCGGCCGGAATTCTCATCGGCGACGGGTTCGAGGTGTTCCCGTACTGCACGGAGGATCTCACGGTCGCGGGCCGGCTGATCGAGGCCGGGTGCCGGGTCGTGATGCCGTGGGCGTCGCCGATCGGCAGCGGTCTAGGCCTCGTCAACAAGGGCGCGCTCCGGACGCTAAGGTCTCGGTTTCCCGACGTGCCAATGATCGTCGACGCCGGTCTCGGCGCTCCCTCGCATGCCGCCGACGCGATGGAACTCGGCTTCGACGCTGTGCTCCTCAACACCGCGGTCGCCAAGGCGGACGATCCGGTCGCGATGGCGCGCGCCTTCGCGCTCGCGGTCGAGGCGGGCCGCCTCGCCTATCAGGCCGGAATCATGCCGTCGCGCGATTTCGCGTCGCCCTCGACACCCGTCGTTGGAACGCCTTTCTGGCATTCAGGCGCGGCCGGCTGAGCCGTGCGTGCTTACCCGGACCGGTTTTACCCGGTGGTCGACAGCCTGGAGTGGGTGAAGCGGCTGACGCGGCTTGGCGCCGGGACGGTCCAGATAAGGGCCAAGGAACTTAAACCTTCGGCCGCCCTCTCGCTCGTCACCGAGGCGCTTCGGATCACCCACGGGACCGCCACTCGGCTCGTGGTGAACGATTACTGGGAGGCCGCGGTGGCAACCCGCGCCCAGCACCTCCATCTCGGGCAGGAGGATCTGGCCGAGGCCGATGTCCCGGCGATCCGGCGGGCGGGACTGACGCTCGGGATCTCGACCCACGACGAGGGCGAGCTCGACATCGCTCTCGGGCACGCTCCCGATTACGTAGCGCTGGGACCGATCTATTTCACGACGCTTAAAGCGATGCGCTTCGCGCCCCAGGGACTGGATCGGATCGGCGCGTGGAAGCGGCGGATCGGGGCGACTCCGCTCGTTGCCATCGGGGGCATCACGCTTGAACGCGCTCCGGGCGTGTTCGAAGCCGGAGCCGACACAATCGCTGTGGTGAGCGACGTGACCCGGCATGGGGCGCCCGAGGCGCGGGTGCAGGACTGGCTCACCCTCGCGCCGGTGGAGTCGCAGAGCGACCACTCTTGAGGGGTCAGCTGTCGCTGGCAGTTGAGGAGCGAACACCGTTTTCGGGGGAAAGTGGCAAAACCGCCACGCGTCCGGAATGTTGGTGCTCGACAGCGATGACCTTCCGGTCTGTTGGCCTCCGCCGGGCCTCATGCCTAACGATCGGTTAAGCTGGCATGCTCCTGCCCGATCTCCCGTTCAAGATCTCCGGCTGTTCTCGCCGGCGGGCTCTCGTACGGACGAGCGCGACGGGGCTTGAACTCGCGCCTGCTCTGTCGATGATGCTGCCCATGGCATCGAGAGGTCTCATCGTATGGTGCGCCGGGTCGGCCGCCCTGTTCGCGACGGTCGCCATTGGCGCGCATGCGATGCTCCGGTCTGCCGAACAGCCCGGGCGAAGTGCTGCTCTTCCGGCCTCCCCCACTTTCATCGTCGCCCAGGCGCCCCTGGCTGCGATGTCGGTCGAGATTCTCTCGCCTGATCTGCCGGCCCCTCTTGAAGGGTTTCAGCAGCCAATCGGGTCGGTCGAGCGGCCGCAACTCGCCTCGTCGTCCGTCTTCCTGTTCAGCTCGTTCTCACCTTTGGCCGCCCCGCCGCCTCCACGATGGGCCTCGTCGGAGGACGTCTCTGTCGACCGGGCACATGCCGCGCGCCAGACCGAGCTGGAAGGGCCGGGTTTCCGCCAGATCGTCCGGGAGAGCGCCGCCTCCCGCGACCCCAGCCTGGCTCGCCTGGGAGCCCGGCCGCCACCGCGACCAGCCTTCCTTGAAGCGAAACTCGACCCCGCCGCCGCGGAGACGGGGCTTGTGGAGTTGCGCCCCCGCAGCCCCGATTCGGCCTGGCCGGAAGCCGCGGTCCCGGGAGCAGCCGCGCCATGGCCGCGGTCCGGCGGCAGCTCCGATGCGGAACCCGGTGACCGCTTTCTGAAACCAGAGCGGGCGCTCCAGAGCGGCGTGGCGTCCTGGTATGGCCCAGGTTTTCACGGGCGAAAGACCGCGAGCGGCGAAATCTTCAACCAGGACGCCCTGACGGCAGCGCACAAGCACCTGCCCTTCGGGACGAAGGTGAAGGTCGTGGATCAGAAGACCGGGCGCTCGGTGGTCGTCAGGATCAACGATCGCGGGCCCTACGCCCACGGCCGCGTCATCGATCTGTCCAAGGCCTCCGCGTCCGCGCTCGGCATCGACGGTCTCGCCCGCGTGAGGATCGTCAGCGCCGAGTAGGGATCAACCTACTCTGCGGCCTGGGCCGGCACCGGTTTCGGCGGCAGCCAGCGCAGCACGGGCTCGCGGGCGGCGCGCGTCTCGTCGAGTCGCCTGCGCGGCGCGTGGAAGGGGGCACCCTTGAAGCGGGCCGTGTCGCCCCGCTTGGCCGCCATGGCGAGGTCACGCAAAGTCGCAATGAAAAGGTCGAGCGAGGCTTTCGACTCGGACTCGGTCGGCTCGATCAGCATGGCGCCGTGCACCACGAGGGGGAAATACACCGTCATCGGGTGATAGCCCTCGTCGATCATCGCTTTGGCGACATCGAGCGTGGTCACGCCCGTCCCCTCGAGCCAATGATCGTCGAACAGGACCTCGTGCATGCAGGGCTTGTCGCCGAAGGGCAGCGACATCAGGTCCGACAAGCCAGCCCGCACGTAATTGGCGTTGAGGACTGCATCCTCCGAGGCCTGCCGCATCCCGTCCCCGCCATGCGACAGCATGTAGGCGAGCGCCCGGACGAACATGCCCATCTGGCCGTGGAAGGCGGTCATGCGGCCGAAAGGCTCGGCTCTGTCTGCGGCGTCGCTGGCGTCCTCGACGAGGGTGAACTCCCCGCCGGCCTGCCGCGCGAACGGCACCGGCGCGTAGGGCGCGAGCCGCTCCGACAGCACCACCGGCCCGGCGCCCGGGCCCCCTCCCCCATGCGGGGTCGAAAAGGTCTTGTGCAGGTTGATGTGCATCGCGTCGACGCCGAGATCGCCGACCCGCACCTTGCCGACGATCGCGTTGAAGTTCGCCCCGTCGCAGTAGAAGTAGCCGCCGCATTCGTGCACCGCGTCGGCGATCATCCTGGCCCGCGGCTCGAACAGCCCGCAGGTGTTCGGGTTGGTCAGCATGATGGCCGCGATGTCCGGCCCGAGCAGCGGCCGCACGTCGGCGACGTGGACCCAGCCGTCCTCCCGCACCGGCACGGATTTGACCTTGAACCCGATCAGGGCGGCGGTCGCGGGATTGGTCCCATGCGCCGAATCCGGCACGAGGACGACCTTGCGGGTTCCGGCCTCGCCCCTGGCCGCGATGGCGGCCTTGATCGCCATCATGCCGAGAAGCTCGCCATGCGCGCCGGCCTTCGGCGGGAGCGCAACCGCCGGCATGCCGGTGAGTGTCGTGAGGTAGCGGGCAAGCTCGATCATCAGGGCCAGCGCGCCCTGCACGGTCGAGATTGGCTGCAGCGGATGGATGTCGCCGAAGCCGGGCAGCCTCGCCATGCGCTCGTTTAGCCGAGCGTTGTGCTTCATCGTGCACGACCCGAGCGGGAACAGCCCGGTGTCGATGCCGTAGTTCTGCTGCGACAGCCGCACGTAGTGCCGCATCGTTTCGGGCTCCGACAATCCGGGCAGGCCGATCGGGGTCTTGCGGGCCAGCGCCCCGAGCCGGCTCTCATGGGGCTCGGGCTCCTCCAGGTCGATCCCCGTGACTTCGACCCGCCCGATCTCGAACAGCAGCGGCTCCTCCTGCACGAGGGCGCGATTGCCGGTGAAGGTCGGGTTCCAGTCCCACGGAGAGTTCGCCGCGTCCGACAGCGCAGCCGGTGGCCGCTCGCCATCAGGCGCGCCGGAGACGGCCGGCTGGTCGGCCACGGCACTGAGCGAGGTCTGGCGGCCTTGGCGGTTCAGCATGGTTTCGCTCCGACGCTCTCCCGTCCCCTTGTCGGGAGGGGCCGGTGGGGGGGTTGACGGGCAGGTGCCCCGCGGAGCGACCCACCCGGCTGGGCTTCGCCCGGTCCACCCTCCCCGGGAGGATGAGGCAGATGTTCAGAGGACATCGCGCAACGCGGCGGCGAGAGCCGTCCGGTCGTCGTCCGTGTTCACCTCCGTCGAGGCGACCAGCAGCAGATCGTCGAGCCCTGCCCCGGGCAGAAGACGCGACACCGGCACGCCGGCCAGCACGCCGCGCTGGGCCAGGCTCTCGACGACCTCCGCGGCCGGCTTCGGCAGCCGCAATGTGAACTCGTTGAAGAACGCCCCGTTCAGCACCTTCACCCCGGGAACCTCGGCCAGGATGCCAGCCAGCCGCACCGCGGCAGCATGGTTTACCCTCGCCAGCCGCGACAATCCGGCCTCGCCGAGTAGCGTCATGTGGATGGTGAACGCGAGGCAGCAGAGGCCTGAATTCGTACAGATATTCGAGGTGGCCTTATCGCGCCGGATATGCTGTTCGCGCGTCGACAAGGTCAGCACGAACCCGCGGCGCCCCTCGGCGTCGACCGTCTCGCCACAGAGCCGACCAGGCATCTGCCGGATGAACTTGGTTCGGGTCGCGAAGAGGCCAACGTAAGGCCCTCCAAAGGACAGGGCGTTGCCGATCGACTGCCCCTCGCAGACCACGATGTCGGCTCCCATCGCGCCGGGCGGCTCGACGAGGCCGAGCGAGACGACCTCCGTCACAACGGCGATCAAGAGCGCGCCCGCCTTATGCGCGGCCTCGGCGACGGGCCGGAGGTCACGAAGGTTGCCGAAGAGGTCGGGCGTCTGCACGACAACACAGGAGGTCTCGACATCGATGGCAGCGGCGAGATCCTCGGCCGCACCGACATCCGGCGGCAACGACACCACCGTGTCGCCGGCCATGCGTGACATGGTGCGGACGACCTCGGCGTAGTGGGCGTGCAATCCGCCGGACAGCACCGCCTTACGACGCTTGGTGACGCGATGAGCCATCAAGACCGCTTCGGCCGTCGCTGTGGAGCCGTCGTACATGGAGGCGTTGGCCACCTCCAATCCGGTCAGCGTAGCGACTTGCGTCTGGAACTCGAACAGATAGTGCAGCGTCCCCTGCGCGATCTCCGGCTGGTAGGGCGTGTAGCTCGTCAGGAACTCGGAGCGTTGGATCAGGTGGTCGACCGAGGCCGGGACGTGGTGCTTGTAGGCCCCCGCGCCGACGAAGAACGGCACGGAGGAGGCCGGGACGTTCCGGGCCGCCATGCGGCCGAGGATCCGCTCGACCTCGAGTTCCCCCCGGTGCCGCGGCAGGTCTGGAGCCGTGGCCAGGAGGCTGCCCTCCGGCACGTCCGCAAACAGCGCGTCGACCGTCTCGACACCGATGCGGGCCAGCATCGAGCTCCGATCGGTGTCGGTCAGGGGTAGAAAGCGCATGGAGCCTCGCTCAAGCGGAGGGCGTCGGGGGAGCGACGGTGATCACCGTGCGGACGGAGTTCGCCAGGTAACAGGCGTCGTGAGCCGCGTGGTGCAGATCCTCGCCCTCCTTGGCCGTCGGTTCGCGGTCGCTGCCGAAGACGACCACCGGGGCCAGCGTCACGGTCGCGACGAAGAGCTGGCCCGCCTCGTTTTGGGCCATCCTGCCCGACGCCTCGTCCCTGTAGCTCTCGACCAAGAAGCCGGCTTTCGCGGCGAGGTGGAGGTAGAACAGCATGTGACAGCTCGAAAGTGCCGCCACATAGGCCTCCTCCGGATCCACCGCATCGGCACGGGAATAGGGTAGCGGCACGGACGAGGGTGCGGACGAGGCCGGCACCTCCACGCCCCCGTCGAACAGCCATCGATGAGCGCGGCTGTAGCGGTTGTCGGTGAAGCGGGCCTCGCGCCGCACCCACTCCACGACGGCCGTATAGGTGTGCGTCATCGCGGCAACTCAGCTGATCGAGCTCACGAACTCCGCGTAGGCTTCGGCGGACATGAGCCCGTCGAGCTCGCCCGGATCGGTGAGCTGGATCTTGAGGAACCAGCCTCGACCGGCCGGATCCTCGTTGACGGTGCCCGGGGTCGCTTCGAGATCGTTATTGATAGCGGTCACGGTCCCGGACACGGGCGCGAACACCTCGCTCGCGGCCTTCACGCTTTCGACAACCGCGGCGTCCTCGCCTTTGGCGAGGGTACGGCCGATCGCGGGCAGCTCGACATAGACGACGTCGCCGAGCTGGGATTGGGCGTAGTCGGTGATGCCGACCGTGCCGGTATCGCCATCCACGCTGACGTATTCGTGATCTTTCGTGTAGCGAACGGACATGCGGTCTCCTCAGCGCTTGTAGCGATGCGGCCAAAAGGGGAGCGGGACGATCCGGCCGGGAATCGTACGGCCCCTCACGACGAGGCCGAGCGTGGCGCCCGGCGTGGCAAAGTCGGCCACCACATAACCCATCGCGATCGGCGATCCGACGCTCGGGCCGAAGCCCCCGGACGTGACCTTGCCGACGAGTTCGCCGGCGGCATTGAGGATGTCCGTGTGCTCGCGAGCGGGAGCCCGCCCCTCGACGAGGATGCCGACGCGACGCCGGAGCGGGCCTTCCGCCAGCTCGCGCGCGATCCGGATTTGGCCCGGGAAACCGCCCTCTACTCGGCGTCGGCGGCCGATGGACCAGGCGAGCCCCGCCTCGACGGGCGAAGTCTCCTGGTTGATGTCGTGGCCGTAGAGCGGCAGCCCTGCTTCCAGCCGGAGCGAGTCGCGGGCGCCGAGCCCGATGGGCCGAACATGCTCGTCGCGGGTGAGCAGCGTCCATAGATCGGAGGCCCGCTCGGCCGGGACGGAGAGCTCGTACCCGTCCTCACCCGTGTAGCCGGACCGGCTCACATGAGCCGGTATGTCGCCGACCATGAGAGCCCGCGCGCTCATGAAGGGCATGGCGGCGACGCCAGGCGCGACCTGGTCGAGGGCGGCGGCGGCTTCCGGTCCCTGCAGCGCCAGCAGGGCTCGGTCGTCCTGGGGCCTGAGCTCGATCCCGTCCGGCAGCGCCGCCGCGATCATGCGGTAGTCCGGCCCTTTCGTGCCGGCGTTGACGACCAGAAGGAGCTCGCCATTCGAGTCAGGCCTATCAGGCCGCATCACCATCAAGTCGTCGAAGATGCCGCCCTCCTCGTTGAGGAGTTGCGTGTAGCGCTGCCGGCCCGGGGCAAGGGCGAGGATGTCACCAGGGACCAGAGCCTCGAGCGCGCGCGCCGTCGTCTCGAAACTCGGCCCGACGAGGGTTGCCTGTCCCATATGGGAGACGTCGAACAGCCCGGCATGGCTGCGCGTCCAGCCATGCTCGGCCAGGATGCCGGCCGCGTACTGGACGGGCATCGCGTAGCCCGCGAAGGGCACCATCCTGGCGCCGGCGGCAACGTGCATGGCGGCGAGCGGCGTTTCGGCCAGCGTGTCGGACGAGCCGACCTCTCCTCCGGTGGTCTGTTCCTGAGCCATCACAATCCCAGACGCGGCTGCGCTGCTCTCCCGCCACCCCGAACCGCGAGGGTTCGAGCAGGCAAGGAGCGCGCCCCCTCTGTCCTGGGACCTGAGAGATTTCCCCGCGCGACCTTCGCCTCGCGGGTTACGCCCTTCGGTGGGCCACGCCTGTTCGGCGTCGCCGCTTTCCAGAGTGCCAGCTCCCGCGCGGTCCTGGTGCCTGAGCGTTTCCGGGGCGGTTGCGCCTTCGGCGTCGGCTCGGGCCGCGAGGCCCGTCCGAACTCTCCCGCGGGGATCATCGACGCCTTGTCTTTGGAAGCGCGAGGCCGACCTGTCAACGGCGCCGCGATCGAAGCCGAGAGGCCGGGAGCAGATCGGTGCGCAAGCGCGCCTCTGACGACGCGAAGTCAGCTCCGCTTACGCGAAGCCGGCTTGCCGGCCGGGGCGCTCCCGCCGAGCCCGACCTCGATATCGTATTCGCCGGTCCCAGGCGGCACGATCAGATCGCCCTCAACCGCGATGAAGGACGCTTGCACCTCTCCGGGCGGAATCGCGACCGAGATGCGCCGGACCCGGCTCGCGAGGATACGGTCGCCTCGCTTCAGCACGAAGGAAACGGGTACGTCGAATCTTGCGGTGCTCCCGCCGGGACCCAGCAAGGCCCGGCCCTCCACTCCCACCTTCACGGCGATGGCCCCGCCCTCTCGCTCGACGCACTCACGCGCCACATTGGCGATCGACACCTGATTCGATCCGGTGCGGATCGCGGCTCGGCCATCGGTCACGAGAACGCCTGGGCATTCGGCCGCCTCCACGGCGGGCTTGCCAGCGACCGGAGGCTCCGTGGTCGAGCCATATCGGAATAGGTTGCCGAGCGTCGATCCGGCGCCGTCTCCCGAGCCGGACGACGAGCAAGCGGTCAGCGCACCGAGCGAGGCGAGGAAGATCAGGCGAGGAATGCGCAAGTCGAGTGTCCGCATCCGAAAACTCCAAAAGTGCTCGACCTGGATATGTGCGCGAACCGTGCGGCGGGGTCCAGCAATCCCGAAGAGTTCAGCCGAAAGCGTTGTGCCCCCGCCTCAGACCGCACCACGCCGGGTCGGGAGATGCCGTCAGCCCTCGTTAGGGAGCGTCTGCCGTGCCTTCAGGGTTGCCGGCCGCCAGCGCGGTGGCGAAGTTCGTGAAGAAATCGTCGGCGTACTTCTTGGCGACCCCATTGATCAGGCGGCCGCCGAGCTGGGCGATCTTGCCGCCGACTTGCGCCTCGACATCGTAGCTCAGCACCGTGCCGCCACCCTCGCCGTCGTCGAGTTTGACCTTTGCGCCACCCTTGGCGAACCCGGCGATGCCGCCCTGACCTTCGCCGGAGATCGTGTAGCCGTTCGGCGGGTCGATGTCGGAGAGGTTCACCTTTCCCTTGAAGGTCGCCTTCACGGGGCCGATCGCCACCTTGGCGGTCGCCTGAAAACCAGCATCGTCCGTACGGACGAGCTCCTGGCAGCCCGGGATAGAGCGCTTCAGCACCTCGGGATCATTCAGCGCCGCCCAAACGGCGTCACGTCCGGCCGGCAAGCTCACGCTGCCCGACATCGTCATCGCCACCGCTGATCTCCCCATGTGCCGTGGCGCTGTTCTGCCATCCCGAAGGACGGCTGCCTAGGTCACCGCCTCGAACACGGCACCCTGATCCGGGCGGAACCGAGTTCGAAGATGGTGAGCTCACCGGCGTGCCGCTTAGCGCGAGCGCATCTCCAACCCTCGCGGCCCGACCGCGAGCGCCGATCTTGTTAGGGGAAGCCCGCCGCGAGGGCGAGCCGGGGTGGGAGGGAGAGGCGTGGAGAGATGCCCTGACGGCTCGATCGGCTACATCCCGACTTCGTTGCCCGAGTAGTCGATCTTCCCGTCGGCACCCTTCTTCCAGACGTACATGACGTAATCCGGACGGGTGATGTCGCCCTTCTTGTCATACGAAATGTCGCCGATCACGGTCTTGAACACCCGACCGGAATTCATGACGGCGGCGATCTTCTTGCCGTCGGTCGACTTCGCCTCCTCGGCGGCCTGCTTCAGAATTTGCACGGCTGCGTAGCTGTACAGCGTATAGGCTTCCGGATCGATGTTCCTCGCCTTGAACTTCTCGACTGCCTGCTTGGCCTCGGGGTTCTTCCGAGCGTCGGGCCCGAACGTCATGTAGGTGCCCTCGGCCCCGGGCCCGGCGATCTGCACGAACTCCTTGTCCGTGATCCCGTCGCCCGACATCAGCGGCGCCTTTAGGCCCTGGTCGCGCATCTGCCGGATGATCAGGCCGGCCTCCGTGTGCAGGCCGCCAAAATAGACCACGTCCACGTTTACCTGCTTCAGCTTGGACACGAGGGCGGAGTAGTCCTTCTCGCCGGTGTTGACGCCCTCGTAGAGGACCTCCTTCAAGCCTTTGCCGTTCATCGCCTTCTGGGTCTCGTCCGCGAGTCCCTTGCCGTAGGGGGTCTTGTCGTGAACGACTCCGACCTTCTTGCCCTTGAAGTGCGTCGCCAGATAGGCGCCCGCCACTGCGCCTTGCTGGTCGTCACGACCGCAGGTGCGGAACGTGTTCCACATCGAGCGCTCCGTGAATTTGGGGTTCGTCGAGGCGGGCGTGATCTGGACGATGCCGGATTCCATGTAGACTTCGGACGACGGGATCGAGACGCCCGAGTTGAAGTGACCGACGACCATCTTCACGCCTTCGGACGAGAACTTGTTGGCGAGAGACACGCCCTGTTTCGGGTCGGAGGCATCGTCTCCGACGGAGAGGACGATCTTCTGGCCCATGATGCCGCCCGCGGCGTTGATGTCGGTCACGGCCTGCTCCACGCCGTTCTTCAGCTGCGCCCCGAAGGCGGCGTTGGCGCCGGTGATCGGTCCGGCGACACCGAGCTTCAGCTGAGCCTCGGCCGGACCGGCCAGCGCGAGGCCAAGACCGAGCGCGAGGCCGGTCAGCATCCCTGTTCTCATCTTCAATCCTCCTCTGAAGGTCTGGCCTAGCCTCCCGGCGGGCCGCGGCGCAACGTCCGGCTCGCGCCATCTTGCCTGTTTTCGCCGGGTTGTCACCGGCCGGATCGGCGAAAACGGCGTCAAGCCTGCACCCGTTCGCGCCACGTCAACGGCCCCGTGCGCTCGTAGAGCCAGCGATATTGGGTCGTCATCTGGCGGGTGCGGTAATAGCGATAAGCAAGGCACGCGATGGCAGCCACAACGGTCAGATCGACCAGATAGTAGCGGGTGCTAAGAAGCGTCCCCTCGAACAAGGCGAAATGGATGAACCGCACGGCGAGCGCGAGCGGCAGCGGCCAGGCGAGCGCCTGCCAGACGGGCCGCCAGGTCAGCGCGACGGCGCGACCCGTCATCCAGGCGGTCCAGCCGCCGAGCACGCCCGTCACGAGGATGAACAGCCAGGCGGAGGGTTCTTCGTAGAGGATGCCTTGCACGATTAGGCCCGCCCACCTTCCAAATAGGCCGCCTGCACCTCCGGGTTGGCGAGCAGCTCCCGGCCTGTGCCCGTCATCGTGATCGTGCCCGTCACCATGACGTAGGCCCGATGGGCCAGCCTGAGCGCGTGGTAGGCGTTCTGCTCGACCAGGAAGACGGTGACGCCGTCTCGCACGTTCAGCTCGCGAATGACGTCGAAGATCTGCTTCACGATCAGCGGGGCAAGGCCGAGCGAGGGCTCGTCGAGGAGGAGAAGGCGTGGGCGCCCCATCAGGGCGCGGGCGATGGCTAACATCTGCTGCTCGCCCCCGGACATGGTGCCGCCGCGCTGGTAGAGGCGCTCCTTCAGGCGCGGAAAGAGCGCGAGCACGCGCTCGAGGTCCTCGGCGAAATGGGCTGAGCCGTCGAGGCCGGCGCCCATCTGCAAGTTCTCGTACACCGTCATGCGGGCGAAGATGCGTCGGCCTTCCGGAGATTGGACGACCCGCAGGCGCGCGATCTCGTGCGTCGAGAGGCCGGTGATGTCCCGGCCCGCGAAGGTGATGACGCCCTGTCGGGCGCGGGGGTTGCCGCAGATGGTCATCATCAGGGTCGACTTGCCGGCCCCGTTCGCCCCGATGAGGGCGACGATCTCGCCTTCACGCACGTCGAGGTCGACGCCCTTCAGGGCGATGATGTTGCCGTAATAGGTCTCCACGCCCCGCACGCTGAGGAGGAGCGGAGCGTCCGCGATCGCACGTGTCTCGTCCACGAGCACGTTCATCCCGGCGACGCTCATATCGCGGCGACCTCCGCCTCGACCGCGGCGACCTCCTCGTCCTCGACCCCGAGATAGGCCGCGATGACGCGCGGGTCTGACCGGACCTCCTCCGGCGTGCCGTCGGCGATCTTGATGCCGTAATCCAGGACGACGACGTGGTCGGAGATCTTCATCACGACCGACATGTCGTGCTCGATCAGAAGGAGCGACGTCCCGGTGTCTCGGATCGAGAGAAGCAGCTCATTCAGCTCGTGCGACTCGCGCGGGTTCAGCCCGGCGGCCGGTTCGTCGAGGCAGAGGAGGACCGGGTCGGTGCACATGGCGCGAGCGATCTCCAGCCGTCGCTGGTCTCCGTAAGGCAGCTCTCCGGCGGGATCGTCGGCCCGGTCGAGCAGGCGCGCGCGCTCGAGCCAGCGGCTCGCCTTGTCGATCGCGGCCTGCTCGGCCGCCGGGTAGCCGCCAATGCCCAAGAGACCGAAAACCGTGAAGCCGGACGCGATCATCAGCGGGTTGTGCTGGGCGACCATCAGGTTCTCGAGCACCGTCATGCCGGAGAACAGCCGGATGTTCTGGAAGGTCCGGGCCACCTTCGCACGCCAGTTGATCGCGTGGCCGGGCAGCCGCTCGAGCAGGTGAACGGCGCCGGAGGGCTGGCGCAAGCTGATCATGCCCTCGGTCGGGCGATAGAACCCCGTGATGCAGTTGAAGACGGTGGTCTTTCCGGCGCCGTTCGGCCCGATCAAGGCGGTGATGTCGCCGGCCTCGCAGGCGAAGGAGAGGTCCCCGATCGCCGTCAGCCCGCCGAACCGCATCGTGAGATGCTCGACGGAGAGCACGGGAGCGGACACGGGCTCCGCGGATGGCCGCATCAGCCGTGGCCCTCGCGCACCAGGGACCCGGCGATGGACCTGCGCTCCTTCAAGATCACGGTGGGCTCTCGCACGGACACGAGGCCGCGCGGGCGCCAGATCATCATCAGCACCATGGCGAGGCCGAACAGGAGGAGGCGGTACTCGTTCGGATCGAAGCCCTGGCCGAAGACGGCCTTCAGGAACTCGAGGTTGCGCAGGAGTTCCGGCCCGCCCACCATCGCGATGGCGGCGACCGCGACCCCGATCTGCGACCCCATCCCGCCCAGCACCACGATCGCGAGGATCGTCGCCGATTCGAGGAAATTGAAGCTCTCCGGGCTGATGAAGCCCTGCCTGACGGCGAAGAAGGATCCCGCGAAGCCGCCGAACATGGCCCCGATCGCGAAGGCGGTCAGCTTCGTGCTCGTGGTGTTGATGCCGAGCGACCGACACGCGATCTCGTCTTCGCGGAGCGCCTCCCAGGCTCTGCCGATCGGGAGGCGCCGCAACCGGAGCGTGACGAAGTTCGTAACGAGCGCCAAGGCGAAGATGAGATAGTAGAGGAAGATCACGCGGTGCATCGGATGGAACGCCAACCCCAACCGGGACGCGATTCCCTCCTCGTCGGCCGTGAAGGGTATGCCGAAGAAAGTGACCCGGGGGATCGACGAGATGCCGGCGCCGCCTCCGGTGACGTCGACCCAATTGATGAGGACCAGGCGGATGATCTCTCCGAAGGCGAGCGTCACGATCGCCAGGTAGTCGCCACGCAGGCGCAGGACCGGGAAGCCGAGCAGGATGCCCCAGAAGGCGGCCAGGATGCCGGCGAGCGGCAGGCAGAGCCAGAAGGAAAGGCCCAGGGTCGTGGCGAGAAGCGCATAGGAATAGGCGCCTACTGCGTAGAACGCCACATACCCGAGATCGAGGAGGCCGGCGAGGCCGACCACGATGTTCAGCCCCCAGCCGAGCATGACGTAGGTGAGGATCAGGATGCCGAGATCGACCCAGTAGCGCGATTCCGTCAGACCGCCCGCAAGCAGATAGGCGGCGGCGGGAAAGAACACGCCCACGCCGAGCATCAGCGGCGACAGGATCGCCGACAACGTGAAGCCCGATTGCCGCCGAGGTTCGGCGCTGGCCGTGACCCTGCCCCGCCTTGCGGCCGAAGCCGGGTTCGGTACAGCCCGCACACCGAAGAGCCGCAACATGAGCCGGGCCGCGAAGACGAGGGCGCAGCAGATCGCGACGAGGCCCCATCGCCTCTGCAGCACGAGGCCGCCAGCCGGGCCCTGCTCGGTCTTGAGCGCCAGCAGGGGAATGGACAGGCCGAGCATGACGAGCGCCGCGAAGCCCGCCTCCTTTACGGCCGTTGCGAGATCGTGCGAGGAGCGCGCGGCGGCTCCGGCTCTGGTGCGGAGTTCGGGATGCGCTCCGGCGGGGCGCTCCTCGGCCTGAAGATGCGGCGTCTGTCGCACCGCCTACCTCATCCTGAGCTGATCGCTACGCCGCCGGCGCGAGCCGCGCCAACCGACCCGCTGCGCTCCCGCCATCAAATCTTCTCGACTTCGGGCCGGCCGAGGATGCCGGACGGCATGAAGGTGAGCACGATGATGAGGATGGAGAACGCCGCGACGTCCTTGTACGCGATCGAGAAATAGGCCGACCACATGGTCTCGACGAGGCCGATGATGAGGCCGCCGATCACCGCCCCGGGCAGCGAGCCGATCCCGCCGAGCACTGCGGCCGTGAAGGCTTTCACGCCTGGAACGAAGCCGTCGGCGAAGTTCACGACGCCGTAATAGAGGAGGTACATCGTGCCCGCGACCGCCGCGAGCGCGGCGCCCATCACGAAGGTGAGCGCGATCGTGCGATCCACGTCGATCCCGACGAGGGCCGCCATCTTGCGGTCCTGCTCGCAGGCGCGCTGGGCCCGGCCGAGCGCCGTCTTCTGGACGAGATACCAGAACAGGGCCAGCACGGTCGCGGTGGTCGCCATGATGATCACCTGCTTGTAGGACAGCGCCACGAGGTAGCCGTCCCGCTCGAAGAGCGGGATCACGTCCGGCATCATCGGGGGCGTCGGCTTGTTGCGGGCGCCCTGCGCGACCTGGACCAAGTTCGATAGGAAGATGGAGACGCCGATCGCCGAGATCAGCGGCGCGAGCCGGAACGAGCCCCGCAGCGGCCGGTACGCGAGGCGCTCGAGCGCCCAGCCCCAGAGCGAGATCAGCACCATGGCGATCACCATGACGATGAGAAGCGCCAACGCCACGGACGAGACCCCGAGCCAAGTCGTCAGGATCAGGAAGAAGATCAGCGCGATGAAGGCCGACAGCATGAACACGTCGCCATGCGCGAAATTTACCATGCCGATGATGCCGAACACCATCGTGTAGCCGATCGCGATGAGGCCGTAGATAGACCCGAGCGTCAGTCCGTTGATGAGTTGCTGAACGAAGACCGGACCGAGCCCGAGCCACTCTGCGGCGTGCTGGGGGAAGGCGTGCATGCGGGGTGATTGCCTCGGGCTGCATTCAGAGTGAATCGCGTCAAGAGCTGTGATCAAGCACGGATGACCCGAGCGTGCCAGCGCCAGCGTCGTCCCCTCCGGATGTTGATCTACCCCGTTTCAGGACCTCCGTCGGGCTCCCTCGCTTTGCGTCGTCGAGAGGTCAGACGAGCTTCGCATCGGCTCGGCGTCGTCGGCAAAGCGAAGGGGAGAGAGGCCGTGCCGCCGTCGGGCCATCGTGCAAGCCTCGTCGCCCGGTTCGCAGGCCCGGCAGACATCCGGCCGAAGCTCGTAGATCGCGCAGTGCGTCTCGCGCCCGACTTCGCCGGCGAGAGCGGAACACCGCTCGCCCACGCACCGCATGCCGTGCAGATCATCCGACACCAAATCCGGCCGGATAAGATCGAGTTCGGCGTCGCTCTCGAGGGTGAAGACTGGCCAGCCGGCCGAATAGGAGCAGCAGGCCCCGCATTTCTGACAGACGCTCAAGCGAAGCTGCAGCCCACCTACCGGCCTGCCTTGTTGTCGGGGCCGGGAAGATGCCGCGTATAGGTCCGCTCCCGTTCATCGCGAGCCCGGATCTGCTCTTCGTAGGCCTGCTTGGCTTCGGGTGAGATCGAGACGCGCCGACCTTTAGGCGCGGCCTGGCGAGGCTTCTTCTTGAACTGGTTGGTGCTCTCGGCCATGTCGCGCCATCCCGTGCTGCAGCCCCCCAAGCATACACGGTGGCAAGCCGGAAGGCTCCCCCTCTTGAAGTGGCTCCTGCACTCGCCTCCCGAGGAGACGGGGCAGCCTGAGCGACAATGACGCCGGCCAGGAATCGGCCGCGGGAACGCGCGGTCGTCCGTCTCCACCGAAGTCGGCCTGCGCCGTTCCGGATACCCTCGCCGGAACGAAGCTCCGCCTGAGCTTACCCAGCGGCCGTGCCGCAACCCGGACCGCTCTCGCAGCGGTGCCGAGGCAGGTAACCCGATTCGAGGCCGAGACTTGCTTTCGCCGCACATTGCTTCGAGGATGATTCCGGAACCGCTCAATGCGCCCGAGAAGGCGGATACATGTTAGGTCACGACAACGCCCGCCGAGGCGTGAGTTCGGCGGGCGCACAGCACGTCAGTCCGGGCATGCCGGCCACCGATATCACCCACCCCGATTACTTCCATAAGGTCGTCGATTGCCAATGGGCCTGCCCGGCCCACACGCCCGTCCCCGAATACATCCGGCTCATCGCCGCGGGACGGTATACCGACGCCTACATGGTCAACTGGTCGTCCAATGTCTTCCCGGGAATCCTGGGGCGCACCTGCGATCGGCCCTGCGAACCGGCCTGCCGCCGGGGCCGCGTGGAAGCCGAGCCGGTCGCGATATGCCGGCTGAAGCGGGTCGCGGCCGACAACAAGGGCGATCTGGGCGGCCTGCTGCCCAAGGCGCCGACGACGGGGAACGGCAAGCGCATCGCCCTGGTCGGCGCGGGCCCGGCCTCGCTCACGGTCGCGCGCGATCTCGCCCCGCTCGGCTACGACATCACCCTGATCGACGCCGAGGCGCGGGGCGGCGGCATGATCCGCAGCCAGATCCCGCGCTTCCGGCTTCCCGAGACGGTGATCGACGAGGAGGTCGGCTACATCCTCGACATCGGCGGCATCGAGACCCGCTTCGGACAACGGGTCGAGAGCCTGCGTACCCTGCTGACCGAAAGCTTCGACGCCGTCTTCATCGGCACCGGGGCGCCACGCGGCCGCGACCTCAACATTCCGGGCCGGCAGGAGGCCGCCGCCAACATCCATATCGGCATCGACTGGCTGTCCAACGTCTCCTTCGAGCACGTCGACCGGATCGGCCGCCGGGTCGTGGTGCTCGGTGGCGGCAACACCGCGATGGATTGCTGCCGCACCGCCCGACGGCTCGGCGGCGAGGAGGTGACCGTCGTGGTCCGTTCGGGCTTCGCCGAGATGAAGGCCTCGCCTTGGGAGAAGGAGGATGCCACGCACGAGGGCATCCCCATCCTTGATTACCGGGTGCCGAAGGCGTTCGTGCATGAGGCGGGCCGGCTGACGGGCGTTCTCTTCGAGAAGGTCGCGGGCGCGCGGGACGCGGAAGGCCGCCGCCAGCTGCTGCCGACCGGCGAGCCGGACGAGCTTATCTCGTGCGATGACGTCTTGGTCGCGGTCGGCCAGGAGAACGCCTTTCCATGGATCGAGCGCGGCCTCGGGCTTGAATTCGACCGCTGGGGCATGCCGGTTGTCGATAAAGTGACCTTCCAGTCCACCCTCCCGAGCGTTTTCTTCGGCGGCGACTCGGCTTTCGGTCCCAAGAACATCATCTGGGCGGTGGCCCACGGGCACGAGGCGGCGGTCTCGATCGACAGCTTCTGCCGCGGCGAGCCGGTGGAGAAACGGCCGCCGCCGCACGTCAACCTCTCCAGCCAGAAGATGGGCATTCACGAGTGGAGCTACGACAACGACATCTCGCTCGCGAGCCGTCGGGTCGTGCCGCTGGAAGATCAGTCGATCTCGCTGAAGGACGTCAAGGTCGAGGTCGAGCTCGGCTTCGATCGGGCGCTCGCCTATGCGGAGACGCAGCGCTGCCTCAACTGCGATGTACAGACGGTCTTCACGCCGAAGCTCTGCATCGAATGCGACGCCTGTGTCGACATTTGCCCGACGGATTGCATCACCTTCACGGCGAACGGCCCCGAGGCCGATTTGCGCACGCGGCTGACCGCGCCGGCGCCGAACCTCGACCAGGCGCTCTACGTGTCCGGCGGGCTCAAGACGCAGCGTGTCATGGTCAAGGATGAGGACGTGTGCCTCCATTGCGGGCTCTGCGCCGAGCGCTGCCCCACAGGCGCCTGGGACATGCACAAGTCTCTCATCGACATGGCGCATGCCTCCGGGAGGGCCGCATGCGCGCGGGCATGACGGAGGAAGGCGGCTCGCCGTTCCCGTCGGGCCGGCAGGAAGGTAGCGCGACCGGGAACCCCGACTCGCGCTCCGCCGACGGGCCGAGCCCCAACCACGCGACCTCCCGGGCCGTGGACACCCGCGAGCGGCCCGCCATTCGAGGCCGCCTCGAAGCGACCAACGATTTCGTGGTGCAGTTCGCCAACGTGAACGGCTCCGGCTCGGCCAGCGCCAACCGGCTCTTCGCCCGTTCGATCATCCGCATGGGCGTGCCGATCGCGTCTCGCAACATCTTCCCGTCGAACATCCAGGGGCTGCCGACCTGGTACGAGGTGAGGGTCTCCGGGAACGGCCACTTGGGCCGACGCGGCGGCGTCGACTTCATGGTCGCCATGAACCCGCAGACCTGGGACAAGGATGTCGCGTCGATCGAGCCTGGCGGCTACTTGTTCTACGATTCGACGCGGCCGCTGCCGCGCTCGAAGTTCCAAGACGACGTTCAGGTCGTCGGCATGCCGCTGACCGAGCTGACCAACGCGCATTACCGGGACCCGCGACAGCGCCAGCTCTTCAAGAACATCATCTATGTGGGCGCGCTTGGGCACCTGCTCGGCGTCGAGACCGCCGTGCTCGAGGCGCTGATCGCGGAGCAGTTCCGGGGCAAGGATAAGCTGATCCCGCCGAACTATGAGGCCCTTCGCATCGGGCGCGACTACGCGGCCGAGCATCTCCCCACGATAGGGCTCAAGGTGCGCCGCTCGGACGCGGTCGGCGACCGCATCTTCATCGAAGGGAACGACGCGGCGGCGCTCGGCTGCGTCTATGGCGGCGCAACCGTCGCGGCCTGGTATCCGATCACGCCCTCCACCTCGATGGCCGAGGCCTTCGCCAAGCATTGCGGCCGCTTCCGGGTCGACCCGGCGACGGGCGAGAACCGCTTCGCCATCGTTCAGGCCGAGGACGAGCTCGCCTCGATCGGCATGGTGATCGGCGCGGCGTGGAACGGTGGACGCGCCTTCACGGCGACATCCGGGCCGGGCATCTCGCTCATGCAGGAGTTCATCGGGCTTGCCTATTTCGCCGAAGTGCCGGCCGTCATCTTCGACGTGCAGCGCGGCGGGCCTTCGACCGGCATGCCGACCCGCACCCAGCAATCCGACATCCTGATCTCGGCCTATGCCTCGCACGGCGACACGAAGCACGTCCTCCTGTTCCCGGAGGACCCGCGCGAATGCTTCGAGTTCGCCGCGGAGGCGCTTGATCTCGCCGATCGGCTGCAGACGCCGGTCTTCGTCCTGCTCGACCTCGACATCGGCATGAACGAGTGGCTCTGCGAGCCGCTGCGCTGGGATGATGCGCGCCGGATGGACCGCGGTAAGGTCCTGACCTCGGACGAACTCGAGGCGGGGCGTGACTTCGGCCGCTACCTCGACGTCGACGAGGACGGCATCGCCTACCGGACCTATCCGGGCACGCACCCGCAAAGAGGCTCGTTCTTCACCCGCGGAACCTCACGCGACCGCTACGCCCGCTATACGGAAGAAGGCGCAGCCTATATCGACAACATGCAGCGCCTCTTGCGCAAGTTCGAGACGGCGAAGCACCTCGTGCCGCAGCCGATCCGCCAGGGGGCAGCGAGGCCGACCCGCTTCGGCGCGCTCTATTTCGGCTCGACGGCGGCTGCGATGCGGGAGGCGCTCGACGTGCTCGACCTGCAAGGCATCGACCTCGACATCATGCGGGTCCGGGCCTTTCCGTTCCCGGACGACGTCGTCGACTTCATCCTCAGCCACGACCAGGTCTTCGTCATCGAGCAGAATCGCGACGCGCAGCTTCGAACCTTGCTGGTCAACGAGGCCGTCATCGATCCGGCCCGGCTAACCTCTGTCCTGCATTACGACGGCACGCCGATCACGGCGCGCTTCATCGTCGGCGCGATCAGCTGCCACGTGTGGGCGACGACGGGCACCGGGTCGCCACAAAAGGCCGCCGAATGACCTACATCGCCAAGCCCAAGCTGCACCATCCGCAGCTGCCGACCAACGAGCTCGGCTTAACGCACCGCGACTACGAGGGCGCAGTCTCGACGCTTTGTGCCGGGTGCGGGCACGATTCGATTTCGGGCGCCATCATCCAGGCCTGTTTCGAGCTGTCCCTGCCGCCGCATCGTGTCGCCAAGCTTTCCGGCATCGGCTGCTCGTCGAAGACGCCGACCTACTTCCTCGGCGCGAGCCACGGCTTCAACAGCGTGCACGGTCGCATGCCGTCGGTGCTCACCGGCGCCAGCTTGGCGAACCGCGACCTCGTCTACCTTGGCGTCTCCGGGGACGGCGACACCGCCTCGATCGGCTTCGGCCAGTTCGCGCATTGCATCCGGCGCGGCGTCAACATGACCTATATCGTTGAGAATAACGGGGTGTACGGACTGACAAAGGGCCAGTTCTCGGCCACGGCCGACAAGGGCTCGCCCTCGAAGAAGGGCGTGGCGAACCAGGACACCGCGATCGACCTCGCCGGGATCGCCATGATGCTCGGGGCGACCTTCGTGGCGCGCAGCTTTTCGGGCGACAAGACGCAGCTTGTGCCCCTGATCAAGGCCGCCATCCAGCATCGCGGCTCCGCCTTCCTGGACGTGATCAGCCCCTGCATCGCGTTCAATAACCACCCTGCCTCGACCAAGAGCTTCGACTACGTGCGCGAGCACAATGAGGCGGTGAACTATCTCGACCTGATGATCGGCCGCGAGCCGATCCGCCTCGATCAGGAAGCGGGCTCGGTGGAGTTCGTGAAGCAGCATGACGGGTCGGTGTTGAAGCTGCGGAAGCTCGCTCCCGACTACGACCCGACCGAGCGCCTCGCCGCGATGACCTATCTGCAGGAACGACACGCCGCCGGCGAGATCGTGACCGGGCTTCTCTACCTCAACCCGGAGGCCGAGAACCTGCACGAGAAGCTGAACGTCTGCGCGAAGCCCTTGAACGCCTTGTCGGATCCGGAACTGTGCCCGGGCAGCAAGGCCCTCGAGACGGTGAACGCCGCACTTCGGTGACGAGATCGCGCGCTTCGAAGCACGAGGCTTGCAGCACCTCCGCCTTCAACCAACGATCGCCTGGTAGGTCAGCACCCGCAGCTCGCGACGGATCGGATAGGTAGAGGATGGCATCAGCTGCGTGAGCAGAATGACGGCCATATCCTCCTTGGGGTCGATCCAGAAGGCGGTGCTGGCCGCCCCTCCCCAGGCGTATTCGCCGGGCGTGCCGAGGATCTGAGCCTTCGCGGGATCGAGCATCACCGAGAAGCCGAGGCCGAATCCGATGCCGAAATAGGGGGATTCCGAGAAGCGCGGCTGGCCCATCTCGGCCATGTCGCCGCGCAGGTGGTTCGTGGTCATCAGCTCGACCGTCTTGCGGCCGAGGAGGCGCACGCCGTCGAGTTCGCCCTTGTTGAGCATGAAGCGGCAGAACCGCACGTAATCGGCCGCGGTGGAGACGAGCCCGCCTCCGCCCGAGCAGAGCCGACGCGGCGCCCCGTAGGGGCTCTCGAGCGGATCGTCGATCAGCCTCGGCCGCCCGTCCGGCCCGCGGCCGTAATTCGCGGCGAAGCGCGGGATCTTGTCCGGCGGCACATGGAAGTCTGTATCGACCATGCCGAGCGGCGCGATGATGCGGTCGCGCAGGAAGTCTCCGAAGGGGCAGCCGGAGATGACCGCCACGAGGTGGCCCAGCACGTCGGTTGCGATCGAGTAGTTCCACTCGACGCCCGGCTGGGACAGGAGCGGCAAGGAGGCCGCGACTTCCACGAGTTCGCCTAGGCTCTTGTCTGAGGTCTGGAAATCGACGCCCCGGTCCCGGTACATGGCGTCGACGAGGGTCGATTCCATGAACCCGTAAGTCAGCCCCGAGGTGTGGGTGAGAAGATCGCGGAACGTGATGTCCCGCTCGGCGGGAACGCTGTCCCATTGGCCGCGGGTTCCGCCGGTGAGCACGCGCATGTCGTGGAAGCAAGGCAGGAAGCGCGTGATCGGGTCGTCGAGTTGGAAGCGGCCCTCCTCGTAGAGCATCATGATCGCGACGGAGGTCAGCGGCTTCGTCATCGAGTAGATGCGCATGATGGTGTCGGCCGTCATCGGCTTGCCGCGCGCGAGGTCCGCCAAGCCGCGCTCGCGCCGCCAAACGACATGGCCTCGGCGCATCAGCACCGTCAGCAAGCCGGCAAGCCTGCCATCCTCGACCAGGCGTCCCATCCAGGCATCGATGCGCTCGAGCCGCTCCGACGACAGCCCGACATCCTCCGGCTTCAACTGCCGCGTCCCATGAACAGATCCTCTCCTTTGGTCCAGGCATGGCGGACCCCGGCGCTATTCACGCTCCCTGGAACGGCCGGGTCTAAGGTTCGGCAGCTCACGCTCGAAGGCCGTGAAGGGCCGGTCAGTTGATCGCGCCAGTGATGCAACCACCGCTATCTCGACAACTCGCGGCGGGGCAAGTCGTGACCGCTTCGGCACCGCTAAACCGCGAGGTAGCGCTGCTTGACCTCCACATTGTCGCGCAGCTCCGCGATCGTCGCGCGATAGACGATCTGGCCCTTGTCGACGATCGTCGCATGGGTCGCGATGCTCAGGCAGAAATGCATGTTCTGCTCCGCCAGGAGAATCGTCACGCCGAGGCCGCGCAGGTTGCGAATCAGTTCTCCGATCGCCTGCACGATGAGCGGCGCCAATCCCTCGCTCGGCTCGTCGAGCAGCAGGATCTCCGGGTTGCCCATCAGCGTGCGGGCGATGGTCAGCATCTGTTGCTCGCCGCCGGAGAGGCGCCCGGCCATGCGGCCCCGCATGCCGGCCAGCAGCGGGAAGACCTCGTAGATGCGCTTCGTATTCCAGTGGTCCTCGCCCGAGGGGCCGCGCTTCGCGCCGACCAGGAGGTTGTCGTCGACGCTATGCTCCGGAAACACTTGGCGGTCCTCCGGAACGTAGCCGATCCCCGCGCGGGCGGCCCGGTAAGGCGCCTGACCCGAGATCGTCGCGCCGGCGAGCACGACCCGTCCGCGCCGCGGCGGCGCCAGCCCGATGATCGTCTTGAAGGTCGTGCTCTTGCCGGCGCCATTGCGGCCGAGCAGCGCCATGGTTTGGCCCTTCTCAACGGCGAGGTCCACGCCGAACAGGATCTGGCTCGCGCCGTAGAACACGTCGGCGGCCTGGATCTCAAGGAATGGCGCGGGCACGGTCAGGCTTCTCCGACAGCGGCCGCGAGGCGGTGGTCGGTTCCGAGATAAGCGTCGATCACGTCCTGGTTCCGGCGAATCTCGTCCGGCGTGCCCTGCGCCAGGACGGCCCCATATTTCAGGACGTGGACGGCCTCCGCGATCTTGAAGACGATGTCCATGTCGTGCTCGATGAAGAGCACGGTCATGCGTTTCACCTCCCACAGGCGGTGCACCTTGCCGATCATGCGCCAGCGCTCGTCCGGACCCATGCCGGCGGTGGGCTCGTCGAGAAGCAGCACTTTCGGATCCATGGTGAGCGCGAGCCCGATATCGAGGAGCTTCTGGTCGCCATGGGACAGGTTGCGGGACAGGATGTCCGCCTTCGCGGTGAGGCCCAGGAGCTCGGCGATCTCGTCCACCCGCTCCCTCGTGCCGGAGAGCGGGAAGCGCCGAAGCATCTGCCAGCCCCGGCGCTGGTGAGAGGTCACGGCCGCGGTCAGCGCCTCCCGGACCGTGAGGCTCGGAAAGAGCGACGCCACCTGGAAGGCGCGCGCCATGCCGCGCCTGACGACCTGCAGGCTCGACAACCCGACGATGTCCGTGCCGTCGAATATGACCCGCCCCGAATCCGGACGGAGATGTCCGGAGATCAGGTTGAAGAACGTCGTCTTGCCGGCGCCGTTCGGGCCGATGATGGCGGTCAGCGATCCGGTCGGGAAGTCGATCGACACGTCGCGGGTGGCCGCCACGCCTCCGAACGATTTCGACAGGCTCTCGACGCTCAGCATCAGGTGGCCGGCGCTTTCGGGAGCTCGTCTTGAGGCAAGGCGGGCGCCTGATCCCGCGACGCGCGCCCGGCCCGGCGCTGCTGGAGCCTCTCCACCACGAAATCGGCGACGCCCTGCCGCAAGCCAAGCACGATGAGGAGGATCACGCTTCCGAGGACGAGGCCGTGATATTCCGTATAGATCGTGACGTAGTGGTTCAGAAGCTGGAGCAGCAGCGTCCCGACGAGTGGCCCAAGGAAGAGCTGCGTGCCGCCGAGCATGAGCATGAAGATTGCCTCGCCCGAGGTGGTCCAGAAGCCGAATTCCGGGTAGGCGCCGGAGACGAAGAGCGCCAGGATGATGCCGGAGATGCTCGCCATCGCGCCGGCCAGCACGAAGATGCCAAGCTTCACCCGCACCACGTCGACACCGACGAAGTTGGCGCGGGCCGGATTGTCCCGGATGAGCCTCAGCGTGTAGCCGAACGGCGACTGCCAGACCTGCCGCATGATCGCGATGCAGGCGATGAAGACGAGCACACAGAAGGTGTAGAGCACCCGTCCGTCGTTGAGGTCGATCCCGAGGAAGGCTGGGCGCGGGATGCCGCCGCGCAGGCCCTGGTCCCCGCCCGTAAGGCCGACCCAGGTCAGGATGACGCTGTGAATGAACATCTGGAAGGCGAGCGTGATGAACGAGAAGTAGATCTCCTTCAGCCTGACGCAGATCGCCCCGATGACGAGCGCCAAGAGCGCAGTCCCGGCGACGGTCGCCACGATGGCGATCGGGATCGATACCCGCCCCGATTGCATGAGGAGCCCGAACGTGTAGGCGCCGGTCGCGAAATATGCGGCGTGCCCGAAGGATACGAGGCCCGTCAGGCCGACGAGCAGATTGAGCGACATCGCGAGCAGGCCATAGGCCATGAAGTAGATGAGGAAGTCCCGGAGCGCTGGCTGCGGAAAAAGGACCGGCAGCACGAGGAGCGTCACCAGGAACAGCGCCGCGAGCGCGAGATCGCGGGGCAGACCGCGTGTCATCGAGCGGCCTCCCGTCCGAGGAGCCCGCTCGGCTTCAGGATGAGGACGAGAGCCATGATGGCGAACATCATGCCGTCGACGAAGAGGGGGAAGCCGATTGCCCCGAAGGCGCGTGTGAAGCCGATCAGGAGCGCCGCGATCAGGGCGCCCGCGATCGACCCCATGCCGCCGATCACCGTGACGATGAAGCTCTCGATCAGGATTGAGACCCCCATGCCGGGCGTCAGCGTCCTCATCGGGGCGGCGAGCGCGCCCGCGACCCCGGCCAGCATGCTGCCGATTCCGAACACCCCGGCATAGAGGAGGGTCGTGTTGATCCCGAGCGCGCCGACCATTTGGGGGTTGATCGCAAGTGCACGGACGATCTTCCCGAGACGCGTCTTGTTGATAGCGAGCCACAGGCCGAGCCCGATCGCGAGGCTCGCGCCGAGCAGGAACAGGTAATAGGCGGGGATGAAGCCGCCCGCGATCTCGATCGGCGGCAGCGCGAAGACCTCCGGCATGCCCATCATCCGGTATTCGGCGCCGAAGAGGATCTTCACGAGGTCGTCGAAGATCAGGATGATGGCGTAGCAGACGAGAAGCTGCATGAGGATGTCGCGGCCGTAGACCCGGCTCACGACGAGGCGCTCGAACGCGACGCCGACCAGTCCGACCCCAAGCGCGCCTGCCAGGAACGCGACGATGAAGCTGTTCGTCGCCTGGTAGGCCGCGAAGGTGAAATAAGCGCCCAGCATGTAGAAGGCGCCGTGCGCGAAGTTGATGACGCCAAGGACGCCGAAGATCAGCGACAATCCGGACGTCACCATGAACAGCAGCATGCCGACGATCAGCGCGGTCGAGACCTGCGTAACGAAGCAGGATCCCGACGACAGGCAATCGGCGAGCGCCTCGAGGTTCACTGTGATTGTCCCCCGTGGGCGGCCAAGGCCGTGATCCGACGCGCCGCTGGCTGCGCTGGTTCCGCTAAGGAGCCGGCAGGTCCATCTGTCGGCCTGGCCCTAACGCGGACCGAACCACGCCGATCGTCATCACCGGGCTCGTCCCGGTGATCCCGATCCGACTCGCGTTGACGTCCTGGATCGGGATGGCCGCGACAAGCCCGGCCATGACGAAGGAGGAACAAGCGGTAGGTCAGGCGTAGCCTTTGCTCTTCTTCCACTGCGTCTCGAGCTCGAGGATCTTGGCCCACTCGACGGGCACGAAATCCTCGACATAGGGCGGCTTCGGCACGGTCCGACCCCACGCGACCGGGTAGCCGATGATGGTGTGGTCGCTGTCCCGCATGGTGATGACGTCGTCGACCGCGAAGGGCGAGGCGATCTTCATCCCCTTGATCTCGGCGGCGAGCGCCGAACCCTCCGTGCGCCCGTTGGTCCGTTTCAGGGCCTCGATCAGGAAGCTCGCCGCCAGATAGTTCTGCCAGCCCCAATTGGTGGATTCATGATTGGCGATCTTCATGAACCCGTCCGCATAGGCGACGTTGCCGGGCTTCGCCGGATAGTTGCGGTTGTAGCGATAGGCGGTGTTCAAGCCGGGCGGCAGCTGCTTGATCGCGGTCAGCACCGGCGGATCGCCGAGCCCGCCCGAGAAGAACGTGACGTTGGCGAACAGTCGGTAGAGGTTGCCCTGCTCGATGAAGGCGACGAGGTCGCCGCCCCAGAGCGCGGAATAGACCGCCTGCGGCTTCACCTGCAGCATCTTCGTGATGCTCTCCGTGTAATCGGGCGCGAACAGCTTCGGCCAAACCTGGTCGACGACCTCGATCGACGGATCGAAGATCTTGGCGAATTCCAGGAACTCGGCCGTGTTGTCGCGCCCATACGCATAATCGGGCGAACAGGTCATCCAACGCTTCAGGCCCTTGGCTTTCGAGATCTGGGAGGCATAGGTGCCGCCCGCGACCGCATCGTGGATGCCCTGCCGCGCCGCCCTGAAGGCGGTCTTCACGTGCAGCTTCGGGTCCGCCGTCAAGGACGAGGTCTCGGAGCAGGTGTGGATGCAGAGCACCTGCAGGTCGCGGATGACCTCGTGCACCGCGAAGGAGCCCGACGAGGCCTCGCCGTCAATGATGACCTCGCAGCCGTCGTTGTTGATGAGGTCGCGCGTGACCTTGGCGGCCTCGTCCGGCCGGCCTTTGGAATCGCGGTCGACCAGCTCCAGCTTGCGGCCCGCGACGCCGCCCGCGTCGTTGATCTCCTTGAAGGCGAGCTGCACGGCGGCTCGGCTCGACGTGCCAAGGATGGCGACGCGACCCGACAGGATGGTCGGCAGGCCGACGCGAAGCACTTTCGCTTGCGCGCCCGCGATGTGGGGGAAGCCGGTGATGGCGGCCCCGGCCAGGGCTCCGCCTACGAATGCGCGCCGACCGACGCCGCCTGATGCTGCGCTCATGACCGTCCTCCCTGGTACCCGTGCCCGTCTCTCTCTCTCGAGGCGATCGTGCGGGCGTTCTTCCGTCCAGCATCGCGATTCAATCGCGATGCGCAAGCGTCATTCTCTCGCGTCAGCGCGACGCGAGGTGTCTCACTTCGTAGAGCCTGTCACCGCGCTTGCGCGGGGAAGGGCCTTCGCCAGAGTTCGCGCAGAGCGGCGCCCACAAAGGCGAGGGTCCCCGGCACCACGTTGATCGCCTTGCTCATGGTCAGCATGCCATGCGTCTGGTCGCTCAGGTGCAAGGCCGTGACCGGGACGCCCTCGCGTTCGAGCCTCTCGGCGTAGAGCCGGCCCTCGTCGCGAAGCGGGTCGTGGCCACAGGTCAGCACGAGAGCCGGAGGCGCTCCTCGCAGGCTGGCCGCCCCCAGCGGGGAGGCGCGCCAATCCGCCCTGTCGGTTGGGTTGGGGAGGTAATGGTCGATGAAATAGCGCATCGTCGCCGGCGTGATCGTCATGCCGCCCGTCGTGGAGCCGTAGCTTTCGCCCCTCATCACCATGTCGACCGCCGGGTAGAGCAGCACCTGACCGACGCTCGCAGGCGCCGTCTCGTCTCGTCCCATCAGGGCCAGGACTGCCGCAAGGGTGCCGCCGGCGCTGTCGCCCCCGACCGCGATGCGGGCCGCGTCGATCCGAAGCGCGCCGGCCTCGTCCGCGACCCAGCCGAGCGCCGCGGCCGCATCCTCGATCGCGGCCGGAAAGGGATGCTCCGGGGCGAGGCGATAATCCACCGCCACGACGCAGCAGCGGGCCTCGTTCGCGAGACGGCAGCAGATGCCGTCATGGGACTCGAGATCGCCGAGGACCCAGCCGCCCCCGTGCAGGTAGAGGAGGCACGGCAGGATCTCGCCGTCCTGGGTTCCAGTCCCGCGATAGACGCGCAGCCGGAGAGGGCCGCCCGGGCCCTCGATCATGAGGTCGCGGCGCTCCGCGACCGGGTCCGGCGGAAGCTGGAGCAGGAGGCGACGAGCTCCATACGCCCGCCTCGCCTCGGCCGGAGGCATCGCCTCGAAGGGCAGGCTGCCGGCCTCTCGTCCGAGGGCCAGCAGGGCCTGGACGTCCGGGTGAACGGCGGACATGGCGTCGTCTCCGGCCGCCTCAGCGGAGGGAGAAGCCGGAGTAGCCGTCCCGCGCGACCTCGTCGCAGATGCCGGCGTAGCGCGCCATACCGCCCGCATAAGGCATGAACACGCGCGGCTTTCCGGGCACGTTCGCGCCGAGATACCAGGAGCTGTTCGCCATCGGCAGCAGCGTGGCGTGAGCCGCCTCGTTGACATGGTCCACCCAATCGTCGGCGGCGTCGGTCTCCGCCTCGATCCGGCGGAGGCCGTGCTCCCGCATGTGGCGGATGCAGTTCGTGATGAAGTCGACATGCTGCTCGATCGCGATCGGCATGTTGGTCAGGACGGAGGGGCTGCCCGGGCCCGTGATGGTGAAGAGGTTCGGGAAGTCCGGCGTCTGAAGCCCGAGATAGGTACGAGGGCCAGCGGCCCAGGCCTCCTTCAGCGGGATGCCGCCGTTGCCGCGGATGTCCATCGCGAGCAGCGGCCCGGTCAGGGCGTCATATCCGGTGGCGAAGACGATGACGTCAAAACCGTAATGCGCATCGGCGGTCCTGATGCCCCGCGGCGTGATCTCCTCGATCGGCGCGGCCTTCAGGTCGACGAGGAGCACGTTGTCACGGTTGAACGTCTCGAAATAATCGGTGTCGATCGGCGGCCGTTTCGACGCGAAAGGGTGGTCGGTCGGAGTCAGCCGGGCCGCGACGGCCGGATCCTTCACGATCCGGCCGATCTTGGCCCGGATGAACTCGGAGGCGGTGTCGTTCGCCTCCTTCGAGACGAGCAGGTCCTTGAACACGGCCCGGAAACGGAGGCCGCCGCGCTCCCAGGCGCCTTCGTAGAGCGCGTCGCGCTCCTCGGGGGTCGCATCGAGCGCGGACCGGTCGGACACATCGAAAGGATGCCCGTTGGTGGCGGCGCGCGCCTTCTCGCGGATCGCGTCGTAATTCGCCTTGATCTCTCTCGAAAAATCCGGGGTCATCGGCCCGTTTCGGGCCGGGACGCTGTAATTCGCCGTCCGCTGGAAGACCGTGAGATGGGCGGCCTCCCCGGCGATGACGGGAGCCGCCTGGATGCCCGTCGACCCCGTTCCGATCAGCCCGACGCGCTTGCCCGCGAAGTCGACGCCCTCATGCGGCCAGCGGCCGGTGTGGTACCACTCGCCTCCGAAACTCTCGAGACCCTTGATGTCCGGGATGTTGGCCGCCGAGAGGCAGCCGACGGCCGTGATGAGGAACGGCGCCGAGAAGCGTTCGCCGGCCTCCGTCGTGATGGTCCAGCGATCCGCCGCCTCGTCGAAGGTCGCCCCGGTCACGCGGGTCTCGAGCTGGATGTCGCGTCGCAGGTCGAAGCGATCTGCGGCGTGGTTGAGGTAGCGCAGGATTTCCGAATGCTCGGGGTAGCGCTCCGTCCATTCCCATTCCTGCTCAAGTTCCTTCGAGAAGGAGTAGCAGTAGTAGTAGCTCTCCGAGTCGCAGCGCGCCCCGGGATAGCGGTTCCAGTACCAGGTCCCGCCGATGCCGCTGCCGGCTTCGAGAACCCGCACCGAAAGCCCGAGCTCGTCCCGGAGCTTGTGCAACTGGTAGAGACCGGAGAACCCGGCCCCGATGATGATCGCATCGTACGGCCGGCTTTCCCGCAGGGTGTCCGCCTTCGCGCTCGTCAGTGAACTGGACATCGCTCAAGCCTCCCAAAACCGGCGTCGCGACCCGCGCGACCCACGACCTAGCGTCTCTTCGAGACGGGCCGGAGCCCGCCGGGGCAGGTCACGGGCGCACGACGACGTTGCCGATGACCGAGCCGCTCTCCACAGCCTCGTGCGCGGAAACGATCCCGTCGAGCGGAACGGTCATGGCGACGGCGTGCCGGACCCGTCCCGCCTCCATCCAGCCCGCCAACTCCGCGACCGTCTGCCTGCGCACCTCGGGGCTGAGCTCGTACACGATGAAGAAGCGGATCGCGGCTCCCGCGAGGATCATCGGCCCGAATTGGCATGTCACCTCGCCGGCCCCGGACCCGTACACGACGCAGAGGCCGTCGCGGGCGATGAGCTGCGGGAGAAGGTGCATGTTAGCGGCTGCGTCCACCTCGACCACCCTGTCGACGCCGCGCCCGTCCGTCACGTCGCGGACGCGCCCGGCCACGTCCTCGCGGCGATAGTCGATCCGCACGTCCGCCCCCGCGGAGCGCGCATGCTCGGCCTTGGCGGGTGAGCTCACCGTCGCGATGACCTTGGCGGCCCCGAGGAGCTTCGCGAACTGGATCGCGTAATGGCCGACGGCGCCCGCCCCGCCCGCAACCAGGATCGTCTGTCCCTTCGGCGAGCCGTCGACGGTCACGGCCCGAAGGGCGGTAAGCGCCGGGATGCCGAGGCAGGCACCCTCCTCGAAGCTCGTCGAGGCGGGAAGTGGCACAGCCTGCTCCGCCGGAAGGCTCACCCACTCGGACGCGGTGCCGAACGGGCGCTTCCACTGCGCGTTCCACATCCAGACGCGCTCGCCGACCCGATCCAACGAAACGCCGGCCCCGACCTGGTCGATCACGCCCGCGCCGTCGCTATGGGGGATGATGCGCGGGCCCGTCATGGGCCGTGACCCTGCGCGACTTGCAGTCCGACGGATTGACGCCTGAGGCCGCGATCCGGACCCGGACCTCGCCAGGACCCGCTTCGGGCTCGGGCATCGAGCCGACGACGAGCGTGTCTCGTGCCGATCCGTTGCGCTCGTACCAGGCTGCTTTCATAGACTCGATCGACGTAAATCCGAGAGCCGTATGCCCAGCCTGAACCCGGGCTGCGCGGTGTGGCTCGGTCGGCTATTACCATTCTTTTCGCGGGAGTGCTTCGCATGAGCAATCGAGGTGTGGCCGTCGTGACCGGTGGCGCGAGCGGTATCGGCGAGGCCTGCTGCCGCGAGCTCGCGAAACACGGCTACCTGGTCGCCGTCCTCGACCGGGACGGTGAGCGGGCCGGCGAGGTCGCACGCTCGATCGGCGGGCGGGCGCTGACCGTGGATGTCGGCGACGAGGCGGATGTGAAGCGCGCCGCCGACCGGGTCGAGGCGGAAGTCGGTCCCGTCGAGGTCTTGGTCAACAGCGCCGGCATCCTCCAGAAGCCCGTCCGGCCCTTCGACCTCTCGATGGCGATCTACGACGACGTCGTGCGGATCAACCAGCGCGGCACCTTCGTGGCCTGCGTCGCCTTCGCGGCCCGCATGGTCGAGCGGCGCGGCGGCTGCATTGTCAACATCGCATCCATCTCCGGCATGCGGTCCATGCCGCTGCACACCTACGCGCCAGCGAAGGCCGCGGTGATCTCGCTGACCGAGACCCTGGCGGCCGAATGGGGACCCGCCGGTTTGCGGGTAAATGCCGTCTCGCCCGGCTACACCGCGACGCCGGCGCTTCTGGCCGCGGTGGAACGCGGCGAGCGGGACGTCTCCGATCTGGCCAGGAACGCGGCCATGCAGCGCATGGTCAGGCCAGAGGAGGTCGCCTCCGTGGTAGCGTTTCTGGCCTCTCCGGCCGCCTCTGCCGTCACAGGCGTCAACATCCCGGTCGATTGCGGCTGCCTGGTCGCGATGTCGTGGCATCCCTATGGAGGGCTCAGGAGCCCGCAAGCCGATCCCCCTTGACGTCGCCCTGTGAGCCAGAGGTGAGGCACTTCGGTAGGGTCCAGGGTTGATCTTACGAGATTCAGTCCGGGCCAGCCGGGCCGGATCCGGGATCCAACGTCAGGCCGCGTAGCGTCTGCCCTTGCAGGGGCGACATCGCCTGGATGGAGAGGTCGTACGAGGACGGCGCGTCTTGGATCACCTCGCGGATCGGCCGGCAGCCGGAACGGTTGAGGCTGACCTGACCAGGCGCGCATCCGCCCGTGTCCACCTCCATCCGGTCGATGCGGGCGCCCGTACGGCCACGCTCCGTCGAACCCAACGTGCCCGGCAGCCCCGACTGGATACCGCCGCCGAGCCCGGAGCCGATCCCCCCGCCGAGCCCGCTATTGATCGACCCGTCCAGGCTCTGCGCCAGAGCCGGCCCGGAGGCGATCAGGACGAGGCCGAACACGGCCTGAAAGGTCAGGGTAGCCGCCATGGTGTCCTCACGAGCATGCCCCATCATACCTCCGAAAAGGCGTGGGGTCGATGTGGGACGCGGCGAGGCGGTTCGGCTCCCCCTCAGGGCCGTGAGCGGGCGAGCTCCCGGTCGCGCAGGTCCTTGCGGCGAACCTTACCGGTCGCAGTGAGCGGCAGCTCGTCGAGAAATTCCACCTCGCGCGGATGCTGGTACCCGGCGAGCTTGCCCCGCACGAAGAGCTGGATCTCCTGCGCCAAGGCCGAGCCCGGCGAATTCCCGGGCCGCAACACCACAAACGCCTTGACGACTTCGCCGCGCGTCGCATCCGGTGCGCCGATCGCGGCCACCATCAGCACGGCTGGATGCTTCAGGATGCATTCCTCGATGTCGCCCGGCCCAATCCGGTAGCCGCCGCTCGAGATCACGTCGTCCTCGCGGCCCTCGTACCAGAAATAACCCTCCTCATCCTTGCGGCCGAGATCGCCGGTCGTGATCCAGTCTCCCACGAACTTCGCGGCCGTCTGGTCCGGGTCTCGCCAATAGCCGAGGAACGCGACCGGGTCCGGCGATCGAACAGCGATGATGCCGCGCTCGCCGACCCGGGCCACCTGGCCGCCGGAACCGATCACCTCGACCTCGTGCCCGGGGATCGCCCGGCCCATCGAGCCCGGCCGAACCGGGAACAACGTCGCGCAATTGCCGACCAGGAGGTTCACCTCCGTCTGTCCGTAGAACTCGTTCACCTCGAACCCGAAGGTCTCATGGCACCAGGCGAGCGTGTCTGCCCCGAGCGCCTCGCCGCCCGTCCCGATCGACCGCAAGGCGAAGCCGTGCCGCTCCCGCGGCCGCTCGACCTGACGCATCAGCTTCAGGGCGGTCGGCGGCAGGAACGAGTTGCGGATGCCGTGCTTCGCCAGCACCGCGAAGGCGTGGTCCGGATCGAACTTCCGGGCCCGGTGCGAGACGACGGGCACGCCGAAGAACAGGCTCGGCAGGAGCACGTCGAGGAGGCCTCCGCCCCAGGCCCAGTCGGCCGGCGTCCAGAAACGGTCGCCGGGCTGCGGGAAGAACTCCTGGGGCAATTGTACGCCCGGGATGTGACCGAGAAGCACCCGGTGGGCGTGGAGCGCGCCCTTCGGCTTGCCGGTCGTGCCGGAGGTGTAGATCACCAGCGCCGGATCGTCCGCGGCCGTATCCGCCGGCGTGAACGCGTCCGAGGCGCGGTCGAGCTCGGCCCAGAAGTCCAGCGGCAGCCGGTCGTCGACCACGAAGATCGACCGAAGCTCGGGAAGAAGGGCGCGGATCTCCTCGATCTTGCCGAGGTTTTCCCGGTCGGTCACGAGCGCAGTGGCGCCGCTGTGCTGGAGCCGGTGCTCGAGCGCGTCCGGCCCGAACTGGGTGAAGAGCGGCAGCGCGAGCGCGCCCATCTTGTAGGCCGCGATATGCGCCATCGCGGTCTCGAGGCGTTGCGGCAAGAGGATGCCGATCCGGTCGCCGCGCCCGATCCCGTGCCCCAGGAAGACGTTGGCGAGTCGGTCGGTCAGCGCCTTGAGCTCGTCGAAGGAGGTGGTCCGGATGGTCCCGTCGCCATTGTCGTGGATGATGGCGGGCCTGCCCTCCCCGTCGGCATGCCGGTCGCACACCGCCACCCCGATATTGAAGCGCGCCGGGATGTCCCAGCGGAACGCGGCCGTCATCGCACCGTAATCGAGACCCCGGGTCAGCATGTCAGGCGCTCGCCAATTGTGGGTCGCCCGCCAGCCGACGCATCATCAGCGTGATGGAACCGGCCTGTACACTTTCGCCGCGCTGGTTCACGACCTCGAAGCCGAGTTTCACGACGCCGCGTGCGGGGTCGCGGGTCGGCCGAGCCGAAAGCGGAGTGACGCGAGCATGGACGGTGTCGCCGACCGGCACCGGCCTCGTGAAGGTCCAGGCGATCTCCAACAGCCCGAGGGTCGTGCCGTCGATCAGGTTCAGCTGAGACATGAGCCCGATCGCGACCGACATGGTCAGCGGGCCATGCGCGATGCGGCCCCCATAAGGCGTCTCACGGCAGAACTCCTCGTCCACATGGAGCGGATTGTAGTCGCCGACGAGACCCGCGAAGAGCGTGATGTCGCCCTCGCCAATGGTGCGGCCGCGCGTCGTCAACGTGCGTCCGAGCTCGAATTCCTCGAGGTGCAAACCCACCGCGCGCTCTCCCACGTCTTCTAACCGGCCGGTTAGGGTGCCGACTTGCGGGACGGTAGCTTCTCGACTAGCGTTCCGCAACGACAGGGACTTGGAGGTCGCGGCCGCCCGTGTTTCCCACCAAGGAGGCCTTGCACCAGGTCAAGCGCCAGGCGGTCTTGCGCGAGGCCGCCACATCGTTCACCGCGAAGGGCTACCACGCGACGTCGCTGACCGAGGTCGCGACCAGCCTCGGCGTGACCAAGGCCGCCCTCTACCACTACTTCCCGACCAAGAATGCGCTCCTGCTCGCCTGTTTCGAGCGGGCCATGGAGGTGTGCTTCGACAGCCTGGAGCGTGGCCGCGCCCGCGGCCGGAACGGCCGCGAGAAGCTGCTCCTCACGCTGACCGGATATCTGTCGCAGATCATCGACGAGCTCAATTGCTGCGTCGTCCTCATGGAGGAGCACGCGCTCGCGCCGGACGACTACACGAAGCTCGTGCGCGAGCGCGACCGGTTCGAGCGGGCCCTGCGCGGGCTCGTGCGCGAGGGTGTCCGGGACGGCAGCATCGTGCCGTGTGACCCCAAGCTCGCCATCTTCATCATCCTCGGGGCGCTGAACTGGGTGCCGAAATGGTTCAAGCCGAACGGCCGCTGGAAGCCCGGGCAGATCTCCGCGGCTCTCGGCGAATTGTTCGAGCGGGCGCTCTCCTCGACGCCATCCCGGGCGCTGACGCCGGATGTCGGGAAGATCTCGATCGCGAACGGCCGGACGGCCGATCATACCCGGCTCGCCCGGGCCGGGATCAAGAGGCCGCCTCAGAATGCGGCCGAAGTCGCGGGCAAGTAGGCCCGTCAGGGGGAAGAGAGCGGATCATGAGGACGATCGTCGCACCACGCCGCGCCTGACCGGCGCCGGCCATGATCACCAATCTCGTCATCGGCGGCCTCGCATCCGGCAGCCTCTACGCGATGGTCGGAATCGCGGTCGCGATCGTGCTGCGAGTCACCGACATCGCAAATTTCGCGCAGGGCGAGATGGCGATGATCACGACCTTCGTGGGCTATTGGCTGCTGCAGGGTATCGGCCTCGACTGGTGGGCCGCCTGCCTCCTGGCGCTCCTCTTCGGGCTCGTCCAGGGCGTCGTCATCCAGCAGGTGATCGTGCGGCCGCTGATAGGTTCGCCGGCCCTCTCGGCCATCATCGCGACGCTCGGGCTTAATATCGTGCTGCACAGCGTGGCGGGAATGATCTGGGGCCACCAGACCCATATCTTCCCCTCGCCGTTCTCGTTCGGGGCTCCGATCCCGGTCGCCGGCATCCCGGTCGCGCTGGACAGCGCCGTGAACATCGCCGTCGCGCTCCTGCTGATCGCCGGGGTGACGCTCTTCCTGCGCTACACCTGGAGCGGGATGGCGCTCCGGGCGGCGAGCCAGAACCAGGTCGTGGCCCGGCTGATGGGCGTCTCGATCACGCGCTCCTTCGCGATCGCCTGGGGGTTGGGCGGCCTCGCCGGCGGGATCGCCGGCATCCTGGTCGCGCCCGCCCTGTTCCTCGACACGAACATGATGAGCATGCTGCTCATCAAGGCGTTCGCGGGCGGCGTTCTGGGCGGCCTGTCGAGCCTCGCCGGGGTGTTCGTCGGCTGCCTCATGCTCGGCGTGATGGAGAACCTCGTCGGCGCCTACATCTCGGCCTCGTTCGGCGAGGCGATCACCTTCGTGATCATCATCGCTGCTCTGATGATCCGGTCGGAGGGCCTGTTCGGCCGCGCCCAGGTCCGCAAGGTATGAGCGAAGTCGCAGCGCCCGCGCTCGCGGCACCGCCCGACAGCGCTCCACAGCGGGTGTCCCGTAGCTCGACCGCGTGGCTGCTCGGCTTCGTGGCCCTCCTGGCGGCCGCCCCCCTGATCCTGAACGGCTACGCGCTCTACGTCCTGACACTGGTCGGCATCTACAGCCTTGTCGCGCTCGGGCTGAACCTCGTCACCGGCTACGCCGGCCAGATCAGCCTCGCCCAGGCGGCGTTCTTCGGAACGGGCGGTTACGCGACCGGCCTCCTGACCGAACGGCTCGGCGTGCCCTACCTCGCCTCATTGCTGCTGGGCAGCCTGTTCACGGCCGGGCTCGGGGTGGTAGCCGGTCTACCTGCGCTCAGGCTGAAGAGCCTCTACCTCGCCATCGCGACGCTCGGTTTCGGCGTCGTCCTGCAGAAGATCCTGTTCGAATGGCGCTCCCTCACGGGCGGGGGCGGCGGGCTGGAGTTGAAGCCGGCCGTCATCGGGCCGATCTCGCTCGGCTCCGGCATCGCGATGTATTACCTCGTCCTCGCGGTCGCGTGCGGCGGCGTCTGGATGGCCTGGAACCTCGCTCGCGGCCGGACAGGCCGGGCCCTCGCCATGATCAAGGCGAGCGAGATCGCGGCCGGGTCGCTCGCCATTTCGGTCCCGGCCTACAAGATCGTCGCGTTCGCGCTCGCGGCGTTCTACGCGGGGCTCGCGGGCGGGCTCTACGCGTATGTGGTCCGCTACCTGAACCCCGAGAGCTTCAGCGTTGGTCTGTCGATCTCCTTTCTCAGCATGGTGGTGATCGGCGGGCTCGGCACGGTCGGCGGCTCGATCGTGGGCGCCGTCTTCTACGTGATCGTCCCGGAGCTGTTCCGGGACTTCAAGGATGCGCCGGGGCTCGTTTTCGGGCTCCTGCTCATCGCCGTGATGGTGTTCCTCCCGGATGGGCTTTGGGGGCTCCGCCGCCACCTGCGGTGGTGGAGGTCCTAGGCGGTGGCGAGGCTCGACGTGTCCGGCGTGTCCGTCTCCTTCGGCGGGCTCCAGGCCGTGCGCGAGGCAAGCTTCGCGGTCGAGAGCGGCGAGATCCTAGTGCACTGACTCAGACGGATGGTTCAGGCACGCGGCTGACGGCGTCGAGTATCTGGGCAGCGGGTTTGGTCCAGACGAAGGGTTTGGCGCGGCAGTTGTGTTCGGCGATGTAACGCTTGATGG
>JAABUN010000851.1_pt1 | contig 75141 bp, 66 predicted proteins | sample 5559311 | NCBI WGS metagenome assembly JAABUN01 (sample SAMN10711877, study PRJNA513370) | rock metagenome | isolation source: Antarctica rocks | place: Antarctica: Victoria Land, Siegfried Peak sud | reverse complement strand
AGCCGCGCTCCTGCCAGCACATTCCTACAAAATGCTCAGATAGCGATCCAACTCATACTGATGCACCTGTCCGCGATAATTCTCCCACTCGGCGCGCTTGTTATCGAGGAACTTATCGAACAACAGGACGCCCAACACGCGACGCGCCAACTCGCTATCTTTGGCGGCGGTAATCGCCTCGTTCAAACTCGCGGGCAAAACCATCGCGTTCGAGTTGCTCTCTTCGTCGAGCGGCAGTTTGTTATTGATGCCGTCCAGGCCCGCCGCCAACAATAGCGCGAAGACCAGATAAGGATTGCACGCTGCGTCGGGCGAGCGGTATTCGACGCGACGGCTGCTCTCGCGACCGGGCTTGAACGACGGCACGCGCACCAAATCGTCGCGGTTGCGCATCGCCCAGGTCGCGCGCGTCGGCGCCTCGAAGCCGGGCACCAATCGTTTATACGAGTTGATCCACTGATTGGTAAACAAGGTCAGTTCCGCCGAATGTTTGAGCAGCCCGGCCAGGAAATACTGCGCCGTCTTTGACATCTCGTCGGGCTTCTTCGCGTCGAAGAACGCGTTCTTGCCGCCCTTGAACAGGCTCATGTTGATGTGCATGCCCGAACCGTTGTAGCGCTCGGATGGCTTGGGCATAAACGTCGCGAACACGCCGTTTTCCGCCGCGATTTCTTTGACGACGAGCCGAAACGTCATCAGCGAATCGGCCATCGTCAGGGCGTCGGTATAGCGCAGATCAATCTCGTGCTGCGAGGGCGCGCCCTCGTGATGGCTCGACTCGACGCCGATATCCATCTTCTCCAACGTTAAGGCGGTTTTGCGGCGCAGGGGCGATGCCAAATCGTGCGGCGTCAGGTCGAAGTAGCCGCCGTGATCCAAAGGTTCGGGCTTGCGCGGCGCATTGTCGGGCATCTGCTTGAAGTAGAAGTATTCGACTTCGGGGCCGACGTAAAAGGTGAAGCCCAATTTGGCGGCTTCCTGGAGCTGGCTTTTCAGGACGTAGCGTGGGTCGGTTTGAGCGGGCGAACCATCGGGGCGCACGATGTCGCAGAACAGGCGCGCGACGGCGCCTTCGTCGTCCTGAAACGGCAGCAGCACAAAGGTTTCGGGGTCGGGCAGAGCGATCATATCGCTCTCGGTCTCGCGCGAAAAGCCCTCGATGGCCGCGCCGTCGAAAGTAATGCCCTCTTCCAACGCGGTCTCCAATTCGTCGGCGATAATCGCCACGCTCTTGAGGATGCCCAGAATGTCGGTGAACCACAGGCGCACGAACTTAACTTTGCGGTCGCGCGCCATGCGCAAGACGTATTCGATGCTGTCGTGCTCATCTTTTTTGGAAAGTTCGGCATCGGCGGCCTCGGCGCCGCCATCGGCAACGGCATCGGCGGCGGCATCATCGGGCGCATAGAAACGCGCGGCATCGAAGGAAGATTCGGACATGGACATATGACATATAAGGAGGCAGTTGTCAGGCAGCGGTTGTCAGGCATCGGCTGGCTGGACAAGTAGAGTAAACCTGATTGCTTGTGCTTGCTACCTGACAACTGACAACTGTAAAAAAATGTCGCGCTATTTTCGAGAAAACAGCGCGACATTTCGGGTCGGCGAGTGCGCCAAAAGCAAAGCGGCGCTTTTGGGGAAACTACTGACCGGCGGGAGCGCCAGGGTCGCCCAGGGCGGGTTCGCCAGCAGCGGCTTTGGGGCCGCCGAAGTTGTAGTCGAAGCACAGGTAAAGCTGGTCGGCGTTACCGGCGTCTTTGGCCGCGTTGTTGAAGAAGTAACCGATGCCAAAGCTCGCCTTGTCGTTGACCGAGTAATACAGCGTGGGCTGCACGCCGCTGATGGGCGAGCTTCCGCTGTAATAGTCGGCGACGAACAAGATTTTGTCGGTAATGGCGCGGTCGAAACCCAGCTGCAAGTAGGTGTCATCGGCCTGGGGGCTGAAGTTATCGTCGCTAAACGCGTGGGCCACGCCCGCATGAATGCGACCGAACTTGAACGACTTCGACGCCAGCAAATAGCCGGTGTTGGAGACGAGCGGGTTACTGGTATCGCCCGCCAGCCACAGGCCAGCGACGGCGCGCACGTCATTCTTGCTGTAAACCTGAGTTTTGGCGTTGAAGAACAGCGAATTGCCAAAGTTCAGGCCCGAATTCGAGAAGTAGTCAAAACCAAATTCGCTGCGACCAAAGGGCTTATCGGCGTCGCCGACACCATAGGTCAGGCCGTAGGTATCGCCAGCGCCGCTCCCATCGAAATCGGTGGTGCTGTAGCGGTCGGCATCGAAATGGAAGACTTTGTCTCCATAGATGTCGGTCGCGGGATAGAAGCCCAGCGTCGCCGGGGTGGCGGCGGCGGGCTTAAGACCCGCGACGCCCGAGATGGCGGCCACAGCGACTCCGGCTGCGACCAATTTTTTCAGATTGCTCAAAATATGTTTCTCCAAGATTTTCACGATTTCCATCCGCGTTTTCCGCTTCGCTTGCCTCTGGTGTATCCATGTTGCCACCAAAACCGCCCGGCGCTTCGCCCGCATTTGGACTTCGTGTTGCACACAACTTTACGGTTTAAATGTTTCAAATGTATTTCGCGGCTGTAAACATTCTGTGGTAACATCGAACGCTCGCTCCTTTTCCCCTGCGAAATAAACGAATTGTCACGTTCAAAAGCGCGACTTATCCCTGCGCAGGGATAAGACAGGCCCGATTCACAGATAACAGTTTTCGCGCGCCCGGCAAATCCTATTCCCCTTTCCCTCTCATGTCCCCTGATGCTTCCATCCAAGCCCTGCTCGAACTCTCTCACCAATTGGGTGACGAAAAAAGCGGCCTCGCCATTCTGGGCGAAGGCAACACTTCGACCCGCTTGGAAGACGGCCTGTTCGCCGTCAAAGCGAGCGGCAGTTCGCTGAGTAATCTCGACCGCGCGGGCGTGTCGCGTTGCCATTTGAGTAAGGTGCTGGATTTATTCGAGCGCCCCGATATTTCTGATGACGAAACCGAAGCCGCCCTGCTCGCCTCGCGCGCCTTTGCGCAGGATCGCAAACCCTCGGTCGAAGCGTTGTTTCACGCTTATCTGCTGGGCCTGCCCGACGTTGATTTCGTCGGCCACACGCATCCCATTGGCGTCAACGCCATCGGCTGTTCGCCGCGCGCGCAGGAGTTCGCGAGCCGACGTTTGTTTCCCGACGAAATCGTCTGTTGCGGCGCCCAATCGGTCTTGGTGCCCTACGTTAATCCTGGCGTGCCTCTGGCGCGCCGCATCCGCGATGAAGTCGAAGCATTTCGACAACGGTTCGGGCAAGTGCCGCGCTTGATATTGCTTCAGAATCACGGCATGATCGCCCTCGGTAAGACGGCCCAAGCGGTATTGGCGACGACGCTGATGGCCGAGAAAGCCGCGCAAATTTGGCTTGGCGCGGCGGCGTTGGGCGGCCCGACGTTTTTGTCGGACGAGCAAGTCGAATACATCGCCGGTTGGAACGCCGAAGCGTATCGGCAAAAAGTGTTAAAGTTGTAGATAGTGAAACGCCGCAATCTTCTTCTTTTCGCGCTCTTGGGAGCGTTGAGCTGGCCGCATTCGATGCAGGCACAATCGCCACAGAATGCAATTGGCTCACCATTTGTCTCATTCAAAGTCTCCAATTTGTTGGCGATTCACTGGCATTCCAATGGCATTTTCGCCGTCTCTTAAGGCATTCCGCCGCGCGTCGATTTGCGCTCGGCGAAGAACTGGGATGGCCAGAGTGTGCCGGTTCGGGTGGTGCGATCTGCGGGCGACATCTGGCTCGATGCGAAGGGCGGGCGGGCCATTGTGCCAGGACACATCGATCCAGTTGCGGACGACGCGATTGAACCCGAAATTTGGGATATGGTTGCGCGTCAACCTGAGAAAACGGCGACAGCGGCTTTGCGCGATAGATTGAAAGAGGATGGAGGGCGGTTTGTCGCAGATTTGACGCTCTCGCCCGACGGCAACCGCGTCGCTTTTGTGGATGAAACCCGCGAGCAAGTTCACTTCTGCGAGTCGCGACTCAAAACAAAATCACGCTGTGGCGCATCAAATAATAGGAGTTACGCAGTTGCTTCATGCCGTAGGGACGACTGCTTGCGGCGTCCTTTGTTTAGCCTTCTTGAACGTCATTTACGTTCCTCCAGGCGAGATTTCCGGACGCCGCAAGTGGTCGTCCCTACGGCATGAAGCAGAAGCAACTGCGTAACTCCTCAAATAACTAAACCAACCGATACAAAGTATCGCGGCGCTTCGGCTCGTAACCGGCCTCACGAATCAACCGTTCGATTTCGCTAATCGGCATCACATAATCCGTTCCGGTCGCCGAAACCACGTTCTCCTCCATCATCGTCGAGCCGAAATCGTCGAGGCCATAACCCAGCCCGATCTGCGCGATTTTCGGCCCCTGCGTCACCCAACTCGCCTGATGATGTGGAATGTTATCCAGCATCAAACGCCCGACCGCGATGGTGCGTAGATAATCGTAGCCGCTCGCCTTGCGCCACTGCGGATCGTCCGCCAGAATTTCGTCGCCCAGTGGCGTGCCATCGGGCTGGAAATTCCAGGCAATAAACGCCGTAAATCCGCCGTCGGTTTGGGCCAGCGATTCGTCCTGCGCATCGCGCGTGGCCAGCATGTGCTCCAGGCGTTCTGCCATAGTCTCGACCGTTCCATACATCATCGTCACCGTGCTATATCCGCCCAGACGATGCCACAGTTTCATGGTGTCGAGCCATTCGGCAGTCGTATCCTTATAAGGCGCGATGATTTTACGCACGCGGTCAACCAGCATTTCGGCGCCCGCGCCAGGAATCGTTTTCAGACCGGCGTCGCGCAGTCGAATCAGGCATGCTTCGGTCGAGATGCGCGAGATTTTGGCGATATACAAAATCTCGGCGACGCTCAATCCGTGAATCCAGACTTGCGGAAACTTCTGCATAATCGAGCTAAATAAATCTTCGTAATAATCTATTTTGAGTTTGGGATTGAGGCCACCTTGCAGCAGAATTTCGATGCCGCCCAGGTCAACCATTTCCTGCACTTTCTGGAAGATAATCTCTTTGCCGTGCGTGTAGCCCTGCCCCGATGCGGGCAAATCGTAGAACGCGCAGAACTTGCATTGCACCCAGCAGACGTTGGAATAGTTGATGTTGCGTCCGGCGATATAGGTCACGACGTTGCCGGGGTTTTCGCGTTGGCGAACGTGATCGGCGAGCATCGAAAGTTCGGCCAGATTGGGATGATTGAACAGGCGCAAACCGTCTTCGCGCGTCAGGCGCGTTCCGGCGAAAACGCGGTCGGCGATGTCGTCAATGTTGCGGAGGACGGGAGTTTCGAGCAGTGCGGGCATGATTTCTCTGATACGTCCAGACGTTTGGTCACGCGTGAGTTTGCCGCAATTTACGGCAACAGAGTTTGGATTTGCAACCTTAATTCGTCTCGTCGGGCGCAACGGGTAAAGCGGGCGCCGCGATGCGGCCCAACGTGCGCGTCGTCGCCGGATATTGCGCGCTCGGCGTGGGCGTGGCAGCGCTTTGCGGCGTCGCGGTGGGTTCTATCGGCATTGGCACGCCCATCGTCATGCCCGAAAGTTGCTCAGTCGCCGCCGAATGATTGGTAATGGGCACTGGCTCGGCGTTGTCGAACGGCATCGGCGGCGTTGCAACGTGAATCGCTGTTGGCGCGGGTGCCACAACTGCGCCGCTTTGCGGTGCCACGTCAGGTGCCACGTCATCGGCAAGCGAAAGCGCCTGGGACGCGGATTTGGGCGCGCCATCGGTCGCAGCGCATCCGGCGAGAGTTGCGCTTATCAGCGCCGTCAGCGCGGCCATGCCCCACCACAACGGGCGCGCCGCCGAGGAAGAGCCGACCGGACAATCGCTGGTGATCACCGTTCCATCGGGGCGGCGATGCAGCCGCAAACACAAATCGCCTTCTTTTTCGGCGATGAGTTTTTGCGCTTCGGCGCGCGTCATCCGCGAAATGTCGTAGACGTTTTTGTGGCAACTGCCGCAAAAGCGGGCGCGCTCGTCGCCGGTCATACGGTTCCAATCGGCGCGGCACGGTTGGGCAAAACGAATCTCTTCGAGCGCAATGAGGTTTGGGTTCATGGTGAGTGCTTGACCGCGCGGCGCCGAACTTTTGTTCCCTGATTTTTTTAGACCTTGTGAACCGCGCGCGTAAGCAAGCGGGCCGTTATGGTTTCGACAAAGTAAAAGTGTATCGTGAGCGTTATGGCCCGCTTGCTCACGCGCGCGGTTCACCGGGCACGGGTGTAGTTACCCCGAATTTTTCTAAGAGCTTATCCGAACAGCTCCCTGTTTGAACAGGCTCTTAATGCCAGTTGGCAACAACGTGGAAAGGTTCCCTACCATTCCGCAGTTTGTCAAAGGAGATTTCCCATGAGTTCCGTTCTGGTATCCGCCGTTATTCCGTGTTTGAACGAAGAAGAGACGCTGGCGTTTTGCATTCGCAAGGCGCAGGACGCGTTCATCAAGTTGGGCATCGTCGGCGAAGTCGTGGTCGCCGATAACGGTTCGACCGATAATTCGGTCGCCATCGCCGAAAGTCTGGGCGCGCGCGTGGTCAACCAAACCGAGAAGGGTTATGGCGCGGCGCTCAAGGCGGGCATCGAAGGCGCGCGCGGCGAAATCGTGGTGATGGGCGACGCCGACGATTCTTACGATTGGGGCTGCATCGGCGATTTCGTCGGCAAAGTGCAGGAGGGCAACGACCTGGTGATGGGCAATCGTTTCGCTGGCGGCATCGAACCGGGCGCGATGCCGATTCATCATCGTTATCTGGGCAATCCGGTTTTATCGTGGGTGGCGCGTCAGGTTTCGCGCGCGCCGATTGGCGATTTCCACTGCGGAATGCGCGCTTTTACGCGCGAGGGTTATAGCCGGATGCAGTTGCAGACTTCGGGCATGGAGTTCGCCTCCGAAATGGTGATTAGCGCCGCGCGCAACGGCCTGCAAATCGCCGAAATCCCGACCAAGCTCTATCCCGACAAACGCAGCCGCCCGCCGCATTTGCGCTCATGGCGCGACGGCTGGCGCCACCTGAAATTTATCTTGTCTTACGCGCCCGACCATCTGTTGTTGGCTCCGGCACTCTTGCTGTTGTTGCCCGGACTTTTGCTGATGGCGTTGTTGGCGAGCGGGCCGCAACACATCGGCGGGTTTTATCTGGGAGCCCACTTTTTGGCGCTCGCCTGTTTGATGGCGATGCTGGGCTGGAACGTCTTGATGCTGTGGTTATTGGGCAAACGCGTGGTGATGCGCAAGCATCCGAGGTTGGCGCAAACGCGCGTCGGCGCGTGGGTCGCCGGACTTTCTCTCGAAGCGCAACTGCTCAGTGGGCTGGGATTATTCGGGCTGGGTTTCGTGATTGACGGCGTGATTTTGATGCGCTGGCTGAGTAATATGGGGGCGTCCATGGAAAGCACGGTTCACCCGTCGTTTGTGGCGACCTCGGCGATGGAAATGGGATTGACGCTGATGTTCAACGCGTTTATCTTGAATTTGCTGTCGAGCGAATAAATTCAGCCACGAAGGGCACAAAGAAGAACGAAGAAAATAAAACCGAAAGATCAATTGTCAGAGACAGGTCTTCTACTTTTATTTTCTTCGTTCTTCTTTGTGCCCTCTGTGTCTATTTCTGCTTGGGATGACGCAACGCGCTGCCATTCCAGATTTCGCCCCAGACGCCGCTTTGTTCGAGCTTTGGATCAATCAAATACTCGCGCGCCAACCCTGCGTTACGTTCGGTGCCCTGACTCTTCAGGCGCCAGTTGTCGTTGCGCAAAAATGGATCGTTTTGCAATAAATCGAGCGTAAATAATCCGTGCGCGCCGTTGATAAACGTGATCGAAACCGGCGCCTTGGCCGTTGGCACCTGCGCGCGATGATGGGCGATGAAACCTTCGACTTGCCACGCGCGTTGGGGCAGCAAAATCGTCAGGCTTAACGCGCATAATGCCGCGAAAAAAGCGCGCACGTTTTGCGGCGCGCGCGCCAAATAGCAACCACCCAGCACCGCCAAAACGAACCACGCCGAATGCAAATAGCGAAAGCCCCAGCCGTGTCCCTGATCAAAGCGCACCAGCCAATATAATCCGAACGTCGTCAAGAGCGAGGCCGCCAATAATCGCGATGGACGCGCTTCGTCGGCGCGCGCGCCACGCCAGCCCAACCACGCGATAACGGCGATGCCCGGCACCGCCCACACGACGGTTTTGGCCAGACCGGTCAGGCGCGCCAACACCAATTCGAGCGACGGCAAACTGACGATGGCCGCCAGACGACCGAGCACTTCGACAAACGGTGGCCCGCCGCCCGCCGCCCGCGCGGATTGGGCGTAGCGGCTCGCATCGAAACCATCTAAAAACGCGCTCCAGCCAAATCCCAACGGAAGGGCGAACACCAGATAACCCAACAAGAGCGGCAATAATAAGCGCCGCCGCTTCCACGCGACGAAGCCGAGCCACGGCAACGCGAACGCCAGATGCGGCGCGGGATTGTGCAACACGAGCGCGAATCCGCCGACTAAACCGGCAGCAAACGCGCCGCGCCGGTCGTCGCGCAGCAAGAGCAAACAGTAAAAAATGTTGAACGCCAGATGCGCGGGCATCGCGTAAAAGCTGGCCGCGTTGATGGCGATAACCGGCGACGCCAGCATCAGCGCCCATGCCCACGCCGCCGCCTCGCGCGAACTGCTGAGGCGAAATGTCAGGCGATGGACGCCCCACAAAGCTAAAGCGCCCAATGCGGGATTGCACAGCCAGGGCACGCCCAACGCCGTAAACGGCGTCTGCAAAATCGCCAGGCCAGGCCAGTAAACCGGCGTGTAATTTCCGCTACTTTGCGCAATCGCGAAGAACTCGCCGCGATGTCCGGTCGCCATAATCCAATCGAGCAAAGCCGGCGGCACATGGGCGCTGCTGTGCCCGGCGACGAAGCTGCGGCTCTGCGTGAGCGCGCAATACTCGTCCATCGCCAGGGGCACATGATGATACGTCCAGAACGAAAGCGCCGCATAAAACCCGAACGACAGCGCGCATAAAACCAGCAAATGTCGTTCGATGAACGCGGCCAATCGCGGCCAATCGCAGCGCGCGAAAAGCGGCGTTAGCAGACGCGCCAACACCAAAACCGCGACGCCAAGCCAGGCAGCGCCCACGTCGTGAGCGCGCACCAACATCCAGAACGGCGCCGTCGTGTCGGGCGGCAGCATCGCCACGATGAAACTCAGGAATCCCAGCGCAATCATCCACCACAACGCGCTCGCGCCCATCACGCGCCGCGCGCTGATGGGATTGTTGCTCGATGATAATTTCACCCGCACGCCTCGTCCATTAGCTCTTCGAGCAAAACGCCATACTGCCGCGCGCAATTGTCCCAGTTCCAGGTTTGGCGCGCCCAATCCGCGCGCGCGTTGCGCGATGATTCGTCCGCGCGCGCGTCCATAACCTCGCGCAAACGCGCGCTCCACAACGCGGCATCGTCGGGCGTGCCCAGAGGCTGCGTCGTCAGCCACTGCGCGACATCGGGTAAGGCTTGGGCCAACGTTGTCTCAAACAGAACCGCCGTGCCGCACGACAGAGCTTCTTGCACCACGAGCGGGAAACCTTCGTTTTGCGAGGGCAAAACCAACGCATCCGCCAGTTGCATCGCCTGGGCGACCTGGGCGCCGCGCCGCCCGCGCCACACGCGCACATTGGGCGGCACATTTTCGCCCGGATCGAGCGGGCCACCGCCCATTGTAATCCACTGCACATCGGGCGTGCGCGCCGCCATTGCCAAAATCAGGGGGAAACCTTTGCGCTCTACGAAACGCCCGACGAAAAGCGCGACCGGCGCCGCCTCGTCCAACCCATTCTCGCGCCGCAAGCGCGCGCGCGTGGCCGCGTTAACGGGCGCGAACAGTGCGGTGTCCACGCCGTTGGCCAGCGTTTGCGCGCGCAACTTTAGGCGCCCCGCGAAGAAACCTTTGACCGTGTCCGATACGAAAACCACGCGCCCCGCCCCCCGCAAGACCGCGCGCCCGACAGTTTTGATCGCCGTCCGCAAAATGGCCCGCATCATCCAACTCTCGTAGGGCACCCAGCCGGTGTGTTGCGTGACCAGATAAGGCTTGCCGCGCAACCGGCAAAATAGCGCCGCCAGCGCGTTGCCCGCATAAGCGAAATCGTGCAAATGAGCCACGTCGCAACGCCCCACCAAACGCCACAATCGCAGCCAGGCGCGCGGCGACCACAAAGGATAAGGCAAACCCGTGCGCGCCTCGACGCCGTTCCAACAGCTCATCGCATGACAGCGCGCGGTGGGCGCGACTTCGGGTAAGGCGTCGCTCGAACTGGCGCACCAATCGAAACGCCAATCGGGATAGCGCGCCGCCAGATGCCGCACCAGTTGGTGCGCCACCAACTGAACGCCGCCCAGATGCGTCGAAAAATAATGCGTGACCACCAGAACGCGCCGCGAGGAATCGAGGTTCGGTTTCGTCACGCGAAGCTCCAATTGCGATGCAGCAAAAACGTAAAAACCATCAGAGACGCGCCGATGATTACGCTGGCCAGCCAGGGCGCCAGGCCAAACCCCGAAACCAGCAGGATCAGCAGCCCGGTCGAAACCACCGCCTGCCCCAGATTGACCATAAAGTAGCGCCGCGCCTCTCCCAAAATCGCTTTGGAGCGCGAGCCAAACGTCCAACGGCGGTGCAGCGAAAATCCCAAAACAAAGACCACGCTCCATGCTAGAAGCAACGCCAACAGATAATGCCACTTCCATTTTTCGGTGGCCACCCACAAAATCGCCAGGTTGACGCCGAAGCAGGTGCCGCCGCCCACCACGAATCGCAGCGCCGCCACCGATAAAGCGGGCCGCGCGCCCGCGTCGCCGTCCGCCGCCGACGGCTCGACAGACGGCGCACTCGCCCACGCATCGTTTGGCGAGTTCTGCCCGGATTGCGATTTGAATTTGCTCTGCACTGTGAGATGAGTTTGCAAGGAATTCTCCATGCGCGCTCGCGAAGGGCAATTGCTCCGAGGTCAATCACGTCAGGGTCTATCCCCTGTGCGCCCGCAGTGGCAACAATGGCGCACCCCGTTTGGTCTACGGCGACGCGAGCGCCGACTTGAATTATGAATCCTTATCGTCAACGCGTATGGAAGACTTTTGAACCGATTTTAGAAAATTTGGATGGCGTCGAGTCCGTGTTAGATTACGGGTCGGGCGATGGATGGATCACGCGACAAATGTTCGAGGCCGGTTTTACCGACCTGACCGCGCTGGAAGTGCAAGAGCGCCCCGACGCGTTGTTCGAGCCGCAGCTTTACGACGGCGCGCGCATTCCGTTTGACGATGGCGCCTTTGACCTGGTTTACACCGTGGACGTGCTGCACCATTGCCCGCGCCCGCGACAGCAGTTGGAAGAAATTCTGCGCGTGAGCGGGCGCTATTTGCTGATTAAGGATCACACCTACTCGACGCCTCTGGGCAAAATCATGCTCTGCACGATGGACGAAATCGGCAACCGAAAATTCGGGATTCCGTGCCTTTACCATTATCAACGCGGCTGGGAATGGGCGCGACAAATCGAAGGGGCGGGCTTTGTGCGGCGCGAGTTGATTCATCCGGCGCCCTGCCACATCGGTCTGCACGGGCGCGCGACCAACGCGTTCGAGTGGATCGGACTGTGGGAACGCGCGTCCGGCGAGTAAATTTCTGCTGTCGCAAACTTATCGCGCTTCCAATGCGATAAGTTTGCGGCCTTTTTCCAGATGCCCCTGCGCCGCCGTCGTGATGCCTTCGCGTTGCGTGATGCCCAGATTCGCCTGGGGCTGAATCAAATCGGCGCTCTGTTCGCTCAGTAAAGTCTCGACATCGGTCACGCTTTCCAGTCCGCGCGACAGCACATTATAAAACGGATCGCGCTCCAGAGGTTCCCGTCCGGCTTCGAGAATCATCTCGACCATTTCGCGACTGGTCAAAACCTGTTTGCGGTCGCGCGCCGGATCGCGGATGATTTCGTATTCCATGATGGTGCCGTCCATGTCGTCGGCGCCATACCACAGCGCGGTCTGCGAAACCGGCGCCGTGTTCATAATCCAGAATGTCTTGATGTGCGGAAAATTATCCAGCATCAAACGCGCGACCGCGATTTCGCGCAAATCCTCGACGCCCGTTGGCGGTCGCAACTCTTCCAAAGCCGTCTTTTCGGGATGCCACGAAAGCGGAATGAAAGTCAGAAAGCCGCCGGTTTCGTCTTGCAGTTCGCGCAGCTTGAGGAAATGCTCGATCTTTTCGGGCGTCTGCTCGACGTGACCATAAAGCAGCGTCGCGTTAGTTTTCAGGCCGCTTAAGTGCGCGGCCTTTGCCAGCTCAAGCCAGCGCGCGGCGTCGGGCTTGGCGTAGAACAAATCTTCGTGAACGCGGTCGCTCATCACTTCGGCGCCGCCACCGGGCAAGGCGTCCAAACCGGCTTTCTTCAAATCGGCGAAAACTGCGGCGGGCGTGTCCAAACCGACGCGCTTGGCGGCGCGCACGATTTGGTCAATTTCGACCATGGTAAACGCCTTGATATGGGCCGACGGTCGCGCGGCTTTGATGGCTTGCAGCAGTTCGACGTAATAGGCGTAAGGCAGCTTCGGGTTGACGCCGCCGACGACGTGAATCTCGCTGATCGGCACGTCGCCGTAATTGGTAACTTTTTGCGCGGCCTGTTGGGGCGTCATGCAGTAGGCGCGGGCGTCGTCTTTGGGATTGGCGTAGAACGAACAAAACAGGCAGCCTTTGTTGCAGATGTTGGTGTAATTAACGTGCTGATTGCGCACCCAATAAGCGACGTTGCCGCTTTTGCGCTCGCGAAGGCGGTTGGCCAAAAAGCCGACAACGTTGAGGTGCGGCGCCCCATAAAGCCGCAGACCGTCGTCGGCGGAGAGGCGAACGCCAGCTTCGACTTTCTCGGCGATGTCGGAAAGTCCCGCGTTTTCGATTTGGCGGTTCCAGAAAGTGCCTGTTGTTCCATTCATGTTGATTGCGCGGGGAACTTGACGGTTCGCGGGCGTTTAATGTAGAGACGCCTGACAAAGGGAGATCGTTTCGCGCGCCGAGTGTTTGCTGCAATTGCCGACTTAATCAAATTGTGACATGATGTTAATCTAATTTTCACAATTGCACTATAATCCCATTAAACATAGATTTTAGCTAATCACTAAAACCTGAAAAATAGGTTTCACCTTCACGTTTTAGGCGTCCTCTTTGCCAGAGAGTATTCCCATTAGAACGTCGCTTTGCATCCTCCAGGCGACTAAGGTATTTCCCGTGAATTTTCCCAATCACATCGCAATCGTAACCGGCGGCGGCTCCGGCATTGGCCGCGCGACCAGCCAACAACTCGCCCGCGAGGGCGCGCGCGTCGTTGTCGTAGATATAGATCGCGAGGCGGGCCGCGAAGCCGTCGCTCAAATCGAGCGCGACGGCGGCACGGCCATCTATTTATATGCCGACGTTTCGCAGAGCGCCGATGTGCAGGGCGTCGTCAATCACGTCGTCGAGAAGTGGGGCCGTATCGAAGTTCTCATCAACAACGCGGGCATCATGCGTTTTCAGTCGGTCGTTGACTTGCCCGAAGACGATTGGGATCGCGTGATGAGCGTGAACCTGCGTGCGGCGTTTCTGTTTAGCAAATACGCGCTACCCCACTTCCGCCACGAAGACGGACGCAAGGGCGGCTCAGTCGTCAACGTTTCGAGCGTTCACGCGCCAGGCCACCACGCGCAACGTCGCGGCCTACGCCGCCAGCAAAGGCGGATTAGAGGCGTTCACGCGTGCCTTATCTATCGAGGCCGAGCCGCTTCATGTGCGCGTCAACGCCGTCGCGCCAGGCGCGGTTGACACGCCTTTGCTGTGGACGAATCCCAATCTGCAATCGGGCGAAGAGAAGTTGGAAGGCGCCATCGCTTCGAGCGAATCGGTCGCCAAGACGATTTGTTTTCTGGCGTCACGAGAGGCGCAGTTCATTACTGGCAGCGTCGTCGCCGTGGACGCCGGACGTTTGGCCCGATTGTAAACGGACAAACGGAAATAGAAGCGCCTCGCGAGTTTCGCGAGGCGCTTTTTTGTTGGTTAGGCAAACAACTATTTCCCACTTTCCACTTGTAAATTCCCCCAAATTTCCAAAATTCTTGCCATGCGAGCCAGATTGGAATCTGATTTGCCTACGCGCCACCCGAAGTTACATCAAATATGAAACCCCCTATCGCTCATGCCGCAACACTTGGCGCTTTCCTTACATTATCCGCAACCATCGCAGCTCCAACTTTTGCCGCGCCCGCGCCCGATGCGGGCATGAAGAAAGTTTTGGATAAGTTCAAGTCCTATGGCCCGGTTCCGATTCCTAAATTAACGCCGTTCAACGTGCGCAACGAACCGACGATGCAGCGCGCTTATCAGGAAGTGCTTTCCGACAGCGGCAAACCGGCGTTTCAGCCCAACGGCAGGATTTTTCACCGCAATATCCCCGGCCCCGGCGGTAAAGGCCAGACTCTGGTGCGCTTTTTTATGCCCGAAGGCTACAAAGGCAACGATCCGCTCCCGATGGTAGTCTATTTTCACGGCGGCGGTTTCGTAATCGCCAACCTCGATACCTACGCGCCGTCGTGCCGCTCCATCGCCAACAAAGCCAACTGCATTGTGGCCAGCGTCGCCTATCCCCTTGCGCCCGCAAATCCCTTTCCCGCCGCGCCCGAAACCTCGTATGCTGCGCTGCAATACCTGACCAAAAACGCGCAATACGTCGGCGCCGACGCTGACAAAGTCGCCGTGATGGGCGAGAGCGCGGGCGGCGGTCTAGCAACCACCGTTTGTATGATGGCCAAAGATCGCGGCGGCAAAATGCCGATTCATCAAGTGCTGGTTTATCCTTATGTGATGAACTCGCTCAAGTTGAGCGACGCGGAGCTTTATCGTCGCTATCCTTCGTATTACATCAACCGCGACGCGATTCCCCTCGGCAAGAAAGTCGGTCAGTGGTTCTGGAAGTATTATCCGGCGCCCTCGAACCTGCCGATCCGTTATCAGGAGCCGATCAAAGCGACGGTCGCCCAGGTGCGCGGCTTGCCGCCCGCGACGGTAATTACCGACGAGATCGACGCTTTGCACTCGGAAGGTAACGATTACGCCATCAAGCTGAAGCAGGCCGGAATTCCGGTTCGCTACAAATTTTATAAAGGCGTGACGCACGAGTTCTTCGGGATGAGCGGAGTCGTGCCGCAGGCCGATGACGCGCAGGATTTCGTGGCGTCGGGTCTGAAGAAAGCGTTCGGCATGATGTAAATCGTGGCGAATAAAAATGGCGTGTCTCGTAAAGAGGCGCGCCATTTTAGTTTTTGTGGGGAGTTGAATTTGCCCGTAGCCTACCAATATGGGAGAAATTTATCTGGAGTTGACCAATCGCTTCAACGAGGGAAAATTGCGGGCCGTTCTCTCGTCAGGCCAAGCGGTTGTTATGCACGGCCTGGCACTTTCATCGAAAGACGGCGATTGGATACTTCGTGAAGACGATGAATCGCTCGATACCATTTTGGGCGTTTTAGATAGTTATGGCGCGACTTATCGCTTGGGCGCGCCGCTCGACGCGCGTTGGATGAGCGGCGGTTGGAGTAGCCACTTCGAGTTTGTCCGCGATGGTTATCGCGCGCGCACTGATTTCGTCACACGCCCGCCGCGTTTGTCCGTTCAAGACTTGGCGCAAATGTGGACAGAACAGGAAGAGCCTTCCAGTTTTCCCGTTCCCACGATTGACCTTCAACGTCTGGCTCGGTTGAAACTCACTCAACGCGAGCGCGATTATGTTTTTATCGGAGAAATTGCGCGCAAATTCACCTCGGTGCGTGAACAGATGTTGTGGAGCCGCAGCGCGCGCGATTTGATTCGATTGGCCGCAGAACATCCCGATTTGCCCGAACAATTAGCGCCAGAGCGTCCGCTTTTAAGCCAGGTCAAGCAAGGTCGCCAGACACTCGAAGCGGCCTTAGATTTCGAGCGTCGAGAGTTACTGCGCGCGGACGAAAACCGATTAGAACACTATGCTTTAGCCGCACAAGAATGGACGCACAACTGGCCACAGCTTAAAGCTCAAATCTCCGGTCTGTCCTTGCGAGCGGCCCATAAGATTGTCGTAGAACACGCGCAAATTCTGCCGCAACAGGTCATGTAAAATGTTTCACTCCACCGACACCGATAAATTTCTTAGCGAAGAAGATCTCGACATCGGCAACCTCGACTGGCCCGAACGCATCGCCGTCTGGAACGCCTGGTTCATGCGGATGCAAAGCACCAACGACGAAGACAAAGACGATTACTCGCACGGCGTTTTCTTAAGCGAAAAACAGAAACGCGAACTCTGGGGCGACGATTGGGAAAACGAAATCGGCCACAAAGAAATCTGAAGCAATTAAAAGATCATAGAAAACGCTTTCTTCTCCTTTTTAATTTCTTCGTTCTTCTTTGTGCCCCTTGGTGTCTTCTTGGTGCTTCTTGGTGCCTAATTTTCCAATCCATACTCCATCGCCTCGGTCAGTGCCTGCCAGCTCGCCTCGATAACGTTGGTCGAAACGCCAACCGTGCCCCAGGTTTTACTGTCGTTGGCCGAATCAATCGAAACCCGCACTTTGGCCGCCGTGCCCTCCGACGTGTTGACCACGCGCACTTTGAAGTCGGCCAAACGAATTTCGTCCAACTGCGGATAGGCGCCACGAAGCGCCAATCGTAGCGCGTTGTCGAGCGCGTGAACCGGCCCATCGCCCTCGGCGACGGTGTGTTGAACGTCATCGCCGACGCGGATTTTGAGCGTCGCTTCGGTGATCCATTCGCGAAGTCCAGGCCGAAACTCGTTGATGACGCGCACGCCCAACAGCTCAAACTTTTTCTCTTCGCGGCCCAACGCGCGTTGGATTAACAAAGCGAAACTGGCGTCGGCGCTCTCGAATTCGTAGCCCTGATTCTCCAACCGCTTGACTTCGCGCAAAATCGCCGTCGCTTCGGGACTGCCTTTGGGCAGTTCGTAACCCAGACCGCTTGCGACTTCGCGCACATTCGATGTGCCCGAATAATCCGAGATCAGAATGCGCCGTTCGTTGCCCACGCTTTCGGGTTCGATGTGTTCGTAGGCCGCGCCGCCCGCTTTTTGCACGGCGTCAACGTGCATGCCGCCCTTGTGCGCGAAACAGGCGCGCCCGACGAACGGTTGCCGCTCGTTGGGCGTCATGTTGGCGATTTCGGCGACGTAATGGCTCAATGCCGTCAGTCCCTTGAGCTTCTCGTCTGCAACAACCGGCCGAGCCATTTTGAGTTGCAAATTGCCGATCACCGAAACCAGATTGCAGTTGCCGCAACGCTCGCCAAAGCCGTTGATAACGCCCTGCACCTGCGTCGCTCCGGCCTCGACGCCCGCCAGAGCGTTGGCGACGGCCAACTCGCAATCGTTGTGCGTGTGGATGCCGACGGGCAAATCGAACTTCTCCGTAACCTGCCGCACGCCCGCAGTGATATGCGCGGGCAAGGCGCCGCCGTTGGTATCGGGCAGGGCCAACAGTTCGGCGCCTCCGTTGGCGGCGGCTTCCAGAGTTTTCATCGCGTATTCCGGCGATTTGGCGAGCGCATCGAAGAAATGTTCGCCGATGAAAAATACGCGCCGTCCCTGCGATTTGACCCAGGCAACGCTGCTTTCGATCATGCGCAAGTTTTCATCTAATGGAACTTTCAAGGCTTCGATGACATGAAAATCCCACGATTTGCCGACCAGCATCACGACGGGCGTTTGGGCCGCGACGATGGTTTGCAAATTGGTATCGTTCTGCGGTTCGATACCCGCGCGACGCGTCATCGAGAACGCACAGAGCTGCGCGTTGACGAACTTTTCTTGCTGGGCGAGCGCGAAAAACTCTTCGTCTTTGGGGTTGGAACCTGGCCAACCGCCCTCGATGTAGTGGATGCCAAACTCGTCTAAGCGGCGCGCGATTTTGAGTTTGTCGAGGACAGAAAACGAGACGCCTTCGGCCTGAGCGCCGTCGCGTAAAGTGGTGTCGTAGAGTTCAACTTTGGGATGGGACATGAGAAAATTGGGAGCAAAAAAAAGCCCGCCGCGATTGTTTAATGAATCGGGGCGGGCAATGGACGCGCGAATTTATCCGCGTCGGGAGCCAAAGATTTGGCGGCCCGCACGGGTGATAATTCGCGCGCTGTTGAAGAACATTGTGCTATTGATTATAGGCAAAGCAAGCGGGCGGCGCAAGTCTGGGAGTTACGCAGTTGCGTTTGCGCCCATGAACCGCGCGCGTAAGCAAGTCGGGCCGTCAGAGTTGCAAGAACACTTCTACTTTGCCCTGAGCGATAGGGCCCGACTTGCTTACGCGCGCGGTTCACAACGGCAACTCACCCGTCAACCCTACTCTGGCAGGACACTACGCGTTTGCCATCCGCCTCAGCACGCGCTCGCGGCCCAGAAAATCTAGCAGTTCCCACAGCGATGGCCCGACCGTTTGGCCCGAAACCAACATTCGCGTCGGATGAACCAGGGCCGCGACTTTGACTTCTTCTGCCTCGGCCATCTCGCGAATCGCGGCTTCCAATCCGGCGGCGTCCCAGGTTTGCAACGCCTCGAAACGCGCGCGCAGTTTGGCTTCGCGCTCCAGGTTTTCGGGCGTCAGATGTTTGGCGCCTTTCTCGTCGCGGGGAAAGTCATCGCTGAAAAAATAGGTCGCGTTACGCGTAATATCGGCGATGGCGTGGATGCGTTGGCGCGCCATATCTAAAGCCGCCAAAGCATAATCTTGGTTTTCGTTTAATGCGTTTTCCAACTGCGGCAGATACGGTTTGGCGAGATTTGCGAACTCTTGGATCGGCAGCGACTTGAGATAAGCGACGTTAATCCACTGCAATTTATCAATATCGAAAATCGCGCCCGCTTTATTAACGCCATCGAGCGTGAACGCGCTGATTAACTCCGACCGGCTAAAAAATTCCTGCGTTTCGCCGCCGCCAGGGTTCCAACCTAACAGCGCCAGCGCATTGAACATCGCGTCGGGATAGATGCCCTTGTCCTCGAAATCCAGCAGGGAAACCGTGTCGGCGTTGCGCTTGCTCAACTTCTTGCGATCCGTGCCCAGCAAAAATGGCAGATGCGCAAAAGTCGGCGGCTCCCAGCCAAACGCCTGATAAATCAGCAATTGGCGCGGCGTATTGGAAAGCCCATCTTCGCCCCTGATGACGTGCGAAATTTCCATCAAATGATCGTCAACGGCGCAGGCGTAATTGTAGGTCGGGCCGCCGTCGCTTTTGCAGATCACGAAGTCGTCAAGGTTCTCGCTCTTCCAGGTGATATTGCCGTAAACCGCGTCGTCAAAGCTGATTTCGCCTTCGGGAATTTTCAGGCGCAAAACGCCTTTGCGACCTTCGCCTTTGAAGGCCTCGATTTGTTCGTCGCTTAAATCGCGATGCGCGCCGTTATAGCGCGGCGCCTGCTTATTTTTCTGCTGCTCTTCGCGCGTGGCGGCCAACTCTTCGGGCGTCTCAAAGGCGTAGTAGGCGGCGCCTTTCTCGACTAATTCCTGCGCCAAAGTCGCGTAAGTTTGGAAGCGTTCCGATTGGCGATAGGGGCCGAACGGCCCGCCCTGTTGCGGGCCTTCGTCGGCGTAGAGGCCGAGCCATTCGAGCGCGTCGTAGATGACTCGTTCGTATTCGGCGTCGCCGCGCGATTGGTCGGTGTCTTCGATGCGCAACACGAAGGTGCCGCGATGGTGGCGGGCGAAGAGGAAGTTGAACAGCGCGGTGCGCGCCGAGCCGACGTGGAAAAGTCCGGTCGGCGACGGCGCCATGCGCACGCGAATGGAATCGGGTTTCATCGCCTGCCAGTTTAGGCGGGTTGGACGGGTGAGGTTTTGGCAGAGAGAAATCCGCGTTCTTCGGAACAGTTTCAATGCCGTTGTAGGGGCGCATGGCAATGCGCCCAAATGAAGGTTCAAGGGCGCATTGTCATGCGCCTCTACAACGGCATTGAACAAAAAAAGCGGCCCCTTTTTCGAGGAGCCGCTTTCCCTATCGTCAAACCGTTACCGACCTTTGACCGCCAGCGTCACCGGTTCGCCGGTCGCGTTGGCGCCATCGGTTTGCGTCGCCGAAATCACATAGCGCAGGTTCGAGACGTTCTTGCGCGAAGGCAATTGAATCGCCTCGGTCTGCCAGTTGCCGTTGTTGTCCACGCGCACCTGTCGCGTGCCCAAATCTTCGTTGTATTCGAGGATGAACAACTGCGTGCCGGTCGCCACAATCGAGACGTTCACCGTTGCGCCGGGCGCGCCCTTGCCGCTCACCACGAGCGGACTGCTCACCGTCGCGCCATTGTTGGGCGAAGTCACCGTCAAATTAACCGGCGCCGCCATAACGCGGACTGGCGCGGCGGCGGGCGCGGTTGTCGAGGTGCCGTCGCCGGGCGCGAACTTGCCGACGAAACGCAGATCGCCGACCGCGTTATCGGGCACGCGGAAGTCGGCGCGATAGGTGCCGGGCGTGTTGCGATCTTCGGTCAAAGGCAAGTTGGACGCGACGATGCGATTGTTGGCATCAACGACATCGAAGCTGGCCTGACCCGCCGGATTCGCGGTTAGAATTAGCGGCACGTTTTCGCCGGTATTGAGCGGACGCGTCGCCCCCTGATTGAACGATTGAATGCCCCCGTTACCCGCACCGGCGACCGTGAACGAGAAGTTCGAGACCGTCGAGTTGCCCGCCTTATCCGAAATAACCGCGCGCACGTTGACGAGGCCCGATAACGGTTGCGGCGCGACCGCGTTAATCGAAGTCGGTGGCGCGACCGTCGCCTGAACTGGCAAGCGCAAGTTGCCGTTGACGATTTCCATCGTCGCGCCGCCCAATCCCGAACCGTTCAAATCGTCGGCGAAGACCACGATGTTGGGCTGATTGACGTTCACCGTCGCGTTGTTGGCCGGAAACGTCCCGAACACGCGGGGCGCGACCGTATCAATGGTCACTTGCTCGACACTTTGCGCGGTATCCTCGAAACCGTTATTGGCCGTCAGGCGCGCCAGGATGCGCGCGTCCAAAACGTCGTCGCCCGCCCGCACGCTGTAAGAACCGCTATAAACGCCCGGTTGTTGCGGCGATTCGTAGAGCGGCACGTTCTGGATTTTGGCGCCCAACGAAAACGCCAAACGCTGGCTCGGCGTGGCGCGCACCGTCACATCAAGGCGGCTGCCCGCCTTGAGCGGCCCGGTGGCGTTATGGCTCACCAACTGAATTTGCGGCGCGTTGTTGTTGGGCAAACCGCCGCCCGGTAAGGGATCGGGCGTGCCGGTATTGGCGCCCGTGCCCGGCGTGTAATCGGGCGGATAGGCCGAAACGCGATAGACCTGACGGCCCTCGCGCGACAGAAATAGCGCTACGTTATCGCCCGCGCGCAGGTTGGCGGTGCTCGCGGTGCGGCCCTGCGCGTCCACATAACTCAGGTTTTGGCCCAGAGTTAAAGTCGTGTCGCGGTCGTCATCCAACACGATGGTGTTGCCGCCCGCATACTGCACGCGCGCCACCACAACCGTCGCGGCGGTGACGATTTGGGTGACGCGCCCGGTGGAATCGAGGTTAAGGCGCACATCATCGCCCGTGTTGAGACTGTTGAGGGCGACGCCGCGCGCCGGTTGACGCAGAGGAGTGGCGCCCGGCGTGCTGGCGATGGAAATTTGCGATAAAGCGACGGCGCCGGGCGCGAGCGGGAAAATGCGCGTCTGGCCGTTATCGTTGATGGTGACGTTATTGCCCACCGTGTTGACGTTAATCAGGCTGCCCGCAACGCTCGTGCCGCCGGGCACGGTATAGGCGGGCGAAGTGTTGGACGTGGTGTTGGGCGGCGCCGTTAGCGTGCCACCGACGGGCGGCGCCGAAATGGAGACGGCCTGAGTGACGGGGTTATAGTTGACCGTCGCGCCAAACGCCTCGCCGACGAAACGGAGCGGCACCAGAGTGCGCCCGAAGACGGCTTGCGCGGGCACATCGAGAGTGCTGCGCTGTCCGTTGATAATCGCCTGATCGGAGCCCAGCGAAAGTTCGAGGTTAGTGCTGCCGCGAATGGCGCGGATGGTGCCGCCGGAGTAGCTGACGGTGGCGCCCAACGCCTCGAAGATGGCGCGCAGAGGCACCAGCAAACGGCCACTGGCGTTGACCGGTTTTTGATCGGGAAAGGCGAGCGGCGCGCCGTTAATCGAGACGGTCGCCGCCGATGGGGTGAAGCCCTGCGCGTGCGCGGGCGTGGTCGCGATGAAGGGCGCAGCAGCCAGAGGAACCAGGGCTAAAGTCGCGGCGAGTCGAGAAACATTCAAGGATTTTTTCATGATTTTGGGGTTACAAAGATTTCTATCGAGAAGTCAAGGGCACTAAACTCAGCAAAATAAGCGCCACGAGTTTGTAACCGTCGAGCGCGGACGTAAAAAAGCGGCGATTGTTTCGCGCGCATTAGGTTGAATCCGGTGAGTTTGTTTCGTAGGGACGACCGCTTGCGGCGTCCTTGTGTAGAATTTCCTCCAATGAAAAAGAAAGTTCTACACAAAGTTCTACACAAGGACGCCGCAAGCGGTCGTCCCTACGAATTGGAGCGACATTAACGCAATCGCGCGCGGGAACTGGCAAACTAAGGCTTCATGCAACGAGTTCGGGTCGGCATCATCGGAGCGAGCGCGGCGGTCGAATGGGCGATTTTGCCCGTTTTAAGCGGGCCGGACGCGCTTTCGCCGCCCGACAGTGGCGCGTGGTGGCAACGCCGTCCGACTCCGGCGGGCGATATTCGCTATCAGGCGCCCGCCACGCCCGAAGTCGTGGCGCTGTGCGCGGCCCCGCCCGAAGAAGAGTGGGGCAAAACGAACAAAGCTCCCGCGCGCCTGACGCAGATGGCACACGCCGCCCGCGTCGGCGCGGTTTATCCCGACCCGTTGGCGTTGCTGCGCGAAGTTTCGCTCGACGCCTTACTATTGGCCGAAGAGGACGCGTTTTCGCCCGCCGCCGTCGCAGCTTTGGCGGCATCGGCGCCCGGCCTCAAAAACGGCGTGAGCGCGCCACGATGGTTATGGATCGAAGGCCCGCCCGCGCGTTCGAGCGGCGACCTCAATGCGTGGGCGCGCGCCGTCGCCGGGCGCAAACCGTCGTTGTGGATGGCGGCGCCGCTCCGCCGCGCCGCCGCCCATCGCGCCGCGCGGCGCTTAATCGAACGCGACGGCATTGGCCCGGTCACCGCGATTCAGGCGCGTTTGCCGTTCGCGCTCGATAGCGCGCGTTTTGGTGCGGCTTATGCGGCGTTCGAGATGCTGCTTTCCTTATTGATTCCCACCCAACTGCCGCTCGACGTGACAGCATTGCGCCATCCCGACGGCGCGGCGAGCGCGCTGATTCGGTTCGCGGGCGGCGCTTCGCTGAGCGCGCTGTTTAGCGCCGCCGACGCGTGGAACGCGCCTTTGCCGCGCGTTGAAGTTTGCGGCACACAGGGCCGTAGTCTGGTCTGTGAAAGCGGGCGTCGCCTGTTGCATTACGTCCCGCGCGAGGGCGCGCGGATGTGGGAGCCGCCCGGTTTGGCCGCCCACGTTTCGGCGCCGAGCCTGGCCGGATACGCCGAAGATTTGAAGGCGTTTTTAAGCGTCTGCACCGACAACCCCGCGCCCTTTGGCGCCGAGCGCGCCCTCGACGCCGCCGCGCGTTCGCTCAGCGTTCTGGAGGCGACGTTGCAATCGCTGGAAAGCGGCGGCACGGTGCCCATTGAAGCGCGTGGCATCGCGCTCGATGTCGCGGTTGCCGACGAAACTTCGGCGAACGCGGATGAGGCGCCGCGCAATCTGACGTTGGATTTGGGCGAATAAATCGCCATGAACTTGCTTCAATGACGCCACCTTCGCAACCCAATCTCGCGCTCGACCCGCAGGGCATTCGCGGCACTTCGACCGCGCGACGCATGCGCCAATCGCGCCACCGGCGGCAGTTGCGCACGCTGATGTTCGTGCTGCTCATCGTCGCGGGCGCCATCGTGCTGGGCTGGCTTTCTCTGCGACCGCGCGCCGAAGGTTTCACCGTCGCCAAAGGGCGCACCCTACCGCTCGATTTGGGCGCGCCCGCGACACTCGATGGTAATGGTAATTTATGGCAGACCAGCGCAAGCGGCGCCCTGTGGCGCGTTGACGCCAACGGCCAAAGTCAGCGTTATGGCGTCGCGACGAGCGCAGGCGCGCCGCCGTTTGTCGGCGCAGGCGGCGGCATTTATCTGCCCGGTCTGGATGGAACATTAACGGCATTTGCCGCGCCCGGCAAAGCCCAATGGACGCGCGATTTGGGAGCCGCGCTCGCCACGACTCCGGCTCTGTGGCGCGCGGGCGACACCGCGATATTAGCCATCGGCGATAGCGGTGGTCGCGTCGCGGGCCTGAACGCGAGCGACGGAAAAACGCTGTGGAGCGCGCAATTGGGCGGGCCCATCGGCAACGGTTTAACCGAAACGCGCGATGGCTTTGTCGCGCCAACATTAGCGAGCGGCGTCTGGCGCGGCGGGCTGGTGAGTTTGGGCGGGCAAACCGGACAGATTAAGTGGCGTTTTCCGCCCGACCGCAAGATGGCGGCGGGCGTGGCGACGCCGCTCTTCGACGCGGACAGCAATCGCGTTTACTGGAACAACGACGAAGGTTTGGTCGCCAGTCTCGACGCTTCGAGCGGGCGCGTGATTTGGCAAACCGAAGTCGCGCCCGCCGACGCGCCGATGCCCGTGATGTTGCGCGCGCGTCCAGTTTTGTTCGGGCAAAGCCTCATCGTCGGCGGCAATGATGGCATCTTGCGTTCGTTGGATGCGGGCAACGGCAAAGCGCTCTGGAAGCTGGAGTTAAAAGCGCCGATTCGCGCGTTGCACGCGGCTAACTTTGGCGGGCGTCCGGCAGTTTTGGCCGTAGACGAACGCGAAATCGTGCTGGTTGATGCCAGGACAGGCGCTATCATCGAACGCGATAGGGGCGCAATGGCGTGGCCGATAAACGATGGCAAAGGCGCGATTGTCGTCGGTGATAACGGCAGTTGGCGGCGGGTGAAGTGGTGAATGCTTGATATCGTGCCGAAGTTTCTCACCCCGCATTCTTGCGAACCGCGAGCGTAAGCGACCGGCTAAAGTCTCAGTCTCCAGATGCACAAAGTTTAGCCGGTCGCTTACGCTCGCGGTTCGCAAGAATGCGGGGTGAGAAACTTCGGCACGGTTCAATAAAAACAAAAAAGCAGAACCAAATTAACATTGGTTCTGCTTCCCTCATTCATGCATCACTATCGTCGTGCAAATCTAATTCGGCGCGCATTTTTTCTATTTCGAGCAGTAATTTAAACACCACTTCGACGCCCGCCAGATTCACACCTAAGTCTTGAGTTAAATGTTGAATGCGCCGCACGCGTTCGACATCGGCTTCGCTGAACAATCGCACGTTATTGTTGGTGCGACGCGGAGCGATGAGCCCCATTTTCTCGTAAGTTCGCAACGTCTGCGGATGGGTCTCGACCATCTCGGCGACGACCGAAATATAATAAACCGTGCCTTCGTCTTGCGCCGTGCCCGTATTATTCTCGTTTAGTTTGGCTTCGCGCATGGGTTATCACCTCTGTTGATTCAAATTTTTAGTTCAGACTCTTCGGCAAATTGGAGCGCACATCGTCGGGACGCAGAGCGCGCAATTCTTCGATTAATTCGGTCTCGCGCTCGCTCAAATCTTTGGGAACGGAAACTTTCACCGTCACCAGTTCATCGCCCGCCGCCCCACTTTTCGGCTGAATTCCGCGTCCGCTCAGGCGAAAGGTTTGGCCGCTCTGCGTGCCCGCGGGAATCTTCAATGTCACGGTGCCATCCATCGTCGGAACCGGAATCTGCGCGCCCAACGCGGCCTCGGCAAAGCTGACGGGAACTTCGATTTTGAGGTTGTTGCCGTCGCGCTTCCAAAACGCATCGCTGCGGACATTGACCTTCAGAAACAGATCGCCGTTCGCGCCGCCATTGCTCGAAGACGCGCCCTTGCCGCTGACTTTCACGCGTGTGCCGCTCGAAACGCCAGCCGGAATCTTCACCGTGACATCGCGCTTCTCTTCGCGCCCGTCGTCCGAGCGGATGATGAGATTCAAGCGCCGTTGCGCGCCCTTCACCGATTCGGCGAACGAAATATCCACCGGCTGTTCGACATCGCCGCCCTTTTGTGGGCCGCGCCGCGCGCCGCCGCCGCCACGAATGTTGCCGAATAGTTCCTCGAACAAGTTGCCGCCGCCCGCCGGAGCGCCGCCACTACGCGCGCCACCGAAACCTCCGGGCATTCCGCCCTGCCCGCGTCCCTGCGCTTGCTGCGCTTGTTGCGCCTGACGCAGTAATTCCTCAATGTCAATGCCGCCCGCACCGCCGCCATAACCACTGCTCGCCGCGCCGGGATAGCCGCCACCATAACCTGCGCCGCCGCCCGATGATGGGCCGGGGCCACCGGTATAACCGGGCGGAATCTTATCGAAATCTTCGCCCCACTGATCGTAGAGCTTGCGCTTGTCGGCGTCGGATAACACCTGAAAAGCCTGGCTGATTTCCTTGAATTTGGCCTCGGCGTTGGGATTGTTGGGGTTTACGTCGGGGTGAAACTCGCGCGCCAATTTACGATAGGCGCTTTTAATCGCCTTCTCGTCGGCATCGCGAGCAACTCCCAGCGTTTTGTAAAAATCTTTGGCCATCTTCGTTGGTGGTGAGTTGTGGGTGGTGAGTTACGGGTGATGAGTTATGAGAGAAAAATGCCACTGGCTTCCTCCACTCACCACCCACCGCCCATTACTCACTACTTGTTTTCCGTCACCTCGCCCTCGACGACTTCGCCTTCGACGGTGTCGCCATCGGCGTCGGCACTGTCGCCGTTTTCGTCGGAGCCCGCTTCGCCGCCCATGTTATTGGGATCGAAACCGCCTTCGGGCATTCCGCCTTCTTCGCCCTGCGCGTTGGCATACATCGCCGCCGCCGCGCCCTGATAGGCCCCGTTGAGCTTCTCGGTCGCCGACTTGTAGCGCTCTTTGTCGTCGCCTTCCAAAGCCGAACGGCCCTCGTTCAACGCTTCCTGCACAGCTTCCTTTTCCGATTCGCCGATCTTGTCGCTGTTCTCGGTTATGAACTTCTGCGCCTGGAAAATCAACTGATCCAATTCGTTCTTGGCCTCGACTTTCTCGCGCAGTTCCGCGTCCGACTTGGCGTTGACCTCGGCCTCGGAAACCAAGCGCTCGACGTCGTTCTTTTCCAGCGAAGACGAGCCGGTGATGGTGATTTTCTGCTCTTTGCCAGTCTTCTCTTCCTTGGCCGACACGTTCAAAATGCCGTTGGCGTCAATGTCGAACGTCACCTGAATCTTCGGCAAACCACGCTGCAAAGGCGGAATATCGGTCAGATGAAAAACGCCCAACTGCTTGTTGTCGTTGGCCATCGGACGCTCGCCCTGAAAGACCTTGATCTCCACGCTCGGCTGATTGTCGCTGGCCGTCGTATAGGTTTCGGTCTTCTTGTGCGGGATCGCCGTGTTGCGCTCGATCATCTTGGTCATGACGCCGCCCAAAGTCTCGACGCCCAGCGAAAGCGGGGTTACGTCCACCAGAACCATGCCGGTTCCGCCTGAGGGGTTCGCCAGATTATTGGCCTGCACCGCCGCGCCAACGGCGACGGCTTCGTCGGGGTTGACCGAAAGATTGGGCGTTTTGCCGGTGATTTCCTTCACCAAATCGGTGACGGCGGGCATCCGCGTCGAGCCGCCAACCAACACGACTTCGTCAATCTCTTTCGGGTCAATGCCCGCGTCTTTCAAAGCCGAAACGAACGGCGTCCGCGTGCGATCAATCAAATCATGCGTCAGTTCTTGGAACTTGGCGCGACTAATATCAATGTTGACGTGCTTCGGCCCGTTCTGATCCGCCGTGATGAATGGCAAGTTGATGTTGGTCGAAACCGCGCTCGACAGCTCAATTTTCGCTTTCTCCGCCGCTTCCTTCAAACGCTGAAGCGCCTGGGGGTCTTTGCGCAGGTCAATGCCGTCGGTGCGTTGAAAAGTGTCGGCCATGAAGTTCATCAACCGCTCGTCGAAGTCGTCGCCACCCAATTTGGTGTCGCCCGCCGTCGCGCGCACTTCCAGCAAACCTTCCGAAATCTCCAGAACGGTCACGTCGAAAGTGCCGCCGCCCAGGTCGTAAACCACGATGGTTTCTTCTTTGCCAGCGCGATCCAAACCGTAGGCAATCGCCGCCGCCGTCGGCTCGTTGATGATACGAAGCACGTTCAAACCGGCGATTTCTCCGGCGGTTTTGGTGGCCTGTCGCTGCGAATCGTCGAAGTAAGCCGGAACGGTAATCACGGCATCGGTGACGGTTTCGCCCAGACGCGATTCGGCGTCGGCTTTGAGTTTCGACAGAATCATCGCCGAAATCTCTTCGGGCGAGTATTCTTTATCGTCGATGTTCACGCGTTCACGCGTGCCCATGTCGCGCTTAATCGAGCGAACGGTGCGCTGCGGATTCAAGACCGCCTGACGCTTGGCCAGATCGCCGACCAATCGTTCGCCGGTTTTAGTAAACGCGACAATAGAGGGAGTCGTGCGCGCTCCCTCCGAGTTCAAAAGGACTTCGGGGTCGCCGCCCTGCACGACGGATACCACCGAGTTGGTTGTTCCCAGGTCAATTCCTACTGCTCTTGGCATAATGTTGTTTTTAGCTCTCCTGTTGATTTTTTGTTTTCGATGACACGCCCAAATTTCCTCTGACACGCGCCTCAAACCAGCACAGTTCGCTTAATCGCAAGGGGTGTGCCGACTTGTTTTATGGGCTATCAAAAGGGTGGTTGAGTGTAATGCACTTAACTAAACGAGTGCCAGTGAGGTGAGGTTCCGGGGGAATTTTGGGAGTCTGGGAATCGCGCAGTTTTTCCCGAAAAACAAAAAACCGCGCCTTCCGAAGAAAGCGCGGTTTTCGCGGGATCAAATCCGTAGCGAACTACGAATCAGTGGACGCGGAATCGGGCAAGCCGACATTTTGCGACCACACGGGAACGACGTTATAGGTAGTTTCGCCGAAACAACGGCGGCACACCAACGGAGCTTTACGCATGGCGATGGCGCCGAACGCGGTTTTCACCGGCTGGCCACACATCGAACAGTTTTGCTGGGTTTTCGTGGACATCTCACACCTCACTTATTTGGGATTCTGGGCTGCTAAGCAGGACGGAAAGCCTATCGCAGCGTTCCGGTTAGAGCAAGGCAAATCATGGTCAATTTTTGTGAGTGCAGTTCTCACATCTGTTGATGTCGCGAAACGCGTCAGGCGAATTTCGGGTAATCTCTTGGATTTGCGCGAGTTCCAGCCGCGAGATGCGTGGTTGCTACGGACGCTCCGTAGGGACGACCGCTTGCGGCGTCCTTTGGTTGGAATTACCGTTTCGTTTGAAGAAATCCTGACATCTGGACGCCGCAAGCGGTCGTCCCTACGGGGTTTCAGAACAGCTCAGTTGTTCCGCCGCCCTGCACGATCAAATTGAGCTCTCGCGCGCCCGTTTATGAAGTTTCATCCCTTACGATTGCTCATTCTGGCGCTTTGGCTCTGCTGCCCGCCCGCCGCATTTGCGCAAACCGCGCCGCCCAAACCGGCGGCTCCCGTCGCCAAACCGATGGCGCCCGCGATGGCGCCCATCGAAGTCGGCGGCAACACGCTCTTTAGCGTGACCGGCGACGACGAAGCCGAAGCGCTGCAACGCGCCAATGCCATTAACGCGCGTTTGCAAAAGCTCATCAAGCGGCGCGATGGCGTTAAGCGTTGGTCGCCCGAAGATTTGCAACTGCGCAACGGCGCGCCGACGATTATTCTGGGCGGCGAAGAAGTGCTGTCCATCACGCCCTCCGATGCCATCGCCAACAGTTCGACCGTCCCGCAACTGGCGCAAACCTGGGGTTATGGCGTGTCGAGCGCCGTGCGCAGTTCGCGCGCCACCAGCGACGGCCCGCTTTCGGGCATCGCCGTCACCGTCGCGTCCTCAATGACCGAGCTGACGTTAAATGTCGTCGCCTGGTTTCCACGCTTGCTGGGCGCGCTGTTGTTGATGATTATCTTCTGGATCATCGCGCGCATCGTGCGCGCGGTCACGCGGCGCGTCATGCGCAATCCCGAAATCGATCCCAACGTCCGACAACTCGCGCTCGCCCTCGCCTTTTATGGCGTGTGGGCTCTGGGACTTTTGGCCATTCTATCGGCGCTGGGCGTGGACAGCTCCAGCATCGCCGCCACCGTCGGCGTTTCAGGTTTCGTGCTGGGCTTCGCCTTCAAAGACGTTTTATCCCACTTCTTCGCTGGCCTTATGCTGCTTTCCAGTCGCCAACTCACCATCGGCGGGCAAATCGTCATCAAGGAGTTCGAGGGCACCGTGGAAGCGATTGACCTGCGCGCGGTGAAACTGCGCTTGTTCGATGGGCGCGTCGTCACCATTCCCAACGGCGACGTGTTCAACAGCGCGGTTATCTCGAACACGGCCAACGCCACGCGCCGCCGCGAGTTTCGCGTTTCGATTGGCCTGCAAGACAACGCGCGCGCGGCGATTGACCTGGCCTTGCAAACCGTTAACGCTGTTGACGGCGTGTTGGACGAACCCAAAGCCAACGTCGTCGCCTCCGATTTGAACGCGCCTGTTGGTCTGGGCGCCTCGTCGGTCGAACTGCGCGTTTTCTTCTACGTCGCCAGCGATAACCCGCGCTACTTCGACATCCTCAGCGAGTGCATTTTGCGCGTCAAAGACGAGTTCGAGCAAGCGGGCATCACCATGCCAAGCAACGCGCCCGCGATAAGTTGAGGGAATGCGAGCGCCCCGTAGAGACAGCGATTTATCGCATCTAACAACGTCGGACTTGCTTTAACATTTCGGCAAATCTAACGTTTTAGACGCGATAAATCGTCGTCTCTACGGGACGCTCAATCAATCGCTAATCCAACTCCGATACATCGCTCCGTCCCGCCGCAATTGCAGCGTCGCGCCCAGCGCGTGCATGGCGGCATCGAGCGCGATTTGATGTTCGGGCGTGCCCGCGATTTGCCGGTCTAACAGGCGCTGCAAATTGAACTCAAGCCAGATGATCCATTTGCCCAGAACCCCGTCAACCGCCAAATTTAGCGCCGTTTCGTCCAGCACATTCGCGTCGCGATAACCCGCCACAAACGCCGCGAAACTCGCGCGATGCGGGTTGCCCGCCGATTGTCCGGCCCAACTCAGCGCGGCGCCCATCGCCTCCAACGCCGGATGAATCGGTTTGGCGTTCTCCCAATCCAAAATCGTCGGCTGTTCGTGCTGCCACAACACGTTCTTCTGGTCGAAATCCAGATGGCCCGTCACCCAGCCGTCGCGCAGTTCGCGCTGGGCGCGCATCGCCAGATCGTTGGCGGCTTCCAGTTCGTCCAACGCCGCTTCCAACTGCGACGCGAACGGCGCGCCTTGCACGCGCGCGCGACGGGCAATTTCGGCGAAATGACCGCGCTCGAACGCTTCGGGCACCGGCGAATCTTGTTCGGGAAAGCGAACCTTCAACGCGTGAAGCGCGCCCAAATGCGCGCCCATTCGCTGGCAACGCGCGGGAATGGCGGCAGTTGGAGGCAGGGTTTTCCCGCAAATCCACCGGTAAAGCGAAACCCATTGCCCATCAATGGCTTGCAGAAACCGTCCGTCTGCGCCCGCTTTGGCGGCGAGGGCCGGAATGCCGCACCGCGCGGCCAGACTCGCCAACGTTTCGGCTTGCTCCAGGCGCACGCGTCCGTTTTCGTCGGCGGTTGCGCGCGGCGCCCACAGTTTGAGCGCGAAAACAGCGTCATCGGTTTCGACGCGCAGTAGGCGATGCGTCAAACCTCCGGCGACGAAGTCGGCGGATTGGGGCGAATTGGCGTCCCATAAAGGCAACGCGGCACGAGCGATTTCGAGGGAATTCATAGGGAAGTCTGCGGAAAAACGGCCCGCGTTATTCGTTAAGTAACGGCCCGAATCGTGCCTTGTTTCACAGCAGATTATGAACCGCGTGCGCCGTTTTCCCTTAGAAGTTTTCCCTCAATTTTGTGTTCTGCCCGCGCCCGCGCCTCAATTAGTCGCCAGCGTCATCATTCCGGCGCGCGACGAAGCTGCCAACATCACCGCCGCGCTCGATGCGTTGGCGGCGCAACGCGACCTCAACGACAACGCGCTCGATCCCGAAACTTTCGAGATTCTGCTGCTCGCCAACAACTGCCGCGACGACACCTCCACTCGCGCGCGCGAGTGGGCCGCGCGCCATCGTCACGTTCGGCTACACGTCGTCGAGATGCGATTCGACCGCGCGCGCGCCTGCGTCGGCCTGGCGCGCCGTGCCCTGATGAACGCCGCCTGTCATCGTCTGCAAACGCTGCCGCCGAACACGGCGCCGCGTGCGATCTGTTCGACCGACGCCGACACTCGCGTTTCGCCGTATTGGATCGCGCACACGCTCGAAGAGATGCGTCTGGGCGCCGAAGCCGTCGGCGGACGCATTCTGCTCGCGCGCGATGGCAGCGACGCGCCGACGCGCCGCGCCTATCTGCTCGATACCGCTTACCGCTTGTTGCGCGCGCGCCTGGAAAGCGCGCTCGATCCGCGCAGCACCGATCCCTGGCCGCGTCACTTCCAGTTTTTCGGCGCGTCACTGGCAATTCGTCCCGAAACTTACGCTCTGATTGGCGGCTTGCCCGATGTGCGCTGCCTCGAAGACATGGCGCTCGAAGCCGAATTAGTGCGCCGCGATTGTTTTGTCCGGCGTTCGCCCAATGTGGTGGCGCTGACTTCGGCGCGCCGCAACGGTCGCGTCGAAACCGGTCTCTCCACGCAACTGCAAGAGTGGGCCGAGGCCGACGAAGCCTGGCTGGTGGCATCGGGCGCCGAAATCGCCGCGCGCGCGCGCCTCAAACGTCGCTTGCGCTCGCAGTTTCTGGCGCTCGATACACCCGACGATCCGGCGCCCATCGCCGCCGAACTGGGCATGACCGCGCGCGAATTGAAGCAACGATTGGCGACAACAACGCATTTCGGCGAACTGTGGCAACCCGTCGAACGCGCGTTGGAAGCCAACACGTTATGGGCACCGGTTGCCGTCGGAGTCGCGCTACAGCAGTTGCGCGCGATGCTGAAAAGCCGCGTGGAAAAGTAGGCGAACTCTATTTTCTTCTCCCTCTTCTTTGTGCTTTTGCGGACAAAAATATTCAGAAGATGTAGCCATCAAACGCGACGAAAACAATCCAACCGATAGCGCTCCGCCCGCAACCCCGACAGATGATTCAACCCCGCCAAATCCAGAAAGAAATCGTGAACATCGTCGCCCCTGAGCGGGTAATCGGGCACATCGGGCAGATAATGAACCAGCACTAAATCGCCGCCGCTTTGCAGCCCACTTAAAACGCGTTCGCTCAACTGTTTCAAATCGGGAAGCGCGAAATAATAACCGACTTCACTCATCAAAATCAGATCGAATTGGCCATCGGGAAATTCGTCGGGCAAAGTCGCGCGTTTGACTTGGACGTTTGCTAAAGCGGCGCAACGGGCGCGCGCGGCATCAACGGCGATTTGCGCGGCGTCAACGGCCAACAAACTGTCAACGCGCGCCGCCAACATTTGCGTTAATACGCCGATGGAACAGCCCAACTCCAGCGCATTTTGGTAACGCTCGCGCGGCAGATTATCGAGCGTCGCGGCATATTTTTGGTGTTCGTAATCTTTGGTCGCGAAGTTCCACGGGTCGGCGTCGCTCTGGTAAAGCCGGTCGAAGTAATCGCGCGGTAAAGTCGGTTTCATCTTACTTTTCAAACTCCGGTCGCTCAGTCCATCCGCATCCGGGCGCACTGTCGTGCGGCACAATCCAACTCTCGAACTCGCCCGCGAAATGCTCCAGCACTTCGGGCGACAGTCGAAACGCCGTCGAATCGTCGTCAATCAAATCCGAAATCTGCGATTGATGCGCCGCGATTGCCGCCCGCTTGCGCGACTGAACCGCCACAATATCCAATCGAAACGCGTCGGCTTCATCAACGCGCGGCCATTCGTTTTGGGCGGCGCGCTCGAAGGCCCACACCAGATATTCCAGGCGCTGCAAATTCAACTCGCGCGCGGCAGTCGCCCAGATCAACCAACTCGCGCGATGGTCTCGATGCGGGTCACGGCGCCAGGGCAACAGCAAAGTTTGTGGCGCGAATGCGGTCAATATCCGGCGCGCGCTTTCGACGGCTTCGGCGAAGCCGTCGTCGTCGGGGAACGGCAAAGCGCCATCGGGCAAACGCTGAAAGAACGTCTGACACGCGCCCAACGCATCGGCGGCTTTTAGCGCTTCGGTTTCGCGGAGGGCCGCCAACTTCGGGCGCGGATGCGAAGGCGAATTGGGGTGCGATAAGCCGCCATCGCTCACCCAGACGATGCCAACGCGCGCACCCGATTGCGCCAGCAATGCCAGCGTGCCGCCGCAACCCAACGCTTCGTCATCGGGGTGCGGCGCGACGCATAACGTGGCGCCCCAAGCGGCGAGTTGTTTGGGTGGGAGCAAAGGGGCATCGAAGATTTCGAGGGGTTGGGACATAGTTATCATTCGATGTGACTTCAACGTTTGCGGGGCTGACGCCCTCTTCCAATCTTGGATTTCTCTTCATACCAAGATTGGAAGAGGGCGTCAGCCCCGCAAACGTTGAGATTATGGGAGATTTGAGCAATCTCCTAACTCCACAACTCATCCGCGCGCGCGTCCGATTCCAGCGCCCATTTGCCCACGCGTCCGGCGATTTCGTCGAGATGCGGCTGCTTCAGATAAATCGTCAAATCGCGCGTCAGGCGCTCGAACGGTTCGGTCTTCATCAGGCCGCGCGCGCCCACGCTTTGCTGGCACAGCGCGATGGTTTCCAGACAAATCTCTTCGGTCGCCAAACGCATCATCGCCGCGAACGCCACCATTTGCGCCGCCGCCGTTTCGTCACAGTCGAGCGGACTTGCGCCCAACGCATCCCACATCCGCGCGGCCTCGGCGAGCCATTGCCAACCGCTCGCAACTTTCATCGTCAATCTGCCGACGCGCGCGCGTTGAAACGCATCATCGGTGCGCCCGACAGCGCGCAGAAAACGCCGCGTTTGCTCGACAATCGCCGCCGCGCCGCCCAACTGAACCGCGCAGAACCGAATCGCGCCGCCCGAAAATGCCGGTTGACGATAATAATCGCCCGCCGCGCCCAACAGATCATCGGAATTTAAAGTCGTGCCGCCAAAATCCACCGCGAACGAGGCCGAAGCCCTCATGCCCATCGGTTGCCACCAACTGCGGTCTATCTCCATCTGCGCGCGCTCGGTTGGCACGACCGTCATTCGCCAACCGTCGGGCGCTTCGCCGGTCACAATCGGGCGCGTCACGCTGCCAGCGCCCGAACAGAACGTCTTGGCGCCGCTCATTCGCCAGCCGTCGTCATCGGCGTCGAAATGGATGCCATTACCGGATTGCGTGTTCCAGACCGCGAAGAGTTGAACGCCATCGGCGTCGGCGAAGTAACTTTGCTGCTGCGCGGGCGTGCCGAACCAGTTAATCAATTGCAAAGCGTTGACGTGACCTTCATACAAGCGCCCGACGGCGAGGTTGCCGCGCCCGACGTGCCATAACGTTTGCAGCAAATCGAGCGTGGGAACGCGAACGATTGCCGAATTCAACAATCCGGCTTCGGCGAGCCAGCGAAACTCCTGCGTGGGAAAGGCGCCTTCAACATCAATGGCGGCGGCGTTTTCGAGCAGACACGGCGCGAGTGCGGCGGCGCGCGCGGGCAAATCAAACATCACCGCCGTGTTGGCAATTGGCGCGCCACAGTATCGGGAGAGATGCTTTGCGAGGTGCCAACTTCCGCTTCAGGTTCTGTCAAGCATCCGGCCCGCCATTCGCCTAAACTCTACGGCGATGGAAACTCCCAAAATGCAATATCGTTACACCGGAAACAGCGGCCTTCAACTACCGGTTATTTCGCTTGGTCTGTGGAACAACTTCGGCCACAAAGACGACTTTAAAATCGCCCGCCAAATCGTGCAAACCGCCTTCGATTGCGGCATCACGCACTTCGATTTGGCCAACAACTACGGCCCGCCCGCCGGTAGCGCCGAAGAGAACTTTGGCAAAATGCTCAAGTCCGATTTGGCTGGCCACCGCGACGAAATGGTGATTTCGAGCAAGGCTGGCTACGGAATGTGGGACGGCCCTTACGGTGACGGCGGCTCGCGCAAATATCTCATCGCCAGTTGCGACCAGAGCCTTCAGCGCATGGGCCTCGAATACGTGGATATTTTCTATCACCACCGCATGGATGATAAAACGCCGCTCGAAGAATCTATGGGCGCGCTCGCGACTCTGGTGAAAAGCGGCAAGGCACTTTACGTCGGCATCTCCAGCTACTCGCCCGAAAAGACCGCGCAGGCCGCCGCGATTCTCAAAGAGTTGGGCACGCCCTGCCTGATTCATCAGCCCAACTATAACATGTTCAATCGCGGCATCGAAGACGGCTTGCTGGCGACTTTGGAAGAGAACGGCATCGGTTGCATCGCGTTCTGCCCGCTCGCGCAGGGCCTGTTGACCAGCAAATATCTGGGCGGCATTCCCGAAGGCTCGCGCGCCGACAAGCCGCACGGCACGCTCAACGCCAAAGGCGTGACCGAAGAAGTCGTGGGCAAAGTCCGCAATCTCAACGAACTGGCGAAAACGCGCGAACAGACGTTGGCGCAGATGGCTCTCGCGTGGGTTTTGCGTCATCCCGGCATGACCAGCGCGCTGATTGGCGCCAGCAAACCCGAACAGATCGTGGATTGCGCCGGAGCCGTCAACAACCTCGATTTTTCCGCCGAAGAGTTGAAAAAAATCGACGAAATCATCGAAGGCGCGACCTTCACCGGCTGGTAAAGCCGCAACTGGAAGGTTAATTTTGCGTGTATTGCGCTTAAAAGAATTTTCTTCTTAATACCAACGTCAGCGCGCCCAATGCCGCGCCCCAGCCCAACGCAGTTCGCAACGAAGGATGACATTCGAGCCACGTCCCCAGACTGGTGCCGCGCGCCCCCTGGAAATCGCCCTGCACGCGGGTGTCGCCGGTATCGGACGAAAACAGATTGTCGGACGCGGCTGCCGTTTTGGGCTCGTCGGTTTTCTGCATCGAAAACGAGGTTTTGCGCAACGCCAAATCAACCAGATGAGGCGAGATGCGGTTTAGTATCGCGAACATAATGCCGCCGCCGCCGACGATGATTTCGGGAATTGGCTTGACCGCCGCCGCCAGAATCGCACCGGCCACGATTTCGGGTTGATACATCGGCGGCACCGCGACTGGCTTCACGCCAATCTTGGTGCGGGCATTGGTGAAAAATGGCGTATTGATGCCCGACGGCATGATGTTGGTGACGCTCACGGGAATATTATCGTGATCGAGTTCGATGCGCAAAACATCGAGATAAGCCTTCATGCCGTGTTTGGCCGAGCCATAGGCCGCCTGAAACGGAATGCCGACCAGAGCCTCGACCGACGAGACCTGAATCAAGGCGCCCTGACTATTTTTCAGATGCGGCAGGGCCACCATCGCGCCCCAGGCGGCTCCGATTTGGGTGACTTCGATGACGCGCTTGTATTCTTCGGGACTGGTGTCCTCAAAGCGCGCATACATCGCGGCGGCGGCGGTGTGAACCCAGGTATCAATGCGCCCATACTTCTCGACGGCGACCTTCGCGACATTATCTATTTGGTCGTAGTGCGTCACGTCGGCGGCGACGGCAACGGCGATGCCACCGGCGCGTTCGATCTCTTCGACGAGTTCATCGAGAGCGTCTTGACGGCGCGCGGCGACGACGACGCGCGTGCCCGCTTTGCCGAGTGCCAGAGCGGTCGCGCGTCCGATGCCCGATGCCCGACGAGGCGCCCATCACGACGGCGACCTGTTCATCCAGAGGTTTGAGTTGAAGTTTCATATTGCGCAGGGCAAAGGCAAAGGCAGGGCCGGAGCGATTGGGGTTTTCCCCTGGATTTGCGCGGAGTTTCCGGCAAAAGTTGGCCGTCATCTTCTGTCAGAATGGCATTGATGAATAACGCACCAAGCGTCTAAAGCTACCAAAAGCAAGCCCCAGCAATCGCAACGAACTTCCATTAAACTTTGCTAATGTTCACGGCTCTGCGACGCGAAACCATCAAATTTGGGCGCGATTTCGTTTATCAACTGGTGGCGGGGGTTGAGGTTTGGAAAGGGTGTAGCGGCAAGTTCAAGACGACTTCGGTGTTACTTGCCGTTTACCTGACTCTGATCGTCTTCGCCGAGATTAGTTGGAAAATCGTTAACGGGCATTCCACGCCCGGCAGTGCGGGCGTCGTGCTTTGGATGATTTCCATGCAAATCGCCAAGCTCATCGGCAAGAGGCACAGTTGGTTTTGAATCGCCGCGCATAATTAAGCGGAGTGAAAGCATCGCTTTGCGCGTCTGACGTTTTGCTTCTCAATGTCCGCTTCTCCTCTGCGCGCGTTTGGCTCGCGCCAACGCAAAAACCCCTACGAAGGTCGCGGCGATACCCACAAACGCCGCAAGTTCAAAGAGCAAACCCGCGAGTTGCCCCACTCGCCCGGCGTCTACTTTTTCTACGGCCACGACGACCGTTTGCTTTACATCGGCAAGGCCAAGCGCTTGCGCGAACGCGTGCGCTCGTATTTCGCCGATACTTCGCTGCCGCGTCCGCCCAAAATTCGCCGACTGTTGGCCGAAATCACTCGCTTCGAGACCCATCGCGTCGGCTCCGATTTGGAAGCCTTACTGCTCGAACGCCGCCTGATTGCCGAGCACCAACCGCTTTTAAATCGTCAGCACAAACGCTTCGAGGTCTATCCGTATTTGCTTTTATCCGACGAGGAGTTTCCGCGCCTGACCATCACGCGCGCCGAACCTGTCGAGGGCGAAACCGACAAAGAAACTACCCTGATTCTGCGCGAAATCAGCGAAGGAATGCGCGAAACACGCCCGCTCGAAACGCCCAAAGCAGGCGAAGTGCCCGGCTTGTATTTGGGCCCGTTCACCAGTCCGCGCCATGCTTATTGGGCGTTGGACGCAGTTGTCCGCTTGTTTCCGTTGCGTTCGTGCGCGGAGTTTTCGGTGAGCGAAAAAAATGTCGGCTGTTTCTATCGCGAAATCGGGCGTTGTTGCGGGCCGTGCATCGGCCAGACTTCGCGCGAACAATACGGCGCGTTGTGCGACGATTTGGTCAATCTGCTCGAAACCGGCGAGGCGTCGCAGTTGGACGAACTGAAGCAGAAAATGCTGCAACTCGCCGAGAGTTGGCGTTTTGAGGACGCGGCCAAAGTCAAGGAACAGATCGAGGCGTTGGAGCAAGTCGCGACGCGCTTGCGCCGGTTGGCGCGCATGCGGCGCGAGAACAATGCGGTGATCGCGCAAGCGGGCTTGGACGCAGGCACGACGGCGCTCTTTCTGGTGCGCGGCGGCGCGGTGCGTCGCCATGTAGTCATCGGCGCAGGCGACGAAACCAAAGCGCGGCGGGCAATTCGCGAAGTGTTCGAGCCCGCGTGGGAAGCGCGTCAGTTCACCGCCAAAACCGAGCTGGACGAGATGATGATTATTGACCGTTGGCTGCGCTCGCACGGCGACGAAAAGTGCGTCGCGTGGATGAACGATTTAAGTTCGCGCCAATGGGCGAGCAACGCGTTGCGGCGGGTGTTAAGCGTGAATCGGGAGGGAGAATGATGGCGGAGCCGATGAAAACCTACGAGTTATGGCGTAGCACCGCCGATGGTCTCAGGGACTCTTTCTTCCAAGCGGGCAGCGAGTTCGCTTACCGATTACTCGAACCGGATGCCCGCCTGATCTGGGTGACGGAAGCGAGTTCGTGGGAAGAAGCACAACAGCAGCGCTATGATTTTATGGATTGGGGCTTGTATCGTCGGCAAGAAGAATATATCGTCGGCAAGAAGAATAGTAGAAACGATCATTGATATTTCGCGACAGTGCTTATCCACTACACAGTTTCTTGCTACAATTTGAATATTTTTTTCTTTCGAGACACTATGGCTGCGCTAATTAACAGGAACTCTGCTGATGCTCTGGCACTTGCTTTGCTTTGATGCGTTGTCTCTATGTTAAAAAATAAAACACAGTCTTTGTTGTCGGGTGCTTTGATCGTTGCGGGCGCGTTGCTTTGCGCTTCCAGTGTTCTGGCCGCCGATGCGCCTTCAGCGCGCACTTCGCCGGTCAATCCGGCGCCCGAGCCGGGCACTGACCTGGCGGAACTCGTCAAGCGCGGCGCAACGATGGAGGAGATTCACTCGTTGAGGCCCACCATCGCCAGCACGCCCGAACAGGCGATTTACCAGATGAAGGTTGGCAACTCGCGCTTCTTCAACGGCACCGAAAAGCGGCCCGAACTTTCGGCCAACGAGCGCCGCTCGCAGGTTATTTCGCAGTCTCCATTTGCCGCCGTCATCGGTTGTTCCGATTCGCGCGTGCCCACCGAAATCGTGTTCGATCAGGGGTTGGGCAGCGTCTTCGTATCGCGCGTGGCCGGCAACATTGTTGATCCGGGCACGGTGGGCAGCATGGAATACGCGGTCATCGCCCTCGAAACGCCGCTGTTGATTATATTGGGACATGAGGGTTGTGGCGCCGTCAAAGCCGCGATGCAGCCTCTGGCATACCAGGCCAAGTTGCCGCCTAACGTGCGCTACTTGCTCAATAAAATCACGCCCGCGTTGCAGAACATGCCCGAAATTCGCGACGACAAAGCCAAAATGCGCGAAGCCGTCATCTCCAACGTGCGTTTGCAGACCTACCGTTTGGGCCAAAATCCAACGGTTGCCGCCGCCGTAAAAATGGGTAAAACCAAAGTCATCGGCGCCTACTACGAGATTTCGTCGGGCGCGGTTGACTTTCTGGAGACGCCCGAAGAGTTGCGCCTGACGCCCGAAGAGATGCGCCGCGCACAGTTGGAAGCCCGCCAATTGTTGGCCGCGATGCCCGCTCACGATCACGCCGCGCATTAAAGAAGATGGCAGAGAAAAGCCCTCGCTTTGGATTTCCAGAGCGGGGGCTTTTTACGTTGCATCCTGCTTCTCACGCCAGTGAGAGTTGGCCAATGCGAAAATCAACCGTGAGCAGATGGCCGCGCATGAAGTCCAGCCCCAGCACGCCGTCAATAGTGGAAGTCGGCGGTAAGTCGTGCGCTAAAACCGGAAAGTCGAGTCGCTCTTGCCCCAGCGCTTCCAACTGCGCAAGTTCGATAATAGGTGCTGCGATGACGCCGCCGCCCGTCGTAATTTCCACTATTTGCGCGGCGCGAGAGAGATCGAAACCCAAGTTTTCTAATTGCGTCGCGCTGATTAAAGTATCGCTGGCGCCCGTGTCCAGAGCCAGCTTCAACGTAATGGATTTTGTCGGCCCCCACACGCGGGTGCGCACAATAATGAGGCCGCGTCGTCGGCTAAAGGGATAATTCACAGCAGTATGGCCATACCTTCGGGAATTTCGCCGTTGTAGAATGAAGCGAAATGTCTGGTTTCGCTGCCATAAAACTCGCGCGCGGCGCGGTCGAATTCATCGCGGTCGGCGCTATGACATAGCACCATGCCACGCACGACTTCCAAATACTCGTCCAATTCTGGGTCGCCGACCAAAACCCATTCGTTTTTGAATTGTGCTTCGATCTCTTCCATCGTCATTTCTTGTTCCATAATACCAAACAGTTTACCCGGTCAACATCGCTTTCACTAATTATTCTAAACTGCTCGGCTCACCCCAACAGGAGCCCAATTTATGTCCGATCAAAATCTCGATTCCCTGCAAAAAGACAGCGACATCTTTTATCCGTCCGAAAAGGCTTTGGCCCAGGCCATCGTCACCGATTTCGATGCTTTGCGCGCAGAAGCCAACGCCGACCCCGCCGCTTTCTGGGACAAGCAGGCGCGCGAACTGAAGTGGTTTCGGCAGTGGAAAAAAACCGTCGAATGGCAAACCGATCCGCCCAAAGTCGAGTGGTTCGTGGGCGCCGAATGCAACATCACCGTCAACGCCCTTGATCGTCACGTCGAGAGCGGCAAGCGCAATAAAGTCGCCTTCATCTGGGCCGCCGAAGAGGGCGATGCCAAGTTCAAAGAGCGCAAAATGACTTATGGCGAACTGCTGCGCCGCGTCAATCAGGCCGCTAACACGCTGAAAAACCTGGGCGTGAAAGAGGGCGACCGCGTCACGCTTTACATGGCATTGACGCCCGAACTGCCCATCGCGATGCTGGCCTGCGCGCGCATCGGCGCGATTCATTGCGTGGTTTACGCCGGTTTTTCGGCGCCCGCTCTCAAACAGCGCATCGAAGATTCGGGCAGTAAAGTCGTGATTTGCGCCGACTTGAGTTATCGTCGCGGCAAACGCGTTGACCTGAAAGGCATCGTTGACGAGGCCACGCGCGGCGTCAGTGTCGTCGAGAAGATTCTGGTTTACCGGCGCGGACACACGCCGCTCGAACTCAACGAGCCGCGCGAACTGGATTGGGACGAAACTTTGGACGCCCAATCGGACAAGTGCGAACCCGCCGTTTTGGATTCCGAGGCGCCGCTCTTTTACCTTTACACTTCGGGCACAACGGGCAAGCCCAAAGGCATCGTTCACGTTCACGGCGGCTTTATGGTCGGCACCAGTTACACCCAGCGCATCGCCTTCGATATGAACGATGACGATATTTTCTTCTGCACCGCCGATCCTGGCTGGATTACCGGGCATTCCTATGTGGTTTACGGGCCGCTGATTAACGGCGGCACGGTGCTTTTGGCCGAGGGCGCGCTCGATTATCCCGATGCCGGTCGCTGGTGGAGTTTGATCGAGAAGTATGGCGTCAATATCTTTTACTCGACGCCGACGGCGATTCGCGCGTTGATGCGTTTTGGCGAAGAGTTTCCGGCCAAATACGATTTGAGTTCGCTGCGCGTTTTGGGCACCGTCGGCGAACCGATCAACCCCGAAGCGTGGCTGTGGTATCACAAAAATGTCGGCAAGGGCGAGTGCCCGATTATCGATACCTGGTGGCAAACCGAGACCGGCCAATTTATGATGGGCACGGTTCCGAGTTACCCGGCCAAGCCGGGCAGTCCGGGCAAACCGTTCCCCGGCATTATCGCCGATGTGGTAGACAAAGAGGGCAACTCGGTCGAGGACGGCAAAGGCGGATTTCTGGTGATTAAAAGCGTGTGGCCCGCGATGATGCGCACGATTTACGGCGACGTTGACCGCTATAACAACTACTGGGAGCTGATTCCTGGGATGTATGCGGCGGGCGACGTGGCGACGCGCGACGAAGACGGCTACTTCCGCGTGATGGGCCGGGCCGACGACGTGTTGAACGTTTCGGGCTATCGTATCGGCACGGCGGATGTCGAAAGCGCGTTGGTTTCGCATCCTTCGGTGGCCGAAGCTGCGGTTGTCGGCAAGCCGGACGAGTTGAAGGGCGAAGTCATCAAAGCGTTCGTCATTCTGCGCGAAGGCCAGAGCGGCGGCGACGAGTTGGTAGCGGCTCTGCGCGCCCATGTGCGCGCCGAACTGTCGCCGATTGCGATGCCCGCCGAAATCGAGTTCGTCGAAGGTTTGCCCAAAACGCGTTCGGGCAAAATTATGCGGCGCGTTTTGAAGGCGAAAGAGCTGGGCGTCGAGCCAGGCGATGTTTCGACGTTGGAAGATTAGATCTAAGTTGTGGCGAGCGTTACGCTTTTCCCTCACCCCAACCCTCTCCCGGAGGGAGAAGGAGCTACGTCCCGGAAGGTCTGATTCTCCGGCACTGAATTGAAACGGCGAAGGAAGTTCTGAACGCTAAGATATTCTGGGACGTAGCTCCTTCTCCCTCCGGGAGAGGGTTGGGGTGAGGGAAAAGCGTAACGCTCACCACCTCCTATTGCAACTTCTGGAACGTCATCTTACGGCTCGGCCAACGGCGGCGGCGCATTGCCGGTGCCGGGCGCGCCCTGCGCTTTGGCTTCGTAGCGCGTTTTGCAGTTGGGGCACTGCGCGATTTCTGAAATTCCGCTAACCGGAATCGTCGGAATTACCCAATACAAAGTGATAAATTTCATGCCCTTCTTCTGCACGAACTGGCCGTTGTAGCCGCACTTGACGCAGCGCCAGACTTCGTTAGTCAACTGGCTGCCCCAGGCCCAAAATTTGATGCCGAAAATAATCATGTGAATTGATGCGAGGTCGAATTCGCTCTTGATATTACACGGCAAAAGAGTGGAGCTTGTCAATGATTAGAGACGATACCCATGAACATCCCATCGGTTAAAGGCACGATTGCGCGGCGCATTCTGGTGAACTTTCGCGCCGATGCCGATGTTGTCGCGGCAGGGCTCCCCTTCCCGTTTCGGCCCAAGTTGCAGCGCGATTTTGCCGTCGTCGGCATTTGCCTGATTCGCTTAGAAAAGATTCGGCCCGTGTTCAGCCCACTTTGCTGCGGCATCGCCAGCGAAAACGCTGCGCACCGCGTCGCCGTCGAGTGGGACGAAGACGGTCAAACGCGCGAAGGCGTCTTTATCCCGCGCCGCGATACCGATTCGCGCCTCAATCACTGGAGCGGCGGGCGCGTGTTTCCGGGCGAACATCACCTGGCGCGATTTGAGGTTCGCGAAACCGCCACCGAATTCGCCGTCGAGATGCGTTCGTGCGACGGCAGCACCGGGGCAAGCGTCGTCGGCACCATCGCGACAGCGTTGCCGCCCTCTTCAATTTTCGCATCGCTCGAAGAAGCCTCGGCGTTCTTCGAACGCGGTTGCCTGGGCTATTCGGCGCGCTGCGGTGAGAACAAGTTGGACGGATTGCTGCTGCAAACGCCCGCCTGGAAAGTCGAGGCGCTCGAAGTTTCGAGCGTGAGTTCGAGTGTATTCGATGACGAAAAGAAGTTTCCGTCCGGCACCATCGCGTTCGATCACGCGTTGCTGATGCGCGACATCGAACATCAATGGCACGCCGCCAAAGCGTTGTGAATTGTGGGATGCGCGTTGTGGGTGGTGAGTTATGGGTGACGAATTATGAGTGCGAACGTCTGAAAGAAAATGGGTGACGGGCGGAATTGACTTCGTGTAAGCGTCTCTTCCAAATCCATAACTCACCACTCACCACTCACGACCTGAATACTTAAAACGCTGCTTTAACCGATTGATGGGCCTCTCGAATAAATACCACGAACACGAAGCTACAGCGATATTGATCGCAATTAGCAACACAGCTTGTGTCACCGGTTCGGTGGGATAAGGAATTCTCAAAGCGCCGAATACATGGGGCACGATGACGGTCATGAACTTATGAAAGATGTAGAGTCCATAGCTGATTTGCCCCAGATAAAGCATTGGTTTCCAGGTCAGTAAACGCCCGGGAGCGCCTTTGAATCCGACGGCGGCGCGGTGAACGAGCCAGGCGAAAAACAGCGTGGCCGCCAGCGTGCCCGCGACCTGAACGAAGTAGTGGCTTTGCCAGAACAGACAACTGAGAATCGCCCCGCCAAAAGCGACAAAACCCAACCAATTGTAACGCTCATCGCGCGTTAAATCGTTGAATAATTCGGGCTTTTGTTGCCGGTAAAGCGCCAGCAGTGCCCCAATTCCCAGCGCGTCCAGACAAGCAATAGTTAAAACGAACAGAGGAATCGGCCCCAGTCCCGCCGCATATCCGACAACTTTGGAAAGTGGCGCGACCACAATAGCAGTTAAAATAGCGGGCCGCAGGTATTTGGTGGGGAGCCACAAAATAAGCCAGGGCCACACCAGATAAAACTGTTCCTCGACGGCCAACGACCAGAAATGCGAGGCGGGCCCAGGCCAACTGCCTTTGATGGCCACCAAAATGTTAGAGGTATAAGTGAGATGCCACAGCAGGTCTTCGCGGATTGGTCGAATATTCAACAGAGCCGCGCCCAGAACAACCAGATAAAACAGCGGCAATATACGCAATGCCCGCCGAATATAAAACTGGCGCAACTGGAGTTTGCGCTGGGCGTTCGCCTCACCGAAGTCCGCGTTCTCGCGACAGTTCAGCAGAATGCCGGTAATTAAAAATCCGCTCAACACAAAGAAGAGCTGCACGCCCCACTCGCCGACGGGCAAATCTATGCCGACGGCGCTGCCATAAAAATGCTGGAACATGACCGCCACTACGGCGAACGCGCGCAGACCGTCGAGCTGCGGCATATATTTCAGCCGCGCGGGAGCGACATCGGGCAGTATTACCGCAACAGGCCGTTCGCGAAGTTCAGTCATGGCAGAAAAACACGTCTTCCCCGCGCGTTCTTCTCGAATCGGGCGCATGGTGGGGGAGACGTTGTGTAAGCATACAAAACTCGGTGGCACTTTTATGACGTGTTGCCAAATATTTTGCCGCAGAATAATGCGACTCTCAACAAAACAGCGCACGGCTTTCGCCATGCGCTGCTGTTGAGTCACTATTTTTCTACTGACGCGGGCCGCCGAAGCCGCCCATGCCGCCGCGTGGTGCGCTATCGCCGCCGCCGTTGCCGCCACCGTCACCGCCGCGCGCCGGACGACTGCCGCCGCTTCCGCCTTCGCTACGTTGCGGACGACCGCCGCCTTCGCTACGCGCGGGGCGCGAACTGCCGCCGCCACCATCGGCGCGTTGCGGACGACCGCCACCGTTGCCACCTTCAGCGCGTTGCGGACGACCGCCACCGTTGCCACCTTCGGCGCGTTGCGGACGATCTCCACCGTTGCCGCCGCCGCTGTTGCCGCCGCCGCCTTCGCGTCCGCCGCCACGATTGCCGCCGCCACCTTCGCTACGCGGCGGCCGACCGCCACCTTCACGACCGCCGCCTTCACGACCGCCGCCACCTTCGCGTCCGCCGCCACCTTCGCGTCCGCCGCCGCCACGATTGCCGCCGCCACGATTGCCACCGCCGCCGCGATTTCCACCGCCGCCGCCACGATTGCCGCCGCCTTCGTCGTCGCCACCGTCGCGCGGGCCGCGCTCCTGATAGCCTTCGGGTTTGGGAAGCAACGCTTTGCGGCTCAAATTGGTGCGGCCCTGATCGTCAATTTCGTTGACGACAACCTTCACTTCATCGCCGACGCTCAACACCGCTTCGACCGATTCCACATATTCCCACGCCAGATCGCTGATGCGAATCAGGCCTTCTTTGCCGGGCAGAATCTCGACGAACGCGCCGAAGTTCATCAGGCGCGTCACGGTTCCGGTGTATTCCTCGCCCAGCTCGACATCCTGCGTCATGTCGCGAATGATCTTGGCGGCCTGCTCGCCGCCCTCGGCTTTGAGGCTCGAAATGAAGATAGTGCCGTCGTCTTCGATGTCAATTTTGGCGCCCGTCCGCTCAACAATCGAACGGATCATTTTACCGCCGGGGCCGATGACTTCGCCGATGCGATCAACCGGAATGTTGACCGTCAAAATGCGCGGCGCGTATTGCGACAGCTCTTCGCGCGGCGTTTCGATGGCGCTCTTCAACACGTCCAAAATCTTCATGCGAGCATCGCGCGCCTGGGTAAAGATCGGAACGATCATCTCGATGGGCAGATATTTCGCCTTGGTATCGAGCTGAATCGCCGTAATGCCCTCGGTCGTGCCAGCGACTTTAAAGTCCATGTCGCCATAGAAATCTTCGATGCCCGCGATGTCGGTGAGAAGCGTATATTCGTCGCCCTCTTCCTTAATCAGGCCAATCGAAATGCCCGCGACCGGCGCCAGAATCGGCACGCCCGCGTCCATCAAAGCCAGCGTCGAACCGCAAACGCTCGCCATCGAAGTCGAACCGTTGGAGCTTAAAACTTCCGACACGCAACGTAAGGTATAAGGAAAGTCGAGCTGCGTCGGCAGAACCGGAACCAGAGCTTTCTCGGCCAGAGCGCCGTGGCCGATTTCGCGCCGACCGGGGCCACGGAGGGGACGGGTTTCGCCGACCGAATAAGGCGGGAAGTTATAGTGATGCAGGTAGCGACGCTTCTCTTCGTCGTCGAGGCCATCAATGATTTTCTCTTCGCCGGGGCTGCCCAGCGTGGCAATCGTCAAAACCTGAGTTTCACCGCGCGAGAACAAACCGGTGCCATGCGTGCGCGGCAGAATATCCACTTTCGCGGTCAATTCGCGCAGATCGCCCACGCCGCGACCGTCGGGACGTTTGCCTTCTTCGAGAATCATCGCGCGCGTGTATTTGGAAGCCAACTGCTCCCACGCCGCGCCCAGATAGGACATCTCGTCGCCCAACTCGTCCTTGAGTTCCGCCTTGACTTTATCTTTGAGCGAATCCAGAGCCTCGCCGCGCTCGGCCTTGACCTGCGTTCCGACGGCGGCTTTGAACTCCGCGCCGTATTTGCTTTCGATGGCGTTGATAACGCTGTCGGGCACCTTGGAAATAATCATTTCCACTTTCGGCTTGCCGACTTTCTTTTGCAGTTCGTCCTGCAAATCTAACACGGGTTGAATCAGGCGCATCGCCAGTTCGTGGGCTTCGGCCATCTGATCTTCCGTAACCTGATTGGCGCCCGCCTCGATCATGCAGATGCCCTCGGTGCGCGCCGAAACCACCAGTTCCATGTCGCCTTCCTCGATCTCCGCATGTGTCGGGTTGACGACGAAATCACCATCGAGCATTCCGATTTTGACGCCCGCAATCGGGCCTTCAAACGGAATATCCGAAATCTGCAACGCCGCCGATGCGCCGATTAAGCCGACGATATCCACTTCGTTTTCGCCGTCGTAGGCCAGAGTGGTGACGACGATTTGCACGTCGTTGAGGGCGCCTTTGGGAAATTGCGGGCGAATCGAACGGTCAATCAGGCGACCGTTGAGGATGGCGTCTTCGCCGGGGCGAGTTTCGCGGCGCACGAAGCGCGAACCGGGCATTTTGCCGGCGGCATACATCCGCTCTTCGTAATCGACGGTGAGCGGAAAAAAGTCCATGCCAGGACGGGGCGAACGGGCCATCGTCGCGGTGACGAGGACGATGGTTTCGCCGTATTGCACCGTGACGGCGCCGTTGGCCTGCGGGGCCAGAAGGCCGGTTTCGATGCTGAGGGTGCGTCCGCCCCATTCGAGCGAGACGCTGTGTGGTTGTATTGCCATTCTATATTTTCCTTTGGGAGCAATCCGCTTTTATTGCGAACCGCGAGCGTAAGCGACCGGCTAAGTTATAATTTCTTACACCTATAACTTAGCCGGTCGCTTACGCTCGCGGTTCGCAATAAAAGCGGATTGCTAAAGATGCCGTATGAAACGCGAAAAGTCTCGAAAACGCGAATGGTTTTCGAGATGACGCTGAGCTTCACGGCATGATGATTAGCGGCGCAGGCCGAGCTTGCCGATGATGGCGCGATAGCGCTCGACATCGTTCTCTTGCAGATAGCGCAGCAGGCGGCGGCGGGCGCCGACCAGTTTCAAGAGGCCCAGGCGCGAGGCGTGGTCTTTTTTGTGCGACTTGAGGTGGTCGGTCAGGTAATTGATGCGCGAGGTATGAAGCGCAATCTGAACTTCGGGCGAGCCGGTGTCGCCGTCATGTTTCTGGTGTTCGCGCATGATCGCGCCTTTGTCGAATTCAGCTACTGTCATGATTTTCTCTTTCGGGTTATTTTCCTTTGGGTTTTACGCCAACTCATTTTAGCAGAGTTGAGCAAGTGGGGCAAATAGTAAGGACAACAAAAAGCGCGGACGCTTTCGGGAGCCTCCGCGCTTTGGGTTTAAACCGTCGTATTGTCCTGGTCGCGAACCGAGACTTGGCCGCTTTTCTTGCCGTCGCCGGTGGCTTCGTTCCAATCGGCTTCGTCGGCCTGTTTGCTGGGATCGTCGGCATTGAAATCTTTCATGCCGGTTTGTCCGGTGCCCAAACCTTCGCCCGGCGTTTGTCCTTCGGGTAAATGGAACTTCAGGCCGTCGGTGCCGGTGTCTTCTGTGTTGGTTGCTTTGGTGGGATCGGGATTCATAGTGGTCTTAGGTGGTGGCAGAATTCATACCGAAACGGAAAACGCGAACGTTTTTCCCTTACTGCCCCGCCTTCGCCGGCGCAAACGGCACCGTCACGTTCTGCCCGCTCGTGATAATCGCGCCGACGTTGGGCGCGATTTTGCGCGCATATTCGTATTGCGTAATCTTCGAGTTGGCCGCAATCGCCTTGCCCTTCAACTCGATGGCGCGGGCGTCGCCGCGCGCTTGCAGAATCTGAATCTGCTTCTCGATTTCGGCTTTGTTCAACACATAATTCATGCGCTGCGAGTTCTGCTGAGAGATCTGCTTTTGCTCGATGGCGGCGGCGTAAGCGTCGCTGAAACGCAGGTCGCGCAACAGCACTTCATCAAGGATAATGTCACTGTCGGCCAACGATTCCTTCAGGCCAACGGCGATGCTCTGCTCGATGACTTCGCGCTTGGCGGAGTAAACATCGCTGACCGGATATTCGGCGAAAATGACGCGCGTCTGCGAAAGCGCGTTGGGCCGAATCACTTTATTGACGTAGTCCGGCCCAATACTCTGGTGCAAATTGGCGACTTTGGCCGGATCGGGATGGTAACGCACCGACAGATCGACCTTCACCGATTGACCGTCCGAGGTTAAAGCGGACAGCGAATCGTCGCCCTTGACTTCGCCTTCCCACTGCGTCGCGCTCATGGTGTAGGTTTGGGTGCGCACGTCATACAAAATGACGCTCTGCACGAAGGGCATCACGAAGTGAATGCCCTCGCCCAACTGCCGGTTGAGCGTGCCGCCCGACAGCGAGAAGACCACGCCCCGCTCTCCGGCGGGCACGGTCACGAATGGATTGAACAACACCAGCACCAGAAGGAGGACGCCGATGGAAATTAAATATTTTTTCATTTTTGAATGGTTTGAGTTATGAAACGTTATGCGAGGTTTTCCCTCGCCCGGCTGAGCTACGCGAAGTCGGGTGAGGAAAAAACGTCGCGCAATTTACTGAGCGGGCGGAGCGGGCGGCGCGGGCGCCATTGGTTGCGCCGAATTATTTTCGTCCGCCGCCACAATTGTTCCGGGCGCAACGTCGCCCATGTTGACGATGGTTTTGTTATCGGTCACAATCGTCTTCACATTTGATGGCAAGTTTTGCACATATTCGTATTGCGTCAGGCCTGGATTGGCCGACAGCGCGGCGGCCTTGAGGCGGATCGATTCGGCCTCGCCTTCGGCTTCGATGATCTTGCGGCGGCGCTCCTTTTCGGCGCGGTCGCGCTCGTATTCCATGCGTTGCACGTCCTGCTGCGCGACCTGCTTTTGCTCGACCGCCTGCTGGAACTGCGGCGAAAACGCCACATCGCGCAAAAGCGCTTCGTCCAGAACGATGTAGCTTTTGGCGAGTTCGCGCCGCAAACGCGCGTCAATCTGCGTGATGATGTCGGCGCGCTTGGAGCCGTAAACATCAACGACCGGATACTGCGCAATAATCATACGCACATCCGAGCGCACTTCGGGACGCACCACCTTCGCCAGATAATCCGGCCCGATTTCTTGGTGCAACTTCCACACTTGTTGCGGGTCGGCGTGAAAACGCACGCTCATTTCCAGCGAAACCGGTTGACCGTCCGCCGTCAGCGCCTGGAGGGCGTCGTTGGAGTTGCCCGCCTGTTGATTGGCCTCGGTCGAACTGCCGCTCATGGTGTAGGTCTGGGCCTTGACATCGTAGGTCGTGGCGCGCTGCACCCAGGGAATAATGGCGTGCAAACCTTCGCCCAGTTGGCCGGGTTGCACGCCGCTAAAGCGATTAAAAATCACCGCGCGTTCGCCCGCGCCGACCAGAACAAACGGCCAGATTAGCGGCAGAATCAGCACCAAAGCCACGAGCGGAATAATCAATCGAGGCAACAGCGATTCCAGGCGAGCGTTGTTCGAGTTACGTTTTGGCTCATCAGGAAATTTGAGCAGAGAATCGAAATCCATATGTTTTAACCGACGCTTAATATGGCCGTGTCATCCCTTTATTTTCCCATAACCACGCGTGAGGGTTGCTGCTGCGGCGCATTTTCCTCACAATTCGCCTGACCCGATGGACGTTTCTCTTTGCAGCATTACCGTTACTGCGAAGCGAGTCGCCCCCGAATTTGCCAGGAGATTCGGTCATGGGTTTTCCTCTCTTTACTGTCGGCGTTTTTCGCAAGCGGGAACAACATCCGCGCCCGCGACATTGTAACCCTGAACAATTCATTGTTCGATGGAACTCGAACAATCGAAGAATGTCAGATAGACTGGGAAAACGAGGACACACATTATGAGCGAAACACGCAACGTCATTATCATCGGCAGCGGGCCTGCCGGTTACACCGCCGCGCTTTACACGGCGCGCGCCAATCTGAAACCGCTACTCATCGCGGGCAGTGCCGACAAGAAAACCGCGCGCATCAAGGGCGGCCAATTGATGGCGACTTCGGACATCGAGAACTTCCCCGGCGCCATCGGAACCAGCGTTGACCTGGACACTTTCGCCTTTCTGGAAGGCGACGAGCAAAAGGCCGCATTGCAAGACGTCAAAGGTCTGAGCGGCCCGCACCTGATGACGCGCATGGAAATGCAGGCGCGTCACTTCGGCACCGAAATGCTCGAAGAATTCGTCACCGAGGTGGACATTTGCTCCAAGCCTGGCGAGCTTTACACCGTCACGACTGAGACCGGCAAAACGTTTCAGGCGCGCGCTTTGATTATCGCGTCGGGCGCGGCGGCCAAGACGATGGGCATCGAGGCCGAGGACAAGTTCTTCGGCCAGGGCGGCGGTGTTTCGACCTGCGCGACCTGCGATGGCCATTCGTATCGCGGCAAAACCGTCGCGGTCGTGGGCGGCGGCGATTCGGCGATGGAAGAGGCGTCGTATCTGGCCAATCTGGGCATTGACGTGCATCTGATTCACCGACGCGACGAGTTCCGCGCCTCGCGCATTATGCTCGACCGCGTGAAGAAAAACCCGAAGATTCATATTCACGAGTTCAGGCAAATCGTGGATTTGTTGGGCAAACCGCATCCTTTAGCGGAAACGTCAAAGTTCTTCGCCGACAAAGAGGTTTTGCGCGCCGCCGTGATGGAAGACCCGCGCGACGGCAGCCGCGAAGAGTTAGCAGTGGACGGCGTTTTCGTGGCGATTGGGCACACGCCCAATACCGGAGTTTTCGCCAATCAACTGAAGATGGACGAATCGAAGTATCTGGAGCGCGACCGTCATATGCGCGCGATTCCTTCGATTAACGCGTGCAACCACAAGATGCACGGCATGGATTATGTGCCCGGCATTTTCGTGGCGGGCGACGTTTCGGATCACATGTATCGCCAGGCGATTACTGCGGCGGGCATGGGCTGCATGGCCGCGATTGAAGCCGAGCGTTACATCGCCGAGAAGCTGGCCGAATGGGAAGGTGTCGAGGGCGATGTGGACACTTCGCTCGAAAGCATCGGCGTCTCGCACTGGAGCAACAACATGGACATCGCGGGCGAAAAGCCGGTCGTCGGGAAAATCGAAGAAGCGGCGAGCGTTTAAGCGTTCGGTAAGCTACTCGTAGAGACGACAATTTATCGCGTCTAAAACGCGCGACTTGCTTCGACGGGGCGGTGACTGCACCTTTTTAGACGCGATGAATCGCTGTCTCTACGAAATTCAATCAACAGAACAGCAAAAGGCGGTTGCAGAAATCTGCAACCGCCTTTTGCTGTTCTGTTAGCTTTATTATTTATTTGCGTTAAACTCCGCTTTCGATGCCGAAGAGGTGGTATTGTTATGGTGCCTCACAGTCCCGAAACCGATAAATTCTTCGATACGTTGCCGATCTTCTGCGATTTGACGCCGTTGCAGTCGGAGCAGGCGCGCGCAGTTTTGAGCGTGCTGCGCGTCGAGGCGGGACACACGTTGATGGCCGCCGCTACATCGGGCGATATGGTTTACATCGTGGCCGAGGGCTCGGTCAAAATCTATGCGGCTTCCGATTTCGACGAGGGCGAGATGCTGTTGGGATTGCGCGGCCCCGGCGAAGTTTTGGGCGAGATGAGCGTTCTCGACGGCCAGAGACGTTCGGCGACGGTCATCACGCAGGAACCGACGATTTTGTTTTGCCTGACGCACGCCGATTTCTGGGATATTTTGTGGGAGATGCCGCCGATTCCCTATAATCTGATGCGCTCGCTGACTCAGCGCACGCGCGTGCTGACTTCGCAGGTTCAGGCGTTTTCGTCGCTCGATGTGCAGGGCCGTCTGGCGCGCGAACTGCTGATTCTGGCGCAAGAATACGGTCGGCCCTACCCCGACGAAGGCGAAAACGCCCGACTGATTCCGTTTCAACTCAAACAGACCGAAATCGCCGCTATGATTGGCGCGACGCGCGAACAGGTCAATCAGCTTTTGTCGTCGTGGCGACGACGCGGCTTCATCGCCCGTGACCGCGTGCGTGGCGCTCACATCGTGGTGTGCAACGACGAGGCGTTGCGCAAGTTTTATCAGCGAAAGGCGTAGATGTTCGGGCTTATACAGAAAGCGCCACCGTTTTCCCTCACCCGCCTTCGCGGAGCTCAGAACTGCCTTGGCTTCGCCAGGCGACCACTCCCGAAGGGAGAAGGAAGTTCGCAGCTATCATCGAAAAGAGCTTTCTTGGAAGTTTCGCCTGAGTAACCTTCTCCCTTCGGGAGTGGTCGCCTGGCGAAGCCAAGGCAGTTCTGAGCTCCGCGAAGGCGGGTGAGGGAAAACGGTGGTGTTATCTTCAACGAAAATTAAAATGAACGCGCACACTTCGGACGCCACGATGCGGCCCGATTTGCCGCAGGGCCGGTTGGCGTTGGTGTTCACCGACATCGAAGGTTCGACCCGACTGTTGCAGGCTTTGGGGCCGCAGTATCCGGCGCAACTCGCGGCGCACCGGCGCATTTTGCGCGCCTCGTTTGCGGCGCATCGCGGCGTCGAAGTGGACACGCAGGGTGACGCGTTTTTCGCGGTATTTAGCGCGGTCAACGACGCCATCGTTGCCGTCGTGCAAGCGCAACGCGAGCTGCACGATTTCGATTGGCCGACGGGCTTTCCGTTTCGCGTTCGCATCGGTCTGCACTGCGGCGAGCCGAAGCGCACCGGCGAAGGTTATGTCGGCCTCGACCTGCACCGTTGCGCGCGCCTGATGAACGCCGGACACGGCGGCCAAATTCTGTTGTCGGGCGAGGCTGTCCAGGACGCGGGCACGTTGGCAAAAGATGCCGAATTGCGCGATATGGGCGAGCATCGCCTGAAAGGTTTGCCGCATCCCGAGCGGATATTCGAGTTGCGCGTGAGCGGTCTGCGCGCCGATTTTCCGCCGCTCCGCACCATTGACAATCGCCCACATAATCTGCCCGCGCATCTGTCGCCGATTGTGGGCCGCGAACGCGAAATTGCCGCGTTGCGCGCCCAGCTTGAGGCGGGCGCCAGCCTGATTACTTTGCTTGGGCCAGGCGGAACCGGCAAAACTCGATTGTCGCTGGCCGTCGCCGCCGCGACGCGCGATTTGTGGCCCGATGGCGTCTTCTTCGTGCCGCTCGCGCCCATCGCCGCGCCCACCGATGAGGATGCGAGCGACGCCATTCGCGATGTCATCGAAGACGCTATCGCGGGCGCCGTCGCACATGCGTTGAACCTGCGCGACGACGGTTCGCAAACTCTGGCGGAGCGAGTGCCGCTTTATCTTCAAGAGCGGCGCATTTTGCTGGTTTTGGACAACTTCGAGCATCTCGTCGGCGGCGCTAAGGTCGTGGCGGATTGGCGCGAGCGGTGCCCGAAACTGGCGATACTCGCCACCAGCCGCATTCCACTGCACCTGCGCGGCGAACGCCAATTTCCCGTTTTGCCGTTGGCTTTGCCCGCGTGCGAAACGTTGACGGAGCGCCGAACGCGACGCGAGCGCCGAACGAAACACGAAAAAAGAACGTTGTCTGCCCGCCGCACATTGCACGACCGCCGCACGATTTTCGGCATGGCAACGCTGTCGCGCTTTGGCGCGCTGGCGCTGTTTGTCGAGCGGGCGCGCGCCGTCAAACCCGACTTCGTTATGGACGAGGCCAACGTGGCCACTATCATCGAAATTTGCGCGCGGCTCGACGGCTTGCCGCTCGCCATCGAACTGGCGGCGGCGCGCATCAAGCTGTTGCCGCCCGCCGCCCTGTTAAAGCGACTGGACAACGGCCTGAATTTTCTGACCGGACAGGTGCGCGATGGGCTGGGCCATCATCAGACGTTGCGCGCGGCGGTGGGTTGGAGCTACGATTTGCTCGATGACGACGAAAAACGCCTGTTTCGTCGTCTGGCGGTGTTTCGCGGCGGCTTCGATTTAGCGGGCGCCGAGCAAGTTTGCGCCGCGCCCGTCGGCGCCGAAACTGGGGCGGATGCGCTCGATGTGTTCGAGGGCGTGGCGTCGTTGCTCGACCAGAGTTTGCTGATGCGGCGCGACGAAGTCGAGGGTGAATCGCGTTTTCTGATGCTTGAAACGATTCGCCAATTCGCCTGGGCAAAGCTGGGCGCTTGCGACGAAAGCGAGCCGATGCGCGAACGGCATCTACGTTGGTGCCAGAGCGCGACCGACGCGCGCAACGCCGAAATGCGCGGCGACTTCGGGCGCGCGCTACGGCTGTTTCGGGCGGAAGCCGATAACTGGCGCGCCGCCTGGAACTGGAGCCTTGCGGCGCGTCCCAACGCGGCGCTACAGTTGGCCGCGAACGCCGCGTTGTTGTGGAATCGCGCGGGCAGCACCAGCGAAAACTATCAGAGACTCGAAGCCTCGCTACGCGCCGCGCCCGATGGCGAGATAAAATCTCGCGGTCGCGCTTTACAATTTATGGTTCAGACGGATCGCAATCGGGCGGACTGGGAACATTACTACGCGCATCTGGAACAGTTGGAACTACTCGCGCACAAAACCGATTTGCCAGAGTTTCAAGCGGTTGCGCTCGACCATCGCATGTGGAATACCGTCGGCACCCGAAAACCGTTGAAGGCGCTGGAACAGGGTGACGCCATTCTTCGATTGCGCCACGAGTGCGTGGCGCGCGCGCAACATCTGGGCGCTTCAGAAATCGCGCGGTGCGAGGACGAACTGCTGGACGCCATGATCTTACATGTCGAGATTTTAGTCGGAGCTGGCGATATGGACGCGGCCTGGACGCTCATGGAAGAGAGTCTGGCGGCCAAACGCACGTCGGGCGATGCGGGCGGGCTGAATCTGGCGCTGTGTAAATATGCTCAACTGCTGGCCCTGGGCGGGCGCCACGACGAAGCGCGCCCGGTCGCCGAAGAGTTAGTGCGGCGCGTGCAGTCCCTCGGCGACCGCTCGCTTTCGCTGGCTTTTTATCTCCACGACGCCGCAGAAATCGTGCTGCAACAGGGCGATCTGGCGCGCGCGCTCGAATGGTTGAGCGCCAGTTACGCCGTCTGCAAAGAGAACGATTCTACGCTGGGCTTTCTGCTCATCTTGCGTGACCTGAGTTATTTGCACGCGCAAACGGGCCACTGGGATTTGTTCGCGCGCCTGTTGGGAGCGATGGATATCACCGGCGCCTGGAACAACGCGGCCCGTCCCGACGCCAACGAGCTGCCGCCCGACGCCAACGAAAGCGCCGCCCGCGCCGCGTTGGGAGACGCCGCGTTCGAGGCACAGCGCACCGCCGGAACGAGGATGGGCACTCATCCGGCCATCGAAGCGGCGCTCAGGGACGAATGGTTGCCGCAGACTAACGCAGGATAATGGTCTAATACCAAGTGCGTTAGCATTACCCATGAACCGCGCAACCGCGCGCGTAAGCAAGTCGGCCCGCTTCGCAACTTGGCGGATTTTACGAGAGGTTGTCTTCAAAAGTTGAAGCGGGCCGACTTGCTTACGCGCGCGGTTCAGTGGGCCAACCTACCCAGTTATACCAAGTCCGGCTTCTGAGTTCATGAACCGCGCGCGTAAGCAAGCGGGCCATAACGCTCAGGGCAACGTTGAACTGTTCTCGCAATTACAATGGCCCGCTTGCTTACGCGCGCGGTTCATGAACTCAGAAGCCGGACTTGGTATTAGATCACGATGACAATTTCAGGCATCGTCATCCTGAATGGTAAACGCCGGATAAGCGCCTGCCGCGTTTTTGCGCGCCAGGGCATCCAAACGCATTGATTTGACGTGACCATCACAAAATAAAACGACGGTCGAGGCCGGATGGCGCTCGACCAGGTAATCCATGTAGCGCAACCCCGACGGATCAACTTCGACATCGGCCTGATCGGACTTATCTTCCCAGGCGAACTCGAAATGCGAGGCGGTATCGCCGACCCAAACGCAACCCGCCGCATCGCCCATCGCCGCCAGACTGGTGTTGCTTTCGCCCGCCGGAGATTGCTCGAAGTCTTCGTCGCCATAGTAAGACGCGTTGATGGCGTAGGAACCGAATTTGTAAGCGTCGCGAAACCGATAAGGGCCATACGAAAGCGGGGCAACCGGAGCCGCCGGATAAGAGCCGTGACTGGGATAATTAAAGACCTGCTCGCTTTTGGCGTAGGGCTGAATCGCGTCCATCCACTTGTAACGGTCGGTCGCGTTGCTGCCGCCGCTCCAACTGCCGCTCCCGCTACCATACCAGGCGCGCACCAGTTTATCGTCGTAATCCCCGATGTATTGCAACAGTCCGAGCCCGATCTGCCGCAGGTTCGATTGGCAACTCGAACGCCGCGCGTTTTCTCGCACGCGCGCAAAAACCGGAAATAAAATCGCCGCCAAAAGTGCGAGAATGGCGATGACGACCAAAATTTCGATCAGAGTAAAACCAGTTCTGGCGGGCCAATCCCCGCGTGAGTGCGAAAGTGAAACCAACATCAATACCTCCCCTGCATAAATGTGAAACTATTATATTCTATGTATCAATAAATATCAAGTCAGAGTCAATTTTCAATAGCGACTTGACATTTCAAAAATACTTTTGCCAAAGCAAAAAACTTGACTGACAACAAGTTTCGCGATGCAAAACGGGGCTTCATTTTCCGACGCGCGCGAATTTAAAACGCCGCTATAAGCATTTGGGCGTGACTGGCGCGCGCCAAACGCGTTATATTAAGGAATACATGAGCACTTCTGGCCCCTACAATCGCAAGAACCCGTTTCCCGCGCATCTGGCGCGCACCGTCGTTTTGACCGGCGATGGTTCGAGCAAAGATACCCGTCACTTTGAAATTGACCTGACCGGCTCCGGCATCACATACCTGCCCGGGGATTCTTTGGCGGTGCAGCCGCTTAACGATCCCAAAGTCGTGGATGACATCATCGGCATCCTCAAGCTCGACCCCGCCGAAATCGTCGGCGAAGGCGACGACGCCTGCACGTTGCGCGAGGCGCTGATTTCCAAATACGCCGTCACCGCGCCCGCGCCGCAATTGCTCAAGGCCATCGCCGCCATCGCGCCGCATTCGTCGTTCGCGCACTTGTTGGACTCCGATAAAAAAGTCGAGTTGGCCCAATATCTGTGGGGCCGCGAGATCATTGACCTGTTGAGCGAGCATTCCGAACTTAGCTTCACCGCGCCGGAATTTATCAAGCTGTTGCGCAAGTTGCAGGTGCGCTTGTATTCGATTTCATCGAGTCTGGCGGCGTGCCCCGAATCGGTTCATCTCACGGTCGCGACGGTTCAATACGAGAGCTTTGGCCGCATGCGTCAGGGCGTGGCGTCGGGCTGGATGGCCGGACGCATTGACGAAGCGACGCCAATTCCCTGCTTCATCACGCCCAACAACAAGTTCCGTCTGCCCGAACCTGCGGCGGACGTGCCGATTATCATGGTCGGGCCTGGCACGGGCGTGGCGCCGTTTCGCGCGTTTGTGCAGGAGCGCCGCGTGACCAACGCCAAAGGCAAGGCCTGGCTGTTCTTTGGCGAGCAGCATCAAAGCTCGGAGTTCTTCTACGAAGACGAGTGGGAAGCGGCGATGAAAGACGGTTCGCTGACCAAACTGACGACGGCGTTTTCGCGCGATCAGGCGCACAAAATTTACGTTCAGCATCGCATGATCGAAGAGGGGGCGCAGTTGTGGCAATGGCTCGACGAAGGCGGTATTTTTTATGTCTGCGGCGACAAAACGCGCATGGCCGCCGACGTGGACGCGGCGCTGCACGAAGTCATTCACCGTCACGGCGGCAAAACCGAAGAGGAAGCCGCCGAATATGTCGAGGCGATGAAGAAAGAGCACCGTTATCATCGCGACGTTTATTAAGGAGTGGAGCAGCAGAGAGCGGGACGCGATTCACTCGCGTCCCGTTTTTTTGTGACAACCTCTTCCATTGGAGGATTTGCGCAGAAAGCGCAAATCCTAATTCAACAATCGTGCGATAAGTGGGCAACGGCAATTTCAGTGAGTAACCCTTATCATCCGGGTAAATCCCTCGCCTCGATTGTCACGGTTTGCCTTCGAGCGCTCACTTAATTTTCGCGCTTCCAATGTCCCTTCCCCGCCGCTATGCCCTCTCGTATGACGTCGAATTTTCGCGCTCTCAGGTGTGGGAATTGTTGGCGCATACCGACCGTTTGAACCGGCAAATCGGGTTGGCGCCGGTTTTTTACGAAGAGTCCACCACCGACGAATTTGGCATTTATCGTCCGGCACGCGCACGCTTTGCTGGCTTGTGGATGAAATGGCGCGAATACCTGTTTCAGTGGGAGCAAAACGAACGTTACACCGTCGTGCGGCGCTACGCCAAAGGCCCGATTGCCTCGTTTGAGGGCGGGTTGGAATTGGAGGCGTTGGGCGAAAACAGCACGCGCCTGACTTTGTGGAGTCGCATGGGCGGGCGCGGCCCCGTCGGACGCATTTTGGTGCCGCTTATCGCACAGCGATTCTTGCGCCGCTCCATCAGTTTCTGCCAAAGCGTTTTTATCGAAGGTGAGCCGCCACCCAAGCCGTTCGCGCCGCCGCCACACGCGCGCGAGTGGAATCCGAGTGCATTGGAAAGCGGCATCGCGCGTTTGCGCAAAATGCCCATCGAAGACAACTATGCGCTCGAACTGCAACGCTTTATCGCCGGGGCGGGCGAAGACGAAGTCGCCGCGATTCGACCGTTCGAGTGGGCCGACGCGCGCGGGCTCGACCGGCATCAGGCATTGCGCACCTGTCTTTACGCGGTGCGCGTGGGGCTGCTCAACCTGCGCTGGGCAATGATGTGCCCCAACTGTCGCGTTTCCAAGAGCGACGTTTCGAGTCTGGCGCAGGTCGCCGAAACCGTTCACTGCGAATTGTGCGGCGTCAATTACGACCTCAACTTCGACCGCTACGTCGAACTGCGCTTCGCCGTTCATCCCTCCGTGCGCGTGGCTTCGAGCGATATTTACTGCGTCGGCGGCCCGTTTCACACGCCGCACATCGTCGAGCAGGTCACCATCGAACCCGGCAAAACTCACTCGTTTCGGCTGCAACAACCCGCGCCGGTGCGGGTGCGCGTCATCGGTTTCAATCACAGCATGGACGTGGACGAAGACGATGCCGGAAGTCTGTTCACGCTTTCCGACGCGGGCTGGAAAGCAGACAATTGCGCCGACGCGGGAACCGATCCGCATCTGTGCATCGCCAACGCGACGGGGGCGCCGTTCGCGGTCGCGCTGGAGAAGCGCGATTGGGACAGTTCGGCGGTGACGGCGGCGCGCGTGACGGCGTTGCAAGAGTTTCGCGACCTGTTTTCGAGCGAAGTTCTGGCGCCGGGCCGTCAGGTCGCGGTCGAGAACGTCACCTTATTCTTCTCCGACCTGAGCAACTCGACGGCGCTTTACGAAGAGATCGGCGACGCTCCGGCCTACGGTCGCGTCGGCAGTCACTTCGATTTTCTGACGCGCAACATTATGGAAGGCGGCGGCGCCGTCGTCAAGACGATGGGCGACGCGGTGATGGCGGTTTTCCTGCGCCCCGAAGACGCGGTCGCGACGGCGATCAAGGTGCAACAACAGTTTCGAGAAGTCGCCGAAACCTTGAGCGATAAAGGCGAAGTCGCGCTCAAAATCGGGCTGCACTGCGGGCCGGTATTGGCGGTTAATTCCAACGAACGCTTGGATTATTTCGGTCGCACCGTCAACATTGCGGCGCGCGCGGTTGGCGTCTCCAACGGCGGCGACGTGATTCTGACCGGCGAAGTGTGGAACTCGGACGAAGTCAAGGCTTTGGTGGAGCGCCAGAAGTTGCGCACGCAACAGTTCCAGACCACGCTACGCGGCATCGAATTTTCGCGCGAACTGGTGAGATTGCAGCCGTGAAGTGGGCCTTTTTTACCTGAGAGTTGCGCAGTTGAAGCCTTGCCAGTGAACCGCGCGCGTAAGCAAGCGGGCCATAACGCCCGCGACAAACTTGGACTTTGTCGAAGGCATAACGGCCCGCTTGCTTACGCGCGCGGTTCACAGATAATGCCAACTCACCTGACGTAACTCCTACTATCCACAAAAGCACCTGCATAACTTTGAACGGCAACGTTAGGCGCGCTTGTGTGTCCGCGAAACCCAATCGCTACACTATCGCCGCCGATGCCCGCGCTTCCCTCCCCTTCCATCGCCGCCGCGCCGTCAATTTCCCTCGCTCTGCCGATTCAGCGCCTCGAAATTCTCGCGTTCGATGGGCATTTCTTCGCGCGCGCCCAGAGCGGCGATTTTCGCGGTGTTGCCGCGCTCAATCATTGGACGCCCGCCCTGCTTTCGCTGTGGCAAAACATCGTGTTGCCCTTCTGGATGGGCCGCGACGCGCGCGATTTGACCGCCGACATCGCGGCCATCGCCCGCTTAGACCGCCATTACAAACTGGCGAGCGCGCCGTTTTGGACGGCAGTCGCGGGCGTCGAACTGGCCTTATGGGATTTGCTCGGCCAGGCCAGTCAAAGCAGCGTCGCCGCGATGTTGAACAACAAACCGCGCCAGAAAGTGCCGGTTTATCTGTCGAGTCTGCGCCGCGATACCAGCGCCGACGCCGAAGTCGAATGGCTGAGTGAAGCCGTCGCGCGCACCGGTGCAAAAGCAGTCAAAGTCAAAATTGGCGGGCGTTTGCGCTGGGACGCGCAAACCGAGGCGCGCGACCGCGAACTGTTGAAGTTGGCGCGCGGGCAATGGGGCGAAAAATTCACCGTTTACGTTGATGCCAACGGTTCGTTCGAGATGGGCAAAGCCATCGAAGTCGGCGCGCTGTTGCACGAACATAAGGTCGCGTGGTTCGAGGAGCCGTGCGATTGGGAAGATTTCGAGGCAACGCGCGCGGTCGCGGTTGGGGTGCAACTGCCGGTCGCGGGCGGCGAGCAGGACAGTTCGTTTGCCAAATGGAAATGGCTGCTGGAAAACTGCGCGCTCGACATCGCGCAGCCCGACCTGAGTTACAACGGCGGATTAACGCGTTGTTGGCAGGTCGCGCAGTTCGCGGCGCAGTTGGACGTTTCGACGACGCCGCATTCGCCCAAGAGCGGCGCGGAGGCTCTGCCCGCGTTGCACTTCGCGGCGGCGCTGGAAAAACCGGCGCCCTTTCTGGAATGGGACGCGCGTTTACCCGATCCGCCGTCGTGGTTTAATACGCCGCTCGAAGTGAGCAAAGGCGCCGTGACGTTGCCCAAAGGCGCGGGCTGGGGCGCGGTTTACGACGAAAAAATTTGGAAGAGGGCGGAAATTTTGGCGACGGCGAGCGTCTAAGCACTGATGAAATTTCGTGGACTAACCCTACTCGTCGTCGGATGTTGCGGCATCGCCTGGGCCGCCGACAATCCGGCGCCCGCGCCCAAACTCACGCCGATTGCGGCGGACGCACAAGCGGGGCCGCACGCGTCGGCGTTCGCGCCGTTGGCTTACTTCAACCAGAACTGCGCGCGCTGTCACGGTGAATTCGGCTCGTTTTATGGCGACGACATGGGCAAAGACCGTGACGATGCCAGTTTGCGCGAAGTCATAGACGAGATGGCGAGCGGGCCAGGACAGGCGCCCTTAACGCCCACCGAGTTGGACGCCGTGACCGCCTGGCATCGCGCGTTGCGCGATAAGAAGCCGTTCGTCGTCATCGTCAAAGCGGAGAAAACCGACGCGGGCTGGCAGTTGAGCGGCGAAGTGTCGCCGGATGCGACGCTGCAAATCAACGGCGAGGCCGTGGCGGTGAAAGACGCCAATTGGACGTTTTGCGCCGCGACGGACGCGGTCAAACTGCGCGCGACGCGCGGCGACGCGGTGACGGAGCTGGACGCGAACACGGCGGCGTTTGGGCCGTGAAGGTTTGAAGAAATAGCGGACGTATTCCCTCACCCGCCTTCGCGGAGCTCAGAACTGCCTTCATCGTAATGGAATGTCAACTCTCCTTCTCCCTACGGGAGTGGTCGCCTGGCGAAGCCAAGGCAGTTCTGAGCTCCGCGAAGGTGGGTGAGGGAATACGTCCGCTATTTCAACCGCTCACCAGCGCGCGCAACTGACTGGCAATCGCGGAGTCGTCGGCGATTTCGAGCGGTTCACCGGTCGCGTCGGTCACGAAAAAGGTGTCGGCGACCGAGTTCTCGAAGGTGTTAATCTGCGCGTGCGCGATGTCCAACCCCAACTGCGCGACGGCCTGAGCGACCGAATGCAAAGCGCCGCCATCATTGGGCGCCGACACTTTGATCAGCGTGTAACGCCCCGCCGGAGTCACCGAAATTTCGTCGAGTTGCAACGGCACCCGGGGAAACGCCATCAAGGGTGCCTCGGCTTCGATAATTTTGCGGAGCGCCGCTTCGATGGCCTCGCAACTGCGCTGCGCCAACGGGCGCGTGCGGCGAAAATGGTTCTCGCTCAAGATTAGCGTGTTCAGCACGACTTCAGTGGGCGCCTCGTCCGATGAGTGCGGGTCGCAGAGCGTGTGAATCCACGCGGTATGAACGTGGATGTTCAGCGTCGCGAGCGCGCCCGCGACCTGCGCCAGCAAACCGGGTTGAGCCTGATCAGTGCCGCACAACATCAGTTCGGTGAACTGCGCGCCCGGCGGACAGTGAAACTCAATTTGCAACGGCTTTTCGGGCAAAGCGCGCAGCAGTTGCAAATGGCGCCGCATCCGCGAAAGCGGCGTGTTGACAAAATAAAAATCGGGCAAAAAGCGCCGAAAGAACGCGCTAATTTGCTCGTCCTGCGCGCCATCTTCGGGCATCCCACGCTCATCGAAACTTGTCATCAAGGTTAATCGTCGCGTTTCCTCTGCGCGATTAGAACATCGCAGTTTAAACACTTGCCACCGATAGCGGGTTACAGCCATGTTTCGCGACGGCAAATTCTGGTTGATGAGTGGTGCAACGCGGCGGAAGTTGTCGCACCGTTTGGAGTGCGCCCGTAAGGGCGCTGAACGTAGTAGCCGCCGCACGATTACTCCACTGCCAGCGAAAACGCCCTTACGGGCGCACTCCAAACGGTGCGACAACTTCCGCCGCGTTGCACCACTCACAACCCGTAACTCACCACCCAATGAACATTTCCGCATTCGACGTTTTGCACTGGCTTCCCGCCGTTTTGCTGGGCCTTGGTCTGGCGGCATCGAGCGGGTTACGCGCGTTTTTACCCTTGCTGATGCTTTCGATGGCCGCGCGCTGGAACGTCTTCAACATCGAGCTGACTGGCCCATTTCTGTGGCTGAGTTCGCCTCTCGCGCTGGGCGCATTATCAGTCGCGACGGCCATCGAAATCGCGGGCGATAAGATTCCCATCGTCGATCATTTTCTCGACACCATCGGCACCGTCATCCGCCCCCTGGCGGGCACGCTGGCGGCGGCGGCGGTGCTCAATACCAACGATCCCGCGACCGCAGCGATTATGGGATTGGTGATCGGCGCGCCTCTGGCTTTGGGCGTTCACAGCGCCAAGGCGGGCACGCGCGCCGTTTCGAGCGCCACGACATTGGGCGTCGCCAATCCGATTGTCTCGGTTTTCGAGGATATCGTCGCGTTTCTGGTCGGCTTGATGGCGCTGCTTTCGCCCTTACTGGTGCCGCTGATGTTGATTTGCCTGGGCGTCGTCGGCTACAAAGCGGTAATGCTGGCGAAACGGCTGCGCGCGCGCAAAACCGGCGTTTTGAATGGGTAGCCAAGTTGCGCTCTCTGCGTAACTCCTACATCTGTAAACTGGCGCTCGCCATTATGAGTTCTTCCCCCAAGCCGCTGTGGAGCGGACGTTTCGAGAGCGCGCCCGACGCGGCGATGCTCCAGTTTTCGACATCGCTGCCCTTCGACGCGCGCCTGTGGCGCTACGATATTCGCGGTAGCCAGGCGCACGTTCAAATGTTGGGCGCGCAGCAGATTATTCCCGCTGCCGAAGCCGAGCAAATTCGCGTTGCACTGGGCAATTTAGCCAACGATTTGGAAAGTGGCACCCTGGACTTTAGCGACGCGCCCGATGAAGATATTCACTCGTTCGTCGAGCGTCATCTGACGCAACGATTGGGGCCAATCGCGGGCAAATTGCACACGGCGCGCTCGCGCAACGATCAAATCGCGCTCGATGTGCGGCTCTATCTCAAGGACGCATTGAGCGCGACTATCGAAGCCGTGCGCGCGTTGCAATCCGCGTTGGTTGCTCAAGCCGAGGCGCACATGGGCGCGATTACGCCGGGTTACACGCATTTGCAGCGCGCGCAACCGGTGCTTTTGTCGCATCATCTGTTGGCCTACTTCCAGATGTTTGCGCGCGACCGCGAACGGTTGGAACAGTGTCTGGTGCGCGCCGACGTTTTGCCTCTGGGCGCGGCGGCATTAGCGGGCACCGGCTTTCCGATTGACCGCCAAATGGTCGCCGACGAGTTGAGTTTCGCGCGCGTATCGGAGAATTCGCTCGATACCGTCGCCGACCGCGATCATCTCATTGAGAGCGTGGCGGCGCTCTCAATTATCGCGCTGCATCTGTCGCGGTTGGGCGAAGAGTGGGTCAACTGGAGCAGCAAAGAGTTCGATTTCTGCCGTTTAGACGACCGCTTTTCGACGGGCAGTTCGATTATGCCGCAGAAGCGCAATCCCGATTCGATGGAGTTGGTGCGCGGCAAATCGGCGCGCGTGCTGGGCGATTTAACCGCGTTGTGGACGCTCGTCAAAGGTTTGCCGCTGACTTATAATCGCGATTTACAGGAAGATAAAGAGCCGCTCTTTGACGCGTTCGACACGGTGCTGGGCAGCCTGCAAATCGCGCGCGGCGTGGTCGAGACGACAACGTTTAACCTGGAGCGCATGAAAGCTGTGGCGGGTGGCGGATTTTCGACAGCGACTGATGTCGCCGACTATCTGGTGCGTCGCGGCGTGCCGTTTCGCGAGGCCCACGAAATCACCGGCGCCGCCGTGCGATTATGCGAACAGAGCAATCGCGAATTGCCCGAGTTGACGCTTAACGAATGGCGCGAATTGGACGAACGCTTTGACGAAGGCGTGTTAGAAGCCGTCAAAGTCGAAGGCAGCGTGGCGGCGCGCACATCGCAGGGCGGAACCGCGCCGGTGCGCGTGCAGGAACAGTTGGAGCGCGCGAAGGCGAGCCTCAATAATTAGCCACGAAGGACACGGAGAACACACAAAGGGGCACGAAGAAGAACGAAGAAATTAAAAAGGAAAAACTGATTTTATAGTTTTGCTTCTACAAATGAATTCCTTCGTTCTTCTTTGTGCCCCTTTGTGTGTTCTCCGTGTCCTTCGTGGCTAAAAATCAATCGCATCCGTTATCAGCCCGCAAAATCGCGTTCAGCAAGCCAGGAAAACGCGCGTCCAAATCCGAATTGCGCAGCGTATTGTAACAGCTGGTGCCTTCGTTGCGCTGGCGAATCAATCCGGCCAAGCGCAGAACTTTGAAGTGATGCGACATCGTGGACTTGGCCGCGTTCTCGCAAAACGTGCCACACGGCAACGAGCCGTCGTTGGCCAACTGGCGCACGATGCACAGCCGAATCGGATCGCTCAGGGCGTGCAAAACCTGCGTCAGTTCCAGACACTCGCGCGGCGGATGATGTAGTTCTCGCATAGTTTCTCCCTATCGTTGCTTTGTCAAGACGCTCCAATTTAAATCGGGAACCCAATTTAATTCCATTGTTCTAAATATATCGAACAATACGACGTTTGGCCTCAATTTTGGTGCAAACGATGAGTAACTCAAGGAGTCAACAACAAATGTCAACAGTAGCCGCTATCAACACCGCGAACTTCCCCAGCGAAGTCGAGAACAACCAAGGCACGGTCATCGTGGATTTCACCGCGACCTGGTGCCCGCCCTGCAAGATGCTGGCGCCCGTTTTGGAGCGCGTCGCGCAGAAATATGAGGGTAAGGCCAAGTTCGTCAAAGTCGACATTGACGAGAACGTCGAAGTCGCCGCCAAGTATGGCGTGACCACGATTCCCAACCTGCTCTTCTTCAAGAACGGCGAGGTCGTTGACCAAAGCGTCGGCTTCGTCGCCGAAGGCGCGTTGTCCAGCAAAGTGGATGACGTTCTGGCCAGGTAAATTGGGAGAGAAACGAGAAAAGCCGCGACGAAAGTCGTGGCTTTTTTTGTTGTTTTAATTCACACCACAATCGTCTCCGCTAACGCGTTCACGCCGCGCACGCGGACGGGCCACAGATGCAGATCGGCGCCGTTCCAACTGCGCAACGTCTGCCGCGCGGCGCCCTCGTTGAGCGTCGGATAAAGCAAGGCCGTCGCGGGCACATCGGCCCGATTTTCCTGCTGCTGAACTAATAACGCGTAAACCGCCAACTGCCGCGCATCGGCGGGCGAAACCGCGCCCGCTCTGACGCGTTCGTCCTCTTCAATCGAGGGCGCTTTATCGCCGAGCATTTTCCATTTGGCGTCGCCAATCCAACGTTGGTTATCGGCAGTCCACACGAAATCGGCGTATTGATTGACCCGATCCGGCTCGCGAAATAAGGTGCCGACATTGACCTGTTCCGCGACACCAACGCCAAACTTTGCTTCGAGCGCCGCGCGGCAAAAGCCCTCGAAGACGGCGTTCATATCAACCAGAAACGCCCACGAATTGGCCGAGGCGCCTTCGAGTTCGGGCGACAAATCGCGCAACAATCGCCGCGCCAATTCGAACGCGGCGCGATAACGCTCCGTCCCGCGCGTCCAGATTAACCTGTCCGTCTGACGCAATGCCACTGCGGGCGCGACATCGGCGGCATCGTCCAGCATAAACGCGCAATCGCCCAGCAAGCCGCGCGCGACCGGATGCGTCGTCCGCTTGCGCACCGTTAGGCACGCGCATTTGAGCAAACGATTGAACGGCGTATCGGCGGAAAACTCGTCCCATTCGCAGGCGACTTTATCCATGCGATTGAACAGCGCGCCGACCTGCCGCGAGACCGCGATTTTGCCTCTCACGCCCGCCAAGTCGTCGCGCTGATGTTGATAGCGCGCGACGACGCCACGCCGCAGTTCGACCGACAGATGGCGGCCCAGCAGAAACGCCCACACGTCTACGAAGCTCAGTTGCGTTTCGCCCAATGCGGCGTCGCCGGTCTCGACCCAATCGCCGAATTGCGCGGCTTCGAGCATCGGCAAAAGCGCGCTCAAAGTCGAATCGGCGATGCGTTCGTCGGGCGTGGCGCCCTGCAATAACGCGCGGTCGAGCTTGGGATAAATCTCGACGCGCGCGCCCTCGACTTCGACGACGCCGACCCACTGACGCGCCGACAAAGTGCGACCATCGTTGCCGCCCCATTCGAGCGGCAACGCGTTGAGGTTGTGCGCATTCTTCCAGTCGCGCGCGGCCTCGTAGAGCGCGACGCGCGTTTCGCGCGGTAAATCGGTGGGCGTCGAACCGTATTCGGCGAGTCGGATGAGTGGCATTACGATTCATCGTCCGCATTGACTTTGTAATTATCTCGCAACGCCGCCAGAAAATCAAAATCTTCCACCCCATCGACATCGAACCACCAACGCCACTTGGTCTTCACCTTCATACCATCGGGCGCCTTCAACTTCACGACGAACGCGCCGTTTTTATCGCCGCTTTCGCCCAACACGGCGCGTAGCGTTTCCCAATCGTTGTAGAAAAATTCCTGCAATAACGGGATAATCTTGTTCCGAAAAATATCATTGAATTCCGTTTTGTTGCACCCGATAAAGTAGGCGTGACCGATGCGATGTTCGCGGTCGAGCGCCGCTTCCAATCGCAGATTGAGCTGAATCAAGACATCGCGCGCGAAATCGGGAAACAATTTGCTTTGCGGCGGCATCTCGATGAAGTCGAAGCGCCGCCGCAGCGCGATGTCGAGTAGCGCCAACGATTTATCAGCGGTGTTCATCGTGCCCAGCAAATAAAGATTGGGCGGCAAAGCGAAATGCTCGCCCGAAACCGGCAGTTGCACGCGCAATTCGTTGTCGGCGCCGATACGTTTATCGAGTTCGAGGAGGGTGATAAGCTCGCCCAAAATCTTCGAGATATTGCCGCGATTAATCTCGTCAACGATGAGAACATAACGCGGAGCATTCACGAAATTGGCGCGATAATCTTGCGAATTATTGAGGAAGGACTGCGCGGCTTCGGACGACTTTTCCAATGAAGTTGAGCTTATTTGGCTGGGCTTTTCCTTCTCAATCCGCTTGAGTTCTCTCACGAACGCCGCAACAACAGCAGGGTGAGTTCCAACTTGAATAATCTCGTAAACCTGCTTGCTACGAACTTCTTCTTCTGATCTGTCGAGCAAACCTTGCCATGCCTTTTCTATCAGAGAGCGATTAAGTTGGTAAGATATGTTCTTTTCTCCCGAAAGATTTATAGCGTTGATTTTCTTGCCGTTAATTTCAACTTCATATTGTCCTTCCTTAGAGATTCCATTCATCTTCCAATTAGCTTCTTCTGTTTTCTCAGCGAGTTGCGCCCAAACACTTTCAAAGGTCGAGCGGTTAACTGCTTTTTTCTCCAGTGACATACCGGTTGCCCGCAACGCCAACGTTTTCAGCACGCCATAGCGTATTTCGTAGCGTGCGGTTCCGTCGCCGTCTAAAATCGGGCGCAGACCTTCAATGAACTCTTCGTAAGAAAAGCTCTGGTGAAACGTCACGAACTCGATTTGCCCATTCTTGCGCAGTTCATCGAAGCGCTTTTTAGCTTCTTTATGGGGCAATATTTTGTCGTCAATGATTTCGACAGCGCGCTGGATTGTGCTGTAAGTTTTGCCGGTTCCAGGTGGGCCGTAGAGAATTTGGTTGAGCGGATATTTTGTTGGCTGTGTCATTTGATGGATTTGAGCTTTTCCCTTTGGCGTCTCGAATGGTATCTCGACGTTAATTTTCCGACCAAACTTTGCGAGTCGTGCGTCGTGTGAAAGGGCTACAAAGTCTAAATTCACTCTGCGTGCATTCTCCAGGAAATTTCGGTAGCCACTGAGCGAGGAGATGTCCGACTCTTCTGCTTTGGAAGAACCTTTCTGCGAATTGACGAAAGAGCTGACAAACGAAATCGCAGACAAGAATTCGGCAGGATTAATCCAAGATAGTCCAGTGGTAATTTTTTCAATACTACTAGAGCAATCATTGATACAATGGTTAAAAATCTCCGCATCTATATTCTCGATATTTCCAGTGAATGCTTGACGAGCCAGTTGCCACAAGGAACGATTTGATTCTAATTCCCAATCCTCTTCGCCCAGATCACAAAATTCGGGATTGTGAGCCTCAGCACTAACTCGACCATTGAAATCTTCGATGGTCGTTGATTGAAATTTCCATTGATTTTTTAACCACAAGCATTTTTTCTTAGAATCTTCAATGTCGGCACTTGAAAAGATTGACATAAAAGTGAAGGGATCTATTTCTGCGAACGGCAGAACTACGTTATTTGGCAACTCTTCCACAAAGGAAATCGTTGGCAGACCTGCTGCCTTCATTTCACATAGAATTGCCACTAAATCACTCTGGCGGTCTTCGTATTCCAAAACGCGTTCGGCGACTTCGCGATAAAAGGGCACCCAGGTGAAACTCATACTTTTATTTTGACAGAAAGCGTGGGGTCGCGCTTTGAGGCAAACTGAAATGGACAGGGGAAACTTCGGCCATGATTACTCGCGTTCAGATCAAGAATTATCGCTCCATCGAAGCGGTTGATGTGCATTTGGAGCCGCTCACCGTTCTGGTGGGACGCAACGGTTCGGGCAAAAGCAGCTTCGTGGACGCCATCAAGTTGGTGCGCGATGCCATGCGCGTCGGGCTGGAAAACGCGATTATCGAGCGTCACGGGTTCGGCAGCATCTGCCGCTATTCGGCGGGACGCAAACGGCAAATCGAGATTGGGTTGACGTTTGAGGAAGAAGATTTCTACGGCACTTACGAGTTGGTTTTGGCCAGTAATAAAGACGGTTTTAAAATCGTGCGAGAGAAAGCCTTTTGTCAAACGACGGATATGATTTTCGCGGAGTTTTCGGACAATGAAGCGGGAGTATCCGAGATTTCTTTCGAGAGGCAGGGAAAAGATTGGACGATGCAGCCCTCGAAAAATCCCTACTCACTTTATCCAACACCGCCATCCAATTTGGAAACAACAAATTTGCTGCTGCCGATTTTCTCGATTTATGGGCCTTTCAGTGCAATGATAGACCAACTCGCGGGCGATTTCCACACGATATTTCCCAACACTCTGCGGCAACCGCAAAAGCCGATGAACGAGCGATCACTCAGCGATCACGGCGATAACTTTGTTTCGGTGCTGCAACATCTCATCGGGCGCAAACAGACTAAAGCCGAGATTACGAATGTTCTGTCGCGCGTCGTCAATGGCATCAGCGATATTCGCGTGCGCTCGGCGGCGGGCTTTTTAGTCGCCGAACTACAACACCAAGATTTGACCAGCGCTCAGAGTAAAAACGGCAAGACGAATACGCCCTGGTTCGACCTGTCGCAAGAATCAGATGGCACATTGCGAATGCTCGGCTTGCTGACGGCGCTTTACCAGGAAGCATCGCAGCCCGACACGCCGTTACTGGCCATCGAAGAGCCGGAAATCGCGCTTCATCCTGGCGCGTTGGCGGTGTTGGCCGACGAACTCAAAGCCTGCTCCAAACGCCGCCCGTTGTTGGTGACGACGCAAAGCCCCGACCTCATCGCGCGCGTCGCGGCCAAAGATATTCGCGTGGTCGAAAAGGTCAACGGCGTCACGCAAATCGGGCCAATTGAAGAATCGCAACGCCAGGTCATCGAAGACCAACTCTTCAACGCGGGCGATTTATTGCGTATCGAAGGGTTGCGCAGCGCACAGCCGAGCGAATCAAGTGAGGCAACGGTCTGAGCATGAGCGCGCAAAAAATTGCCTTAATTGTCGAAGGCTTTGGCGAGGCCGCAGCCGCGCCAGCGCTTTTGATTCGCGTGTTGCAGCACTTGAACTGCCACGACGTGTTCCCACGCCAACCGGCTTATAACGCGCACAGCGGCAACAATCTGACGAAAGTGGGTGGCCTGGAGAAGTTCGCCGAACTCGCCTATCGCGCGCCGGACTGCGACGCGGTGCTAATTCTGATCGACTCGGAAGGCGATTGCCCGTTGGAACTGGCGCGCAATTTCGCCCGGCGCATCGCCGCAACGGGCGCACGCAAGCCGACGGCGATTGTCGTGGTGCATCGGATGTATGAAGTCTGGTTCGTCGCCAGTGCGACGGCGCTACGCGGCGCGGTTTGCGGCAGTCGGACACTCGGCGATAATTTGGAAATTCCCGCAGATTGCGAGACAGTTCGAGACCCCAAAGCGTGGATCAAAAAGCGGATGACGCCGCCGACTTACAAGGAAACCGAAGACCAACTCACGCTCACCCGTCGCATTGACTTCGAGTTGGCCCAGATTCATTCGCGCTCGTTCCGGCGCCTGCTGCATGGCGTTGAGCAGTTACTCGACGCGCTACGCGAGCAAGCCGTCGTCGTCACGCCCTGACAACCCAAAGTCCCCCACGCTGCCCAAAACGTTTGCCACAGAACATCAAGTCAAACATCGCTACTCCGGCTTGAGCAGTTCGCCCACGACCGCGTTGAGATGCGCCACCAACACGCGCGATGCCGGATTTTCGCGGCGGCTTTTGGGCCGCAGCAGGGCAATCGTGCGGTGCGGACGCGGGTTGGTGAGCGCGACCGCGCTCCAGCCCTGCGTATGCGCGAACGAGCGCAGCATCGGCGCGGGCAGAATCGCCGGAATCTTCGCCATCTGCGCCGCGCTCGCGACCGCGCTCAGCGAGCCGAATTCGCCGACGGCGCGGAGGGTAATGCCGGCGCGTTCGGCGGCATCGTCCAACAATTCGCGGAGCGGCGAAGGTGCGGTCAGGCAGAATAACGGCACGCCTTCCAGGTCGCCGAAACGCGCGCGCGCTTTGCCGCCTAAACGGTGCGATGGCGGCACCCACAAGATCATATCTTCATCGAATAACGGTTCGCTGTTGCCGCTTGGCGGCAACAATCCGACGGCCAAATCGAGTTCGCCGCGCCCGACCAGAGCGGCCAATTCGAGCGCCGACGCCGTGGTGACGCGGATTTCTAACTTCGATTCGGCCACGGCGCGCGCGACGACGGCGGGCATCAGATAATCGGCGACGCCTTCGAGGGCGCCAATGTGCAACGCCTCACCAGGCGCGGCTTCGTCGTGCCCGATGGCGGCGACGGCCTCTTCCATTTCGTGCAACACGCGCTCGGCGTAGGGCCGGAACTTTTCGCCCGCCGCCGTCAGTTGCACGCCGCCCGCACCGCGATGAAAGAGCGGCGCGCCCAACTCTTCTTCGAGCTGCTTGATTTGCTGACTCAGCGTCGGCTGCGAGACCCACAGCTTCTGCGCCGCGCGCGTGAAATGCGCGGCATCGGCGACCGCCAGAAAATAACGCAAATGTCGAAGTTCCATAGGAGTTGAGGACTTACGCGGTTGTCCTCAGCGAACCGAAGCGTAAGCGACCGGCTAAGTTTGAGTGTCCAGAGATTTAAATTTAGCCGGTCGCTTACGCTCCGGTTCGCTGGGAGCAGGGCAATTACTCTCTCTATTTTTAGGAGTTACGCAGTTGCTTCATGGCGTAGGGACGACCGCTTGCGGCGTCCGGAAATCTCGCCTGGAGTAAATGACGTTCAAGAGCTAAACAAAGGACGC
>JAABUN010000850.1_pt1 | contig 75152 bp, 73 predicted proteins | sample 5559311 | NCBI WGS metagenome assembly JAABUN01 (sample SAMN10711877, study PRJNA513370) | rock metagenome | isolation source: Antarctica rocks | place: Antarctica: Victoria Land, Siegfried Peak sud | reverse complement strand
CACCGGTCCGATCGCGCCGGTGCGCGCCGCCTGCTTGGACAGCCGATCGACAAGCGGGATCTGCCGTACCTTGGCCTTCGCGTAGCGGCGGTAGACGTCGAGCGTCTGCCGGTCCCGCTCCCATGGGTAGACGCTGCCCTTCATCGTTGAGTTGTGGATACGGCTGACCGGCGTGAACGCGGCGAGCTGGGACCACCGCACGAGCAGCTCCGGCGTGGTCTGCGGCGAGTAGAGGTCGAGGTAGCCGCCGACGTCGGTGGTGAACGTGTAGGAGCCACCGAGTGCGAGGTTGAGCATCGCGGGGATCACCGAGGGGATGCCCGAGCCCTTGGACCAGTCGGTCGTCTCGTCGCCCGGGAAGACGCTCGATGTCGAGCCGACCACGCCCTCACCGCCGCCGAGGCCCGAGTACCCCGAGCGCACGTAATAGAAGGGCTTGAACCCCGGGTGCTCGCCGGCGTAGGAGTCGAGGGCGGCGCGCGCCGCGCGGTGGTAGGCGATCGGGTAGGCGTTGTGCTGGGTCTCGACCGGCTGGCCGTTGTGGAAGGTCATGCCCTCGGTCACGAACTCGCCGAGTCGTGCATGAAGGCCTCGAAGCCGAGCCGGCTCGAGCGGTCGATCTGGCGCTTCCAGAACTCGGCGGCCGCTGGGTGGGAGTAATCGATCACGAAGCTCACGTTGTTGCGATTGGTGACGATCGGATAGGGGTCGCCGTTCGGGGTCTTGATGAAGAGGCCCTTGGCGAGGGCTTCGGGGTAGGCCTCGCTGTTTGGCGCGGTGAAGGGGTTCCAGTAGGCCGAGAGGTGGAAGCCCTGCTTGCGCAGAGCGGGGAAGAAGTGCTCGCCGTCGGGGACCTTGTGCCAGCCCTCCACGCCGATTACGCCGATCGGTAGGTCAAGCTCGCGCGACTTCTTCACGACCTCCTCGATGTCGGCCTTCACGCGAGGGCCGCCGTCGAAGCGGGCGCCGTTGGGGGCGGCCTCTCCCTCGCCCTCGTTGATCACGTCGATCCACGGCTCGTAGGCGTACTTCGGCGGCGCGGGCGCCCGTCCGGCCGAGGCCGTGTAGGACTGCGACGCACGCTCGAGGCCCCCGCCGGCCAGGAACAGGGTCAGCTGCGGGCTGGCGACACCCCAACGCACGGCGTCACGCCGCGAGCTCGCCAGATCGATGCGCGACAGCTCGCTCTGGCCGACCCACGCCGCCCAGCCGCGGCTGCCGTGCAGGGCGGCCTGCACGTAGTAGGCGGCCTGGGCGCCGTTTGGGAAGGTGTACTCGGCGCCGGTGGTGCCGGTCGGGTCGGCGCCCGTGACGGGCTCGAACGGGCCCGAGCCCGCATTCTGCTGCTCGACCCACACGTTGCGCAGCCGCCCGCGCTGGTCGAACGCGTCCTTGCGGGCGCCCAGGCCGTAGAGGCCCTCGCCTTCGGGGGAGACCAGCGTGAAGGCCGAGGAGATCGCGGGGAGCCCGGCGGGCGGCTTGAGGTCGAGCCGTACGCCGCCTCCGGCGAGTCGCACCACGGTGAGAGTGGCCGGAGCTGCCACCGGCCCGTCGGTGTCGAGCTCCAGCTCGGCTCCCTGAGCGGTGCGTCGCACGCCGCGTACGCCGGTGACGGACACGAGCCCGCCGGCCTCGGCGCCGAACAACCGGTTGCCCGAGAAGAATCCGACCGGGATCGTCGAGCCGGCCCGCGCCCCCACCACGAAGCCGAGCGCGGGGTAGCCGCCGAGTGGTCCGGCCGGCTCGAGCGGCTGCGGTCCGTCGATGCCCGGCACGCGCACAGGGGGGCCCTCGCGACCGGGCACCGTGGCCACGGTCTCGCGACCCGCTGCGTCGGTGATCACCAGGCGAAACGGCTCGCTCTCGACGCGCAGCTCGGTGCCGCCGCCGGCGTCGACGGTGACCGGCGCGGCGGCTGCGCTCGCCGTCGACGTTCCCGCCAGGGTGGCCGCCGCTAGGGCCACGGCCATGACCAGCCGTCTCGTGCCGTCCCCCACGCGAAGCAGCCTATCCCCGGCGCTCACCGAAGGCGCCGCTCAGGCTGGGAGCGGCGTCCAGGATCTCACCGGTGGGCGCACGGGGTCGAGCCGCCGGGGTGGCCCCCTGTCCGGTCAGGCCGGGGCGGATTCCAGGGCCGCGTTGCGCCCCACGCCCTCGCGCGCGCCGGCCGTTCTGACCCCGGTGCCGGGCAGGGTGAGGCCGAGCCCGAGCGCAAACAGCGGCAACACCGCGACTCCCGCGAGCACCGTCCGGATACCGACAGCGTCCGCAAGGAGCCCCAGCGGCGCCGCCACCGCGCCACCCACCCCAATCGCGAGCCCGAGCGTGACTCCCGAGGCGATGCCCAGGCGCCCCGGCAGGTATTCCTGTCCCATGACCACGGTCACGCTGAAGGTCGCGACGGTGACCCCTCCGATCAATGCGAGCATCGCGAACGCCAGCATGGGACCAGACACGAGCAGCACGAGGATCGCGGGGGCAAGTACGGCGAGTGACGTGACGAGCACCGCCCGCCGCCCGATGCGGTCGGCCAGGCGACCGCCGATCAGCGTTCCGATCGCCCCGCAGACGAGCATCGTGGTGAGGGCGGCGTTGGCTGTGGCCTCCGAGCTGTGCAGGTCGGAGACGAAGTAGAGCGGCACGAACGTCACGAGGGCGAAGAAGACGATCGACCTAAGGCTGACGACCATGCCGAGGCGCGCGAACGGCGCCCATCTATCGATCTGACCGCCGCGCGCCGCCCTGAGCGCAGCGGCCGACGGGCGGAATGACCGCAGGCGCGGTAGGTCCCGCATGAGCACCGCGGCCATGACCAGCGCCGGGACGGCGAGCAGGGCGGTTCCGCTGAGCCCCAGGACGAGGACCAGGGGGGTTACGAGTATCGGCCCGAGCGCGAAGCCGGCGTTGCCGCCGACCGCAAAGAAGCTCATCCCGGTGGCCCGCCTCTCGCCCGACACGTAGTTGGCGTGCCTTGAAGCCTCGGGATGGAAGGCCGCCACGCCGAGGCCGGCCAGCAGAACGCACACGAACGTGAGGGCGTAGGTTGGCGCGAGGCCGGCCATGGCGATCCCCACCCCACCGAGACCCACGCCGGCGGGCATGAGCCATGGGGCGGGCCGGCGGTCCGAGAGGTGGCCGAACACCGGCTGCACGATCGACGAGGAGAGGGTGGCGGCGAGCACCAGCGCCGACACCGCAGCGTACGAGTAGCCGCGCTCGGCGACCAGGAACGGCAGGAGGGCCGGCACCGCGCCCTGGCTCACGTCGGCGAACAGGTGCCCGGCGGTGAGGACGCCCATGGAGCGGCGGTCGATTGCGGGGGTTCCGGTCACCTCAGGAGTGAAGCAGGCGAACTTCCGCTGCCAAGGGGGGCGAAGTTCGCACCCCGTGGCCTCATGGGGTCATGGAACAACCGCTTCCCCGCGTTCACGCCGATGATGTCCGGGCCTTCGTCGAAGAGCTACTTCGGACGGGGTTGACGCTCACGGACATGCTCGCCGGCCTGCTCGAGGATCTTCCCGAGGACGCCTTTCCGGGGGAGGATTCCGGCGAGGTGCTGCTCGAGATGCTCGCGGGAACCCTCACTCCAGTGGTTGAGGCGGCGGGTGCACAAACGGTCCGGCGAGCCGCCGCTCTGCTGGGCGCGGTGCGTGATCGAACTCTGGCGGACCTCCGGCTCGCCGCGGAGCAGGCGCCTCGTTCGTAGGCGAGCTATTCGCGCACCACCAGGAAGGTACCCGCCACCAGGAGGACCACCCCGGCGATCCGCGTGGCCGTCAGCGGCTTCTGCTCGATCCCCAGCAGGCCGAAGCGGTCGATCATCACCGACATCGACAGCTGTCCGGCGATGGTCGCGGCCGTAACACCGCCCGCCCCGAGTGATCGCACCGTCACGAGCACCGTGGTCACGTAGGCGGCACCGAGGATGCCCCCGGTCAGGTAGTACCACGACAGATCGCGTACGCCCTCGAGACGCCCGAAGCCCCCGCCTACCACGAGCGTGATGCCGATCAGCAGCACCGTGCCGAGGAAGAAGGAGACCGTGGCGGCGGCGAACGTGCCAACCGAGCGGCCGAGCATCGAGTTGATCGGCGCCTGAAGGGCAATGAGGCTGCCGACCACGACGGTCAGGAGAGCGGCGGCGCCCCTATCCATCGGCTGCGCCGATGGGACGGTTGACGGTTGACGGTTGACAGCGTCGGAACCGCGGAGGGCACTCAACTCTCACCTGTGAGCTGTGAGCCCTCACTTCGCCTCCAACCAATTGCTCCCGCTACCAACGTCAACCGCCAGCGGCGGGTCGAGCGCGAACGCCCCGGCCATCTCCCGCCCCACGATCTCGGACGCCTGCTCAACCTCGGCCTCCGGCGCCTCGAACAGCAGCTCGTCGTGGATCTGGAGCACGAGGCGCGTGCGCAGGCCGGCGTCGGCAAGCGCTAGGTGGCAGCGCACCATCGCCACCTTGATGATGTCGGCGGCCGTGCCCTGGATAACCGTGTTCACGGCCAGACGCTCGCCGAGCTGGCGGGTCTGGAACTGGCGCGCGCGCAGCTCCGGGATGCGCCGGATGCGGCCGAAGAGCGTGGTCACATAGCCGTCGGTGGTGGCTCGGGCGATCGTCTGCTCGATGAATTCGCGCACCTTGGGGAAGCGACCGAGGTAGCGCTCGATGAACTCGGCAGCCTCCTCCTGGGGGATCTGGAGGCGGTCGGCCAGGCCGAAGGCCGACAGCCCGTAGACGATGCCGAAGTTGACCATCTTGGCCTTGGAGCGCAGGCCGGCGTCGATCTGATCCGGTGCCACCTTGAAGATCTCAGCCGCGGTGGCGGTGTGCACGTCCTCGTCGCGGCGGAAGATGTCGCGCAGGACCTCCTCGCCGGCGATGTGGGCGAGGACCCGCAACTCGACCTGCCCATAGTCGGCCGAGATCAGACGGCACCCCTCCTCGGCCACGAAGCAGGCACGGATCTCGCGCCCCGTCTCGGTACGGATCGGGATGTTCTGCAGGTTCGGGTCGGTGCTCGAGAGCCGTCCGGTGGTGGCGGCGGTCTGGTTGAACGTGGTGTGCAGGCGACTGCGCGAATCGACGATGTCGGGGAGTGCGTCGAGGTAGGTGTTCTTCAGCTTGGTGAGCTCGCGCCAGCGCTCGACCTTGGAGATGATGGGGTGCTCGCCGCGGATCGCGGCCAGCACGCGCGCGTCGGTCGAGAAGCCGGTCTTGCCACGGCGCTTCTTGGACAGGCCGAGCTTGACGAAGATGATCTCGGCGAGCTGCTGCGGGGAGCCGATCGTGAACTCCTCGTCGGCCAGGCCGTAGATCTCCCCCTCGAGCGCCGTTATCTGCTCCTCGAAGGTCGCGGCGATCCGCCCGAGGTGGGCGGTGTCGAGCTTGACTCCCACCTGCTCCATGGCGGTGAGCACCTCGACGAGGGGAAGCTCGACGTCGCGGAACAGGCTCGTGAGCCCGTCCTCCTCGAGGCGCTCGACCTGCCGCTCGGCGAGCGCCCGCGTGATCACCGCCCGCTCGGCGAGCGAGGCGAGCCCGTCCCCCCCTTCGATTCGCGCGCCGATCCCCTCCTGCTCGGCGAGCTCCGTCAGCGGGTAGCTACGCCGCGACGGGTCGATGAGGTAGGCGGCCACCATGGTGTCGTGCTCGAGGGGCGGTCCCTCGACGGGCTCCTCGCCGGTCAGGGCGGCCTTCCAGTCGTGAGCCACGACCGGCCGCTCGCCCCACGACCAGACCAGCGCGGTCACGGTCTCGGCCTCTCCGACCATCGCCTCCTCGCCGCCTGCGTAGGCCGCGAAGCGCAGTGGCGCGAGCGGCGTTGGCACGGCGGGCCCCGCGGGCCCCTCCGCGACTGCCGTCAACTCAACCGGATCAACCGGCTCAACCGGCTCAACCGGCTCGGGGAGGCTGCGATCGGCCACCAGCGTCAGCAGGCTGCCGCGCAGCTGGCCGAGCGCACCGGCCGGAACCTCGGCCGCGCGGACCGCGACCTCCACCGCCGGGCGTTCCCGCGGCGCCGCGCCCTCCTCGTCCCCGAGCGCCTCCTCCAGGCGCCTGAGCGGGTCCCGGAGCTCGAACTCGCGGAAGACCTCTCGCAGCCGGGAGCGGTCGGGCGGCGAGGACAGGCTTGCCTCGAGGTCGATGTCCACGTCGAGCTCGCGCTGCGCGGTGGCGATCTGCTTGGACACGCGGGCGTCGTCGGCGTGGTTCACCAGGTTCTCCTTGCGCTTGGCGCCCGAGATCTGATCGACGCTGGCGAGAACCGTCTCGAGGTCGCCGAACTGCTGGAGCAGCTGGGCTGCGGTCTTCTCCCCGATGCCGGGAACGCCCGGGATGTTGTCGGAGGTGTCGCCCTTCAACCCGATGAAGTCGGGTACGAGTTCGGGCGGGATCCCGTAGCGCTCGATCACCGCCTCGGTGTCGTACACGCGGGTCTCGGTGATGCCGCGGCTCGTGGCCATCACCCGCACCCCGGGCTCGACGAGCTGAAGCGCGTCGCGGTCTCCCGTGACGATCACCACCTCGATCCCCTGCTCACGGGCGCGTCGAGCGAGGGTCGCGATCACATCGTCGGCCTCGAAGCCCGGGGCCTTGACGTTGGCGTAGCCGAAGGCCTCGGCCAGCGGCGGCAGGTGTGGCCACTGCTCCTGGAGAAGATCGGGCCGCGCCTTGCGCTGGGCCTTGTAGTCCTGAAACTCCTCCTTGCGGCCCGACAGGCCGGCGTCCCAGACCACGAGCGTGGCCTTGGGCCCGTACTCGGTGAGGATCTTCACGAGCATCGAGGCGAAGCCGAAGATGGCGTTGGTGGGCATCCCCTTCGAGGTGGCGATCGTCTCCGGGAGCGCGTAGAAGGCGCGGTAGGCCAGGCTGTTGCCGTCGATCAGGAACAGCTCACGGGGGGTCTCGGGTGGCACGCGCGCATCTTAGGTCCGGGCCGGGGCCGGGAACCGGAGCGCCCGGGGCGCCCGGTATAGTCCGCCGCCGCGCCGCGCCCGCCGAGGGTGGCGAGCGTGCCCGAATGCGCATCCCGACGAGAGCTACTACCGCATGGCCGTGAGCGCGCAGTACTCCCTGACCCTGCGGGTCGAGCTCGAGCAGCAGCCCGGCACGCTCGGCCGCCTGGCCTCGGCCATCGGCGAGGCCGGCGGATCCATCGGCGGCATCGACACGGTCGAGGTCGGCCAGCAGCGGATCCGGCGCGTGATCACGGTGATGGCCGGAGGGTCTGACCACGCCGAGCAGATCGCCGACGCCGCCCGTGCCGTCGAGGGTGTGGCGGTTACCGAGGCCACCGACCGCACGTTCGAGCTGCACCGCGGCGGGAAGATCCACACCGGCCTCGCCGCACCGCTGAAGACCCGCGACGACCTGTCGATGGCCTACACCCCCGGGGTCGCGCGCGTGTGCATGGCCATCCACGACGACCCCGACAAGGCGTCCGAGTACACGATCAAGAAGAACACGGTGGCCATCGTGTCCGACGGTACGGCCGTGCTTGGCCTGGGGGACATCGGGGCCGCCGCCGCCATGCCCGTGATGGAGGGCAAGGCCATGCTCTTCAAGGAGTTCGCCGGCGTCGACGCCTTCCCGATCTGCCTGGACACCACCGATCCGGACGAGATCGTGAACACGGTGAAGCTCATGGCCCCAAGCTTCGGCGGCATAAACCTCGAGGACATCGCCTCGCCGCGCTGCTTCGAGATCGAGGACCGGTTGATCGAGGAGCTCGACATACCGGTGTTCCACGACGACCAACACGGCACCGCGATCGTCGTGCTGGCCGCCCTCCTGAACGCCTGCCGGCTGACGGGCCGCAAGGTCGAGGATCTCCGGGCCGTGATGCTCGGGGCCGGTGCCGCCGGCGTGGCCGTCTCGAAGATCCTCATCAACTCGGGCATCGCCTCGATCGTGGCCTGTGATCGCCGCGGCGCCATCCACCGCGACCGCGTCGATCACGAGGACGGGACGATGAACGTGCCGAAGACCTGGCTCGCCGAGAACACCAACGAGGAGTGCCGCGGTGGCTCGCCGACCGACATGCTCGAGGGAACCGACCTCTTCATCGGGCTGTCGGGTCCAGGGCTGATCGAGGCCGCCGACCTCGGGCGCATGAATCCCGACCCGTTCGTGTTCGCGATGGCCAATCCAGACCCCGAGGTGCGACCTGAGGACGCCGCCCCGTACGTGCGCGTGATGGCCACGGGACGCTCGGACTACCCGAACCAGATCAACAACGTGCTCGCCTTCCCCGGCATCTTCCGCGGCGCCTTCGATGCGCGCGCGACGAGGATCACCGAGCGCATGAAGATCGCCGCCGCCCAGGGCATCGCGGCCACGGTGTCCGACGAGGAGCTGTCCGAGGACTACATCGTGCCGAGCGTCTTCAACCGCGAGGTGAGCGTGCAGGTGGCCGCGGCCGTCGCGCGCGAGGCCGAGGTCGACGGCGTGGCCGGCGCCTCGGCGGCGACGGTCTGACGCCCACCAGCAGCGTCGCGTGAGGGTCGTCGTAACCGGCGCCACGGGCGTCGTCGGCCACGCGCTCGTGGCTGCCCTGCAGGAGCGCGGCGACGAGGTCGTGGTGCTCTCGCGCGACGCCGAGAAGGCGCGGGGCATGCTCGGCGAGGTCGAGGCGCACACATGGGCCGAGCCCAATTCGCGAGAGGCTCCGACGGACGCTCTTCGCGGCTGCGAGGGGGTTGTCAACCTGCTCGGCGAGCCGGTCGCGCAGCGCTGGACCCCGGAGGCCAAGCGCGCCATCCGCGACTCGCGGGTGCTCGGCACGCGCAACCTCGTGGCCGGGCTGCGCTCGGCCGATGCGCGGATGTCGGTGCTCGTGTCGGGATCGGCCACCGGTTGGTACGGCCCCCGTGACGACGAGCCGGTGGACGAGCGCACCCCGGCCGCGGAGGGCGACTTCCTGGCCGACGTCTGCGTGGGCTGGGAGAACGCCGCGCGCGAGGCCGAGGAGATCGGACTGCGTGTCGTGCGCGCCCGTACCGGAGTGGTCGTGTCGAAGTCGGGCGGGGCGTTGGCTCAGATGCTCACCCCCTTCAAGCTCGGGCTCGGCGGCCCGGTCGCCGGCGGCCGTCAGTGGGTGCCGTGGATTCACCTCGACGACGAGGTGGGAGCGCTGCTGCACTGTCTCGATCACGAGGAGGCGTCAGGTCCCGTGAACCTGACCGCGCCGGAGCCCGTGACCAACCGAGACCTCTCGAAGGCGCTCGGGCGGGTGCTGCACCGGCCGGCGGTCATGCCGGTACCGGGCTTAGCGATCAGGGCCCGTTACGGAGAGATGGCCTCGATCGTGACCACGGGGGCGCGCGTGATCCCGCGCCGGCTCCAGCAGCTCGGATACGAGTTTCGCCAGCCGGACCTGGACGAGGCGCTGCGTCAGGCGACAGGGAAGGTCTGACCAGCCGCGATCGGGACGGCCGTCGACGGTCGCTATCCGGCCTCTCGGGAAGAGCAAAGCCGGGGAACAGGCACCGGCGTGGGACTCGTGAGGCCGCCCTCGCCGGGGCGGCCTGCCACCCGGCACCAGGCGTAGGTGCCGTCCGTGAAGTCCACGGCCGCACGAAACGGGTAGCCGGAGATCACCCCGCTCAACGTCGCGCTCTGTGGCACCTGGCCGGTCACCGCCACGCACTCGTAGACGGCGTGCGATTGGCTCAGGTCCACCTGCGGGTCCGCCCTCACGGTGGAGGGCGGAAACGGATCGCAGTGCGTTCGCCTGATGGGTCCGTCCAGCTCTCGGCGCTTCTCACGCTCGCGGGCGTCGCCGGTGATCGAGCCCGCGACGCTTACCAGCAGCCGCTCCCGCGCGGACCTCTGTCGCGCAGGCGAAGCGGAAGCCGGGGGCGCCGCTGCCCGCCCCCGTAGCGGCCGCGAGTCGCGCTCGAGGCGCCGGCGCTCGGCCTCCCTGTTGGCGAGCTCCTCGCGGCGCTCCTCCACGGCGTCGCGTTCCTTCGCGTCGTCGATCCGGGGGGCGAGCACCGCCACGGCACCGGCCACCAGGACCAGCATGCCGGCGAGCGTCGCCAGGCCGATGCGCCGCTGACGCCGCGAAAGTCGACGCCTGAGATAGGGCAGGAGCCCGGTCAAGCCCGGAAGCGGATCGTAACGGTCCTCGCTCACGCCGTCCTGGGGATGAAAGGGCTACGCCGGCTTCTCCGCGGTGCCCTCCGCCCGCGCCTCGGCCACTGTCTTGCCGCCGCCCTTGCGCCCAAATGCGCCACGGAGCTTCCAGCGCGAATTTGCCTTCGGCGGCACGACCAGCCAGACGATCACACCGACGACGCTCAGGACGATGCCCGTCGCGAGCCCGGCCTTCTCACCGTAGCCCTTGCGGTCGGAGAGGAGCGAGGCGAGGATCGCCGACCCGAGCCACAGGAAGGTGAGGTAGAGGGCCTTGGCCCCGATGGCGGCGATCACGAGCGTCATGTGCCCAGGTACGCCCTCTGCACCTCGGGGTTCTTGAGCAGCGCGTCGGAGCGATCCGACAGCGCGACCTTGCCGGTCTCCAGCACGTAGCCACGGGAGGACACGTCAAGGGCGAAGCTCGCGCTCTGCTCGACCAGCAAGATGGTGGTGCCCTGCCTGTTGATCTCGGCGATGGTCTCGTAGATCCGCTCGACCAGTATCGGCGCGATGCCCATCGAGGGCTCATCGAGGAGCAGCAGGCGCGGCTCGGCCATCATCGCCCGTCCGATGGCGAGCATCTGTTGCTCCCCGCCCGACATCGTACCGGCCTTCTGCTTCTCGCGTTCCTTGAGTCGTGGAAACAGCTCGAACACCCGGTCGAGGTCGCCTTCGACGCGCGTGTCGCGGCGCAGGTAGGCCCCGAGCTCGAGGTTCTCGCGCACGGTCATGCGCTGAAAGCAGTGCCGGCCCTCGGGCGACTGCGAGATGCCCATCTTCACGATCTCCTGCGGCGGCGTCTCGCCGATCTCCTGACCGTCGAATCGGATCGAGCCCTCACGCGGCGGCGTGAGGCCGGAGATCGACCGCAGCGTGGTGGACTTGCCCGCCCCGTTGGAGCCGATGAGCGTCACGCACTCGCCCTCCTCGACCTCCAGGGAGATGCCCTTCAGCGCCTCGATGTTGCCGTAGAAGGAGTGGATGTCGGAGACCTCGAGTAGGGCCAACGCTAGCCCTGCTTCCCGAGGTAGGCCTCGATCACCTGAGGGTTCTGGCGAACCTCCTGCGGCTTGCCTTCGGCGATCTTCTGGCCGTGGTCGAGCACGGTCACGTGCTCGGAGACCTCCATCACCACCTTCATGTCGTGCTCGATCAGCAGGATCGTGAGGTCGCGCTCGTCGCGTAGCTTGCGCATGAAGGACGTGAGCCGTGCCGACTCGTTGGGGTTCATGCCCGCGGTGGGCTCGTCGAGCAGCAGCAGCTTGGGGTCCGAGGCCAGCGCGCGGGCGATCTCGAGCCGGCGCTGGTCGCCGTATGAGAGGTTCACCGATATCTGGTCGAAGGACTCGGGGCTCAGGCCGACGTAGGCGAGCGTCTCGCGGGCCTTCTCGCGCGAGCGCTTCTCCTCGCGCCTGACCCCCGGCGTGCGCAGGACGCTGCCGAGCAGCCCCGCCTTCGTGCGCGAGTGCTCGCCGACCATCACGTTCTCGACCGCGGTCATCGTGCCGAAGAGGCGGATGTTCTGGAAGGTACGTGCCATTCCGCTCGCGGTGATCTTGTCCGGCCGCCGGCCCGTCACGTCCTCACCCGCGAACGCGATACGCCCGAGCGTGGGCTTGTACAGCCCCGTGAGCATGTTGAAGAAGGTGGTCTTGCCGGCGCCGTTCGGTCCGATCACCGAGACGATCGAGCGAGGGTGGATTGCGAAGTTGACATCGTCCACGGCCACGAGCCCACCGAAGGCCTTGGTAACCCCGACCGCCTCGAGCAGAGGCCCGCCGTTCATCGTTGCCGGCGCCTTCGGGGCGGCCGAAACCGCACCGGGCTCCTCGCTGGAGTCGTCCGCCTGTGCGATCACGCGCGGGCCTCCAGCGTGGGCTCGGACGGCCCGCCCACCCCGCTCGTGGTGCCGGTGCCGATGCCCTCCTTGAGCTCGAGCTGGCGCCGGCGCTCGGGCAGGATGCCCTCGGGCCGCAGCACCATCATCAGCACGAGCAGGAAACCGAACACCCCGAAGGAGACCTGGCTTGCCGTGAAGCCGGCGTCGAGGTCCGTGAGCGCCGGATCGATCAGGTCGGGAATCAGCCGCGAGTTGATGAACGAGAGCGCGACCGCCCCGATCACCACTCCCCAGATGCTCCCCAGCCCGCCCAGGATGACCATGGCCAGGATGAAGATCGAGAATCCGAACTGAAACTGGATGCCGTTCACGCTGTTCAGGTAGGAGCCGAGGAACGCGCCCGACATGCCTCCAAACGCCGCGCCGATTCCGTAGGCCAAGAGCTTGGTCTTGACGAGTGGGATGCCCATGCTCGCGGCTGCCACCTCGTCCTCGCGAATGGCGATCCAGGCCCGTCCGAGCCGCGAGTCGCGCAGGCGGAAGTTCACGAACAGCACGAGCACCACGAGGGCGAGCACCACCCAGTAGTAGGGCCGGAGATTGATCGCCGAGTTGAACTCGCCGTAGAAGGGCAGGTTGATCTGGTCGGTGGGCGAGATGGACTGACGGCCGTTGGAGAACGCGTACTCACCGATCTTCACCGTGTCCCCGTTCTGCGCGAAACGCCCGATGATCTCCCCGAAGGCGAGCGTGACGATCGCGATGTAGTCGCCGCGTAGCCGCAACGTGGGCAGCCCGATGATCATTCCGGCCACGGCGGTCACGACAATGGCCGCGACAACGATCAGCAGCCAGCTCAGATGGATCCCGGACAGGAGCGACTGGAACTCGCTGGCGCCGAAGTGGATTCCCTTCTCCCCGTTGATCGCGGAGAAGTGGTCGGATCCGAGCCAGCCGACGCACAGGGCGCCGAAGGCGTAGAAGGCCACATAGCCCAGGTCGAGCAGGCCGGCCACGCCGACCACGATGTTCAGGCCCAGCGCCATGACCACGTAGGCCAGCGCGAGGATCATGTCGTCCACGAGACCGTCGAGCGGGGGGCGCAGGAGCGGAAAGAGGGCGACGGCCGTGATCACCACCGCGGCGATCACGAGGTTCCGGTAGCGCGATGCCCGGAGGGAGTCGATCATCCGGCCTCCCTTGTCTCCTCGCCGATCAGGCCCTGAGGCCTGAACACCATCACGATGATGAGGTAGAGGAACACGACGGCGGGAGTCCACTCGTTGCCGATGCGGGCGTCGGCGATCGACTGAATCACGCCGATGAGCAGCCCCCCGATGACCGCCCCCTTGAGGTTGCCGATACCGCCCATGACCGCGGCGGTGAAGGCAATCAGCCCCGCCGTGAAGCCCTGGAAGTACCAGACCTGTGTTTGATAGAGGGCGTAGATCAGGCCGCCGGCGCCGGCCAGCAGCCCGCCCAAGAGGAAGGTGAGCGAGATCGTGGTGTCCACGTTGATGCCCATCAGGCGCGCGGCCTCCGGGTCCTGAGCGGTGGCCCGCATCGCCTTGCCGAGCCGCGTGCGGGTGACGAAGGCGGTGAGGGCGAATACCAGCGGCGCGGTCACGGCCACCGCCAGGATGTCGCCGCGCTCGATCGACACCCCGAACACGCTGAAGACCTCCTCACCCTGACGGATGAGGTCGGGCACGCCCTTCTGCGAGCCCCCCAGCCACAGCACCCCGACGTTCTGCAGGATGAACGACACGCCAACGGCGGTGATGAGCGGGGCCAGCTTCGGCGCGTTGCGCAGCGGTCTGTAGGCGACCCGCTCGATCATCACGTTCAGCGTGCCGCTGGCGATCATGGCCACGATCAGGGTGATGATCAGACCGCCGGCGAGCCCGAGCGGACCCGTGGCGAGCGTGAGCCCGAGCGTGCCCCAGAGGCCGAAGGACACGAACGAACCGATCATGAAGACCTCGCCGTGGGCGAAGTTGATCAGCTCGATGATGCCGTAGACGAGCGTGTACCCGAGGGCCACGAGCGCCCAGATGGCGCCGTTGGAGAAGCCGTTCACGAGCTGGTCGCCCATCGCCGTCAGGCCCTCGCCCTTCGTGAGGTCCGAGATGGCGTAGAACAGCGGGAACGCCGCAAGCAGGGCGATCAACCCGTATTTGGATAGGTACTCCTTGAGGCCGACCGGAACGGTCGGGGTCGGCCTAGCGCTTACTGATGCGGCTTCCAAGTGGCTCCCTCAGTGCTGCGCACTTGACGCATTGTGCCGTACGAGCCGAAGGCGGGCGCCGGGCGCCCGCCTCCGAATCGCGTAGACGATGGACCGGCGGTCAGCCTCCCTGCGCCTTGATCACCTTGCTGAAGGTGAGCTCACCGTTCTCGATGGTGTAGAGCCCGTAGTCGGTCAGCGTGGTGTCGCCGTTCTCATCGATGTCGTAGGTGCCGAGAACGCTCTCGCGGCCCTTCGTCTTGTTGATGAGTTGGTCGACCACGGCCTTGCGGTCGTTGGCCTTGTCGCCTGCAGCCTCGAGCGTGTCGAGCGCGAGCTTCATGGTCTCGTAGCCGTAGATCGCGTACGGGTCGGGCTTGTCCTCGCCGTACTCGGCCTCGAAGTCGTCGAAGAACTTCACGGCCTCCTGGATCCCCTGCTTCTCGAACTCCTCGGGGCTGAGCGTGGCCACCGTGACCTTTGTGCGCTCGCCGATGTCCTTGGGGATGCCGCCCTCGGCGGGATCGGTGAACGCCGCCTCGGCCACGCCGTCGGGTCCAAACAGCTTGATGTCCGGCTGAGCGGCTCCCACGTCCTTGAACACCTGGACGTAGTTCTCGCCCGTCACGCCGCTGCCCACGAAGCAGTCGGCCTCGATGCCCTCCGCCAGCGACCTGTAGTTCGGAGCGGTCTTGTCGGTCCCGTCGTTGCCGGTGACCTCGAGCCCGAGCTCCTTGGATGCCGTCTCCACGTTGGTCGCGAGTCCCGCGCCGTAGGTGCTCTTGTCGTTGAAGATGTGCACCGACTTGCAGCCGTCCTCCTGCATGGTCGTCGCGAGTGCGGCGCCCTGGACGGTGTCCTTCGGAACGATGCGCGCGTAGGTGCGGGTCTGCGCCGGGTAGTACTTCTCCGGCTCGCCGGGGTCCGCGCCCGCCTCGTCGGTGGTCAGCCCGACAGCCGTGTTCGAGGGGCTGATCTGCGGGATGCCCGCCTGGTTCAGGATCGGCAGGGACACCTTGGTGCCGCCCGAGTTGAACTCGCCCAGGTAGAAGATCGCGTTCTTGTCCTGCACGACCTTGCGGGCGTTCTGCTGGGTCTGGCCCTCGTCGGCCGTGCCCGAGTTCTGCGCCGTCGAGTCGTCGAGCGAGACGTACTTGATGGTGAACTTGCCCACCTTGTTGCTCGCCTGCTTGAGAGCGAGCTTCTCGCCGTTGATGACGGCCTTGGACTGCTCTTCCGAGGTGCCCTGAAGGGGGAGGCTCGAGTAGATCGTGAGCTCGGTGCCCTCGACCGTGCCGCCCCCGCCACCGCCGCCTGCATCGTCCTCGCCGCAGGCCGCGACCGTCGTGCCCATCGCCAGGGCCCCGACGACACACGCCATGAGCCTGTAGTTACCGTTACGCAAAGCTTTCCCTCCTCAAAGAAACACCGGATTTGCGCGGCACTCTACCGCTCGTGGCCATAAGCGCAAGTCGGGCCGCGAGGCGGAGCAGATGCTACGCCCGTCTTCGGCGCCCGGCAAGGGACAACCGGGACGGACCACGCTCGACACACGGTCGAAGTATCTTGGCCTCGTGCGGGTAGGCATCCTCACCGGCGGTGGCGACTGCCCAGGGTTGAACGCGGTGATCCGCGCGGTCGTGCGCAAGGGAATCGTCGGCTACGGGCACACCATCATCGGCTTTCGCGACGGCTGGCGAGGGCCCCTCGAGGGGGATGCCGAGGAGCTGACAATCGAGTCCACCCGGGGCATCCTTCCCCGCGGCGGCACGATCCTGCGCTCCTCCCGGACCAATCCCCTGGCCCGCGAGGACGGCGCGGACCGCGTGCGCCAAACCATGGCCGCGCTGGAGCTCGACGGCCTGATAGCCGTCGGAGGAGAGGACACCCTGGGCGCGGCCTCGAAGCTCCACGAGGCGGGCCTGCCCATTATCGGAGTGCCGAAGACGATCGACAACGACCTCGGCGGCACGGATGTGACGTTCGGCTTCGACACCGCGGTGCACGTGGCCACCGAGGCCATCGACCGGCTGCACACCACCGCCGAGAGCCACAACCGCATCCTGATCGTCGAGGTGATGGGCCGTCATGCCGGGTGGATCGCCCTGCACTCCGGGCTCGCGGGCGGCGCCGACGTGATTCTCATTCCCGAGCGGCCCTTCGACATCGACGAGGTGTGCCGCCTCTTGCGCCACCGCCACGAACGCGGCCGCTTCTTCTCGATCGTCGTGGTGGCAGAGGGAGCCACGCCGCTCGAGGGCACGATGGAGACGGTCGCGGGCGAGCGCGACGAGTTCGGCCACGAGCGCCTCGGCGGAGTCGGCCAGCGGCTGGAGCGGGAGATCGCCACCCGCACCGGCTTCGAGGCGCGGGCCACCGTGCTCGGGCACGTGCAACGCGGCGGCACGCCCACCGCCTACGACCGCGTGCTGGCCACGCGCCTGGGCCTTGCCGCCATCGATGCGGCCGATGCCCGCCGCTTCGGCACCATGCCCGCGCTGCGCTCGACGCGCATCGAGCTGGTGCCGCTTGCCGAGGCGGTCAGGGAGCTGCGGCTGGTGCCCGACGAGGACTACGCCGAGGCGGAGGCGTTCTTCGGCTGAGTCGGCAGTTGGCGGGAGGGTTCCAACCGCCCGGTGCCATACGGTGCGCGCCGTGCGTGCTACTCGCGACCGAGCTGCTCCCGCACGTGCGGCAGCGCCGTGCGAACCGTGACCGCGGCCAGCGTGATCGCGATCGTGACAAGGAAGGCGTCGATGGCCTTCACCCCGAACGCCCACGCCGCGATCCACACGAGCAGTCCGGCGGTGAAGGCGGCGATCACGCCCATGCTCAGCCGCCGCGCCGCTCGGCGATGGCGGAGCGCAGCTTCGTGACGCCGTTGAAGGCGCTGCGCATGGCCCGCTCGGCCGAGGAGTCCTTGGGGGGCATCATGCCGATCCCGCGGGCGAACTCCATGCCGTCGAAGTAGGCGGTCACCCGGACGATGCGACCTTCGCCGTCGAGTTCGATCCAATCCACGGCCCGGGTCTCGATCCGCCGGCCGGTCGGCTCGATGCCCTGGAATGGTGCGCCGGTGAAGGCGCCCGACGAACGCCACCGAACCGCAGCGTTCGAATCGCCGCCCACGACGTCCTCGATCACCATCTCGTAGTCAGGGAAGGCGGCGAACATCTCCTCGAACAGGGCGCGGTACTCGTCCGGACCGCGGAGGATGCCGACCGGGACGATGTCGGCCACGACCTCGGGCGAACGGTGATCGGCCGCTCGGTTGAGGTCCTTCGCGGCGAGTGCCTCGAAGTAGCTGCGAGCAACCTCGGCCGCGGTGCGGGTGGTGTCGGCGGTGGCCACGGACCCGGACCCTAGCAACGGGTCCGCTCACACAGATGTTCGCCAACGGCCGCGTTCGGCGGGGCCGGCCGGCGGCGCTCAGACGAGCGCCTCGGCCAGGCCTGCCACGAGCTCGCGCACAGCGTCGGGGCCACCCTCGCCGGCGGCTCGAACCACCCGTGAGCCGACGATCACCCCGTCGGCGATGTCGGCCACCTCGCGGGCCTGCTCCCCGGTCGACACGCCGAAGCCCACTGCCACCGGCACACGGGTCGCTGCGCGTACCCGCTCGACCACCTCGGGTAGCTCGGACGGAAGCTCCGTCCGCTCCCCGGTCGTCCCCATCAGCGAGACCGTGTACACGAAGCCACGCGCCTGCGCCCCGATCTCGGTCAAGCGCTCGGGCGTCGTGGTCGGGGCCACGAGCGGAACCAGATCGAGGTTGCACCCGTCGCACGCGGCGCGAAGGGGCCCGGCCTCATCGTGCGGCAGGTCGGGCACGATCAGGCCCGCCGCGCCGGCGGCTTCCGCCCGCGCGGCGAAGGCATCGGGGCCGTCGGAGAGCACCACGTTCGCGTAGACCATGAGCACCACCGGTAGGCGCCGGCTGACCGATGCGCACACGTCGAGCACCCCGTCGAGTGTCGCTCCCTCGGCGAGGGCACGCGATCCCGCATCGTGGATCACCGGCCCGTCGGCGAGGGGGTCAGAGAAGGGCACGCCGAGCTCGATGAGGTCGGCGCCGGCGTCGGCGCAGGCCTCGCCCACCGCACGCGACGTCTCGAGATCGGGGAAGCCTCCCATGATGTAGGGCATGAGCGCGGCGCGTCTGCCGTGGCCCTCGAACGCGGCGGCGATTCGCCCGCGGGCGGCGGTCGCCGCTTGGTCGGCGCTCACGAGCGGGTGCGTGAAGACTGCTCAGTCAAGAGCGAGTACCTCGGAAAGGTCCTTGTCTCCGCGTCCGGAGAGCGTGACGAGGTCGAGCTCACCCGCCGGATTGGCCAGCACCCAGGCCAGGGCATGGGCCGGCTCGAGCGCCGGGATGATGCCCTCGAGCTTCGAGAAGAGCCGGAAGGCGGCCACGGCGTCGCCGTCGTCGACCGCCTCGTAGCGCACGCGGCCGGTGTCGCGAAGATGCGCATGCTCCGGCCCCGAACCCGGATAGTCGAGCCCCGCGGAGACCGAGTGGGCCTCCACGATCTGGCCGTCGGCGTCCTGCAGCACCGCAGACATCGACCCGTGGAGGATGCCGCGCGCCCCGGTGGCAAGCGGCGCACCGTGGCGTCCGGAGGACAGGCCCTCGCCGCCGGCCTCCACGCCCACGATCTCCACCTCCTCGTCGGCGAGGAAGGCAGCAAAGGTGCCGATCGCGTTCGAGCCACCGCCGACGCAGGCGATCACGCGGTCCGGCAGGCGACCCGCGGCCTCGAGCAGCTGTGCCCGCGCTTCGTCCCCGATCGGGCGGTTGAGGTCCCGCACCATGGCCGGGAAGGGGGCGGGTCCTACAGCCGAGCCGATGATGTAGTGGGTCCCCTCGACGCTCGCCACCCAGTCGCGGATCGCGGCGCTCACCGCTTCCTTCAGCGTGCGTGCGCCGGCGTCGACACCGGCGACCTCGGCCCCGAGCAGGCGCATGCGCTCGACGTTCGGGCGCTGGCGGCGCATGTCCTCGATGCCCATGTAGACGACGCACTCGAGCCCGAGCAGCGCGCAGGCGGTGGCGGTGGCCACGCCGTGCTGGCCGGCGCCGGTCTCGGCGATGATCCGGCGCTTGCCCATGCGCTTGGCCAGCAGCGCCTGGCCGAGGGCGTTGTTGATCTTGTGGGCGCCGGTCAGGAGGAGATCCTCGCGCTTGAGGTACACCGTCCGGCCGGCGGCCTCGGAGAAGCGCCGGGCGCGGTAGAGCGGCGTGGGCCGGCCGGCGTAGTCGCGCAGCAGCGCATCGAGCTCGAGCCGGTAGGCGGGATCCTCGCGGGCCGCGAGCCACTCTCGCTCGAGCTCGTCGAGGGCGGGGATCAGCGTCTCCGGGACGTAGCGGCCACCGTAGGGGCCGAAGCGGCGCTCAGCGCCGGCGGGGGCGGGGGCGACGCTCACGCCGCGGTTTCCTGCGGGCGCGTGATGGCGAGCTCGGGGTCGGGCGTCGGGTCGGGCGCCGGGTCGGGCGGCGCAGCCGATGGGTGCCACGCCGGCGCGAGCGACGGGTCAGCCTCCCGGATGAGCGACGGGTCGGGCGTCGGTAGGGGCGCGCTCGCCGGCACGTCCAGCGCGGCAACCGGCGGCGGCGGCGCGTCCGGCGCGTCCGCTGCCTCGACGGCACGGAAGAAGGCCGCCAGCCGAGCATCGTCCTTCCGCCCCGGCGACGCCTCGGTTCCGGTGGCCACATCGACGGCGAAGGGCCGCGTGGCCGAGACGGCCTCCGCCACGTTGTCGGCGGTGAGGCCGCCGGAGATGATCAGCGGCACCGACCGCCGGCGCAGCTTCGCAAGCTCCCACGCGAACGTCTCCCCGGTGCCACCGGGCAACCCCGTCACGTGGGTGTCAAGCAGCTGGTAGTCGACGTGGAAGGCGCGCAGCGCCTGCACCGACGCCGAGTCGCGCACCCGTGCGGCTTTGATCACGCGGCAGCCGGTGCGTCGCGCCGCCTCCGCGCAGTACGAGGGGCCCTCGTCGCCGTGCAGCTGAAGCAGGGAAAGGTTCGAGAGCTCTGCCGTGCGCGCCAGCTCTTCGAGCGGCTCGTTCACGAAGACACCGACGACCTCGACGCGCCGTCGCATCGCCGGGCCGATCTGGGTCGCGACGACGGGATCGCAGGCGCGTGGGCTCGGCCTGTGGAAGATCAGTCCGATCGCCCAGGCGCCGCGGTCGGCGGCGCGCTCGGCGTCCTCGAGGTTGGTGACGCCGCAGATCTTGATCCTCGTCATGAGAACAAGATCGTAGATGCTGCAATCTGGACGGTCGCGGCGGCTCCTGGACGGCGGGCGGCCTCAGGCTCGAAGGCGTCGTGCCACCGCTGTCAACGTGCTCCCCACGTCGTCCTGCTCGAAGCTCACCTGCGCGTAGGTGAATCGAAGGGGCGTCAGCCCCGCGGTCGCGTGCGCCTGGTCGCGCCGGCGATCCCTCGCCTGCTGGGCCGGAGTGCGGTGGTAGCGCAGTCCGTCGGTCTCCACCACAAGACCGAGGTCGGGCCAGTAGAAGTCGACTTTGAACCCATTCAGGCGAACCCCGGTCTCTGGTTGCGCCAAGCCGGCCGCCCGAGCGAGCCGTAAGAAGCGCCTTTCGAGCTGTGAGTCGGTGAGGCTGAATGTGTGCCGGTCGAGGATCCGGCGCAGCGTGCCCACCCCGGGTCGGGGGTCGAGTTGATCGAGAGCCGAGCGCAGCGCGTCCGGATTGGTCAGACCGTGCTTGTCAGCTCTGTTCACGGCGGCCTCGACTTGATCGTCCGGCAGCCGAGCGGCGAGGTCGATGAGGGTGCAGACGGCTGAGGTCACAGGTATCCCATGCCAGCGCGTGACTTCGGCGGGAGTGAGGCTCGCGCGCCGGTGGACGACGATGCCCGCACGGCGTGGCTGCGCTGGGACCGGAACCGAAATCTCGATCCAGCGACGCTCGCCACGATGAATTCCCAGGAGGGCTGCGGCGCTCAGGTGGCTGAGCACCGCACCAGGGCCGCAGCTCAGGACCGCTGCCATCCAGCGGCCGTGGGTCGACAACTGCGGGCGGCCGAGTGCGTAGACGCCGTGGTGCACTCCGTGCAGACGGCCGTTTGCGACGCGATGCTTGATGGCCTGAGGATGAAGGCCAAGCTCGAGTAGCTGCCGCCTCGTGACCACTCCGTGCTGCACCTCGGCCAGCGCTAGGGCATCCCGGAGGGTCGGCTGTGCATTCTGGTAGCCCATGCCCTACCCGAATGCACAGTCGGGCGGGATTCACCCCCTGGGGCGGCACGCTCGAGCGGAGAATGGACGCACGGTCAAGCGCGAAGGCGCTGGCTGCCAACTGCTCAGCGCGATGCGTGAGCCCTACCGCTCAGGGAAAGGGCAGGCCGCCCTGGCTCTCGGGCGCCGCCTCGAGCTGCTGCGGACGCTCCCCCAACCTGACGGTGGCGGTCTTGCGCTCGTCGTCGCGGAAGTACTCGACCTCGATCTCGTCCCCCGGCTTGTTGTCCTCGATCGCCGTGGCCACGTCCTCGGGCTTCTTCACGTCGCGGCCGTCGATCTTCACGATGATGTCGCCGCCGGCCACCGCGTCCTGGGCAAGCGGGGTCTCTCCGGCCTTCAGTCCCGCCTTCTCGGCCGGCCCGCCGGGCACCACCTGCTGTACGAGCGCGCCCTCCTCGACCGGCAGGTTGAGGTCGTCGGCAGCCTGCTTGTCCACCGGCGAGGTGGTCACTCCGAGGTAGGCCCGTTCGATCTTGCCGTCCTCCTTGAGCTGCGGGATCACGGTCTTCGCCGTGTTGATCGGCACCGCGAACGCGATTCCCACCGAACCCGCGCCGCCACCGCCGGTGGCGATCTGCGAGTTGATACCAATAACCCGCCCGTTCGCGTCGAGGAGCGGACCACCCGAGTTGCCGGGATTGATCGAGGCGTCGGTCTGGATCACGTTGCCGATCGAGAACCCGTTCGGGGCCTCAATCTGCCGCTGCTGCGCAGAGACGATGCCGGTGGTAACCGTGCGGTCGAAGCCGAACGGGTTGCCGATCGCGATCGCCGGGTCCCCCACGCGGACGGCCTTGGAGTCACCCAGCTCGATCGGCCGGAGATCGGTTTCCTTCGGGTCGACCTTGATGACCGCCAGATCGGTGGAAAGGTCGGTACCGACCACCTTCGCCTCCAGGGTGTCGTTCTCGCCGAAGCGAACCTTTACGTCGGTTGCGCGGTCGACCACGTGCGCGTTGGTGAGCACGTAACCCTCGTTGTCGAGCACGAACCCGGACCCGGTGGCCGTCCCGCCCTGCTCCTCGGGGAACCCGAACGGAGACGCGCTCGGCTGGTCCCTCTCAGCGGTGATGAAGGCAACGCCGGGGCCGGTGCGGTCGTAGATCTCCCCGACGGTCAACGCGTTCCCGCCAGAGTCGTTCCCGGAGTCGGGGCGACTCTGCGCGACGGGTCGCGTGACGGGTGCCTGCTGCACGGCGGCCGGGCGCGACTCGTCGCCCCCGGTGTCGATCACATCGAGCGTGATCAGCAGAGCGCCGAGAAGCACCGCGATCAGGCCCCCAAGGGCGCCGGAAACCATGTGAGAGGTGCGCGACATGCGAGGTACTTTGTAGAGACGCTTCCTGAAGTGACGGTAAGAGTCGGCCTCGGTCTGGAGCGAGGCTCAGCGCGTGCCGGCCCGTGGGGGGAGGGCGAGGTACCCACGTAGGCGCCTCAACCGTCCTCCGCGCGCGGTGAGCGCTCGCCGCAGTGCGCGCCGCGCCGAGCGGCCCGGCGGACGGGCTCCCGTGCGGGCGTAGCGACCGTCGTTCAGCCGCCGCACGTAGCGGGCCGCTCCAGGACCGGCCTCCTCGGCCAGGCGCCGCTCGAGCTCCGCGAGCGTCGTGCCCGGGGCGATGTCGTACCCAAGCCGCTCGAGGGCCCTGCGCAGCTCGTGCAACGGGGCATCCGGGACGGCGGAGAGCCGCCGCCGAGTGCGCATCCGAGAGCGGAGCAAGAACGCTCCTCCGGCAAGCGTCCCGAGTCCCGCCAGAGCGACCGCCACCAGCCACGGTCGTCCGCCTTCACCATCCCCGCCGGCCGCCGCAGCGCCGGCGCCACCCGCCCGATCGGGGATCGGCGAGCCGGAGTCGGGATTCGGAGCACCGGGGTCGCGGTTGGCGGCGCTGTCGATATCGGGGCCGCCGAGCTGGGACTCGGCCGGCGCCGACGAGGGCGTGGGGTCGAACGGGACCCACCCGAGCCCCTCGAAGTAGACCTCAACCCAAGAGTGGGCGTCGAGGTCGCGCACGCGGTACTCGCCGGTCTCGCGGTTGTACGAGCCGGGCGTGAAGCCGGCCGCCACGCGCGTGGGGATCCCGTTCATTCGCAGCATCAGCGCCATCGCCCCGGAGAACTGCTGGCAGTACCCGCGGCGATCCTCGAACAGGAACGCCGACAGCGGGTACTCCTGGCTCGGGGGCCGCTCGCTGTAGTCGTAGTTGCGCTGCAGGTGGGTCTCGATTCGCTTGACGATGTCGTAGGTCGTGGCCTGCCCCACCGACAGGCGCTTCGCCAGCTCGTAGACCCGGCGGTACGGAGACGCGAGCAGCTGCTGCTTGGCGGCCTCGGCGCGTGCGGGCGTGACCCCCTCTCCGGCGGTAATAACCTCGAGCGCAGGCCCGGCCGGAGGGCCGGGCGCCTCGCCGAGGTTCAGGGCGTTCTCACCGGGGCGCGGCAGAGCGATGGTCGTGTACTGGTTGAAGTGGGCGCTCACGGTCTCACCCGCGGCTCGCATCTCGCGCGCGGTCGGATCCGGAACGTAGGACTGCACGCGGTAGGTGTCGCCCTCCTCGAGGGGCGCGTCGAGCTTTCGCACCGTGCCGTCGGCGCCGCCGGAGACGATGCCGGCGCCGGTCACGTCGAAGGTCGTGCCGGCTCCCACGACCAGGCTCGTGCTCAGCCCGCGCACGGTGAACCCGATCCGCTCGGCCCACTCGAGGCGGGGGTTCTCCGGAAGCTCGAAGCTGAGCGGGGTGCGGTCGTTGGCGTCGGTGTGCAGCCAGTGGAGGCCGTCGAAGCGGTCGAGGGTCTCCGCCTTCCAGTAGTGCGCCTGCTTCGACTTGACGATCAGCAGGGTGCTGCCGTCGCGCTGCCAGTCGATCGGCCCGTAGGTGTGATTCCAGTTGAACGTGGCACCTTCTTCGGGGCCGAACCAGCGCCAGGAGCGGTAGTCGACGAGCGCGTCCTCACCGTCGGCTACCGCCGCCACGGGGAGCGCGAGCCCCCCGACCGCGAGCACGGCGCAGGCCGCGAGCAGCGCATCGGTGCGCCGCACCCGGGGTAGCCATATCCATCCGGCGATCAGAAGGAAGAGCACGAGCCCGCGGACGAGCTCCGCACCGAAGTCGTGCTCGGTGGCGGCCAGGCCGTAGAGCGTCACGAGCAGGGCAAGAGCGATGGCTCTCAGCACCCCCGACGCCCGGCGCGCCGGCCAAAACGCCAGCGCCGCGGCCACGGCGCACACGAGCGGCGCGAGCAGCAGGATGGTCAGGCCGACCCATTCCTCGTTGCCAGAGTACGGCCAGTTCACCGACGGGACGCCCGCGAGGCCACGGTCCACGTTCTCGCCGAGCTCGCCCCAGTTGCGCCACCCCAGCAGACGCAGCGGCAAGCCGACGGCGGCCAGCCCAGCGACAAGGGTGAGCAGGACCACGACCGGGCGGACGAGAAGCGCGATACGGCGTCGGCCACCCGCGAGCGCGAGGGCAGTGCCGCCGGCGCAGGAGATGGCCACGATGGCCAGCACGCGCCAGCCCGAGCTGCCCTCGACGAGAGCCGTCCAGTGGCCGGCGACGAACGCCGCGAGGGCCGCGAAGGCCGCGAGGCGGGCGGCCAATGCGGACGCACCGGCGCGCGCGGCGGGGGTGGTAACCGACGGCGGCATCCGCGGCGCTGCGATGCGTCCGTCCCGGAGCCCGACGGCCTGGGCGCTCACGCCGCCGCCCTCCGGCTCGCATGCCCGAGCCGGTAGCCGCCGCAGCCGGCCACCGTGAAGCTGGCGCGCGTCGCGCCCGCCGGCGATGGCGTCACGAGGTAGCGCGCGGCCGCCGCCGCCCGCCGCAGCCCGGCCGGCGGCTCGGCCCCCGCGGCCGCCGTGACCCACAGGATCGCCCCACCGCGGCCGAGACGCGCGAGCGCGGGCGCCAGATCGACGGCCTCGACCTGTGCGAGGCGCGCGTGCAGTGCGGGCCAGGGCCGCAGGTCGGGCGGCAGGGCGGTCGCGCGCCGGTCGCCGGGCAGCAGCACCGTGCAGCCGCCGGAGGCGGCGAGGTGCACGGCGAGCGACGCCGCCGCGCGCACCGCGCTGTCGAGGGCCTCCTCGGTGGCCGGACTCCGCGCGTCGAGCACCACCAGCGGCCGCAGATCCTCGTCGGCGACCATGCGCCGCTCGACCATCTCACCGCTCCGCGCGACGGTGGGCCAGTGAATGCGAGAGGCCGGCGCGCCCGGGCGGTAGGGGCGCAGCGAGTCGAGCTCGGTCTCGGCTGCGGCGGAAACGAGCTGTCCGGCGTCGGCGATTCCTCCGGCTCCTCCCCCGGCGGCGAGTTGCACCGGTTCGACGCGCGGCAGCACCAGCACCTCGCCGCGATCCGAGCGCCGCTCGCGGACGGCGAGCCCGAGCGGGTCGCGGATGACGATGGCGCTCGGCGCGAGCTCCCGGCGGCCACGGCGCGCGAAGCGCACTTCGACGGTCACGCGCCGTCCGCGGCGGCCCGCGAGGGACAGCGTCCTGCCCGCCAGCGGCTCCACCAGTTCGCCGCCGGGCGCCGGAAGCGGCCCGGTACGCGCCTCTATCCGGATCGGGTAGGACTGCTCTTCCTCGACGACGGCGCCGCCCAGGGTGCGCTCGACCCGCGCGCCCGCGGAGGCAAGCGCCACCCAGAGGGCGCTTCCGGGCCCGAGCACCAGCAGCGCCACGCCGGGCACGTACAGCGAGAGGGTGTCGAAAGCCGCCGCGGCGGCTACGAGCAATAGGCCGAAGGCTCCGGCCCAGAGCGCCCGGCTCACCAGGCGGGGACGCGGGCAAGGGTGTCCCGCACCACGTCCTCCCGGGCACTGGCGGCTGCCTGCGGGGCCAGCAGCAGCCGGTGGGTGAGGACCGCCGGAGCAAGCGCCTGAACGTCGTCGGGCAGCACGTGATCGCGCCCGTCGAGCGCCGCGAGGCCCTTGGCCGCCTTCAGCAGCATGAGCCCCGCGCGCGGTGAGGCCCCCAGGTCCGTGCGCGGATCCGAGCGGGTGGCCTCGAGCAGCGCGACCACGTAGCGGCGCAGCGCCTCGCTTGCGTAGACCCCGGCCGTGGCGATCTGCGCGGCCAGGATCTCGGCCACGCCGGCCACCGGCTGCAAATCCAGCACCCGGTCGCTCTCGGCGTGCGCCGCCAGCATCTCTGCCTCGTCGTGGGCGCTCGGGTAGCCGAGGCTCACCCGCACCATGAAACGGTCGAGCTGGGCCTCGGGGAGCGGGTAGGTGCCCTCGTACTCGACCGGATTCTGGGTTGCGATCACGATGAACGGGCGAGCCAGCTCGTGCGTGTGCACGTCGACGGTCACATGGCGCTCCTGCATGCACTCGAGCAGTCCCGACTGGGTCTTGGGGGACGCGCGGTTGACCTCATCGACCAACACGACGTTCGCGAACACCGGGCCGGGCCGGAACTCGAAGCGGCCCTCGCGCTGGTTGAAGACGTTGGTGCCGACGACGTCCGCGGGCAGGAGGTCGGCGGTGCACTGGATGCGGGCGAACTCGGCCCGGATCGAGCGCGCGATGGCGCGCGCCAGAGCGGTCTTGCCGACGCCCGGGTAGTCCTCGATCAGCACGTGACCCTCGGCGATCAGTCCGACGAGAACGTTGCGCAGGACCTCGTCGGGCACCTTGACCGCCTTCGACACGTTGGCCGCCAAGCGGGCGCCCAACTCGGCCACCGCCGGAGGGTCGAGGTCCGGCACCGTGGACACGGCTTCGATCTTAGGGGTGGGCGTGCGTGGGCGAAGTAGGTCGCCGGGTCCTACGCCCGGCGTCGACATACAAGACGCAACTTCTCGATACCGCCCGGTCCTGCGGGCGGACGTTCAGTGCTGGTTCGGCATGAACGGGATCAGGTAGGCGTCGGAGAGGAACCAGTACCAGACGGAGAACACAAGGAGCCCGGCCGTGGCGGAGGCAACCACGACCTGGGTCAGTGCGCCCTGCGTTTGGTCGTGTCCGGCCCGCCGGCGTAGCACGACCCACTTCGTGTCCAGCCGGGCCAGCGCCTTCATCATCAGAACCACGGTGGCCAGCAGGCCGAGCAAGATGACGCTGCCGCTCGCCGCCACGGATCCCGTTGCCTCGAACGCGCGCGCTCCGACCCAGAACCAGGCGACCGGAAGGGGTGCCCACATCGAAAGCGAGCCGAGAGCCTCAACCGACAGCACGGCTACGGAGGCTGTGCCCGCCACGCGCCTTGCCGCGGTCGGTCCACCCGAGCTTGCCACCGGAACCGCCTCCGGTGCCAACCTGGTTCGGGTCTCCTCGAGAGCGGGCGTACGTCCCAACCCGTTCGGCTTCAACGGCGCAGGCGGAAGTAGCGTGTGGCCTCGACGCGGTGCCCCGTGCGATCGCGGCCGACGGCAACGGCCACATGACGCCTGCCGGCGCGCAGTGCGTGACCCAGGCGCACGTCCACCACCCTTCTGCTGGCCACCCTGAAGCCGCGCGACCTACCCAGCATGCGACCGCTCGGTGAACCGCGGTGAATGGTCACAATCACTCCGTGGAGCCCCTGACGATTGGAGAAGACCCGGGTTCGCAGGCGTCCGTCCCGCGTCTGACGAGCGGATGCCCGGATCCGGGCGACGCGTAGCCGCCCGTACGTCCTGGGGCGGGTGGTTGGCCCAGGCTCGGTGAAGGCGACCGTGCCGCGCAGCTGTTCGTCGCCTTCTCCCATGCGCCCGTCGAAGGTCCGCGGTGCGGGAACGAGCCAGCTGCCTGTGCCTGTTGCGCCGACGAAGCGGCCGCTGCCGCCGGTGACCGTGTAGGTGTAGGTCGTGGCCGATGTCGCGAAGCAGTATCGGCCGCTGGCGGCGACGTCCAGCCGGTCACCGTTGGCCCCGACGAAGGACCCTCGCTTGTCCGCCGGGGCACAGCCGTCGGAGCCGCTGGCCCCAAAGTCGAGTACCACGTCGAACTCGCCGGTCGACTGGCCGAGGTAGGAGATCGGGCCGCTTACCCGGTCGTGCAGGCAGCGGGCGCCCGCCGGGGCAGTCGGCGGGCAGGGGCCGAAGGCGAAGGCGCCGACGAGATCGGCGTCGAGCGGACGCTCGACCGCCGCGGTCGCGGAAGCCGCGAGCGTGAGAACCGATAGACCGACGAGCACGATCGTCATTCGCATCGACCGGTTGGCCTCGCGCTTCGGGCGGTCGTTGTCGCAGACCCCGAGTAGAAGCCATCGCCGAGCTCGGCGATGGCAGGCCCGATCGCGCGGGGTATCGAGCCGTGCCTCTCCCATGAGCGACAATTGTTCCCCGTACGGCCAAGCCCGCGACCGGGGAGACCCCCTGATATCGACCCTGAAGTCAAGAGCATGACCTCCATGCCCGAGTGGGAGCCGACTCTGCTCGAGCGCGATCGGGAGGTGGCTGAGCTCGACGCCCGGAGTAACAACGCCAGGGCAGGCACGGGCGCAACCGTGCTGTTCGAGGCGGCGGCGGGGCTGGGCAAGACCCGCCTGCTGCGGCGGCTGAAGGAACGCAGTGCGCGGGCGGGTATGCGCGTGCTCTCAGCACGGGCGACCGAGCTGGAGCGAGAGCTTCCCTACGGGGTGGTCCGCCAGCTCTTCGCTCCCCTCGTCACCGAGCGCGAGGAGTTGCTGGAGGGCGCGGCCGCGGCTGCCCGGCCGGCGCTCGGCCTGGATGGGGAGCCCGTCGCCTCACACGAAGACGACGCGTTCGTCACGCTGTACGGGCTGTACTCGCTGACGGTGAACGTGAGCCGCGCCGGGCCCCTCTTGCTGGCCGTGGATGACGCGCACTGGGCGGATCCTGAGTCGATGCGGTTCCTGATGTTCCTCGCGCCGCGACTCGAAGGGCTTCCCGTGCTGCAGGCGGTGGCCTCGCGGCCCGTTGACGCCGCGAGCTCCCACGCGCGCCTGAGCGCGGACCCCGCGACGTTGCGGCTGAGCCCGGCACCCCTGAGCGGTGAATCAGTGTCGAGGCTCCTTGGGGACGCCCTCGCCTTTCCGCCCGATGCGTCCTTCGCTGCCGTCTGCTGCGACCTGACCGGCGGAAACCCCTTCTTCGTCGCAGAGCTGGCGCGCACGCTGGCCGCCGGTCAGGTGCAACCGACGCAGGAGAACGCAGCGCGCGTTCGAGACCTCGTACCCGACACGATCGCGCGCGCGGTCCTGGTGCGCCTCTCGCGACTCTCTGACGCGGCTCGCGCGCTCGCGCGCTCGGTGGCGATCCTCGAGGACGGGTGCGAGCCTCACCTGGCGGGAGCGCTGACGGAAGCCGACCCCGCCACCGTGGCCGAGGCCGCCGATGCACTGCGAGCGGTGGAGATCCTCGCTTCAGACCGGCGCCTCGGCTTCGTCCACCCAATCGTGCGGAACGCCGTCTACGGCCAGATTCCCACCGGTGCCCGCGGCCGCGAGCACGAGCGCGCGGCCACGCTTCTGACGGAGCAGGGGGTGCCCCTCGAGCGAGTGGCGGCCCATCTGCTGGCGACCAGCCCTCGAGGCGATCGAGCCGTGTCGCGACAGCTCTCGGACGCCGCGCGGGCCGCGCTCGGCGAAGGACGCGCCGACACGGCCGTCGCCTACCTGCTCAGGGCCCTCGCAGAGCCACCGCCTGCCGCCGAGCGCCCCGACGTCTTGGAGCTCCTGCTCACCGCCGCGGTGCGCGGCGAGGAGGCCTCGGCTGTGCCGCCGCTCGAGGCCGAGCTGCTGGAAGAGCTCGCGTCTGATCCGCAACGGCTCATGCGCCTCGGCCGAGAGCTCGGTATGTGGCTGATCGGCACTGGCGATCTCGAGCGAGCCGCCCGGGTGCTCGAGCGCGCGATCGCCACGGCCGAACAGGCGGGGGACCTCGAGCTCGCCGTGGCACTGGAGGGGCAGCTCATCTCTTACACGCAGCGGCCACCGCGCCAGGCCCGGGAGCGCTTCCAGCGTTACGACGGGCGCTTGGTCGAGGACAGCCCGGGGCGTCGTTTGTCTCTCGGGCTCCACGCGTGGTGGAGCAGCTTGCTGGGCGACCCCGCCGCCGAGGCCGCCGACCTGGCAACGCGAGCACTTGCCGGGGGCCGTATCTTCGCCGAGCAGCCCGATTCGCCGGTGCCGGGACAGGCCATACTCGTTCTCGCCCGCGCCGACGCGCTCGACGCGGCTGAGGCTGCCAGCGCGCTCCAGGTGGCCGAGGCGTCCAATCGTGGAGGCGCCGCAAGCCTGTCGGCCGCCTGGTACGAGCGGGGGTACATCGCACAGCGCCGCGGTGAGCTGCGGGCGGCCGAGACCGACGCCCGCCAAGCCCTGTCGCTGGCGCGGCGTCGAGGCTGCCTCGCTGTGGCACCGCTGTTCAGCTCCCTGCTCATCGACGTGCTCGTGCAGTACGACGATCTGGAGGCCGCCGAGCGCGAGCTGGTCACGAGCGGGATGGCCGGAGCGATCCCCGACGGCTACTGGCTCGGTCCGGTCCTCTTCAGCCGTGGGAAGCTCCGCCTCGCCCAAGGGCGTGCGCGGCAGGGCGCCGACGACCTCCTCGACCTGCGCGAAAGGATGACCCATTGGGAGATCGCCGGTAACCCCGGCTCTCCCGCGGGCTCCTACGCGGCAAGAGCACTGGCCGCGCTCGGAGAGGCAGAGCAGGCCCGGACGCTCGCCGAAGAAGAGCTGGCAGCGGCCCGCCGCTGGGGTGCCCCGAGTGCCGTTGGGAGCGCCCTTGCCGCCCTGGGCGCGGTCACGGGGGGCAACCGCGGGATCGACCTGCTCATCGACGCGATCCGGTCTCTAGACGAGGCGCCGACCCATCTCCTCCGTGCGACGACCCTCGTTGAGCTCGGAGCGATGCTCCGCCACGCGCGCCGGCCCGCCGATGCGCGGGAGCCTCTGCGCGCAGGACTCGCGTTGGCCCGACGCTGCGGCGCGGTGACCGTCGCCCGGCGCGCGGCGGAGGAGTTGGAGGCGACCGGAGAGAAGGCGGGCCGCCACACCCCCATTGGCGCCGAGACGCTGACCGCGAGCGAGCGTACGGTGGCGGAGATGGCCGCGAAGGGGATGAAGAACCGCGAGATCGCCGTCGCGCTCCATGTTGCCATCAAGACGGTGGAGAGCCACCTGCGCGCCGCCTACGACAAGCTCGGGATCCGCTCCCGCGACAACCTTCGCGGGATTCTCGAATGAATCGTGCTGCTGGGAGGTGCGGTAGCGGTCGAGCAGGCGAGGCGAGGCGAGGCGAGGTGAGGCGATGGCCGGGAGTCGTCACTGGGCGGGACCCGTGCCCGCGGATGCTCTGGCCAGCTCACGCGCGGCGGCCTCAGGGTCCGGAGCCCGCATGAGCGTCTCCCCCACAAGGACCGCGTCCACGCCGACGCGCTCGAGATCCTCGACCTGCTGACGCGTCGCGATCCCCGACTCCGACACCACGATCTTCCCGGCCGGGACGTCCGTGAGCAGCTCGAAGGTGCGTGATACGTCGACCGTGAAGTCCTCGAGGTTGCGGTTGTTGATGCCGATCACGTCGGCGTCGACGGTCAGCGCCGCCTCGAGCTCCTCCTCGTCGTGCACCTCCACCACCGCGTCGAGGTCGAGGGCGCGCGCGTCGGCGTACAGCGCCGCGAGCTCGTCCGTCGACAGCGCGCCGACCACCAGCAACACCGCGTCGGCGCCGGCGGCCTTGGCCTCCCAGAGCTGATAGGGGTCGATGTGAAAGTCCTTGCGAAGGATGGGTAGCGCAGTGGCCGCCCGCGCGGCGCGCAGATCCTCAAGCGAGCCGCCGAAGTTCTGCTCGTCGGTGAGGATCGAGAGGGCGGCCGCGCCGCCGCGCTCGTAGGCCCGGACCACCTCATCGAGGCTTGCTCCCTCGCGGATCACGCCCGCCGAGGGCGAGCGCCGCTTGTGCTCGGCGATCAGTGAGGTGCCAGGCCGGATCAGCGCCTCGCTGAACGGCCGGCCCTCGCCGCGCGCCGAGGCCTCGGCCTCGAGCTCGGCGAGCGGGACCTCGTGCTGCCGGCGCTCAACGCCCGCCCGGGTAGAGGCGATCAGCCGCTCGAGCCGGGCGTTCACGCCGCCACGGCCAGTTCGCGTGTGCGCTCGACGTAGCGGGCGAGTGCTTCCTCGGCGGCACCGGAGTCGATCGCCACCTCGGCCGCTCGGACTCCCTGTTCGAGGGTGGAGGCCGCGCCCGCCACGTAGATGGCGGCGCCCGCGTTGGCCAGCACCAGCGTTCGCTCCGGCCCGTCGTTTCCGGCCAGCACGCGGCGCGTGACACCGGCGTTGAAGGCAGGATCGCCCGCGGGAATTGTCTCGGCCGTCACGGTGTCGAGCCCGAGCTCCGCGGGGGTGACGCTCCGGCCCTCCACGCGCCCGTCCCTCAGCTCGAACACGTGTGTGGGGCCTGAGACGCTCACCTCATCGAGCCCATCCTCGCTTGAAACTACCAGCGCATGCACGCCGCCGAGCTGATGCAGCGCCGTGGCCATCGTCTCGAGATGCGCGGGGTCGAAAACGCCGATGAGCTGGCGCGTGGCCCCGGCCGGATTGGTCAGCGGCCCGAGGAAGTTGAAGACCGTGCGCACTGCGAGCTCCTTGCGGACCGGCACCACGTACCGCGTGGCGGCGTGATGCCGCGGGGCGAACATGAAGCCGAAGCCCACCGACTCGATGCACTCGGCCACGGCCTCCGGCGCGAGATCGATGCGCGCTCCGAGGGCCTCGAGCAGATCCGCCGATCCCGACTGGCTGGTGGCCGAGCGGTTGCCGTGCTTGGCCACCGCGCAGCCGGCACCGGCGGCGACGAACGCCGCCGTCGTCGAGACGTTGAAGGTGCGGCGCCCCCCTCCGGTCCCGGCGGTGTCCAGCAGGTCCTTCCGAGCGACGGTCACGGGCGCCGCCAGCTCGCGCATGGTGCGCGCAAGACCCACGATCTCGGCCACCGTCTCGCCCTTCACGCGAAGACCCATGAGGAAGGCGGCGGTCTGCGTTTCGGACACCTCCCCAGCCATGACCTCACGCAGGACCGCCCCCGCCTCGTCCGCGGTCAAATCGACGTTGTTGGCGAGCCGGTCGATGGCCCCCGGCATGACCGAGACGGACATCTCGCGGCTCAGCCGCTCAGGAAGTTGCGCAGCAGGGCCTTGCCGTCACCCGTGAGCACCGACTCCGGGTGGAACTGCACGCCCTCGGCCGGCAGCTCGCGGTGGCGCATCGCCATCACCGTGCCGTCGAAGTGGGCCGAGCGCTCTAGGCAGTCCGGCAGGTCGGGGTCGACCACGAGTGAGTGGTAGCGACCCGCCACGAGCGGGCTTTCGAGGCCCCGGAAGATCGTCCTGCCGTCGTGCGCGACCTCCGCGGTCTTCCCGTGCACCGGATCTCCGCGGACCACGGTCCCGCCAAAGGCCAGGGCCAGCGCCTGATGCCCGAGGCAGACGCCCAGCACCGGCACGCCGTCCTCCGCCAGCCGGCGCATTGCGGCGACTGACACACCCGCCTCGGCGGGGCCGCGCGGGCCCGGCGAGACGATCACCCGCGCGCCGCGGGCTCGATCGCACAGCTCGTCGAGCCCGAGGGCGTCGTTGCGAACCACCTCGAGCGTCGCCCCCAGCTCGCCCAGGTACTGGACGAGGTTGTAGGTGAACGAGTCGTAGTTGTCGATCACGAGCACGCGCTGCCCGGCGGCGGTCGCGGCGCTGCCGTTGCCCGTGGCGGCCGCCACCGCGCTCACGCCCAGTCGGCCTGCCGGCAGGCGAGCTCCACTGCCGCGAAGACGGCTCCGGCCTTGGCCTCGGTCTCCCTAACCTCGTACCCGGCCTCGGAGTCGGCCACGATGCCGCCACCGGCCTGCACGTGTATGCGCCCGTCCTTCACGACCGCCGAGCGGATGTAGATGCACGTGTCGAGGTCGCCGCCGAACGACAGGTAGCCGACCGCGCCGCCGTACGGCCCCCGGCGCACCGGCTCGAGCTCGTCGATGATCTGCATGGCCCGAATCTTGGGCGCGCCCGACAGCGTCCCGGCCGGCAAAGAGGCTCGCAGAGCGTCCATGGCGGTGACCCCGTCGGCAAGCTCGCCCGAGACTGAGGACACGATGTGCATCACGTGGGAGTAGGTCTCGACGGCCATCAGCTCGTCGACCGTGACGGTGCCGTAGCTGCACACCCGCCCGAGATCGTTGCGCCCGAGATCCACGAGCATCACGTGCTCGGCGCGCTCCTTCTCGTCGGCCAGCAGCTCCTTTGCCCGCTCGAGGTCCTCCTCGACGGTTCCCGCGCGGGGCCGGGTGCCGGCGATCGGCCGCTGCGTCGCCGTGCGACCGTCGACCTTCACGAGCGACTCGGGCGAGGCGCCCGCGATCTCGAAGTCCTCGAAGTCGAGGAAGTACATGTAGGGGCTCGGGTTGACGGTGCGCAGGCCCCGGTAGATCGAGAACGCCTCGACGGGAGCATCGGCGCTCCAGCGCTGGCTAGGCACCACCTGGTAGACGTCGCCGGCGCGGATGTACTCCTTGGCCCGCTCGACGGCCGCGCTGTAGCCGTCGGCGCCGAGGTTGGACGTCCACACCGGCGGCTCGCGCCCCGGGCGGCGGGCACGCGGCACCGCCTCCCCGAGCCGTTCGCGCACCTCCGCTATGGCGGCCACCGCGTCGGCATAGAGGTCTTCGATATCGCCCCCGTCCTCGACGAACACGTTGGCGCTCACGGTGACCTCGTGTGTGAAGTGGTCGAAGGCCAGCAGCACGTCGGAGACCATCAGGGCGAGGTCCGGCACTCCCAGCTCATCGGGCCCCGGTGGCCCCACCGTGGGCTCGGCGTGGCGCACGAGGTCGTAGCCGAAGAGCCCAACCGCCCCGCCGGCGAACGGGGGCGTACCGGGCGGGGCGGGGGCCGGGCGAAAGCGAGCGAGCTCATCGGCCACCGCCTCGTAGGGGTCGTCCAAGGATCGCCCCTCGCCGTCGACGGTGAGGCGGCCGCCGGCCAGCCGGATCACGGACCGTGGCCGCACCCCTACGAACGACCAGCGCCCGAAGCGCTGTCCCTGCTCGGCGGACTCGAGCAGGAAGGACGGGCCCGTGCCGCGCAGCTTGAGGTAGGCGGAGACCGGCGTCTCGCAGTCGTCGATGAAGGTGTGCCGCAGCGGGATCAGCGTGTGCTCGGCGATGGCGAGCTCGCGCACCTCCTCGAGCGTCGGCGCGACCGCGAGCGCCCGGGCGTCAGCGGCGACGGCCATTCAACTCCTCGAGCGCGACGGCGAGCGAGAGGTCGCGCGAGGCCAGCAGGACCGTCAGGTGGTAGAGCAGGTCGGCTGCCTCCTCGGCCACGCGGCCGTCGCTCTCCTCGCGGGCTGCGCGCGTGACCTCCTCGGCCTCCTCCTCGACCTTGGCGCCGATCCGCGGCGGGTCGGCGAGCAGCTCGGCCGTGTAGCTGCCGCTCGCGGCGGCCGTGGCGGCCCTGCGCTCGGTGATCGTGCGCTCGAGCGCCGCCAATGCCTCGTGCGGGGCCGGAGCCATGTCGCCGCGGTAGAAGCACGTGCGCTCGCCGGTGTGGCAGGCTGGGCCGGCCGGCTCTACCAGGGCCACCAGGGAGTCCTTGTCGCAGTCGTAGCGCAGCGCGCGCACGTTCTGAACGTTGCCCGAGGTGGCGCCCTTGTGCCATAGCTCCTGCCGCGAGCGGCTGAAGAAGTGCGTCTGGCCGGTCTCGCGCGTGCGCTCGAGGGCCTCGCGGTTCATGTAGGCGAGGGTCAGGACCTCGCCCGTGCGCCAGTTCTGCACGACGCACGGCACGAGGCCGCGCTCGTCGAAGGCGATCTCTTCCATGTGCCGGGCGATTCTATGAAGTGAGTGCGCCTTGCCCGGACGGCCGCTCACTCGACGCGGGGGGGCGGGCGGTCACTCGATGCCGAGCCGGTCGAGCAACCCCTCGTCCCGCCGCCAGCCCCGGCGGACCCGCACGTTCAGCTCCAGATGCACGCGCCGCCCGAGCTCCTCCTCGATCTCCCGCCGCGCTGCGCTGCCAATCGCCCGCACCATGCGGCCACCGGAGCCGATGAGGATGCCCTTCTGGGACTCGGTCTCTGCCCACACCCGCGCCTCGATCACCAGCAGGCCGTCGTCGTTCTCCTCCATCTCCCCCACCTCCACCTCAACGGCGTGCGGCAACTCGTCGCGCGTGCGGCGCAGCACCTGCTCGCGGACGAGCTCGGCCAGGCGGACCTGCTCGGACATGTCGGTGCGCTCGTCGGGCGGGAACATGAAGGGGCCCTCGGGGAGGAAGCCGCGCAGCTCCTCGATCAGCTCGGGCATGCCGACGCCGGTGCGCGCGCTCACGGGATAGATCTCGGAGTCGAGCCCGAGCTCGTCGGCGGCGGTCAGGGCATCGAGAGTTCGGGCCCGGCTGAGCAGGTCGATCTTGTTCACGGCGACCACAGCCGGACGGCCCGCGCGTGCGATGGCCCGGGCGATGAAGCGGTCTCCGGCGCCCACCTCCTGCTCGCCGTTCAGCACGAACAGCGTGGCGTCGGAGTCGCGCAGCTCGTGCTCCACGAGCCGCTGCATGCGCTCGGTCATCAGGTCGCGGGGGCGCTGGACGCCCGGGAGGTCGACCATCACCAGCTGCCAGTCCTCTCCCGTGGCCACCCCGCGGATGGCGCGCCGGGTGGTCTGCGGCTTGTCGGACACGATGGCCACCTTGCCGCCGACGATGTGGTTGAGCAGCGTCGACTTGCCCGCGTTCGGCCGCCCGGCCAACGTCACGAAGCCGCTGCGAGTCATGGGAGGGTCGCCATCACGCGATCCTGCAGGGCGAGCATCTCGCCGCTGTCGGTCTCGTGGTCGTAGCCGCACAGGTGGAGCACGCCGTGGACCACGGCCTCCTTGAGGTCGTCGGTGTGCTCTGCGCAGATCACGACGTCGCCGAGCTCGCGCGGGCCAAGCGTTGGTCCGGTGCCGTCCACCGGGAACGAGAGCACGTCGGTGGGGCGGTCGAGGCCGCGGTGCTCGTGGTTCAGGGCGCGGATCTCGTGCTCGTCGACCAGGGCGACCGCCACGTGTCCGTCGCTCACCCCGGCGACGGCGAGGGCCGCGGCGGCGGCTTCCGTGAGGCCGCTAGCGGGCGTGGCGCCGCCCTGCGCGCTCAAGATCTCGATTTCTGTCGCCACTCGGGCCCCACGCTAGAGGGTTCGACCGAGTTCCAAGGGCGCCTCCGAGGCAACCAACGCGGGCGTCGAGGGAGCACGAGGGGCCGGCTCGACCGGCCTGGCCGGCACCCCCAGGGCCATCTCTACCCTCCTCGGGTGCCCACTCCCCGCACCCCACACGGCCGCGCGCTGATAGGCGTCTTCGCGGCCACACTGCTCGGCTTCGTGGCCGTCGGCGCGGTCCTGCCGGTGCTTCCACGCTACGTCCGCGGGCCCATCGGCGCCGGCGATCTGGCGGTGGGCATCGTGGTCGGCGCCTACACCGGCGCAGCCCTGGTCTGCCGCCCACTCGCGGGGCGCGCGGCCGACCGCCGGGGGCGGCGGATCACGTTGGTGGTCGGGGCGCTGCTGATCGCCCTGGCCGGGGTTCTCTACCTCGTCCCCGCCGGCGTGCCGGGGCTCGTGATCACCAGGCTGATACTCGGAATCGGCGAGGGCGCGATCGTCGTGGCCGGATCCGCGTGGGTCGTGGACCTCGCGCCCCCCGACCGCCGCGGACAGGTCATCGGCCTCTTCGGCCTGGGAGTGTGGGGCGGCCTTGCCCTCGGCCCTCCGATCGGCGAGGGGCTGCTGGCGCTCGGCGGCTACAGCGCGGTGTGGGCCTTCGCGGCGCTGGGCCCGCTGGTGGGAGCGTTGGTGGCGGCGCGGCTACCGGACGCCCACCGGCCCGAGCCGGCCGGCACCAAGATGCCTCTGCTTCCCAGCTCGGCCCTGCGGCCCGGCGTCGTGATCGGCCTGGCCAGTGTGGGCTACGCCGCGATGGCCGGGTTCGTGGTCCTGCACCTCGCCGCTCGTGGCGACGGGAGCGGCAGCGCGGTGTTCATCGCCTTCGCCGGGACCATCGTGGCCGCGCGGGTGCTGCTCGGAAGGGCACCGGATCGCTTCGGGTCCCGCCGCACCGCGGTGGCGGCCGGGACCGCGGAGACGGCGGGGCTGCTCATCATCGGCCTGGCTGGCTCATGGCCCGTCGCCGCGCTCGGCGGGGTGGTGATGGGCGCCGGTTTCTCCGTGCTCTACCCGGCGCTCGCCCTGCTCGTGCTCGAGGGGGCCGACGACCGCTCGCGCGGCGCCGCCCTCGGCGCGTTCTCGGCCTTCTTCGACATCGGCGTCGGGGTCGGAGCCCCCCTTGCGGGGGCGGTGGCCTCGGTGTGGGGATATCCGTCCGTCTTCTACATGGCGGCGGCGTTTGCGGCCGCGGGGGCGGCCTTCTCCTTCGTCGGTGCTCGCGCGAGCGTTCCGCGCGCGCTCGAGGCGCCGAGCCCCGCCTGAAGGGGGACCCTCGCGAGCCGACGGCGGTTTGCCTGTTCTCACGGGTCGTGACGGCGCTAGGGAGCAGCCCCCCGCGCCTCGCTCTCCGCGTGCGCGTCGTAGGCCGCGACGATCCGCTGCACCAGCTTGTGGCGTACCACGTCCTCGCCGCCGAAGCGCACGAACTCGATGCCCTCCACGCCTTTGAGGATGTCGCCGATCACCATCAGGCCAGAGCGGTTGCCCTTGGGCAGGTCGACCTGGGTCACGTCGCCCGTGACCACGATCTTCGAACCGAACCCAAGGCGGGTGAGGAACATCTTCATCTGCTCGGGGCTCGTGTTCTGAGCCTCGTCGAGGATGATGAACGAGTCGTTCAGGGTGCGCCCGCGCATGAAGGCGAGCGGCGCGACCTCGATCACGCCGCGGTCGAGATGCTGGTTGACCTTCTCGGGCTCCATCATCGCGTAGAGGGCGTCGAAGAGCGGACGCAGGTAGGGGTCGACCTTGGCCATCAGGTCGCCCGGCAGGAAGCCCAGCCGCTCGCCCGCCTCCACCGCCGGCCGCGTGAGCACGATGCGGCTGACCTCGCGACGCGAGAGGGCCGCTACCGCCATCGCCACCGCGAGGAAGGACTTGCCGGTTCCGGCCGGGCCGATGGAGACGGTGATCGTCTCGCGGCGGATGGCGTCCACGTAGCGCTTCTGGTTCACGGTCTTCGGCGCCACCTTCAGGCCCCGGTGGCGCCAGACCACGTCGTCGAGTATGCGGCTCGGACTCTCGTGCTGGCCGAGCGCGCCGGTAACAGCGGCGATCGTGCCGGGTGCGATCTCGTGACCCTGCCGGACGAGGTCCGACAGCTCGCGCACCACCGTCTCGGCGGCCGCCACCGCAGACTCCTCGCCTTCCAGGGTGAGGATGTTCCCACGCAGGAACACCTCGGCGGCGAGGTGCCCCTCGAGAGCCTTGATCACCGAATCGTGGGCGCCTGCCAGCTCGCCGGCCACGTCGTTGGGAAGCTCGAGTTGGGTGCGCATCAGACGGCCGCCACTCAGCCGGTCAGCTTCTCCTTCAGCGCGGCGCTCACGCGCCTGCCGTCGGCTCGCCCGCGCACCCGCGGCATCACCACCGACATGACCTTCCCCATCTCCTTGGCGGACGCCGCTCCGGACTCGGCCACGGCGTCTCCCACGATCTGGTCGAGTTCCTCGTCCGAGAGCTGCTGCGGCATGTACGACTCGATGATCTCGGCCTCGCGGCGCTCGCCCTCGGCAAGGTCGGTGCGACCGGCCTCGGCGTAGGCCTCGGCGGCCTCCAGCCGGCGCTTGCGCTCGCGCTGGAGCACGGCCGTCTCGTCGAAGTCGCCGTCCGGTGCCTCCTTCTGGCCCTTCTGCAACTCGGAGGTGACCAGCCTGAGCGCTCCTACGCGAACCGAGTCGCCCGCCTTCAGGGCGTCGACGGTGTCAGTCTTCAGGCGATCGAGCAGGGCTATGCATCCATAGTAGTGACGACCGTACTCGCGGCCGGCACCCATCGAGGCAAGGAGCGAAGCGCTTGAATCAGGTCGAGGTTGCCACGTTCGACTGCTACGGAACGCTCATCGACTGGGAGGGCGGCCTCGGCAACTTCCTCTACGACATGGCCCTGCGCAAGGGGGCCGATCCGCTGCGCCCGGGCCGCGAGATGCGCGAGCGCTGGGAGGCGATCCAGTTCGAGGTGATCAGCGGCGACTACCGCTCCTACAAGGAGGTGCTGGTCACGAGCCTCAACCGCTTCGCAGAGGAACGCGGCTGGCGATTGAACGAGGCGGACGGGGATGCGCTGGCGCGCGCGATGCGAAGCTGGCAGCCGTTCCCCGACACGCGGCCGGCGCTCCAGCGCGCGCGCAACGCCGGCCTACGGCTCGTGATCGTCTCGAACACCGACCGCGACATCCTCCGCCACAGCCTGCGCCAGCTCGAGGTGCGCTTCGACGACCTCGTGACCGCAGAGGACTGCCGCGCCTACAAGCCGTCGGACGTGGTCTTCAAGACCGCTCTCGAAAAGGTGGGCACGCCCCCCGAGCGCATCCTCCACGTGGCCTTCGGCTTCAAGTACGACATCGGCCCGGCGAAGCGCGCCGGCATGCGCACGGCGTGGGTCAACCGCCACGCCGAGCCGCGGCCCGGCTCCGAAGAGCCGGACCACGAGTGGCGCGACCTGTGGGGTCTCGCCGAGCTCGCCGAGGGTCAGCGCGGCGGCTGATCCGGGCCGGGCTGCTCGGTCCCGGGCTCGTCGTCCTCCACGGGGATCACCTCGCGCACGACCTCCTCGGTGACGATCGTGTACCGGCGCAGGCGCTTCTCTCCCACCTGCTGAGCGCCGGCGGCCACCTGGCCCCCGATCGGCTGACCGGGGTTCACCGTTTGGCCCACCTCGGGCCCCCCGGAGGCGGGACCGGCTTCCACATCGGCGACGGGCTGGTCGGGCGTGGGATCGCCGACGCCGCGATCGTGCGCGTCGTGTTCGTGATCGTGGTCGTGGCCCTCGTGGTCGTGGTCATGGCCTTCGTGGTCGTGGTCATGGCCTTCGTGGTCGTGGTCATGGCCTTCGTGGTCGTGGTCGTGCCCCTCGTGGTCGTGGTCCGCGCCAGCCGCATAGTCCACGCCGTAGTAGTCGTACAGCCGCCGCTCCTCGTCGGGCGAGAGCTCCTCCTCGGCGTCGAGGCTCGGCGCGTCCTTGATCTGGCTCTTCTCGTAGGGCACGTGCACGTCGTCGCCCTCGACGGAGGCCTCACGCAACGGCACGAAGGTGGAGCGGCTGCCGAACATGCCGGTGTGCACGAGCGCCCAGGCGGGATCTCCGGTGCGGTCATCGACGTATATGGCGTCGACCTTCCCCACCTTGTCGCCGTGCCCGTCGACCATCGTGCGACCCTGCCATTCCAGCGGGTTGGGTACGTCAGCCATCGATCCTCCATGTCTCGGCGCGACGCGCGGCCGCCACCGGTTGCGTAACTCTCCTCGACTGAGGCCTCTGCCCGCCGGAGAGCCGAGCCAAACGCCGCATGGCCAGACGTTCCAGTACGGAAAGACACGCTCCTAGACTGCGCCCGTGACGGACGGCGGACTCATCCTCGTGGCCGGCGTCCTCCTAGCGCTCGGCATCGGCGCCACGCTGCTCGCCGGTCGCCTCCGCGTGCCGGGCCTGGTGCTCTTCCTCGGCCTCGGGATGGTGATCGGCTCCGACGGCCTCGGCCTGATCGACTTCGCCGACACCGAACGGGCGCAGACGGTCGGCATCATCGCCCTGTCGCTGATCCTCTTCGAGGGCGGTTTCGCCGCCGGTTGGGGGGAGATTCGCCCCGTGCTCTTCGAGAGCGTGTCGCTCGCGGCCGTCGGAACGCTGGTCACGGCCGTGGTCACCGGCCTCGCGGCCGCCTGGCTGCTCGACTTCTCGACCCTCGAGGGCCTGCTGCTGGGCTCGACCGTGGCCGCGAGCGACGCGGCCGCCATCTTTTCGGTGCTGCGCGGGTCCAGCCTCAAGCGGCGCCTGGCGCGAACGCTCGAGGCCGAGTCGGCGATGAACGATCCCGTGGCCGCGGTGCTCACGCTCGGCTTCATCGAGTGGATACGACTCCCGGACTACGGCGTCACCGACATGCTGCTCTTCTTCGTCCTCCAACTCGCGATCGGTGGCATCGTCGGGCTGGCCGTCGGCCGTGCGGCCGTGGCGGGCTTCCGGCGTGTCTCCCTCTCGAGCGGGGGCCTGTATCCGGTCGCCTCGATCGCCGCCGCCGCCCTGGCCTTCGGAGCCGCCGACACGCTGGGCGGGTCGGGCTTCCTCGCCGTCTACATCGCCGGGATCATGCTCGGCAGCGGACGCATCCCGGCCAGCCGCACGGTCGGCGACTTCCACGACGGCCTGGCCTGGGTCAGCCAGATCGCCCTCTTTCTCACGCTCGGCCTGCTCGTGTCCCCATCCGCGTTCGGCGAGATCGCCCTCGACGGCCTTCTGATCGCCGGGGTCCTGATGTTCGTGGCCCGGCCGCTCGCCACCGCCATCTCGACCCTTCCCGCGGGCTACTCATCGCGGGAGGTGGTGCTGCTCGGCTGGGCCGGCCTGCGCGGTGCGGTGCCGATCGTGCTGGCCACCTTCTCGGTCATCGAGGGCGTGCAGGACGAGTCGTTCTACAACCTCGTCTTCTTCGTTGTGCTCACCTCAACGCTGCTTCAGGGCGCCACGTTCGAGCCACTCGCGCGCGCGCTGGGCGTAACCGGCACGGAGCCCGCGCTTCCGCGACCGTTGATCGAGGTGGGCATGATCCGCCGCCTCGGCGCAGAGGTCATCGAGTACCCCGTGGACGATGAGGACGCGATCGTGGGACGCCTCGTCAACGAGCTGGGCTTGCCGCGCGAAGCCCTGGTGAGCGTGATCGTGCGCGACGATCAGGCGCTGCTGCCACGCGGATCGACGGCCGTGAAGGCCCTCGATCGCCTGCACATCCTCGTCCGTGAGCCGGTGCGGGGCGAGGTCGAGGGGCTGTTCGAGCGCTGGCGCTCAGGACCCATAGGGGTTGAGGCCGTCGAGGCCGCACGGCCCCCGGGAAGGGCGCCGATCTTCTCGGTGCGGCCCTGGCGCGACTCGGACGGCGACGCGGGCGACCCGCGCGCGGTCGCCGGGGTGGCCGTCATCCGCCCGGTGCGGCTGCGCCAGGGCGTGCCCGGTGCCGTGGTGCAGCTCGAGGACGGCCGCTTCGCGGTGACCGGTGAGGGGGTGGCGGCGGTGGGCGCGCCCGGCCAGCTCTTCCGCTACTGCCGCGAGCGCATCCGCCGAGCTGCCGACGAAGACGCTCGCGCCTGGTGGCAGGAGGTCGCGGGGCTCGTGTCGCAGCGCGCCTTTCGCTAGCCCGGCCGCACTGAAACGGGAAACGCGGAGGGGGGCCCGTGGGCCCCCCTCCTCCTCGTTCCTCAGTTGGACGGGCCATCCAGGCCCGCCCTGTGACGACTCCGCCTAGGCGGTGGTCGGAGCCGTCTGCTCGTCCTCGTCCTCGTCCTCGTCCTCGTCCTCGTCCTCGTCCTCGTCCTCGTCCTCGTCGTCGTTCTGCTCCTGCGCCTTCTGCGACACGCACTTGCCGAAGGCGTTGCTCTTGTTGGCGTTCGTGCCGTACTTCGCGGCGAAGGCCGCCTCGCTGGCGTCCGTGGTACCGCGCTCGGCCTTGCACTGCTTGGCCGCGTTCTGGCGATCCTCGGCCTCGTCGGCGTCGTCGGCGTCCATCTCGGCCTTGTTGGCCTTGGCCTGCTGGGAGACGCACTTGCCGAAGGCGTTGCGGCCGTTCTTGTTCGTGCCGAACTTCTCGGCGAAGGCCTTCTCGCTCTCCTCCGTGGAGCCACGCTCGGCCTTGCACTCCTGCTTGGCCTCGTCCCTGGCGTCCTCGCGCTCCTGCTCCTCTTCGCGGGCGGTGCCGGACACGCACTTACCGAAGGCGTTGCGGCCGTTCTTGTTCGTGCCGTACTTGACACGGAAGGCCTCCTTGGTGGCGGCGGTCGTGCCGCGCTCGGCCTTGCACTCCTTGGCCGCGTTGTCGCGGTCGGTCTCGGTCGGATCTGCCGACGCTCCGGCCGGCGCCACGAGCGCCACGGCGAGGCCGCAGGCGATCACAAGCTTCTTCATGCGTCTCCCTTCGTTAATTTCCCTGTCAGAAGGGGGAACGCCCCGACTGGGACAGGTTGCAGAGTTAGGAAGACGAATCTGAGACTGGCTTGGTGCCCTTTGGCCGCCCGGCTCGGCCGCGGGGCGCGGTTGCACCCGGCTCGTCGGGCCGCTGGTTGGGCACCGGCTGGCGTGGTGCATTGCCGGGCAAAGCCGGACGATCGCCCGTGCCCTGGCCTCCGGCAGGTAGGCGGGCTCGGCGAGTCCGCTCGGGGCGAGCGCGCTTCGTGGGGGGGCTCGCGTTTCCGCCGTTGCGCGTCCCCCGACCGCCGCGAGCGCCCGGCCGGTCCCTGCGGCCACCAGCGTTGGACGCGCCACGAGACGACGAGCCGCGACCACGTGCCTTGCCCCCGCCCAGCCCCCGGTTATCGCCGCCCCCCCGTTCGGGCGTCACGCCACCCCGTCGGCGCTGGCCGGCCGAAGAATCCTTGAGGCGGCCGTTCGCCTTCCGGCCGGACTCGACCGTCGGGCCCGCAGAATCGCCGTTCGGGCTCCCAACTGTCCTGTCCGTCGCCGCACCGGGATTCGCTCCCTGGGCAAGGGCGCCCGCCCGGCTCTCCGAGGCTGGACGCGAGTCGGGGCCGCCTGCGCGCTCGATGGCCACGCCGCCGCCCGCAGCGGCCGCTCCGGTTGCGGCCACCACCGCGGCCGTCTTCAGCACTCCGGCCTTGAGCGCGAGACCGGCGAAGACCTTGGAAGAGCCGGCCGAGACGCCGAGGGCCGGAGCGCCGGCTCCTCCCGCCCCCACGCCGGCGAGCCCTGCCGCACCGGTGCCCCCGGCTCCGCTGGCCGCGGCCAGCGCATCCTCCAGGCCGATCGTCGGCACGACGGGGAGGATGAGGCCAAGCGCAGTGCGCTGGCGGCGCACCTGCTCGCGGAACTCGGAGCAGCCGCTGCAGACCTTGAGATGGCGGCGAAGGGGGCCTCGCCTGAGCGAGCCACCGGTGAGGGTGGAAAGCTGCTCACGGATGTCGGCGCACGTGGTGTCACGAGCCGTTCGCCCCTCGATCAGCGCCGAGCGAGCCCGAAACACGAGCGCCTTGATCTGGGCCGTCGGCCGGCCGAGGATGCTCGCGATCTCGACGTGAGAAAGGTCTCCGAGCTCGCTGAGAATGAGCGCCGAGCGCTGATCCTCGGGTAGCTCCGCGACGTCGCTCAGAAGGTCGCGCAGGTCGGCGCGCCGCTGCACTTCCTCGGCGAGGCCCGCGGTGGCGGGCTCAGGCGACTCACGCCCGCTCTCCCGGCGTGAGCGAATCACCGACAGGCAGCGATTGCGTGCGACCGTATAGAGCCAGGCACACGGCGCCTCGAGAGTACGGTCGTGCTCGCCGAGCTGTCGGTAGGCCGCTAGGAAGGTGTGCTGCACCACGTCCTCGGCTTCCTCCCTCGATCCGAGCGTGTGCCGGCAAAACGACAGAAGCCCGCGATGGTGGCGCTCGTAGAAGACCGCGAACGCGTCGGCATCGCCCCCGGCGATCATCTCGGTGAGTCGCTCGTCCGCGCACCCGTCCAGCGCTCGAGAGGCCCGCGGGAAGCGCAACCGAGGCCGCTGTTCGATAGTGGCCGCTTCCATGCTCAGTCATAAACCTTAGTTGGTCGCTTTGTAGCGGAAGCCGCCCTTCCTCAGCCGGAGGCGTGCGGTGCGAGAGCCACGGGCTCGACCGGCTCGTGGTCCTCGTCGCGCGTCGGACGCGGCATGCCTGCGGCGGCGTAGGCCTGTGGGAGATCCAACGTCTCCGCCTCCAACAATGCCTCGCTCAGGTTGTCGAGCTGCTCGCGGTGCTCGGCGAGTAACTGCGTGACCTCGGCGTGGGCCTCGTCCACGATGCGCCGCACCTCTTCGTCGACCGTGCGCTGCGTGGCCTCAGAGGACGACGCGCTGCCGGGCAGGAGCGGCCCCTGCGGCTCCGAGGGCAGCACGGCGATCGGGCCGATGGCGGGGCTCATCCCCCAGCGCCCGACCATCCGGCGCGCGATCTCGGTGAGCTGCTGTATGTCGGATTCGGCTCCGGTCGTGATGTCGCCGAGAACCAACTCCTCTGCCACGCGGCCCCCGAGGGCCAATTTGATGCGGGTCAGCAGGTAGCCCTGGTCGTAGGAGACGCGGTCGTTGTCGGGCACCGACAACGTGACTCCGAGCGCCATCCCGCGCGGGATGATCGAAACCTTCTGCACCGGGTCGGCGCCCGGCGTGAGCATGCCCACGAGCGCGTGTCCGGCCTCGTGGTAGGCCGTGCGGCGGCGGTCCGCGGGACTCAACATGGTGCCCCGGGGCGCCCCGAGCAGAATCTTGTCGAGCGCCTCCGAGAAGTCGCTCATGTCCACCTCCTGGTGGTCGCGACGGGCGGCGGTGAGGGCCGCTTCGTTGGCGAGGTTGGCCAGATCGGCGCCGACCATGCCCGGCGTTGAGGCCGCGATGCGCTCGAGCTCGACGTCGGGCGCCACCGGGAGGGACCGAGTGTGCACGTCGAGGATCTTCTGGCGGCCCTCGCGATCAGGGGCGGGAACGGTCACGCGGCGGTCGAAGCGCCCGGGGCGCAGGAGCGCGGAGTCGAGTATCTCGGGGCGGTTGGTAGCGCCGAGCACGATCACCGTCGCGTCCGACTCGAAGCCGTCCATCTCGGTCAGGATCTGGTTGAGCGTCTGCTCGCGCTCGTCGTTGCCACCTCCGAAGCCCATGCCCGAGGAGCGCGAGCGCCCGATGGCGTCGAGCTCGTCGATGAAGATGATCGCCGGCGCCGCCTCCTTCGCCTGCTTGAACAGGTCGCGAACGCGCGACGCTCCCACCCCCACGATGGCCTCTACGAACTCGGATGCCGAGACCGAGAAGAACGGAGCGTCGGCCTCACCGGCCACCGCGCGCGCCAGCAGCGTCTTGCCGGTGCCCGGAGGGCCGCTCAGCAGCACACCGTGGGGGATGCGGCCCCCCAGGCGCGAGTAGCGGTCCGGGTTGCGCAGGAAGTCGACGACCTCGGTGAGCTCGGCCTTGGCCTCCTCGATGCCGGCGACGTCCTTGAAGGAGACGCGCTGCGTCGCGGGGTCGGCCCGCCGGGCCTTCGAGCGCGTAAAGGCGCCCAGGCCGGGCGGACCGCCCGACCCGCCGGCGCGCCGGGCCAGGAAGATGAACAGCCCGACCAGGAGCAGGACCGGGCCGAATGAGAAGAGCAGCGTCGGCAGCAAACCGCGCCCGTCGTCGATCGGCTCGGCGTTGATCGTCACGTCGTTCTCGCGGAGCACCTGCGAGAGCACGTCGGTGTCGGCGAAGGTCGGCACCTCCGTCTCGAAGCGCTTGCGCGGCTTCGCGTCCTTGTCGTCGGGCGGATAGCGCACCTCCTTCCTGAACTCCCCCTCCACGGTGGTGCCCTGGGAGGAGATCTTCTCGACGTTCCCCCCGCGCACCTGGTCGAGGAACAGGGGGCTGTAGGGCACGCGCACGGTCGGCTCCTGGGCCGGTGCCAGCAGCGCCACGGAGACGTAGTTGACGGCAAGGAGGGCGAGCACGATGGCCAGAAAGCGGCCACCCACCTTCGGGAAGCGCGGGCCACCTCGACCCTTGGCGGGCTGCTTCCCACGGCCGTCACCCGCGGGGCTCACGTGGAAGCCGCGGTCATCGCGGCCGACGGGGGTGCGCGGCCGGCGCTCGTGGGGCGCTTGATCGGCGTTCGCGCTGGAGCTCTTCTCGGTCATGCCGTGGACGTCAATCGTGGCACAGGCAGGGAACGCGGCCCTTAAGCCTTAACGAGCAGAAGCCCAGTCCAACCGGCGGAGCTGAGCCGCTTTACCTCCTGCATCCCGACATGGGCGGCGGCCACTCCGCCTGCCTCCGCCTCGAGAACCCCGGAGAGGAGGACAAAGCCACCGGCGGCGGCCGCTATGCGCGGGCCGAGCTTCAGAACCAGCGGACCGGTGAGGTTGGCCACGACCACGTCGCCCCGGGGCAGCTCGTCCCGGCGCAGGTCGAGGCGCTCCAGGCGCGCCAGCTCGACCCCGTTGGCGAGCGCGTTGGCCGCCGTCGCCTCCACGGCCGCAGGCTCGTAGTCGACGGCGGTCACCGGCCCGAAGCCGAGCTTGGCTGCGGCGATGGCCAATACGCCGGAGCCGCACCCGAGATCGACCAGCGAGCCTCCGGACTCGGTTTCCAGGAGCAGCTCGAGGCACAGGCGCGTGGTGGGATGGGTGCCCGTCCCGAACGCGGCACCCGGGTCGATCACCAGGTCGGTCACGCTCGGGTCCTCGGACGCCGGCTCCCAGGGAGGCCTTACCCACAGCCGCCCTCCGATCATCGCGGGCTGGTGGAAGGCCCGCCAGCGCTCAGCCCAGTCGTCGGCGATCGTGTCCCCCCTCACCGTGACCGGCACGCCCCCGACCTCCGCCGGACCGTGCGGAAGGGACGGGACCTCTCCCGGAGCGCCGTACACCGCGAACTCGACGAACCCCTCCCCGTCCACCCGCTCGAAGCCCGCGGGCGCGAGCTCGATCAGCGCGGCCAGGACCTGCTCGGAGGCCTCCGGAGACGCCCGGATGGCCAGCCGGATCAGCTCAGCGCCCGCTTGACCCGGGACAACAGGGACTCGGCACGCCCACCAACCCTCAGGTTGTCGTCGCTGAGGCTCTCGTCGAGCTCTTGCAGCAGCTCGCGCTGGCGGTCGGAGAGGTTGCGTGGCACCACGACATTTACCACCACGCGCTGATCGCCACGCCGGCTCCCGCGCACCGAGGGCATGCCGTGGCCGGACAGCCTGATCACCGTGCCGGGCTGGGTGCCCGCCGCGATGTCCACCCGCTCGTCTCCATCGAGCGTCGGAACCGTGACCGTGGTGCCGAGCGCAGCCGCCGGCGCGGGCAGGTCCACCACGGTGATCAGGTCACCACCGTCACGGATGAAGCGCTCGTCGGCGCGCACGCGAACGAGCACGTACAGGTCCCCGGCCGGACCGCCGCGCTCGCCGGCGTGGCCGCGACCGCCGATGCGCATGCGCTGCTCGTCCTCAATCCCGGCCGGCACGTCGACGCTCAACTTGGTGTCGGCCACCTCCCGGCCCTGTCCGCGACAGCGGGCGCAGGGAGTCTTCGGGATCTTGCCGTCGCCGCCACACACGTCGCAGGACACGGTGCGCACTATCTGGCCGAAGGCCGAGCGTGAGACCGCTCGTAGTTGTCCGGCGCCGTCGCAACGGCTGCAGGTCTCGATCGGCGTGCCGGGCTCGGCACGGTTGCCGTGACACCGCTCGCAGCGCACGACGGCCTCGTACTCGACGTCCACCTTCGCGCCGGTGGCGGCCTCGGCGAGCGAGATCTCCACGGCCACCGCCATGTCGCCGCCCTGGACCGCGCCGCTGCGGCCCCCTCCGGAGTCGCCGCCGAAGAACGCGTCGAAGATGTCGGCGAAGGAGCCGAAGCCCTGAGCCGCCGAGGCGTAGCCGCGCGAGCTGAGACCCTCGTGGCCGTAGCGGTCGAAGACGGCCCGGCGCTCCTGGTCGGAGAGGATCTCGTAGGCCTCGGCCACCTCCTTGAAGCGCTCCTCCGCCTCCGGGTTGTCGCTGTTCACGTCGGGGTGGTGCTCGCGCGCCACCTTCCGGAAGGCCTTCTTGATCTGGCCGCCGTCGGCGTCACGCGGGACGCCGAGCAGCTCGTAGGGGTCCCCCCTCACTCGTCGTAGAGGTCGCCGACGAGGCGCGACAGCTCGGCCGCGGCCTGGCGCACCGACACAATCGCCGTCGCGTAGTCCATGCGCATCGGGCCCAGCACGCTGACCGCTCCGAGCTGGCGGTTCGCAAGGCCATACCGCGCCCCGACGACGCTCAGCGAGCGAAGCTCGGGTGCCTCGTTCTCCCGCCCTATCCGCAGGTACACGCGTGGCTCGTCGAGCGCCGCCCGGATCACGCGTAGGAGCTCCACCCGGTGCTCGAGCACCTGCATCAGCTCGTTGATCTGAGAGAGGTCGGGGAGGCGGTCCTCGGACAGGAGCCGCGCGGCGCCCTCCACGAACAGGGTGTCCTCCGCGGTCTCCTCGAGCTCGGTGAACGCCGGCGCCAGGGTGGCGAGGAAGCCGCGCTCGGCATCACTCAGCTCCTCCGCTGCCAGGCGCCCGTGCAGCATGCGCGCCCCGAGGCCCATGCCCCGCACCTGCTCGTTCAGGTAGCTCGCCGCCGCGTCGACGAGACCGGAGTCGAGCGGACTGTCGTAGCTGATCACGCGCTTGGTGACCCCGCCGGTCGAGGTGATCACCACGATCATCGCCACCTGCGGCTGCAGCAACAGCACCTCGACGTGGCGAACCGTGGTCGTGGCGATGGGCGGCGCCGAGACGATGGCCAGCAGGTTGGTGACCTGTGAGAGCTGCTCGGTGGTGGCTCGCAGGGCCTCGTCGAGCTCCCTCCGAGGGTCGTCGACCTCCGCAAGCGGGCCGGGGCCGGGCAGCGAGGCCAGTAGCTCGTCGACGTAGAGCCGGTAGCCGCGGTCGGTGGGCACGCGGCCGGCCGAGGTGTGCGGGTGTTGCAACAGCTCCAGCTCCTCGAGCTGGGCGAGCTCGGCGCGAATCGTCGAGGGCCCCCATCCGAGCGCCTCCTGCTCGGCCAGCCACCGCGAGCCCACGGGGTGACCGTGGTGGCGGTAGGCCTCGACCACGCCACGCAGCACGAGCGCCTGCCGCGGCGTGAGCTCCACGCCCGTGGTTGGCACAGGCACTAGGTGGCTACTTCGGCCTCGGAGTTGCGAATGATCTTGTTGCCGGCCTGCTCGGCCTCGGTGTCGATCACCGCCGCTCCGTCGCGCACCTCGCGCACTGTGCCGCGCACCACGATCTCCTGCTCCGGCAGCCCCATCCCACGAAACTGCACCGACAGGCGCTTGAGCGAGCGCGGGTCGCCGCCCGCCGCGGCCACATTGGCGCGCGCAACGAGCGCCATGCTGTAGAGCCCGTGGAGGATGCTGCCCGGCAGGCCCACGGCCTTGGCGAAATCCGGGTCGATGTGGATCGGGTTGAAGTCTCCCGATGCGCCCGCGTAGCGGTGCGGTATGTACTTGTCGGGAGTGACGCTGAGCTCTGGGATCTGCTCGCCTTGATCCATCTCAGCCCCCTCTCACGATGTTGGTCCAGGTGCCGCGCACGACCTCCTGGCCGTCCTGGTTGGTCGACACCGACTCGAACACGAAGAACTGCTTGCCGTCCTTCTCGTAGAGATCCTTGAGACTTCCCGCGGTGGTGATGGTGTCACCGGCGCACACGGGCTCGCCCCAGACGAACTCCTGACCGCCGTGCACCATCAGCATGAGGTTGATGCCGAGCTCCGGATCGAGCACCGCAGGGCCAAGGGCCCGGGTCGAGTAGACGACGGCGAACATCGGCGGCGCCACCACGTCGCGGTAGCCGGCGCCGGTGGCGGCCACCCGGTCGTGGTGCACCGGATTGTCCTCGCCGACCACATTGGCGTACTCGCGAATCTTCTCCGAGCCCACCTCGTACCTGGCGGGCGGATACGTCTTGCCGATCTTGCTCGTGTCGACGGCCAACTGCTCTCCTCGGTCGTGTCGGTCGGGCGCCCAGTCTAGAGAGCAGCCCGGTACGGGCCCTCGAGAAGGCCTCTGGAACGACAAGGGGCGCGGCCGTTGCCGGCCGCGCCCCTGACGCCTGCTTGTACCCCTGCCCTACGCCTTGACGAACGGCTGAACGGCCTGGAGCACTTCCTCCATCTCGAGCGTCTTGTCGAAGGCGCCCTCGGTGATGTCCACTCCGTTCAGGAAGCGGATGAGGGCCGCATGGCGGGCCTCGATCTGGACGATGGTGCCCGCCGCTGCCAGAAAGTCCTTGTTCTGGATCTGGGGAGCAGCGCCGTTGTAGGCACTGACACCGGTGTCCTCGAACGTCTGAGCGAGCTTCAGGAACGACTCCTGGCTCGCGAAGGCGTCCATGAACTGCACTCCCGGGGCCTTGACCGGCTCACCACCGGCGTCGGAGATGGCGGACGTGAGGAAGTCCACGTGCTCCTTCTCGTCCTTGGCGAGCTGCTCGGCGACGGCCTTGGCGTCACCCTTGAGGCCCTTCGTCTCCTTGAGTGCCATGTCGTAGAACGCGGACTCGAGGAACTCCAGCGTGAGCGCGAAGTTGAGGATGTCGACGTCGCCGCCGCCCCCCTCCTGCGCGAACGCCTGCTTGACGAACGGGCCCACCGTCGCGGTGCCGTACACGGCACCCGCGGCAAGCGCGCTCTTCATGAGGAATGCGCTACGCGTCATTCCGTCGATCTGGATGGCAGCCAGTTCAGGGACCGCCAGGTTCTGGTTGGGCATATTCAGTCCTTTCCGAATCTTGGGTCGGTCCTAAGCGGCGATGAAGGGCTGAACCTTCTTCAGCACCTGCTCCATCGTCATGGGCTTGGCGAACGCGCCGTCGGGAATCGATCCCACCAGCGGGTCGTTGCCCGTGAACTTGTTGCCGGCCAACTGGTTGAGCGCCGCCGCATGGCGAGCCTCGACCGTGTGGATCGACAGTGCCGCCGCAAGGATCTCGGGGCTCTTGATCATGGCCGCCTGACCGAGGTAGGCGGCTGCGCCCAGGTTCTCGACCTGAGCCGCCGTCGCCAGGATCATCTTGGGGCCACCGGCGATGACGTCCTCGAACTTCGTCTTGGGCGCCGTCGCGGGGGTGCCGCCGAGCTGCTCGACCGTCGCCTTGAGGGCGTCGACGTGCTCCTGCTCGTTCATGCCGATCTTCTTGGCGGCCTCGGCGATCGCCTTGTCGGTGATCTCCCCGCTGTCGATGACCTGCTGGTAGAAGTCGGCCTCGAGGTACTCGAGGGTCAACGCGTAGTTGACGATCTCGACATCGCCGTTGTCGGCCTTGGTCGACTGCCCGGTGGTGTCCTCGGTGCTGCTGGTCCCGCCGCCGCCGGTCGTGCTCGACTCATCGTCACTGCCGCACGCGGCGACGAGGATCGCGAGCGAGCTGGCTGCGCCGGCGCCGCCTACGAGCTTGAGGAATCGCTTGCGCGAGGTTGGATCGCTCGAGATCTCCCCGAGCGCGGTGCCCTCGCGGGGCGCCTCTAGACGTGTCTCTTCCATTTCCTGGCCTCCTGAGTAGCTGTCTGGTTGGCCTGTTCCGCGCCTCGGTCCCGGTCAAACCACACTGCTTGCCCGGCGCTGCGCCTGCTGTTGGGGGTATTCGCCCCCCCCGGCCGTACGGATCACTTGCTTCCTTCGGATGATCCGACCACTGTCCTGCCGACGAATACGGCAAAGAGCGGTTGGGTTCGACCCGACGGGTCGCGCGGGTGGCGCGGGTGGCGCGGGGCAAGTCTGCAGGAAACAACCGTGCAAGTCTGCAGGAAACAACCGTCTAAGTTCGAGGCGCATGCCCCACAAGGAAATCCACCTACTTGCCGACGAAGAGCTCATGCACCTGGTGCAGCAGGGCGACACCGCGGCCTTCGAGGCCATGTACGACCGCCACGGCGGCGCGGCGTTCTCCCTCGCCTACCGAATGTCCGGCGACCGCACGATCGCCGAGGAGATCGTGCAGGAGGCATTCCTCGCCACCTGGCGCAGCGCCGTGCGCTATCAGCGCACGCGCGGAAGCGTCCGCTCCTGGCTTCTCAGCATCGTCCACCACCGCTCGGTGGACGCGCTGCGGCGCAACGGAACTCACGAGCGCCGCCGCGCCAGTTCTGACGGACTCGAGGAGCACGAGGATCTCGCGGAGCCCACCGACGTCCAGGTGGTGCGCCGTGAGGAGGCGCAGGGCGTTCACGCCGCGATGAGTGGGCTGCCCGAGGCGCAGTCGCGAGTGATTCAACTCGCCTACTTCGGGGGCTTCACACACACGGAGATCGCCGAGATGCTGGAGATGCCGATCGGCACCGTGAAGGGCCGCATGCGGCTCGGCCTCGAGAAGATGCGCCGTCAGTTGCTGGAGGGAGTCGCGTGAGGGCTCTCGAGCACGAGCGCTTCGAGGAGAACCTCGCGCCGTACCTGCTCGGTGCACTGCCCGAGCTCGAGGCCACGGCGCTGCAGCGCCATCTGATGAGCTGCGGCGGCTGCCGCGAGGGACTGGCGCACCTGCGGCCGGCCGCCGAGGCCATTCCGTTGGCCGTGAAGCCGTTCGAGCCACCGGCGAAGCTGAAGGCCGCCCTGATGGAGGCCGTCGAAGGGGAGGCCACATCGACAACGCCCGCACGCCGCCGTCCAGAGTCGCGCGCACGCCGCCTTCGCCTGCCCCAGCTCGGCTCGCCGCTGGGCGCCCTGCGGCCGATGGGCGCGTGGGCGAGCGCCGCGTTCTTCCTCGTGGCGGGAGTTGCCGGTGGCTGGAGCATCAACCAGCTCACCGAGCCCGAGGAGACAGACGACTCCCGCACCCTCGCCGCCGAGATCGACCGCTCGCGCTTCACGCGTGCTACCGGCAGCCTCGTGCTGCCGGATCGCAACGGGCAGACCGCGGTCCTGCGCCTGCAGGGGATGCGGCCCGCCCCCAAGGGGAAGGTCTACGAGATCTGGGTGCAGCGCGGCAAGGAAATCGAGTCGGCCTCCTTGTTCACCGTGAGGCCCGACGGAACGGGGCTCGGCGCGGTCGACGAGGATCTATCCAAGGTTGACGCGGTCTTCGTCACCCGCGAGCGGGCCAGTGGGGCGCCGGCACCGACCGAGGAGCCCGTGGTCACGGTGGACCTGTAGGTTCACCCCGTCAGGCCAGCAGCTCGTCCAGGTTCGAGGGCCGCAGGTGGTCCTTGGCGACGTCGTCGGGCGCCGAGGACTGGGCGATCTGGATCAGCGTGCCGTGCGCCTTCGAGGGTCGCATGAAGGCCTCCTTCCAGTGCTGGTCCTCGAGGTTGACGTCGACGAGCTCATAGCCGAGCCCCTCGACGTGTCGGATCGCCGCCCGCAGGTCGTCGGCCTTGAAGGTGATGTGGTGAAGCCCCTCGCCATAGCGCTCGAGGAAGCGTGAGACGAAGCCCTCTGCGAGCGGCTCGAGCAGCTCGACCTTGCCGCCGCCGGGGAAGCGGAACTGGACCCAGCGCCAGGTGCCGTCGGGCTCGCCCCCCATGAGGTACTCGCCGCCCAGGGCGTCGCGGTAGAGCGGCAGGGCGGCCTTGATCGACCGCACGGCGACGGCGACGTGATCGAAGCGAAGGTCGGGCATCGGCGAGAGCTAAGCGGATCGGGCAGTTTGGTGCGGCGCGCGTGAGCAGGTTCCGCTGGCGACCTCGGAGGGGCCGGGTACCGACCGCGGGACGTCGGTTGCAGGCCTGGGTCCCCCCGAGGGGACCAAAGGCTTCAGTCGGCCCGTAGGCTGGCCGATGCCGGCCCCTTCCCTCGCCCGCGTAGCCTGAGTCGGCCGTGGCACGCTTTCAGCCCCCCGACGTGTTGGTGCTCGGTGGCGGCGGCATCCTCGGAGAGGCCTGGATGACCGCGGTGATCGCGGGCCTGGAAGAGACGACCAGCTTCGACGCCCGCGCCTGCGAGGGCTACGTGGGCACCTCAGCCGGCTCGATCGTGGCCGCCGTGCTGGCAGCAGGCATCGATCCGCGCTCACGGCTCGGGCAGTTGCCGGAGCAGCCAGCGGTGTCCTCGACCGAGGTTCCCGGCGAACGCGGTCCGCTGACGCGCGCGCTCGGCGTCGGGCTGGCGCTGGGCGGCACGGCCGCCGCGCCTCTCGCCGTGCTGGGCCTGCGCTCGACGGAGGTGGGTGGCGCGCTGCTGCGCAAGGTCGCCCTCGGCCGGGTTCCGGCCGGGCGACGAACGCTCGCCCACCTCGGTCGCGAGCTCGACAAGGCCGGGCCACGCTGGGATGGCCGCCTGTCGGTCTCGGCCGTCGAGCTCGAGAGCGGCCGCCGCGTGATGTTCGGCACGCCCGGCGCGCGGACGGCGTCGGTCGGCACCGCAGTCGAGGCCTCGTGCGCGATCCCCGGCGTGTTCCGTCCGATCGTCGTGGACGGCCGCCGCTACGTGGACGGCGGCGCCTGGAGCCCGACCAATACCGACCGGGCACCGGCCCATCGCGGAACTCGTGTGCTCTGCCTCAACCCGACCGGATCGATGCGACCCACGAGGGCGACGCCGTTCGGAGCCATTGGCCTGCTGTCGCGCTCCCTCGCGGCGGTCGAGGCGCTGGCGCTCGAGCGCCGCGGCGCACGCGTGACCACCGCCTCTCCCGACGCGAGCTCGCTGGCAGCGATGGGACCCAACCTCATGGACGCGGGCCCGCGGGCACGGGTGATCGCGGCCGGGTTGGCGCAGGGGCGGGCTCTCGGGCGCTCCGTGGCGTGAGCAGTCGCGTCGGGTGGAGCCGGCACGTACGCTGGCCCTCTAGGTAACGCCGGGGGGTGGGCTCTCGGCGGCCAGGGCGAACGGCGTGCCCTCGGAGTCGCGGCAGATGGCCCACGCCTCCCCTGGGTGGACGATGCTGCCACCCAGCTCGGTGACGCGCGTAAGCGCACCCGCCATGTCGGGGACGGCGAAGTACGGCAGCGATGCCGTGTCTCCCGGTCCGCGGCCGCGCTCGTGGACCCCGACCGTCGGCCCCACGCCTCGGGTCCGGCGCCCGCTGCCCTCCCCCGCGACACGATCCTCCAGGCTTTCGTCCAGCAGTCCCTCCCAGAAGCGGCGGGCGCGCTCGGGATCGTCCGCCGGGAACTCGATCAGGGAGAGACGCGCGCCGGGCGCCCTGGTGGGGTCGATCAGGCTGCCGAGGGGCCGATTAGTCCGGCGGCCAGGACGCTCGTGGCGAGGAGCACCTTGGTCAGCCGCGATTTGCGCTTCGGCGTAAGCCATAGACCGGCACGGGCGATGACCCAGGCGCGAGTGCCGGTAGCCGCCGCGCCGGCGGTCACCGCGCCGACCATGCACTGCATGCACATGCCGCGAAGATAGCCAACTACTGCAATCGGGGCGCCCGGATTTGAACCGGGGACCTCACCGACCCGAACGGTGCGCGCTACCAGGCTGCGCCACGCCCCGAAGGTCGCCGAGTCTAGGACAAGTGGCCGGGCGGCGAGCGCCGGGCCAGGCCTACTCCCCGTCCCCCAGCTCCAGCACCGCCAGGAACGCCTCCTGCGGCACCTCCACCCTTCCCACCTGCTTCATCCGCTTCTTCCCCTGCTTCTGCTTCTCGAGCAGCTTCTTCTTCCGCGTGATGTCGCCGCCGTAGCACTTGGCGATCACGTCCTTGCGGATCGGCTTGACGCTCTCCCGCGCGATGATCTTCGAGCCGATCGAGGCCTGGATCGCCACCTCGAACTGCTGGCGCGGGATGCGCTTCTGCAGCCGCTCGGTGATCGAGCGGCCCGCCGGGTAGGCCTTGTCCCTGTGCACGACCATCGAGAGGGCGTCGACGAGGTCGCCTGCGAGCAGGATGTCGAGTTTCACGAGGTCGGACGGCCTCATGCCCGAGAGCTCATAGTCGAGTGACGCGTAGCCGCGGGTACGCGACTTGAGCTGATCGAAGAAGTCGAGCACGATCTCGGCCAGCGGGAGGTCGTAGCGGAGCTGCACGCGCGCTTCAGAGAGAAAGCTCATGTCCACGTGCGTGCCGCGCCGCTCCTGGCAGAGCTCCATCACCGAGCCCACCTGGTCCTTCGGACACAGGATCGTCGCCCGGATGTAGGGCTCGCGGATCTCGGCGATCAGGCCGCGCTCGGGCATGTCGGCCGGCGAGTGCACCATCAGCTCCTCGCCGGTCGTGAGCGTGACCTCGTACTCGACGTTGGGAATCGTGGCCAGCAGGTTCAGGTCGTACTCGCGCTCGAGCCGCTCGCGCACGATGTCCATGTGGAGGAGACCGAGAAATCCGCAGCGGAACCCGAAGCCGAGCGCCTGGCTGGTCTCCGGCTCCCAGCTCAGGGCGGCGTCGTTCAGCTCGAGCTTCTCGAGGGCCTCACGCAGCTCGGTGAACTGGTCGGTCTCCACCGGAAACAGGCCGCAGAACACCATCGGCTTGACCTCGCGGTAGCCCGGCAGGGGCTCGGCGGCCGCACCGGCCCGGGTTGTGATCGTGTCCCCCACGCGCAGGTGCGACACGTCCTTGATCCCCGTGATCACGTAGCCCACCTCGCCGGCGCGCAGGGTGTCGACGGGTGTCATCTCGGGGCCGAAGAAGCCGATCTCGTCGATCTCGGCCTCGGTGTCGGACTGCATGGCCAGGATTGCCTCGCCCTTCTTGAACTCCCCGTCCACCACGCGCACGTAGGCCACCACGCCGCGGTACTGGTTGAACTCCGAGTCGAAGATCAGCGCGCGCGCCGGTGCCTCGGTGTCGCCCTCTGGCGGCGAGACCCTCCGCACGAGCGCCTCGAGCACCTCCTCGACACCCTCGCCGGTCTTCGCCGACAGGCGGATCACGTCGTCGGCTGGCTCGCCGATCACCTCCGAGATCTCGCCCGCCACGCGCTCCGGCTCGGCGCCCGGCAGGTCGATCTTGTTCAGCGCCGGGATCAGCTCGAGCCCGGCCTCCACCGCGAGGTAGGTATTGGCGAGGGTCTGCGCTTCGACGCCCTGGGCGGCGTCCACGAGCAACAGGGCGCCGTCGCAGGCCGCCAGCGAGCGCGAGACCTCGTAGGTGAAGTCGACGTGACCCGGAGTGTCGATCAGGTGCAGCCGGTAGGTCTTACCGTCGCGCGCCTTGTACTCGACGCGCACCGCCTGGGCCTTGATCGTGATGCCGCGCTCGCGCTCGAGCTCCATCGAGTCCAGCATCTGCGGGCGGTGCTTGCGCTGGTCGACGGCGCCGGTGCGCTCGAGGATGCGATCGGCCAGCGTCGACTTCCCGTGGTCGATGTGGGCGATGATCGAGAAGTTGCGGATGTTCTGGGCGGGGGCGGCCATCTACAGGGTGATGATGGCAACGCGCCGTGCGGACGCCTCTCGCGTCAGCGGCTCGAGCGGCGGAAGCGGCCTCCGAAGAGGCGCACGATCTGCTGGGCCTCGGGCACCTTCATGGCCCACACCCCGGCGGCGTAGACGGCGCCGCCGGCGGTGATTGCGGTGCCCACGGCAAGTGTCTGCGCGATCAGGGAGCGCCCGAGCGCCTCGTCGAGGCCGCGCCAAACGAGGTAGGAGATGATGCCGAGTGGCAGCGCGGCGAGAACCATGCGCGCCGCCGCCGCGAGGGTCTCCCTCCCCTCGACCCCGCCGAGGTCGGGCCGCAGGAGAAGCGCCTGGCTGACACACAGCGTGATCGTGCCCACCACCGTGCCGATCACGATGCCGGCCACCCCGAACGGCTTGTAGAGGGCAAAAGCCACGAGCGCGTTCACGACCAGGTTGCCGGCGGCGGCGGCGGTGGTCGCCCACGGGCGCTGCAGGCTGAAGAAGGTGCGTGAGAAGAGCAGTGACACGCCCTGGAAGGGCAGCGAGAACGCCCACCAGAACATGGCTTCGGCCACGAGGTCGGTGGCCTCCGCGTCGAACACCCCACGCTCGTAGACGAGACGGGTGATCGGCTCGGCGAGCACGGCGATGAGCACCGCCGAGGGAATCATCAGCAGGCAGAGCTGCCGCACGCCATTGGCCATCGTGCGGCGTAGGTGGTCGCGCTCGCCGCGGGCGGCGTAACGGGCGAGCGTCGGGAAGAGAATCGTGGCCACGGCCACCGCGAAGATGCCCTGGGGCAGCATGTAGATGCGGAAGGCCTTGTCGATCGCCGCCGGTGCCTCGGTCTGCACCAGCGTGCCGAAGAGCGAGTTGATCAGCTGGCTGAAGTTGATGAACCCGAGCGCGATCGTGACCGGCAGCATCAGCTTGAGGACCCGGATCACGTACGGGTTGCGGAAGTCGAAGCTCACCGTGAAGCGCCCGCCCCGGCCGCGCAGCCACGGCATCGGCAACAGCAGCTGCACGACCGTGCCCACCAGCACGCCGATCGCGTAGCCGTAGATCTGATCCTCCTCAGGCAGCGCCGGTGTGAGCCCGACGAGGAAGGCCACGATCACCAGGTTCCACGCGAGTGGCGCGAGCGCGGGAGCACTGAAGTGCTCGAACGAGTTGAGCATGCCCACCACCAGCCCCGACAGGGCGATGAGCAGCACCATCGGGAAGAGGATCCAGGAGAGCTTGATCGTGAGGTCGGTGAGCGGCTCGCTGAAGCCCGGGGCGAACAGCGGCACAACCAGGGGCGCAACCAGGAAGAAGAGCCCGGTGAGCGCGCCCAACACCAGCGATATGAGGAAGAAGAGGCCCGAGGCCACCCGGAAGGCCTCCTTGCGTTCGCCCTTCTCGAGCAGCTCGGTGAACACCGGTACGAAGGCGCCCTGAAGCGCCGCGTCGGCGAACAGGGCCCGCATCAGCGCCGGCACCTGGAAGGCGATCGTGAACGCCGACATCGCTCCCGTGACGCCGAAGTAGCTCGCCGCCACCACTTCCCGCACGAGACCGGCTACCCGCGAGAGGCCCGTGGCGAACGAGAAGAACGCCGTGTTGACGGCGAGCCGACGGCCGGGGCGGTTCTCCGGCTCGGCGTCCGCGGGGACCGCGGGGGTCGGCAGGGCTTCGCTTTCTACCCCCAAGTCGCCGCTATAGTAGGCGCCTGCCGCGGCTGGCCGGTTCCCGTCGCGGCATACGCATCTCTATGGCCAACATCGCATCTCAGAAGAAGCGCATCCTCCGCTCCGAGCGCGAGCGTTTGGAGAACCGTCGCTACACCTCGACCGTGCGGACCTACTTCCACCGGCTCGAGGCGGCCGTGGCCGCCGGGGAGGCCGATCAGGCCGCCAGCGAGCACCGTGGGCTCGACTCGACGATCGACCGCGCAGTGTCGCGCGGGGCGATTCACAAGAACACCGGCGCGCGCAAGAAGGCCCGAGCGGCCCGCGTGCGCGCGCAGCTCGGCTCCTAGCTGGTCCGGCCCCGCGAGGAACCGCCGCGCTTCGGCGTGGTCCACGCCGTGTAGACCAGGTGCTTCGGCGCGTCGAACTCCCGTGTGATGAGGATCTGCTCGTCGGTGGGAAGCGTCACGGTCGCCCTACCGCTACTCGTCACTGCCAGACCAGGCGGCCGCGCGGCCCGGGACGCCTCGCCGGCTTGCCTTCGCGGCGTACATCGCCGCGTCGGCGCGGTTCAGGAGGTCCGCCGGCAACTCGCCGTCGCGAGCGCAGACCGAACCCACGCTCAGACGCGGCGCGGGGCTGCCGTCAGACATCGTGCCCTGTCGGATCGCAGCCGACAAGCGCTCTGTGACCGCGGCGAGGTGCGCTTCGGAGCTAACACGCGGACAGACGAGGACGAACTCGTCGCCGGCGATTCGCGCGGCGGTGTCCGTGTCGCGCACGGCGGCGCGTAGATGCTCGGCGATTGAGCACAGCAGTCGATCGCCGACCTCGTGGCCAAAGCGGTCGTTGACAGACTTGAAGTCGTCGACATCACAGAACACGACGCCGACCTCCAAGCCGGTTCGTTGGCGGTCCGCGAGCGCAAGCTCCAGACGGTCGAACAGCAGCGTCCTGTTGGCGAGGCCGGTGAGCGGGTCGGTGAGAGCGAGATGGCGCAGTTCGGCGTTGTGGTGGCGCAGCTCCAGGTGCCCCGCGGCCTGCCGGGCGAGTGCGGCGAGTGCGGCGCTGTCCTCAGGGGTCACGGGGCGCGGTTCGCTTCCGAAGACGCAGACGACGCCGACTCGCTCGCCGCGGCTGAGGATCGACGCCCCGGCGTAGAAACCAACCTTCGGGCCGCCGGTGACGAGGGGATGGTTCCGCCAACCGTCCTCGGCGTGGGTGTCCGGCACCTCGAGGACCCCGTCGGCGGATTGTATGGTTGCCGCGCAGAACGACAGGTCGTTCGGGACGCTTCCCCCACTAGCCTCGGGCAGACCCACGATCGCCTTGGTGAAGTGGCGCTCGTGATCGACGAAGTTGACGGCCGCCACGGGGCTGCGGCACACGGTCGCCGCGAGGATCGCGAGGTCGTCGTAGTCGGCTTCTGGCGGCGTGTCGAGGATCTCCAGCTCGCGGAGCTCGGCAAGTCGCTCGGTGTCGTCCAGCGAAGTGATGATTGGCACTACTGAGACCATCGGCGTCTCGGCCCTCATGCTTGAGGCAGTGCGGCTGTGCCGGACTACAGCGCCACGCCCGCGAGGCTCACGTGCCGGGGAAGGCCACCCGCGGCGCGCTCCGGCCGCCGGCGTTTCGCGTCCTCGGTGTCGGAGTGCTTGAACGCGCCCCAGCCGGGCAGCGCGTGCTCGCACTCGGGATGACGGGTGGATGCGCTCACCTAGAGCCTCGCTGCTCGCGCGCGTGCGCAGGCCGGCGCGGCCGGAGAGATCCTCGTGCGCGCGCCATCACGCGTTCATCACCAAGGTCAGGCCGTGGCCCGTGCGAGCGTCAGCGTGAGCGCGGTGTCCTCGTCGAGGCCTCCCTGGCGCAGCTCGAACTCGAGGTCGGCGAACTGGGTGAGCGCCTGCTCGATGGCCTCACGATCGGCCCCTCGAGCCTGGGCGAGCACCCGCTTGGCGATCCAAGGCGGCATCTTCATGGCCGCGGCCACGCCCTTCTCCGGAGTGCCGGAATCGACCAGCTCGGCGGCCCGGGCGACCTCGCGCAGCCGGCGCACGATCGGGTAGATGAGCTTGGCAGGCCGCTCGTCGAGGCTGTGCAGCTCCTCGGCCAGTGCAAGCGTGCTGGCCGTGTCGCCGGCCACGAGGACATCGGCCAGGTCGTAGGCCCGAAGCGAAGCCTCGCCCGAGGCGAGGCGCACGACCTCGTCGGCGCTCAGCTGGCCGCGCGGATGGGCCGCGAGGGAGAGCTTTTCGATCTCGCGGACCAGGCGCTGCTGGCGGGTCCCGACCGTTTGCACGAGCGCCTTGGCCGCTTCGCTGTCGAGATGGAGCCCCTCGTTGCGTGCGCGCTCGACCACCCACTTCGGCAGCTCCCACGGCTTCGGGGCCGAGTACTCGCGCGCCTCTCCACCGGCCTTCTCAACGATCTTGGCGAGGCCGCTGGGTGCCTTGCCGCGGGCGATGAGCACGAGCACGGTGTCCGGCGGCATGTCGGCGATCTGGCTTTGCAGAGGCTCGAGGGCAGGGGCCTTCCAAGCCTCGACGCCGTCGGAAAGCACGAAGCGCGTGCCCTCGGCAAACGAGAGCGCCGACACGGCGGCCGCCACATCGGCGGGAGCCTGCGTACGAGCGTCGAAGGCCTCGAGCGCGCCCGCGCCGCCCTCTCGCTCGGCGCGGGTGCGCACCCGCAGGCGCCAAGCGTCGATCTTGGCGTCGTCCTCGCCCGAGATCAGGTAGAGGGGCTTGAGGTCGGCCATCTAGATGGGCGGGGTCGTGGGATCAGCCATCTCGGCGAGTGTAGGTAGCGGCCGGGCGCCATCCGGTCGCCTTGGACACACGGCTATTTCTCAGTGTCCACGCGCATGTGCGTTCCCTCGACCGTCAGGCGCACCGTGCCCTCCCGATCGGTCCGATGGACACTCGGTACGACCTTCTCCAGCGCGCTGAGGGTGGCCGGGGTCGGGTGCCCGTACGAGTTGCCGGCTCCGACCTCGATGGCCGCCACCTCGGGCCTCAGCCGCTCGAGCACCTCCGGCAGGCCGGGATCGTTCGAGCCGTGGTGCGGCACCTTCATGGCCTCGACGTCGGGGAGAGCGAGGGGCGCCAGCGACTCGCTCTCGGCGTCGGCCGACAGGAAGAGGTCGAACGCACCGGAGCTGACGATGGCCACGAGGGCACGCGGGTTGGGATCCTCGGGGGCGGGCCCGGGTGGACGCGGAGCGGGCGCCAACACCCGGATCATGAGCCCGCCGATGCCAAGGGTCTGGCCGGCGCGGACCGGCACCCGACGAACGCCGCGGCGGCGAGCCTCCGCGTAGACGGCCGCGAGCTCCGGATCCGGGTTCCCATCGCCGCCGTCGAGCAGGATGTCGACCGGGAACCGCTGGAGCACCTCGCGCAGGCCGCCGTGATGGTCGGCCGACGCGTGGGTCACGACCACCGCGCTCAGGCGCCGGACGCCGAGGTCGGCGAGCAGTCGCGCGACGCGGGCCTCCTTGAGCCCGCCGTCGAACAGGACGGCACCGCCCGAGGGGTGCTGCACCAGCGTGGCGTCGCCCTGGCCGACGTCGAGGAAGGAGACCGTGAGCGCTTCAGGCGCGGGTCCGGGCCCCGTAACGCGAGCCCAACAGAGCACCACGGCCGCCACCATCGCGACGGCGAGCAGGAGACGCCGAGCCGCCGGCAGCCGGCGCCATTCCGCAGCCGCCGAGGTGGCGCGCGGCTCCAGCCGTCGAGCCACGCGTCGTATGCCGACGGCCGCGAGCCCGATCAGGGCGAACGCGAGCGCCACGGCACCGCGGGACGAGAGCGGCAGCTCGACGCGGGCGCCGGGCGCTGCGGCGAAGTCGCGGGCGAGCCACTCGATGTAGCCGAGCAGCAGGTAGTTGAGCGAACCTAGGAGGCCGAGGAGCTCGGCAAGCGGCCGCTCGAGGCCGGGAACCGACGCGAGCTGGCCGACCGCGGCCTGCACCATGCCCACCCACATCACCGGCGCCACGGCTGGCAGGGCGAGCACGTTGGCCGGCAGGCCGCTGAGCGAAACTGAGCCGAAATGGTGGCCGAGGAGCGGCGCGGTGGCAAGCGTGGCCGCGAACGTGACCGCGATGCCTTCGGCGAGCGGCCGCGGCAGGCCCTCGAGCGGCCGCCGGATCATCGGCGCGAGCAGCAGGATCCCGACGACGGCAGCGAACGAGAGCTGCCAGCCGGGGTCCTCGCGGACGCGCGGGTTGGCCGCCAGGGTGACCGCCGCCGCCAGCAGCAGGCCGTACCAGCGCGAGGCCGGACGACCCGCCGCCAGGGCCACCAGCGCTGCGGCGCCCATGACTCCAGCTCGCTGTAACGAGGGTCCGGCACCGGCCAGCGGCACGTACAGGCCGATCAGGACGAGGACGCCAACGATCCGGCCGCGCGAACCGAGCCCCAAGGCGATCAGCAGCGGCAGGGCCAGGGCGCCGAGCAGCATCACGTTCTGACCACTCACCGCGAGAATGTGCGCAAGGCCCGAGCGCCGGAAGTCGTCCTTGACGAGCGGGTCGATGCGCTCGTCCTGTCCGAGCACCATGCCCCGGGCAAGCGCCGCCCGGGCCGGAGGCAGGCCACTGCCGAGGGCGCGCTCGGCGCGGCCACGGGCGACGTCGAGCGCTCCGGCCACACCGCCGCGGCGCTCGCCGGTCCCGCGCAACGAGCTCACCGACAGCTCCATCGCGATGCCACGGCGGCGGAGGTAGGCGGGCCAGTCGAGGTCGGAGCCGGCGCGCCGAACCGGTGCCCGGAGGCCGCCGGCGACCGTGACGTACGTGCCGATCTCGCCGCGGGCGGGCCATTCGACATCGGCCGGCGCGCGGGCCAGCACACGCGTGCCGCTCGCGGGGCCTGACACCAGCCTCAGGGCCGCCGACGATCCGAAGGGAGACGGGCGCGGATGCTCCAGGAGCTCTGCTCGGGTCGTCGCCAAGGAGCCCGCGGGTATCGCGGCGGAGCGGTCGATCGCCTCGAGCCGCGCCGAGCCGATTGCGGCTCCGGCCAACAGCAGCCCCGCCGCAGCCAGCGCCAGGCCACCACACCTGAGCCGTGACAGAACGGCGGCGAGCACTCCGCCGCTGGCGCATGCGGTGATCGTCGACGCCCCGCTCAGTGCGAGACCCGCGCACAACGTCGCGAGACCGATGTGGCGGGGGTATCGTCGCGGGGCCCCGGCGATCCGGCCGCTCGCGCTGTTGCAGGCCCCACGCACGCCCGCCGGAAGCGTCACGGCCGCACGGCCTGACTGAGCGACTCGAATCGCTTGTCACCGATCCCGTCGACCTCGCGGAGCTCCTCGAGCGACCCGAAACCCCCGTTGGCCTCGCGGTACTCGATGATCCGCTCCGAGAGGGTCGGGCCGATGCCGTCGAGGGTGTCGAGCTGCTCGGGGGTGGCGGAGCTCAGGCTGATGGGCGCGGCCGGCGCGGCGCCTTGTACGGACGAACCGGTGGTGCCGGACGTCCCGGCGGGCACTGGTCCCGCTGCGGCCCCGGCCTCGGGCACCAGCACCTGCTGGCCGTCCTGGAGGGGCGCGGCCAGGTTGACCAGCGCGATGTCGGCCTTCCCCGACAGGCCGCCCGCCCGGGCGATGGCTGCGGCCGTGCGTGATCCGGCGGGCACTCGGAAGAGTCCGGGCCGTCGCACGGCGCCGGCCACGTGCACGTAGATGCGTCGGACCGACTTGCGATTCGACTCCGGTCGCGAACCGTGCTTGGCCGCCCCGTCGAGGGCGATCGGGGCTCCGCCGGTGCCGACGTCGGCGTGCCGTTGATCCAGGTAGCGGATCCCCGCCACCGCAAGCAACAATGCCGCCACGGCGTAGGCCGCCAGCCGCAATTTCGGGTGCTCGACCATGAGCTGGCACCGTAGGACCGAGCGTGCCACGGTTCAGCGCGCTGGGTGACGGCTGAGCACCTTCCCAGTGAAGCTCCGGCGCCTCCCGTGCGACCATGGACGAATGCCACTCAACCACGTCGCCCTTACGGTGAGCGACCGTGAGCGGTCGGCAGCCTTCTACGGCAGGCACTTCGGCCTAACCGACCGCGTGCACGACTCCGGGCATCTCCTGATCCTGGGCGCAGACGGCTCCCTCCTCGCCCTTAGCCAAGGGGTGCCCCCCTCCGTGCTGCCCCGCACGAATCACTTCGGGTTCCAGGTGTCCAGCGGAGAGGAGGTCCGCGCCTTCCGCGAGTACCTGCGCCAGGCCGGCATCCCCGAGACCGAGTGGCAGGACGACGGAAACATTGTCCGCGTCCAGGTCTCCGACCCTGACGGGTACCGCGTCGAGCTGTTCGCCTACTGATCACCGACTGACCTACTCGGGCCGGTCCCCCGGAGCGGTACGGGGCGTCACCGCACCTCGAAACCTTCGCGGCCTTCGGGTTCCTCCTCGAACACCTCTACCTCCCTCACGTCCGCGCTTGACGGACCGCCGCGGCAGAAGTCCACCAACGCCTCGACAGCATCAACCTCGCCCTCGAACACGGCCTCGACCGTCCCGTCAGGACGGTTGCGCACCCAGCCGGCCACCGCTCGCGCTCGCGCCTCCTCGCGCGTCGAATCGCGGAAGAAGACGCCCTGGACGCGCCCGTGCACCACCACCCGTCGGCGCACCGCCACCTACCGTGCCGCCGTCGAGCTCGCCGTGGCCAACCGAAGCGCCACCTCGACGGCCTCCTCGGGCGTGTCCGCGCGGACGATCCCTTCGTCCACCCGCCCGCCGCGGGCAAGCTCCCACGTGCCGAGGCCCACCACCGGCTTTCCCGCGCGCAGCGCCAGAGCGATCTCCGACAGCGTGCCGTACTCGCCGCCGACCGCGATCACGGCGTCGGCCCCGCCGACCACGATGGCGTTGCGGGCCTCTCCGACGCCGGTGGCGATCGCCACGTCGACGAAGGGGTTTGCGCGCTCGCGAGTAGCGTCGGGAAGCAGGCCGACGGTAAGGCCGCCGCGACGCTTGGCACCCCGACACGCAGCCTCCATCACTCCGCCGAGCCCGCCACACAGGAGCACCGCACCGGCACGCGCAACCGCCTCCCCCACGCGGTCCGCCTCACGAGCCAGCTGCGCGTCGGCCGCGCTCGATCCCACGACCGCCAGATACGGCGTCCCGGGGCTCAGCGCACCACGAAGTTCACGAGCCGGCCCGGCACCACCACGGTCTTCACGATCGTCGCCCCGTCCACGAGGGCCATGGCCTTCTCGGACGCCAGGGCCAACCGCTCCTGGTCCTCGCGCGAGGCTCCGGAGGGCGCCGGCACTCGGTCGCGCAGCTTGCCGTTGACCTGCACGATCAGCTCGAAGGTGTCCTCGGTGAGAAGGGCCGGGTCGGCCTGAGGCCACGGCTCCTCCCACACGCGGCGGCCCGTCATGAGCTCGTATACCTCGGCCCCCAGGTGGGGAGCCAGGGGGAAGATGAGCGAGGCGGCGGTCGCCGTCGCGAAGCGCAACTGGGAGGCACCGTCGGGCGACTCGACCAAGGCGTCGCGGTGACGGTAGGCATCGTTCACCAGCTCGATGACCGCGGCGATCGCCGTGTTGAAGGCGAAGCGCTCCCCGAGATCGCCCGTGACCTTGTCGATCGCCCAGTGGGCCTTGCGTAGGAGCGGCGTGGGCTCACCGGTCGGGCCGTCGCTTCGCTCGGTGTCCGCCGCGGTGTCGGCCGCCAACCGCCACAGCCGCGCCAGGAAGCGATGGATCCCCCCCACTCCCTCGTCCGACCAGTCGGCGTCCTGGTCGGGCGGCCCGAGGTAGAGGATGTAGCAGCGGGCGGCGTCGGCTCCATAGCGCTCGACGTAGTCACGCGGGCTGATCACGTTGCCGCGCGACTTGGACATCTTCGCCCCGTCGCGGGTGATCATGCCCTGGGTGAAGAGGTTCGCGAACGGCTCCTGGAAGCCGACGAGGTCGAGATCGGCCAGCGCCTTCGTGAAGAAGCGCGCATACATCAGGTGGAGAATCGCGTGCTCGACGCCGCCTATGTACTGGTCGACGGGCATCCATCGGTCGAGCGCCGAACGCTCCCACGGGGTGGCGTCGTTGCGGGCGTCGCAGTAGCGCATGTAGTACCAGGAGGAGTCGACGAAGGTGTCCATCGTGTCGGTCTCGCGCCGGGCCTCGGCGCCACCGCAGGAGGGACAGGCCACGCGCACCCAGTCCTCGGCAGCCGCAAGCGGCGAGCGGCCCCTGGGTGCGTAGTCCTCGACGTCCGGCAGCTCGACCGGGAGCTGGTCGTCCGGCACCGCGACCATGCCGCAATCGGGGCAATGGACGATCGGAATCGGGCAGCCCCAGTAGCGCTGCCGCGAGAGCAACCAGTCGCGCAGCTTGTACTGGACCTCGGTACGGCCGCGACCCTCGGACGAGAGCCACGCGACGATCCCTCCGAACGCCTCGCGGTTGTGCTGCCCGTCGAAGCGGTCGCTGTTCACGAGCGGGCCGTCGCCCGTGTAGGGCAGGTCGCCGCCGCCCTCGATCACCCGCCGGACCTCGAGGCCGAACCGGGAGGCGAACTCGAAGTCGCGCGCGTCGTGGGCGGGCACGGCCATGATCGCCCCCGTGCCGTACTCCATGAGCACGTAGTCGGCGACGAACATCGGGATCTCCTCGCCGTTCACGGGGTTCGTGACCGTCCGCCCGAGCGCTACGCCCGTCTTCTCCTTGCTCTCCAGCCCGCGCTCCTCCGCCGAAGCGCCGGCCGCGCGGTCCACATAGTTGCGCACCTCGGGCGAGTCGGTCAGCCGCAGCACGTCGGGGTGCTCGGGGGCCATCACGAAGAAGGTCGCGCCGAACAGGGTGTCGGGCCGCGTGGTGAACACGGGGTAGTCGGTGCCGAGCGACTCGCAGCGGAAGACAACCTCGGCGCCCTCCGAGCGGCCGATCCAATTCTTCTGCATGGTCACGACGTGCTCGGGCCAGTCGACCGTCGCGAGGTCGTCGAGCAGGCGGTCGGCGTAGTCGGTGATGCGGAAGAACCACTGCTCGAGCTGGCGTTGGACCACCGGGGTGCCGCAGCGCTCACAGACGCCGTCCTTGGCCTGCTCGTTGGCGAGCACGGTCTCGTCCTTCGGGCACCAGTTCACGGCGGCGTCCTTGCGGTAGGCGAGGCCCCGCTCGAAGAGGCGCAGGAAGATCCACTGGGTCCAGCGGTAGTAGGAGGGCTCGTGGGTCCCGAACTCGCGTGACCAGTCGATCGAGATGCCCCAGCGCCGGAACTGCTCGCGGAACTGCTCGATCGAGGCCTCGGTGGAGGCGCGCGGATGCTGGCCCGTCTTGATCGCGTGGTTCTCGGCGGGCAGTCCGAAGGCGTCGTAGCCCATGGGATGGAGGACGCGCATGCCGTTGCGACGGCGGAAGTGGGCGATGGCATCGCCGATCGCGTAGCACTTCAGATGCCCCATGTGCGGCTCCCCCGAGGGGTAGGGGAGCATCTCGAGCACGTAGGACTTGGCGCTGCCGGAGGCGTCCTCGTTCGCCACCTCCCAGGTGTGCTCCTCGGCCCACACGCGCTGCCATTTCGGCTCGATGAGGCTTGGGTCGTAGCGGTCCATCTCGCGGTCGAGGGTAGCCAGGCTCGGGCGCTGACGGCCAGCCGGCGCCTCTGGGCTGCAGGGCGCGGATCAGCCTCGGGGCTTGCTCGCGTCGACCTCCAGCGAGAAGTCCAACCACTCCTCGCGCCGCGCTCCCACGCGCTCGTAGACGGCTTGCGCCCGCAGGTTGTCCATAGCGGTCTGCCAGCTCATGGTTGCCGCCCCGTGATCACGGCAACGGGAACGGGAAGCCTCGATCAGAGCCTCAGCGAGCCCGGTCCCGCGCGACTCCGGCGCAACGAAGAGATCGTTGAGGACCCCCTGTCGACAGGCACCGAGCGTGGACCAGCTCCAGTAGAGCGTTGTGAAGCCGACCGCGCCCCCGGTGCGATCGCGGGCGATGAGCTGAAGCCCTTCGCAGGAGTGGTCGGCGATCAGAGCCCGTGAAACGGCGAGCAGGTCGGAGTCGCTCGGCGCGGCCTCGTAAAAGTCGCAGTACGCGCGGAGCAGCGGCAGCAGGTCGAGCAAGTCACCTTCGGTGACTCGAGTGATCACTGATTGGCCCTCGTACATGGGCTGGAATTGTGGCACCGGCTTCGACAGAGCGAGATGCGGTGGCTGAGGCCTCCCGGCCACGCTCAGTCCTTAGTGTTGGCGGTTCATGGTCGACCGCGATCCCAGCACCTTCCCCATCCATGCCGAGGTCCGTCTCGACCTTCTGGAAGGATCACGCCCACGATGAGCGCGCGGTCTCCCTCCCGCGCGGCTGAGATCGCCGCGCGACAGGTCGAGTCAATCGTGTCCGCGGCCGAGCTCACCGCGGAGAGCCTGCGAGCGGAGGCCAGGCGCGAGGGGGAGGCGCTGAGGCGCGAAGCCGAGGCAGACAGCGAGGTGATCCGCACGCGGGCGCAGCGCGACGCCGACAAGCTGGCCGAGGACGCCCGCCGCCGGGTGACGCAGGTCGAGAAGGAGGCCCACGACGCACTCGCCGTCCGAATGGCGGCGGCCGAGAAGGCAGCCGACGCAACGCTCGCCGAGGCGCAGGCCATCCATGCCGGCCTGCGCGAGCTCGGGAGCGGGCTGTCGGGACACGCCGAGCGGATACTGCGAGACATCCAGGGGGCACACCGGCGCATGACAACGGACCTGCGCCGGGGTGAGAGGCCATCCTCGGCGCCGGCGTCGATGGCGCCCCGGCCAGGGCCGCGCGCGGCGGGCAACGGCTTCGACGGGATCGACGTGCCGGATTGGGTGGAGAAGCCCTAGCGCGATGACTGATTCCACGGCCGCGTCTATGCGGGGCCTGGAATCAGTCACTTACGAGTCCCCCCGCGATTGAGACGGGGGTGAAGCGGGCGATGGTGTGGTGCCAGCCCGCCCGATCGCCGTCCTGGCAAGCTAGCGGCATGGAACGTGTGCTTGGAATCGGTGGACACTTCATGCGGGCCGCCGACCCGGTGGCCCTGGGCGCGTGGTATCGCGATTGCCTAGGCCTGGACGCCGATGAGAACGGCCTGTGGCGTCAGGGAGCCGGGCTGACGGTGTTCGCGACGTTCGACTCCGAGACCGACTACTTCGGGTGCCGTGCCCAGCAGACCATGCTCAACTTCCGGGTCCGCGACCTGGATGCGATGCTCGCGCAATTGCGCGCCAAGGGAGCGGACGTGGCTAAAGAAACGCATGACATGGAGGGTGTCGGTCGATTCGGCTGGGTCACCGATCCTGAGGGCAACCGGGTCGAGCTGTGGTAGCCCGCCTGAGGGCATCGCTGAACAGTTCCGGCTCTACCCACGCGTGAAAGCCGAGGTCGACGAAGGCTACCGGGGATTTGCCAACGAGTTCCCCGACCAGGTGAGCGCTCCGCCCCGGCAAGCCGAAGAACCTCGGCGAAGGAGCGATCACCGAACAGTACGGCTGGCGGCAGGCCAAGCGCCGCCAGTTCTCCCAGCGGATCGCCGTCGAACACGCAAACGCAGCATGCCCCGACCCCAATCGCGGGGGAAGTCGTTAGAGGTTCCGCGAGCGACGGTCGCGCGGCCGTGGCCGTGGCCCGCTGACCGCGGGCTTCAGACGGCCACCAGCCGCGTGGCCGTGGCCTTCCAGGTGGCGGTCACACGGGTCCCGGCCCTGATGCCGAGGGCCTCGACCGAGGCCGGCGTGACCTCGGCGCTCAGCGGCTGCCCCGCCGCAAGGCCGATCCGCGCCCGGTTGCCGATGGTGGTCACCGACACGACACGCGCAGTGAGACGGTTCTGCGCCGACCCGGTTCGCTCGGCACCGGCAGGCCCGAGGGCGATCTCCCACGGGTAGACGGTGACCGCCACGGCCCCGGTGCGAGCGTCGCTCGACGCGATCTCACCTCCGCCGTCGAGCTCGACGTGGGTCAGGCCGTCGGCCCCGGCCCGCGCGGTGCCGGTGAGCACGACCGCGCCCGTGAAGTCCGCGACGAAGCCGGAGGCCGGAGTGGCCGCCAGCTCTGCCGCCGGTCCGCGCTGAACGAGGCGCCCGCCGTCCACGATGCCCACCTCGTCACCAAGCACGGCGGCTTCGGTGAAGTCATGGGTCACGATGATGGCGGGCACGTCGGCCTCCCCCAGCACGGCGGCGAGCTCACGGGCGGCACGGGCCCTCGTGCGCGCGTCGAGCGCCGACAGCGGCTCGTCGAGGAGCAGGGCGCGCGGCGCCGGAGCGAGGGCACGGGCGAGGGCCACCCGCTGGCGCTCGCCGCCGGAGAGCGTGCCCGGGCGCACGTCGGCCAGGTGCGCGACGCCGAAGCGCTCGAGCAGCTCATGCGCGCGGCGGCGGCGCTCGGCCCTCGGCACGCTGTTGAGCCCGTAGGCGACGTTGCGCCAGGCGGTCAGGTGAGGGAAGAGCGCGTAGTCCTGGAACACGTAGCCCACGCGGCGGCGCTCGGGCGGCAGATCGATCCCCGCTGCCGTGTCGAGCCACCGATCGCCTCCGCAGCTCACGCGCCCACGGTCGGGGCGAAGGAGGCCGGCCAGGATGCGCAGCACGGTTGTCTTTCCCGCGCCGGAGGGCCCGGCCAGGGCCAGGCAGGAGCCTGCGGGGACCGTCAGTTCCAGATCGAGATCGAAGCCGGCGAGCTTCGTCCCGGCCTCAAGCCGGAGCACCCGAGAACGAGGTCGGGCCACTCAGGAGCTTGACCGAGAGCAGGAGGGCGGCCGAGACGGCCACGAGCACCGCCGAGAGGGCGAGGGCGGAGGTGAAGTCGGTGCCGAAGCGCTCGTAGATGGCGAGCGGCGCGGTCTGGGTTATGCCGCGAAAGGAGCCCGCGAACATCAGCGTGGCGCCGAACTCCCCGAGCGCGCGTCCCCAGGCGAGGGCGAGCCCGGCGATGAGCCCGGGCCGCGCCGCCGGGATGGCCACGCGGACGAAGGTACGCGCCTCGGAGGAGCCGAGGGTGCGGGAGGCGTCGAGCAGCGTACGATCGACCGCGCCGAAGGCGGCCTGGGCCTGGCGCAGGAAGAAAGGGGCGGACACGAACGTCAGCGCCAGGATCACCCCCGCGGTCTGGAGCACGAGCTGGATGCCCGCGTCCTCGACCACACCCCCGAGGATGCCGCTCGGCCCGACGGCCGCGAGCAGGGCGATCCCGGCCACGGCCGGAGGCAGCACGAGTGGGAGCTCGACGAGCGTTGTCGCGAGGGAGCGGCCGGGAAAGGCACGGGTGGCCAGCAGGTAGGCGGCCGGCGTGCCGACGACCACGATGATGGCGAGTGCGGCGAGGCTCGCGCGGAGGCTGAGCCACAGGGCGTCGAGGGCGCCCGGCTCGCCCAGACTGTGGATGAGCTCGCCGGGACTCGTGTCGACGAAGATCGCGGCGATCGGCAGGGTCAGGAAGCTGATCGCCACCGCGAGCGCGGCCACGATCAGCGCCGGAAACCAGCGCGGGCGAGTCACCTGGGTGGCGGAGGAGGCTCGAAGCCGGCGGCCCGCAGCGCGTCCGCGCCGTCGCCTCTGAGCAGTCCGTCGACGAATTGCCGCGCGCCCTCCGGGTTCTTCGCGCCCTTGACTACCGCGACGCCGTAGGACACCTGGGGCTGCAGGCGCTCCGGCAGCTCGATGGCCTTGAGCCGGCCGTTGGTGGCCACGACGTCGGTCAGGTAGACGAAGCCCGCGTCCACCGCGCCCTGGGTGAGCTTGCCGACGATGCCCGCCACGTCGGGCTCGCTCGAGCGGACGTTCGAGAGGATGCGCTTGCTGTCGACGGGGTCGAGCCGAGCCAGCACCTCGCGGGTGTAGGCCCCGACGGGCACGGATTCGGCACCTACCGCAAGCGTCACTCCCTCCTTCCCGAGCTCGTCGAGGGACTCGACCGCGTCCGACCGGCCCGGGACCGCGAGCACCAGGCTGTTGGTGGCGAAGGCCTTCGGCTCCTCGACGAGGCCCTCCTTGAACAGCGCCTGCGGGAGCTTGTTGTTGGCTGCGGCGTACACGTCTGGCTTCACGCCCTGGCGGATCTGCGCCGCGAGCTCGTCGGAGCCCGCGAAGGAGAGCCGGGCCCGAGCGGGTACGAAGCCGTCGGCGTAGGAGGTGAAGGCGGTCTTGAG